>Ga0182738_1000182_pt1 | contig 99975 bp, 95 predicted proteins | sample eDN5th30CBELigMG_FD_128876 | JGI IMG/M metagenome (GOLD analysis project Ga0182738, IMG submission 128876) | Enriched Miracle-Growth compost microbial communities from Emeryville, California, USA - eDNA 5th pass 30_C BE-Lig MG (version 2)... ... | reverse complement strand
GCGCTGCCGCGTGCCTGCCGACCAGATGCTGGGGGAGCTGAATCAGGGGTTCAAGCTGGCCATGCGCACGCTCGATATCTTTCGCAGCTCGGTTGCCGCCGCTGCCGTCGGCCTTGCCCGGCGAGCGTTGCGGGAGGGGCTGGATCACGCGCGGCAGCGCAAGATGTTTGGCCAGACATTGGCGGATTTCCAGCTGACGCAGGCGGCGCTGGGCGACATGCTTGCCGAAATAGACAAGGGCGCCTTGCTGACCTACCGGGCCGCCTGGGTGCGTGATGTCGCGGGGCAGCCCTCGACTGCGGAAACAGCCATGGCCAAGATGGCGGCGACCGAGTCAGCGCAATGGGTGATTGATCGCGCCTTGCAGATGTTCGGCGGCCTGGGTGTCAGGAAGGGCGTTGTTGTGGAGCGCCTGTACCGCGACATACGCGCCCTGCGTATCTATGAGGGGGCGACCGAGGTACAGAAGCTCATCATTGCCCGAGAGCTGTTGAAACAGGCCGGCGCCTCGCGTTGAAGCGCCGGCCGCGCCGTCAGACCAGCGTCAGCGTGACGTCGATGTTGCCACGGGTGGCGTTGGAGTAAGGGCACACAATATGCGCCTTGTCGACCAGATCCTGCAACTGGGCACGATCCACGCCTGGCGCGGAAATCTTCAGCTCGACTTCAATGCCAAAGCCCGTCGGGATGGGGCCAATACCAACAGATCCTTGAATGTTCGTGTCGGCGGGCAGGTTTACCTTCTCGCGCGAGGCCACCAGCTTGAGCGCGCCAAGAAAGCATGCGGAATAGCCCGCGGCAAAGAGCTGTTCCGGATTGCTTCCGTCGCCGCCAGGGCCGCCCATATCCTTGGGTACAGTCAGCTTGACGTCCAGTGCGCCATCAGAGGAAACGGCGCGTCCGTCGCGGCCGCCCGTGGCAGTGGCCTGGGCGCGATAGACAACTTTTTCGATCGACATGGCAAAACTCCTTGAGGTCAGTTAACGGGCGGCTTCGGCAAAATGCCCCGGGCCGCCGTGTCCGGAATGTGCAGCAATATCCATTCCCTTTTATATGAAACACTATTTAATAGTGTGCTATTTATTGATGACGGAAAATCCAGCCCGCGCATCAGCATCTCTTCACCCTGGCATTTGGGCGGACGCTTCGCCCAGCAGATTCGCCCGCAAGGTCTCCAGCGCCTGTTTCATGGCAGCCAGCTGATCCGCGGGACAGTTGGCTGTACACAGCACCGCCTTTGGCACCTTGGCAGCTTTTGCTTTAAGCGCCCGGCCTTGCCGGGTAAGCGACACCACCACCTGCCGCTCATCAACCTCGGAGCGCCTGCGATCCAGCAAACCGGCGGCCTCCAGCCGCTTGAGCAATGGCGTGAGCGTGGCGGAATCCAGATACAGCTTTTCGCCGATATCCGACACCGTCAGGCCGTCGCCTTCCCACAGCACCAGCATGACCAGATATTGCGGGTAAGTAAGCCCCAGGTCGCGCAGCAGGGGGCGATACACCTTGTTCATTGCCAGCGTGGTGGAATACAGCGCAAAACACAGTTGCTGATCCAGCAGCAGGCTGGGCGTGGGATTCTCATTGCCTGAGTTCATGTGTGTGATATTAAATCGTGTGCTATTTAAATGCAATAGAGCATTTGGAAGCGAAGCGGCCCTTCAACGCCGTTTGCTCTCTGGCTAACCGCCAGCGTGCGCGCGGTGCCAGGCGGCCGCCTCTGTTCCTATGTCAGGTTTCGTCTTTCAGCGTGGCGCCGGGGCCGTTCTTTTTCACCGACTCTATGCCGGCATCGCGGGAAGCGACGCTCTTGTACATTTCGCTGCGGCCTATGGTCTGCCCATTGGTGGCAGTCAGGTTGAAATAGGGGGAGCCGTCCTTGGCTTGCAGGCGCTCGAAGCGTTTGTCGTCAGCTGAATTCTTGCGGACGGATTCAATGCCGTCCTGTGCCGCCTGCTTGCTTTTGTAGCGCTCGCTGGTCAGGATAACCTGGCCGTTGGTGGCCTTGAGATTAAACATGAACTGATCGCCGCTTTTTTTTAATTGATAGCTGCCGCTCATTGAATGCTCCTTTGGTTGTGAAAAGAATCACTGTGGGGCGGGCATGCGACTGCCTCTGCCATTTTTATGATGCGCAAAGTATCCTGCGTCACAGATCCGCAGTCAACTACGTATCAGCCGTCCTTGATCATGTTCGACGTTAGGGCTGTTCGGACCCCTTTTGTTCGAAATGCCCCTTCAGCATTTCATAGATTTGCAGGGTCAGCGGGCTGATGGTGTCATTGCGTGTCCAGAGCATATAGGTCATGGGCGGCAAGGGCGGCAAACCGTCAGACTCGCCCAGGACCCGCATGTCGGCGCCAAGAAACTCCACGCTGCGGGCTGTGACGCCAAGCCCGGCGCGCACGGCAGCCTTGATGCCGACAAGGGTTGGTGCCAGGTAGTTGATGTGCCAGCTCAGATGTGTAGGCGCAAGCGCCTCGAGCGCGATTTTGCGAAAAATGCTCCGTTCGTCCGCGAGGATGAGCGGCAGCGTCGCTCGCCGGTTATAGACATAATCTGCGGCGCAGATCCAGGCGGTAGGCGAAGTACGCAGCGCAAACCCCTTCAGCCCGGCATCGCGGCGCGTGGAAATGGTCAGATCGATGTCGCCGGACGCGAGCGCATCCATCAGGAACGGGCTGCGATCCACGCGGATTTCCAGTTGCACCTTGGGGCGTGCCGGGCGATATGCGTAAGGACCGGAGGAAGTATGGTGTCGGCCACATCGAGCGGCGCACCAAAACGTATCTGGCCTTCCATCTGCTTCTGGCCCACCGTGCGCAAGGCCTCGTCATTGATTGCCAGCAACCTGCGGCCATAGTCGGCCAACTGTCGTCCTTGTTGGGTAAGCACCCGGCGCCTGCCTTTCTTCTGGAACAGCGGGCAGCCCATCTGGCTTTCAAGGCGCTGCATCTGCTGGGTCACCGCCGATTGCGTCTTGTACAGGACATCCGCCGCACCCGAAAAAGTATTAGTTTTTTCAATGGTTACAAGCGTGCGCAGCAGATCAAGGTCTAAATTATTCATAGGGAATACCCTAGATATCAAGCTACGGAAAAAAGCCTTCTCATAGCCAAAAGATTAGCATCTCTAATGTATTTCTTAAAAGAATTAATTTGTGGGCTTTCTGGCGGGCACCTATATTGAGCGTAGTCATAGGAGACCGACGTGAACAACGCAACCGAGAAACAGCAAGCCATTTCCGAGTTCATTGATCAAGCCAAGCAGCAGACCGCCGGTGAGGTGACACGGCAGAATCTGGACGTGGTGCTCGAGGGCCTGAAGGCCATTGCGGCACACCCCGATTGGTGGGATGCGGCGCAGTACCCCGCGCCCGAAGGAGACGAACTGCAGGCTCGCTACCTGATCCACGAAGAGCCGGATAGCACTTATGCGCTTTATCTGAATGTGATGAAGCCGGGCAAGAAAATCGTGCCGCACAACCATACGACATGGGCCTGTATTGCCGCCGTGGAAGGAACCGAAAGCAATTACCTGTATGAACGCAGCGACGACGGCAGCGAGCCGGGTCGCGCAACCCTGCGTGAAACAGGCATGAAGAAGGTTGGTCCCGGCGCCGGCATCGCATTGCTGGCCGATGACATTCATGCAGTACGCATCGAGGACGACAGCATACGCCATCTTCATATGTATGGGCTGGCTCTGGAAAAGCTGGATCGGCGCATGGCCTTTGACATGGAAGCGGGCACATGCAAGGTTATGCCGGTGGGGGTCAAGACGCGCCGGAGCGATGCCTGATGGACACTCTGTCGCGGTCGACATCGTTGACCAGGCTTGGCCGGCCGCATGCCGGCTGGGCCAACACGCCAATCGTCAAGGGCAGCACCTATATCTTTGACAGCATTGGCCAATGGCGCGATGCCCGGACAAGACGCGAGCAGGAGCGTGTGCTGTCCTACGGAGCACGCGGCAATGAAACCTGTTTCGCGCTGGAGGATGCGGTTACCGCCCTGGAAGGCGCATATCGCAGCAAGCTGTTTCCCACGGGATTGGCGGCCATTGCGGCGACGATGCTCGGCTGCCTGAAGGCGGGCGACCATGTGCTGATTTCAGAAGGGGTCTACGATCCCGTGCGGCGGCTTTTTTCGACCCTGCTGTCGAACTACGGCATCACCCACAGCTTTTTCAGAATCGGCGATCCGGCCTGGGTGGATGCGCTGCAGACGCAGACCCACATGGTCTATGCGGAATCGCCTGCCTCGCTGCTGTATGACATGCTCGATCTTCCCGCGATTGCGAAAGTATGTCGCCAGCACGACATATTGCTCTGCGCGGACAATACCTGGGGCTCCAGCCTGAACTACCGGCCCCTAGCCTTGGGCTGCGACCTGTCCATCATTGCGGCGACGAAGTATCTGGGTGGCCATTCCGACGTCATGATGGGTGTGGTGTCTGCCAATGAGCGCACCTTCGGCGCTATCGAACAGGCGAGCATCACGCTGGGCCAGACGGTTGCGGCGGAAGACGCTTTTCTGGTGCTGCGAGGCATGCGCACGCTGGAGCTGCGCATGGCAAGGCATGCGGCCAGTGCGCTCGATATTGCCTCGTGGCTTGCCACGCACAGGACGGTGCGCAGGGTGTTCCACCCCGCACTGCCGGGCGATCCTGGCCATGATCTCTGGCGCCGCGATGCGCAGGGCAGCAATGGGCTGTTGACGGTGGAGTTTGATCCGTCCGTCCCGGCGGACGCGGTCGAGCGCGCAGTGGACGGCCTGTCGCTGTTTGGCATCGGGGCATCTTGGGGCGGCTTTGAAAGCCTGGCGCTTCCGGTTGACCCTGCACGAACCCGCCTGGCACAGGAAGCGTGCGGCTATTTGCTGCGATTGCATATCGGACTGGAAGATCCGGACGATCTCAAGAAAGACCTGGCGCGGCTGCTCGCCGCCCTGGGCTGAACCACATAGCAACTCAGTGATATCAATAATGACGGAATCAAATTTTCTGTACGTGGACGCGCGCCAACTCAAGTCATGGCTGCACGATGGACAAGAAATCGCCCTGCTGGATGTGCGGGAGCATGGCCAATATGGCGAAGATCACCTGTTCTTCGCAGTGCCGCTGCCCTATAGCGTCATGGAACCGGCTGCTGTGCGGCTGCTGCCGCGTAGACAGACGCGTGTTGTTGTCTATGGTGACGCATCGACGCAGCCTGCGGTGCAAGCTTCGGCGCAAGCGCTGCGGCGGCTGGGCTACAGCAACGTTCATATACTGCAGGGTGGCATTGAAGCCTGGAAGAATGCCGGCTACGCCACCTTCGCCGGCGTCAACCTGCCCAGCAAGACATTCGGCGAGCTTGCCGAGCATGCCTACCAGACCCCGAGCGTTTCGGCGGGCCAGTTGCAGCAGATGTTGGATGACGGCGGCCAGCGGGTTGTCATCCTGGACGGGCGGCCCGTGAACGAATATCGGAAGATGAACATACCGGGCTCGATCTGCTGCCCCAATGGCGAACTTGCCTTGCGCATCGGCGAACTCGCACCGGACCCTGATACGACCATCGTCATCAATTGCGCAGGCCGGACACGCAGTATCATCGGCGCCCAGACCTTGATCAATCTTGGCATTCCCAACAAAATCTACGCGCTGGAAAATGGCACGCAAGGCTGGTATCTGGAGGACTTTCCCCTTGAGCATCAGTCCAGCCGGCTCTATCCGCAGCAGATCCACCCCGACAGCATTGCCGTGCAGCGCGAGCGGGCCGGCCAGCTGATCGAGCGTTTCGGCTTGCGCAAGATCGCTTGCGAACAGGTGGAGCAATGGCTTGCGCAAGAGGATCGCACAGTGTTCCTGTGTGATGTGCGCACCGACGAAGAGCACAGACAGGGCGACTTGCCATCCATTGTGCGCCATACGCCGGGCGGGCAACTGATCCAGGCCACGGACCAGTATCTGGGCGTTCGCAATGCGCGCGTCGTGCTGTGCGATACGGACGGCATCAGGGCGCCCGTCGTTGCAAGCTGGCTAAAACAGCTGGGCTGGGATGTGTATCTGCTCGAAGATCCGGAACGCCTCGACCCTGCGCACGCCCTGGCGACCTATGAGCCCGTGCTGCGGCACAGCAGGACGCTTTCAACGGACGAGCTTGCTGCATACCTCGCGGCCCATCCAGATGCGGCCTTGCTGGACGCCCGGCCCAGTGGCGAGTATCAGAAGGTCAGCCTCCTTGGCGCTACCTGGGTGATTCGACCCATGCTGCTCGAGCAATTGCAGGGTCGGCTCGGTAATCCACTGGTGCTCATCGGGAACGACAGCGTCGTGCTGGGCTTGCTTGCGCAGGACCTGGAGCGGGCAGGCGCGCGCGACGTATGCCTGTGCGTCATGGACTCGGCTGCGGTCGCCGCGAGCGGGCTGCCGCTCAATGGGCAGGAAGACCCGCTGCCGGACGAGGCGCGCATTGACTATCTGTTTTTCGTGCATGACCGGCATGACGGCAACAAGGAGGCCGCCCGCAAGTATCTCGAATGGGAAACCGGGCTGGTGGCGCAAATCGATGATCAGGAACGCAATACCTTTTCGATAGGCAAGTGACTTTCAGAACTGAGGAGGAGACAACCATGATATACGCACACAATCCCATACATAGAACCAGCGTGCTGGCGGCCGCTGCACTGATGATTGCAGCGGCTTGGCCGGCTGCGGCATCGGCCAACCGGCTCGATGATATCAAGGAGCGCGGAACGCTTATCTGCGGAACGCAGAATGCGAGTTCGCCCTATGGGTTCCAGGATCCCAAGACCCGCGAGTACGTGGGCTACGATGTGGACATGTGCAAGGCCATCGCCGGGCAGATGGGTCTGAAGCTGCAGCACAAACCATTGTCCACCGAAGCGCGCATCCCCGAAGTCAAGATGGGGCGCGTGGACATGGTTGCCGGATCGGTGGCCTGGCTGCCGAAGCGCGCGGAAGAGGTCGATTTCAGCCAGCAATACCTGCAGGGCAACATCAAGGTGTTGGTGCGCGAGGGCTCGGGCATCAAGACCCTGGCCGATCTGAAGGGCAAGAAGGTTTGCGCTTCGTCCGGGTCCAGTTCGGCGGCCATTGCGCAGAAGGTGCTCAAGGGGGCGGATGTGCTGACCTTCCAGAACATCTCCCAGTGCTACCTGGGCCTGCAGAACGACAAGGTGGCGGCCATGACGGCCGGCGAGCTGGTGCTGCTGCGCTTTGCCAATGACTCCAAGTCCAGCGGTTCGCCCACGGTGCTGCTGTCCGAACCGACCTATACGGAACACATCGGGATCATCGTCAACAAGGGCGAGCCACAGCTCAAGCAGGCCATTGACGACGCCATTGCGGCGCTGGACAAGTCGGGGGAATTGACCCGCATCTACGACAAATGGATGGGTTCGGGTTCGATCTACAAACTGACGCGCAACTTCAAGGTCGAGCCGGTCGATGCGGCTGCGGCACGCGACCAGCAAGCCAACTGACGCCATCACAGGACGGGGCGCGAGCCGCCCCGGCGCTTTCATGCAACTCTCTTTTTCTATGCTCTCCGATCCGGAGGTCATGGGCATGCTGGCCACAGGTGTCGCTGTCACATCGCGGCTGTTTGTCGGCGCGCTGGCTTGTGGTTTCGGCGTGGCCCTGCTGCTATCGGCGGCCAACCTGATTCCGTCGCGCATCGTCCGGGCTGTCATTGCCCTCTATGTGGAGTATCACCGCAACGTGCCGACGGTCGTCCAGATACTGGTCTGGTATTTCGGCATGCCTGAGATCCTGCCCCGCGCCCTGCGCCTGTGGATCAACCAGGGCAATACGGAATTCTCTTTTGCGCTGATCGCGCTGTCGCTCAATGTCAGCGCCTATTACTACGAAGATATCCGGTCTGGCATCAATGCAATTGCAGGCACCCAGGTCGAGGCAGCCCGGTCGGTCGGCCTGGGGGCGATGCAGGCGCTGCTGTATGTGGTGCTGCCGCAGGCCGTCCGATATGCTGTGCCGCCGATCATCAATCGCTCGCTCATCCTGTTCAAGGACACCAGCCTGGCCATGGTAATCGGTGTCACGGAGCTGACATATCAGGTTAAGCGCATCGAGAACGCCACCTTTCAGACATTCCAGATTTTCGTGATATCGACATTGATCTATTTGTGCATCTCGCTGCTTATCGCCATGCTTGGCGCCCAGATGGCGCGCCGGTATCCAGCCAGCTTCAGGCGCTGAGGAGAGAACCATGATGGATTTCCTTCAGACATACGGCCTGATATTCCTGGTCGGCTCATGGCCCAACGGACCGCTGGGTGGCTTTGCGGGAACATTGCTGCTGGCCGCGCTTGGCCTGGCCGGCGCCTTTCCCTTTGCGCTGCTGATCGGTATCGCACGCACCAGCGATTGCGGGCCGTTAAAGGCGGCCTCCACCGTGTGGGTATACACCTTCCGGTCCATACCTCTGATCATGATCATCTTCTGGGCGTACTTCCTGCTGCCCGAACTGATCGGCATGGAGGTTCCGCCATTTTCAACGGCACTGTGCGCCATCATCGTATACGAATCAGCATTTCTGGCAGAGATCATCCGGGCAGGGCTTGAGTCGCTTCCCAAAGGACAGGTCGAGGCGGCACGCGCGGTCGGGCTGGGTTATTTTCAGACCCTGCTGTCGGTGCAGCTGCCCCAGGCGCTGAGCAATATGATTCCATCGCTGCTCAACCAGTTTGTATCCACCATCAAGGCTACATCCATTGCCTACATCATAGGCGTGCAGGAAGCGGCGTTTTCGGCACAGCAGATCAACAGTATCGAGCTGACCGGCACGCTGCGCACCTACCTGATACTGGCGCTGTTCTATTTTTTCCTGTGCACGCTGCTGTCGCGGCTGGCGCGGGTGCTGGAGCGCCATTTGCATAACAGGCGGCTTGGCCTTGCCGCATAGATTGAATACGGGAGAGACATATGATCCAGTTCCAAGGGGTAAACAAGTGGTACAAGAAATACCATGCCCTGAACAACATCTGCGGAGAGGTCAGGAAAGGCGAAGTGTTGGTGGTTTGCGGACCCTCGGGTTCCGGCAAGTCGACGATGATCCGCACGATCAATCGACTGGAGGAAATCCAGAGCGGCACCATCACCGTGCGCGGTGAAAACATTACCGACCCCAGGCTGGACATTAACCGTTTGCGTGCAGGCATAGGCTTTGTATTCCAGCAGTTCAATCTGTTTCCCCATTTGTCGGTCAAGGAGAACATCGCACTTTCTCCCATCAAGGTGGGAGGCAAGACCAGGAAGGAGGCCTACGAGATGGCCGAGGCCCTGCTCGAGAAAGTGGGCTTGCTCGCCAAGCTGGATGAAATGCCATCCAATCTGTCGGGAGGCCAGCAGCAGCGGGTCGCTATTGCGCGTGCGCTGGCGCAGCAGCCTCCGCTTATTCTGTTTGACGAGCCTACCAGCGCTCTGGATCCCGAGATGGTGGGAGAGGTGCTAAGCGTCATGAAGACGCTTGCCGCAGATGGCATGACAATGGTTTGCGTTACGCATGAAATGAATTTTGCCCGTGAGGTCGCTGACCGTATTTGGTTCATGGACCAGGGCGAAATTCTGGAAGAAAGCACGCCGGAAGCGTTTTTCAGTGCTCCGAGGCATGAGCGGGCCAGGAAATTTTTGTCCGATATTATCCACTGAACGCTCGAGCACATATCCGGCGCGCCATGGCCTGGCGCGCCGGATATTGCATCAGGCCTCGTGATAGATGCGTGCTCCCTTGTTCAGAAACTCCACCGATTTCTCCTGCATGCCTTTGTGCAGGGCATCGCTTTCAGCAAGGCCTTTCTTCGCTGCATAATCGCGCACGTCTTGCGTGATCTTCATGCTGCAGAAGTGCGGGCCACACATGGAGCAGAAGTGCGCAACTTTCATCGAATCCTTGGGCAGGGTTTCGTCGTGGAATGCGCGCGCGGTATCCGGGTCCAGGCCGAGGTTGAATTGATCCTCCCAACGGAACTCGAAACGCGCCTTGGACAGGGCATTGTCGCGGATCGCAGCGCCAGGATGGCCTTTCGCAAGGTCTGCCGCATGAGCGGCGATCTTGTAGGTGATGATGCCATCCTTTACGTCCTGCTTGTCAGGCAAGCCCAGATGCTCTTTTGGGGTTACATAACAAAGCATGGCAGTGCCATACCAGCCGATCAGCGCGGCGCCTATGCCTGAGGTGATGTGGTCATAGCCGGGCGCGATGTCTGTCGTCAGTGGCCCTAGGGTGTAGAAAGGCGCTTCGTGGCACTGCTCCAGCTGCAGGTCCATGTTTTCCTTGATCAGGTGCATGGGCACGTGGCCCGGCCCCTCGATCATCACCTGCACATCATGTTTCCATGCGACTTGTGTAAGCTCGCCCAGCGTCTTGAGCTCCGACAGCTGCGCTTCGTCATTGGCATCGTAGCCAGAACCGGGCCGCAGCCCATCCCCCAGCGAGAAGCTGACATCGTAGGCCTTCATGATTTCACAGATTTCCTCGAACCGCTCATACAGAAAGCTTTCGTGGTGATGCGCCAGGCACCACTTAGCCATGATGGAGCCACCGCGTGACACAATGCCGGTCATGCGGTCTGCTGTCATGGGGATGAAGGGCAGCCGAACGCCAGCGTGTATGGTGAAGTAATCCACGCCTTGTTCCGCCTGTTCGATCAGTGTGTCGCGGAAAATTTCCCAGGTCAGTTCTTCCGCCTTGCCGTCGACTTTCTCCAGCGCCTGGTAGATGGGAACCGTGCCGATAGGCACTGGCGAATTGCGCAGAATCCATTCCCGTGTTTCATGAATGTTCTTGCCGGTGGAAAGGTCCATGACCGTATCGCCGCCCCAGCGTATGGCCCAGGTCATTTTTTCAACCTCGTCGCTGATGCTTGAGCCCAGGGCGGAATTGCCGATATTGGCATTGATCTTGACCAGGAAATTGCGCCCTATGGCCATGGGTTCGATTTCCGGGTGGTTGATGTTGGCGGGAATGATGGCCCGGCCGCGCGCCACTTCATCGCGCACAAATTCGGGGGTGATTGAGGCAGGGATGGCGGCGCCAAAAGACTGGCCGGGGTGCTGGCGCAGCAGGCGCCTGGCCAGCCGCTCCCCGTCGGCGCCGCTTGCGCGCAGCGACTCGATGTAATGTTCGCGCCGAAGATTCTCGCGGATGGCGACGAACTCCATCTCTGGCGTAATGATGCCGCGCCGCGCGTAATGCATCTGGGTGACATTGGCCCCCTGGCGCGCACGGCGCGGCGGGCGCACGCGTGGGAAGCGCATGTGATCCAGGCGGCTGTCCTGCAGTCGCTGGCGTCCATATTCGCTGGTGATGCCGGCCAGCAGATCGGTGTCGGCGCGCTCGCTGATCCATGCTTCCCGCAGCGGCGGCAAGCCCTTGCGCAGATCGATCACCGCATCCGGATCAGTATAGGGGCCCGAGGTGTCATAGACCGTCAGCGGCGGGTTTTTTTCACCGCCGAACATGGTCGGCGTGTCGTCCTGCGATATCTCGCGAAAGGGCACACGCAAGTCAGGCCGGGAGCCGGTCTGGTAGACCTTTCTGGATTGGGGAAGCGGGGCGATGGCAGCGGAATCAACCGTTGCGTCAACGGCGGAAAAAGCGGTATTGGGCTTCAAGGCGTGCTCCAAAAAAAGTTTTATGGAGCCGATAGGGAATTGTCTCGTATGGGTATGAGTGACGCGAAGTCAATGAGGCTAGAACGAGTACGCTCCCAGCATCGGCGTTATCCGTACTGGTACGAAGGGTTTCATCTCAACCCGCCTGGCAAAGCCAGGCAAGTACCCCTGCGTGCTGCGTAGTATAGGAACTTTTTTCAGCTTGCGCCATCGCGGCGTGGTTTCTTTACCTGCAGCGATTCTTATGGAAGCCTTCAATGACGCCGTGCAGAAGCACATGGCGCTTTCATTCTGGATTCCCCAGGGCTGCTCGCTGTCAGTCGTCCAGCAGCTTCATGCGCTGCCGGGTGCCTTTTATGGGTATGTTGCGAAGACGGGGAAAGGCAGCCTTGGCTGTTTCTCGTTCAATGGCAATATAGGAAACCTGATCGGTAATTGTGATCTTGCCTATCTGCTCTTTATTCAGGCCACCATCGCCGGTCAGTGCGCCGAGCAGGTCGCCCGCGCGCAGCTTTGCCTTTTTGCCGCCAAGCACCAGCAGCGTCATCATGGGGGCGCGCATAGGCCGGCCACTGGCGGGCTTGATGCGCTGCAGGCTATTCCAGCTCAAAGGCCGGGCGAGGTATTTTTCGATTTGCGAAGCAAGATATTGTTCCTGGGGACCGCACAGGCTGAGCGCCTGCCCCTTTTCCTGCATGCGGCCAGTGCGGCCTATGCGATGCACATATACCTGGGGATCACGCGGCAGCTCGACGTTGATCACCATGGACAGTGCGGGAATGTCCAGGCCGCGTGCGGCCACATCGGTTGCCACGAGAATATTGCAGCTCTGGTTGGAGAACTGTGTCAGCACATCGTCGCGGTCGCGCTGGTCAATGTCGCCGTGCAGGGCCAATGCGCTATAGCCCTTGCCTTGCAGGTAGCCGGCAAGTTCCGCGCATGCTGCCTTGGTGTTGCAGAATGCCAGGGCGGATTCGGGTTTGAAATGGCTGAGCAGCCTGGCGGCAGCCTCGAACCGGCGATCTTCGTCGACCTCGTAGAAATGTTGCTGTATCTGACTGTCGCTATGCAAGGCCTCGACCTGCACCATCAATGGGTGGTTGAGCAATCGATCCGCATCTTCGCGAATGCTGTCGGGATAGGTCGCGGAAAAAAGCAGTGTCTGGCGCTGGGTGGGGCACACGTTTGCGATATCCACCACGTCAGGGAAAAAGCCCATGTCCACCATGCGGTCGGCCTCGTCCAGAACCAGTGTGTGCACGGCAGAAAGATCCAGCGTCTGGCGGTCCAGATGATCAAGCAGGCGGCCCGGCGTGCCCACCACGATATGTGCGCCATGCGCCAGCGATTCGATCTGGGGACGCGCCGATGCTCCGCCTGTCAGCGTCAGCACCTTGATATTTCCTTCGGCGCGCGCCAGGCGGCGAAGCTCGGCCGCGACCTGCTCCGACAGTTCGCGTGTCGGACAGATGACCAGCGCCTGCACGACCCAGCGGGACGGGTTCAGGCGATGCAGGATGCCAAGCCCGAAGGCTGCTGTCTTGCCGCTGCCCGTCTTGGCCTGGGCGATGACATCCCGGCCCTCAAGTATGGCGGGCAGGCTTTTTTCCTGGATGGGCGTCATGTCCCGATAGCCCATCTGTTCCAGGTTCTGGAGCTGCACCTGGGAAAGCGGAAGCGCGGAGAAGGGATGTGTGGTCACGATCGGGGCCGATAAGGGTGTCAAAATGAAAGTCTAACAGTCGCGGCGCGAGGTTGTGCGGCTGTCCGTGTCTGCGGGGCCTTCCTGCGCGGTGGCGACGGAACCTTCCACTGCGTCGCGAAATGCCTCCATCAGTGGTGTCCAGCTTGCGCCCTGGCGGGCAAGCAGACATAGTTTGCGCTGCTGCGGCAGAGTAAATGACAAGGCGGAAATTCTTCCACCGCCAGCCTGCGCAAGCAGCGGCTCGGGCGCGAATGAAAGAAATTGCGTGGTGGCCACAATTTCGAGTATGCCGGCGGAAATCAGCGGCACCTCCATGGCGGCGCGGGGCTCGGGCAGACCTTGTTCCGCGAAGCAGTTCATCAGCGTTGCGCGCGCGGATGAGCCTGCAAGAGGCAGTATCCATGGGAAGGCGAGGGTGTCCGCAAGTTGCGGCGCGGCGCTTTCCAGCAAGGGATGCCTGGCGCTCAGCACAATGCGCATGGTGTCCTGCTTCAGCACGTAATGATCCAGCCCGGTTGCGGGTCCGCCATACAAAGGCGCAACCACCAGATCGAGCTTGCCATGCAGCACTTGGTCGAAGAGCGTATCTGACAGGCCTACAGTGAGGCATGCCTTGAGGGCGGGACGCCTGGGCATGAGCCAGGTCAGGGCGGGTGTAACGATGGCGTCCAGCGTCACACCAGTGGCGCCAATGCGCAACAGCCCCGCGTGCCCAGCCTGCAGTGCGCTCGTGTTGCGCAGGGCGTCCTGGTACTGGGCATGAAGCTGGCGGGCGTGTTCGACAAAAGCCAGGCCGGAAGCGCTGAGCCACAGGCGGCGAGAAGAGCGCTCGAACAGCGTGAGCCCTGTTTCTTCCTCCAGCCTGCGCAGCGACTTGGAAAGGGCGGGCTGTGTAATGCCATGTACTGCGGCGGCGCGTCCCATGTGCCCAAGCTCTGCGAGCGTCAGAAAATACTCGAGATCACGAAAACTTAGATTCATGAAATTTAGTTATTGATACATTCCAATTGGAAATTGAATCATAAATCACCAAGCCTACACTCTCTACCAGTTTTTGCTTTCCGGATACGCGATGTCGAAGGTTTCACCGAATATTGTCCTGATACTTGCCGATAACCTGGGTTGGGGGGAATTGGGTTGCTATGGCGGAGGCGCTTTGCGGGGCGCGCCCACGCCGCATATCGACCGGCTTGCTTCCCAGGGTTTGCTGCTGCATAACTTCAATGTGGAAAGCGATTGTGTTCCCACGCGTTCGGCATTGATGAGCGGCCGTCATCCGATACGCACGGGTTGCCTGCAGTCTGTGCCGGCAGGCCTGCCACAGGGGCTGAATCGTGACGAGACGACGCTGGCCCAGTTGCTGGGTGCCCAGGGATATGCGACAGCCCACTACGGCAAATGGCATCTGGGTGATATCCAGGGGCGCTATCCGAGTGACCGGGGGTTTGATGAGTGGTATGGCATTCCCAGGACCACGGACGAGAGCCAATTCACATCCACAGTAGGCTATGACCCTGAAGTGGTTGATCTGCCCTACATCATGGAAGGCAGCCGGGGCAGCCCATCAAGAAACGTGAAAGTCTACGACCTGGATTCGCGCCGGGGAATAGATGAAGAGCTTGTAACCCGGTCGATTGATTTCATGCGGCGAAATGTTCAGGAGGCCCGTCCATTTTTCCTGTACCTGCCCATGGTCCATCTGCATTTTCCCACTTTGCCGCATCCTGAGTTCGCGGGCCGCAGCAACGCGGGCGACTTTGCCGATTCGATGATCGAAATGGATCACCGGGTGGGGCAGATTGAGGCGGCCATTGCCGAGCTGGGTATTGCCGAAAATACGATACTGATTTTCTGTAGCGACAATGGACCCGAGTTTCGCCGGCCTTACCGGGGAACCGCCGGCCCGTGGTCTGGCACCTACCACACAGCAATGGAGGGCAGCTTGCGGGTGCCCTTCATCATACGTTGGCCGGGGAAAGTCCAGCCAGGCCAGACCAGCAATGAGATTGTGCATGTAACGGACCTGTACGCCACCCTGGCCGCCATGGGTGGCGCCGCCTTGCCCTCAGGCAAACCCATAGATGGTGTGGACCAGACAGCATTCTTCACGGGCAAACAGGAAAAATCCTGCCGCGAGGGCTTTCTTTTCTACATCAAGAATGAATTGCGCGCTGTGAAATGGCGCAACTGGAAGCTGCATTTCTATTGGGAACCGGAGGTGAACAAAGGCGAGGGCAAGCTCGAGTCTCCCTATTTGTTCAACCTGCTGGCCGATCCAAAAGAAGAGACGGATGTCCTGATATTCAATACCTGGGTCATGGGGCCAATGCTCAGGATGATCAGGGATTTCAACGAAAGCGCCAAACAGCATCCACATACCCAGCCCGGCGCGCCAGACGTGCCATCATCAAGCGTATCTTTGCCATGAAAAAATTCAAGACCCTCGCCTCCATGCTCGTGGCGCTAACATGCTGTGCCAGTGCGGCGGCAGCGGCCCCAGAGCAGAGCGCCGAGGGTTGGCCGCAGCGTCCACTGCGCTGGATCGTTGGCTTCGCCGCTGGCGGTACAGCCGACACCCTGACGCGTATCGCCGCCGACCAGCTGGCCGCCAAACTGGGCCAGAGCGTCGTGGTGGAGAACCGCCCCGGCGCCTCCGGCTCTATTGCGCTGAACCTGGTTGCAAAGTCTGATCCTCAAGACACCTTGCTGATTACCGTTCCCGGCCCAATCATTTATCCAAGAGAAGAGCCGGGAATCGGCACAGGCCTGGACCCTGTCATGATGCTGGCGCAAGGGCCCATGATCGTTGTTGGCCCGGCCTCCAATCCTCAGCACACACTTGCCGAGGTCATTGCCGACGCCAGGAAGCATCCCAGCCACTGGAGCTATGCGACATCTGGAACAGGCACATCCCAGCATCTCGCTGGTGAAATGATCAATCAGCTTGGCGGCACGCAGATGGTGCAGATTCCATACAAGGGCGGTGGCCAGGCGGTTTCCGACGTGGTGGGGGCGCAGGTTCCGTTGGCCATACTCGGCCCTACACCTGTGTTGCCGCACATTGCTTCGGGCGCATTGCAGGCCTATGCCGTGACGACAACCTATCGGCTGCCTTCCCTGCCTGATGTGCCGACAGTGGCGCAGGCTGGCATTCCCGGCTATGACGCGAGCCAGTGGTTCGCGCTGGCGACGACAGCCGGCGCGGCGCCAGCGCGCGTGGCATTGCTTAACAAATATTTGCGGGAAATCGTGCAGACCAATGCTTTTACGGAAGCCGTATCGGCTGCGGGCATGCGCATAGATCCAGGCTCACCAGAGGATCTCGGGCGCTTCATAGTGAGTGACAGCGCAAAATGGCAAACCCTGGTGAAGGATGCCGGCCTGAAAATAGGAGAGTGACCGCCTGCCGCGCCATACTGTCGCGGCAATGCGCTGTGGCGTATGCTATGGAAGATAGGATCTGGATGCTATCTTTCGTGGCAACACGCCGGACGCGGGCGGGTGTCAAGCGGCGTTCGGGACATTCCGGTAAGGAGGCTCGGCAGCCATGGGTTTCGACGACAGGAAGCTCGCCGCATTGCGGGAGCGCTTTGGTGGCGAGAATGAGGACCGCTTGTGGGATGATCATTTCCGCAAGGTGGCCGACAGGGTATTCAACACCTTTGGTACCCGGCCTGCGCCGTTCGCCGGCATGCCCACTCTGCTTGATGCGCCGGCACGCGAAATAGACTGGCGCCAGCCTGATTTTGGCGATCTCCAGGTGGCTCTGATAGGCGTGCCCATGGATCTGGGGGTGACCAATCGCAATGGCTCGCGGTTCGGGCCGCGCGCGCTTCGATGTATCGAGCGGGTGGGGCCATACAACCATGTACAGAAATGCGTGCCCACCCGCGAGCTGCGTGTGGCCGATATTGGCGATGTGCCGCTGCGCAGCCGGTTCAGCCTGGAACAATCGCACCAGGATATCGAAGCAACGTATCGAGCGCTGTGCGGGGCGGGCGTCCTGCCTCTCTCGGTGGGCGGCGACCATTCAATCACTTCTCCTATCCTGAAGGCCGTAGGCGCGAAGCAGCCTGTTGCGCTCGTGCATATCGATGCGCACTGCGACACGGGTGGACCGTTCGAGGGCAGCCGTTTCCACCATGGCGGACCTTTCCGCCAGGCTGTGCTCGATGGCGTGCTCGACCCGACGCGCACCATACAGATAGGCATACGCGGCTCATCCGAATACCTGTGGGAATTTTCCTATGCCTCGGGCATGACTGTCATCCATGCGGAAGAAATCGATGCGATGGGCATGGATGCGGTGATCGCACGGGCCCGCGAGGTTGTGGGCGACTACCCCGTTTATGTTTCCTTCGACATCGACAGCCTGGATCCGGCCTACGCACCCGGCACAGGCACCCCTGAAGTGGGTGGGCTGACCACGCGCGAAGGCCTGGACCTTCTGCGCGGGCTGGCGGGAATCCATATCGTGGGCGGTGATGTGGTGGAAGTCGCGCCACCCTATGACGCCACTGCCAACACGGCTCATGCGGGGGCGCAAATGCTGTTCGAGATTCTCAGCCTGATGTGTGTGCGCCTGGCGCGCTGATGCCGATCTTCCGCCTGACCACGCGCCAAAGCGCAAGCCTCGCCGTTCACGGCGAGGTCAAGCGAGGCCATATCAATGCGGCGCTTGCCGCGCACCGGCTCAAAAGCCGCACAGGGAAACGAAGTTGGCCCATTGCACACGCATGTCCGGCCCCAGATAGCCGACGAAGGCCAGCGCCAGCGCAAGCGAGACGACAATGCCCCCCGCGATGCGCCACCGCCTGGACAGGCGCGGCATCTGTTGTTCAGGGGGAGGGGGCTTCATGCCAGCGCCTGGCTGGTTGCGGGCCTGGCGGCCGGCAACCATGTCAGCTTGATCGCGGATATCAGTCTCGGGCATGTCGGGCCTCGCTGTTCAGAGAAAGTGCGCCGGATACCCTCTATATTACCTATGCGGCGGCAGGCCGGGCCAGAGGTTCTTCCTTTATCGGCAGGCAAAGAACGGCCGCCGCAACGGCCAGGGCTATGCCGGCCAGCCAGACTGAGGTATAGCTGCCTGTGGTCTGGTAGGCATAGCCGCCCAGCCATACGCCAATGAAGCTGCCGATCTGGTGCCCGAGGAAGGCGATGCCAGACAGGGTGGCGGCATAGCGCAGCCCATAGATCTGGCCGATCAGCCCTTGCGTCAGGGGGACAGTGCCGAGCCAGAACAGCCCCATCCATGCCGCGAAAATATACGCAACCAAGGGTGTGAGCGGTACGGAAATCAGAAACAGGATGCCGAAGGCGCGCAGGAAATATACAGCGGCAAGCAGCGTTTTCTTGCTGTAGGCGCCTCCCAGCTTACCGGCATAGAAGCAGCCGGCAACGTTGAACAGGCCGATCAGGGCAATGGCTATGGCGCCATGGGTCGCAGTCAGGCCGCCATCGGCAAGATAGGCGGGCAGGTGCAGCGTGATGAAAGCGGTGTGGAAGCCACAAACGGCATAGCTCCAGAACAGGAAATGGAAGGATTTGTGTGCCATTGCCTGGCGGATGGCGGCAGACAGCGAGTGGTCCTCGCCTTCTACGACCGCCGGCCTGCCCCGCAGATAGCAGGCCAGTGGCGCCCCCGCGGCAACGAACAGGGACATCATCCAGAGCGCCCCAGTCCAGTCCATGGACGAGATCAGCCACTGTCCGGTAGGCACTATCGCAAACTGGCCCAGGGAGCCGCCGGCGCTGGCAATGCCCATGGCGGTGCTGCGATAGGCAGGCGGGACGGCGCGCGCCACCACAGGCAGGATAACGGGAAAAGTCGTGCCCGCCTGCCCCAGGCCGACCAGCACGCCAGCAGTCATATAGAGCCCAAGCTCCCCATGAACGAGGCGCATGCCTATCATGCCCAATGCATAAAGCACGGCGCCCAGCGCGATGGTGCGCCCTGAGCCATACCGGTCTGCCAGTATGCCCATGAAGATGGAGCCGATCCCCCAGACAATATTCTGGATGGCGAAGGCCATGGAGAATACATCCCGGCCCCAGCCCCGATCCAGCCCCATGGGCTGCATGAACAGCCCGAATGTTGCTCGTACCCCAAGGGCAAGCAAAACCACGAAAGCGCCTATGTATAGCGTTCGCAGGGAAATTTTCTCGGACTGGGATGCCATTTGTATTTAGAAAAGGAGGTGGGCGGATGTCCGCGCAAAAGGATAGGAGATGATAACTGAGGATGCGGAGGGCCTGAGGCGAAATTTATATGTCCCCAAGAACATAATAATTTCTTTTTTCCATGAAAGTGGAATAAGGTGTTCCGTTTTTGTATAGAATGGTCTGTTCAGCTAGTGTAGCCGGATGCCCCCCGCATGATTCCTTCCCTGTCTCTTCTTGCCGTGTTTGTCCTGATCGTCATCGTCTCGGTTTACTTCCAGACCGTGACCGGGTTTGGCCTCTCGATGATTGTCATGGGGCTGGCGGGTGGCATGGGTATCGCATCGATTGCAACGCTTGCGTCAGTGGTCTGCGTGGTTGCGCTGGTCAACAGCGGCGTGGCCCTGGGCGGCGCGCAGCGGCAGATGAATTGGCCCATCGCGTGGCAGCTGACAGCGGGCGTGCTGCCCGCGAGCGTGCTTGGCGTGCTGGTGCTGGATGTGCTCAGTGCGACGGCAACAGACATTATCCAGCTCCTGCTGGGGCTGGTGATCGTATACGGCGGGATCAGCTTTGCCTGGCGTCCGAAGCCGTTGCCGAAGGTGTCGGGCGCCGCAGGCTTTGTCGCATACGGTTTTGTGGGAGGGTTGTTGGGAGGTATGTTCGGCATACCGGGGCCTCCTCTCATTTTTCACCTGTACCGGCAGCCCATGAGCCTGCCGCATATCCGCAGCCTGCTGATCTTCATCAACGCGGTAGTGGCGCTTGCACGCACGCTTTTCGTGGGGGCGCAAGGCCAGCTTGGCGCTGATGTCTGGGTGCTCAGCCTGATTTGCCTGCCCATGGTCGCGCTGGCAACGCTTGCCGGAAAGCGCTATCCGCCGCCCCTCTCGACCCAGGCCATGCGGCGGCTCGCTTTCGCTGTGCTGATACTAATGGGGCTTGCGCTGATGGTGCCGGTGCTGATCGGATATGGGAAGGCGCTGTTATAGCCGTGGGCTGTCTGGGTGAAAGCGTCAAGGTGAAAAATAGGTATTAACCCTTATTTTTCGCTTAAAATACCTGTTTCCGAAACCGGCCCCTGATGTGCGCTGCAACTGCGCGCCGTTCTTCCAGCATCACGGCTGTCACATTCCTCGTCCATGCCAGCATCCCGTTCCGCTTCGTATCCGTCCGCCTGTTCGCCTGGGCTTGTTATTTTTGCGCTTGCCATCGGCGCCTTTGCCATCGGCACCACAGAGTTTGCCACGATGAGCCTGCTGCCTTACTTTGCAAAGGACCTGGGCATTGACGCGCCCACGGCGGGCCATGTGATCAGTGCTTACGCGCTTGGCGTGGTTGTGGGGGCACCGGTGCTTACCGTCATGGCAGCCCGCATGGCACGGCGCACGCTTCTGCTCTGGCTGATGGCCATGTTTGCCGTTTTCAACGGCCTGTGTGCTTTTGCCCCCAGCTATGAATGGATGCTCGTCCTGCGCTTTCTGAGCGGCTTGCCGCATGGCGCCTATTTTGGCATCGCCTCGCTCGTGGCGGTATCGCTGGTGCCCCTGAACAAACGCAATCAGGCGGTGGGGCGCATGTTCCTGGGGCTGACCGTCGCCACCATTATCGGAGTCCCCTTCGCCAACTGGCTGGGGCATGCCATTGGCTGGCGCTGGGGGTTTGGCCTGGTCGCGTTTTCAGGCGCGCTGACCGTCGTGCTGGTGGCCATGCTGGCGCCGCGTACGCCGCCGCAGCCTGGATCAAGCCCATTGCGTGAGCTGGGAGCCCTCAAGCATGCCCAGGTCTGGCTGACGCTGGGTGTAGGCGCCATAGGTTTTGGCGGCCTGTTCTGTGTCTATACCTATCTTGCCGATACCCTGATGCAGGTGACACAAGCATCCCCCGCGACTGTGCCTGTCGTGCTGGGGGTATTTGGTGTTGGCATGACGGTCGGCAACATCATCATTCCCTGGCTGGCGGATCGCGCCCTGCTGCCTACCGCGGGAGGGCTGTTGCTCTGGAGCGCTGCCGCTTCGCTGCTGTTCATGGCGACGGCGGGCAACATCTGGGCTGTTTCGATCAATGTGTTCCTGATCGGCATGGGCGGCGCGCTCGGCACGGTGCTGCAGACCCGGTTGATGGATGTCGCCAAGGATGCCCAGGGGCTGGCGGCGGCACTCAACCATTCCGCTTTCAACTTCGCCAATGCGCTTGGCCCGTTGCTGGGCGGCATGGCCATTGCCAGGGGCTATGGCTGGACATCCACGGGCTGGGTAGGAAGCCTGCTGGCCCTGGGCGGGTTTGTATTGCTGCTGGTTTCGGTGGCCCTCGACCGGTCCAGGGGCGCGCTGCGGCACGCCAGGGCCTGACGGCTGGTCTGCGGCAAAGGGCCGGCGATTCGTTTTCCGGGCTTGCGCAAGCGCGCCTGTTCGCCGCAGCCAGGTGCGCGGCGAGGCGGAGCTAGCCGCGAGAGCCCGCCGCCAGCGCGCGTTCCAGGAAATCAAGGCGATCCTGGCCCCAGAACGGCTCATTCTCATAGATATACCAGGGCGCGCCGAATACCTTGCGCTCGATCGCTTCCTGGGTGTAGCGGTTGTACAGCTCAAGCGATTGCTCGCGCGCCGCATACAGCGAGGCGCCGTCCAACCCGCATTCGTTGCCGATGGCGACCAGGGTTGCTTCATCGGCGATATCGCGTTCCTGCGCCCAGACGGCTCGCAGCACAGCGCCTGTAAGCCGCAGCGCGGCATCAGCACCGTGGCGCTGCTCCGCAGCAATAATCATCAGCGAGGCGATGGATTCGTCAGTGGGAAAAAAGCGCGGATTCAGGATCAGCGGGATCTGCAGATATTCTGACCAGCGCTTGAGCTCCACCGAGCGGTATATCACCCGCTGCACGGGGCGCTGCTTGAGCGACAGCCCGCCAGAGACTGGAAAGATTGCCTTGTTCAAGGCGCATGGCCGGGTCACAATCGATGCGCCCTGTTGCTGCGCAATTTCCATCAGCCGGTCGTGGCCGAGGTAGGTCCAGGGAGATTGCGGCGAAAAATAATAGGTGATGGTTTTCATGATGCTTCTGGGGGTGGCACGCCCCGCGAAACTGGCGGCGGGGGTTGGCGACGGTTTGATGGGGCGTACCGCACCGGAGCCAGGCAGGCTGCCTCGCCCGGTGCAGGGTGTGATCAGTCTTGACGCGCGGTGACTTCAACCAGGTGGTAGCCGAACTGCGTCTTCACCGGACCTTGCACGACACCGACGGGGGCGCTGAACACCACCTCGTCGAATTCGCGCACCATCTGGCCGCGTCCGAACGTGCCCAGGTTGCCGCCGTCGCGACTGGATGGGCAGGACGAATTTTCACGTGCGACCTGTGCAAAGTCCGCACCGTTTTCGATTTCCGTTTTCAGCGCCTTGCACTTTTCTTCACTGTCGACAAGGATATGACGGGCCGAAGCTTGGGCCATGGGTATTACTCCTCAAAAAATGGTGCTCACAGAGTAACGTAAATTCGGCGTCCGCGTGTAACGTGTTCTATACGCTGTCACGGCTTGCCGCACCGCGCGGGTGTACGTCTTCAGATTACTGGATTGTATTAACCGGCAGGTGTACCATGCCTGAAACACATAAGAGACCGGGCTTGCGCCTGGCCAGCCAGTGGCGCAGCCATCAGAAAAACCATTCATTCATCGCGCTGCCTGATGTAACCATTGCCAACTATTTCGCTTTTCTCTGTATCTGCTGTATCTGATAAAAGGAGCACATATGGAAAGCAGGGCAAATTCTGTAATCGGCGAACCAGGGGAAATGGACCTACGCAGCCCCTCGGCTTTGCGCGAAATGGAGGCGCGCTTTCTGGCGCAGGAGCGCCGTGATCCAGCTTCCCCCTATTATCAAGGGGACAGCGGGCAAGGTGAGCCAGGCGGTATTCCCGCGCGCAGGCGATTCATGCTTGGCGCCGTGGCCGCGCTGGGCGCCGCAGGCACGCCAGGCATGGCCTCTGCCGTCACCCCTGGCGCCAAAGAGCGCGCCGTGCCGCCCGATGCCACCAAGATCCAGGGTGTGGGTGTAAAGGACGATGATGGGGGCTATGGTTATCGCTCGCAGTTCGAGACCGAGGTGCGCGAGCGTTATGCAACCAAGACTACGCAGTCGTCCTGGAGCTTCACCCCTCTGCAGAACAGCATAGGCATGATTACGCCTTCCGGCCTGCATTACGAGCGACATCACGGAGGGATCGCCACCATAGATCCGGCCAAGCATGAATTGTATGTGCACGGAATGGTGAAGCGGGCCAGGAAATTTACCGTGGCGGACCTCAAGCGCTATCCGGCGCTGTCGCGGCTGATGTTCATGGAGTGCTCGGGAAACGGGTTGACGGAATGGGCCAAGCCCACGCTCAAGACAGTCCAGGGGACGCATGGCCTGACATCCACGTCCGAATGGGTGGGCGTGCCTTTGGCCACTATATTGAACGAGGTTGGCCTCAAGCCTGGGGCCAAATGGTTGTTGGCCGAGGGTGGAGATGCCGCGGTAATGACACGCAGCATCCCCATCGAAAAGGCCATGCGCGACTGCCTGCTTGCATATGGGCAGAATGGCGAAGCCATACGGCCAGAGCAGGGCTACCCTGTTCGCCTGTTCGTGCCTGGATATGAAGGCAACATGTCCATCAAATGGCTCAGGCGGATCGAGGTATCTGATGCGCCCTTCATGACACGTGAAGAGACGTCCAAATACACGGATCTCATGCCGGATGGCAGCGCGCTGCAGTTTTCTTTCCTGATGGAGGCGAAATCAGTGATCACATATCCGTCAGGAGAGATGCTGTTGCGCCAGCCCGGTTTCTATGAAATATCCGGTCTGGCGTGGTCAGGGCGGGGGAAGATCGTGCGCGTGGAGGTTTCGGTCGATGGCGGCGAGAGCTGGCATGACGCGCAACTGCACGGCCCGGTACTGCCCATCTGTCATACGCGTTTTACCTTGCTCTGGGAATGGGATGGCAAGGAAGCCATTCTGCAGAGCCGGTGTACGGACGAGACAGGTTATGTGCAGCCCACCATCAAGGCGCTTGTGGCGCAGCGCGGGCTTTCTTCCGTGTACCACCTCAATGGCATTCAGAGCTGGAAGGTTGCGGCAAGCGGGGAGGTGTCAAATGTCCATCACTACTAAACATGTGTTCGGCGCGGCCGCTGTCCTCTTTGCCTGTATGCAGGCAAATGCGCAAACGGGTGCAGGCAACGCGGCCTCGCCGACATCCGGCGAGCATCCTGTTTACGGCTTCGGCGCCAATGTGTCCGAGAGTGAACTTGAGCGCTTCGTCTCGCCCCTGCCAGACGGTCGTGGCTTGCCAAAAGGATCGGGCACAGTGATGCAAGGCGAGAAAGTGTATGCGGCGCAGTGTGTGGCCTGTCACGGCGCGAACCTGGAGGGAGGCATTGGAGACCGGCTTATCGGTGGGCGCGGCAGCCTGGCGGTGAAGCAGGGTGGCGGTGCGCCAGTCAAGACCGTGGAAAGCTACTGGCCCTACGCTACGACACTCTTTGACTACATCAAGCGCGCCATGCCGTTCACCATGCCGGGAAGCATGAGCAACGACGACGTATACGCTGTGACGGCCTATATTCTATCCAAGGCCAGTATTGTGCCGACCGATGCCATCATGGATGCCGAAACCTTGCCCAAGGTTGTCATGCCCAATCATGACGGTTTTCATCCGGCCAACAGATAGCCGGATCTTTGACACGGGCGTCGCATGCCGAAGCGGGGCCGGCCAGGGTTAGCCGGCCGGCATGGGCACTTCCGGAGCTGGCTGTCAGCCCTTGGCGTCGGGGCTCTTCACCGCACCTGCTTCGATCAGCACGGTCTTCCAGTGATCGTGCTCGTCTTTCACCAGTTTGCTGAACTGGGCGGGCGTGGTGATCGTCGGATCGGCGCCTTGCTGGACCATCTGTTTTGCAACATCAGGCAGCTGGATAATGCGATTGACGCTCGCGTTGAGCTTGTTCACGATCTCTGCGGGCGTCCCCGTTGGAGCAAACAGGCCGAACCACGCGCCAGTACGGAAATTGGTGAACCCGGCCTCCTGCATGGTGGGTATGTCAGGCAGCGAGCGCGAACGTTTTTCGCTGGTGACAGCCAGCGGCTTCAGCTTGCCTGCCTCAATCAACACGTGCACGGACGGTATGGTGGCGAACATGATCTGGACGCGCCCGGCCAGCAAGTCTTTCAGTGCGTCTGCACCCTTGTAGGGAACATGTGTCATGTCAAGGTGCTGGTTCTTGCCCATCAGATAGCCTGACAGGTGCGATGCGGTGCCCACGCCCGTCGAGCTGTAATTGAAGGCGCCGGGATGTTGCCTGATCTGCGTGACGAGGTCATCAATATTGCTGACTTTGACCCCTGGATAAGCCACCAGCACATTAGGCACATCAGCGATCTGGGCAATAGGCGTCAGATCGGTGATGGGGTCATAGCTCAGCTCATTCAGCGTAGGGTTGATGGCGATCGGGCCAACCGAATCGACAATCAGCGTATAGCCATCAGGCTTGCTGTTGATCACATATCCGGTCCCGATATTGCCGCCCGCGCCAGGTTTGTTTTCGACCACGAAAGACTGGCCATACTCCTTGGTCAGATGGTCCGCGACGACACGGGCCAGAATATCGGTGGTTCCACCTGCCGAGAAGGCTACGATAACGCGCACGGGGCGCTCAGGATAGCCGGCGGCCTGCGATATAGCGCTATGAAGCATGCCAGCGCCGCTAAGCGCCAGGGCCAGCACTGAATTGAGCGCCAGTCTGCCGAACACGCGCCGTGTCATGCGGCAGGGGGAAAAGTCTTTCATTGATAGTCTCCAGTATGTTTGTGGAAAGAAAAGCGGCTTGCACGCGAGAAAGCATGCGGGCCTTGGTTTTTATGCCGCGCGTGGCGGGCGCTGCGAAAAGCTGCGTTCGAACACGCTTTCGGCGATACGGTTCTTCAATATTTCTATCGATCCGCCGGCGATCATCCAGCCGCGGCAGCGGCGAACGCAGTACTCGACCAGGGATTCGCGGCTGTAGCCCATGCCGCCCATGACCTGGAGGGCCTCGTTTGCAACATCAAAGCCGGTCTGATTGCAGTACGCCTTGGCGATGGCTGTTTCTGCGGCAGACGGGAAGCCGGTATCCGCGTTGCTGGCAGCGCGATACAACAGCAGATGCGCTGCATCCAGCTTGATCTTCATGTCGGCGAACTTCCATTGCAGGCCCTGGAATTCACACAGCAGGCGTCCGAACTGTTTGCGCTGAAGCGCCCAGCTGCGGGCTTCTTCATAGGCATAGCGGCCCAGCGCCAGTGAACGCGCCGTATTGCCTATGCGCTCCACGTTGAAGCCGGCAATCTGCTTCTTGAAGCCGCCTTCGCCCAAAACCAGCTGTTCGTCGGGGATGTATACATTGTCGAAGTGAATCTCTACCCATTCCTCGTCTGACATGAATGAGGAGCGCTTACCCATGTTCACGCCTTCCGCGCTGGTTTCGATCAGTACGGAGCCTATGCCTTGGGTGCCAGGACCGAAACGGACATAGGCGAGAATGAAATCTGCATGTGGGCCGTGCGTAGTGAAGATCTTGGATCCGTTGATACGCCAGCCGGCGCCATCGCGTGTGGCAGACGTCTTCAGTTCTGTCACCGCCGATCCGGCGTCGGGCTCGGTCATTCCAACTGATATCAGTGCTGTTCCGTCGATAAGGCGGCTGAGATATTTCTCTTTCAGGAATGGCGTGCCATATTCGGCGAGCACTCTTATTGCACCGAAATTTCCGGCCTGGATCACGTCTGCGCTGCGCGGGCAGACTGATGCAATAGTCTCTATGGCAATGACGGCGTCCATCAGCGATCCACCCGCGCCGCCATCTTCCTCGGCAATGGTCAGGCCCAGCAGGCCCTGCGCCGCCATGGCTTTGGCGACATCCCATGGGTAGTCGCGTGAATGCGCCCGCTCTACCGCACCCGCCTTGAGGTGATGCTCTGCAAAGCGGCGCACGGATGTCTGGAAATCAATCTGTTCTGGTGATAGCGAGAAATTCAGCATGTGTGTTGATCCTGATAAATAGTCTTTTGCAAGGCCGGGCGCATCATGCCAGCCGGATAAGGGCGTCCACCGCCACGACACCGTCCTGGCGCACGAAAAGTGGATTGATTTCAGCCTCCTCGACCTGTGCATCATGAACAAGCGCGAGGCGTGAAAAATCGCTGATTGTGCGTGCCAGTGTTTCCACATCGCCGCGGGGAAGGCCACGGAAGCCTTCTATGAGCCGCGTCAGACGCACTTCCTTGATCATGTCGCGGGCGGTATCCAGATCGACGGGTGCCATGCGGATGGAAAAATCGCGATTGAGCTCCGCCGTGATGCCGCCGGCCCCCAGCACCACTGTTGGCCCGACCAGCGGGTCGTTGCGGTAGCCGAGAATGAGCTCTATCAGCTTTTGTTCCATGGACTGCACCAGTACGCCTTCCACATGAGCGTCCGGGCAATGTTCAGCCACATCGCGCAACATGTCGGCTGTCTGTTGTGCAAGTTCCTGCTCGTTGTGGATGCCAACGCGCACACCGCCAGCTTCTGTCTTGTGCGGAATATCGCGTGAGCAGACTTTGACGACGAGCGGATAGCCAAGCTGATGCCGAAGATCCTGTGGGGATAGCAACTGCGATGCCGCGCGTGCAACGCCAAGGGCATCAAGCACTTTGCCTGCTTCATGTTCATTGAGTAAGCCATGAATGGGAAGCTCACCCGGCCAGGCAAGATTCTCGTCCCCAGCGTTCTGTCCGGAAGGCAGATCACGTTTCAGGAAAGCGGCTAGTGCGTCGGCGCAAGATTCTGGTGTGCGGAATGCCGCGATCTCTGCGTCATGCAGCAGCTTGAGCGAAGTGGGTGCGTCGGGTGCCAGAAAGGCTGCAAGCGGCTTTTCGTCCGGGCGGACAGAGTCCACCAGAGGCCTGACCGCCAGGTCGGGGTGGAACTGTGCGGAAGACCCAACGACGCTGAGCACGGCATCGCACCACGGGGACTGCAGCAGTTGCTCCAGCAGGTCTTTATACTGCGCGCTGGTGGCCGCCAGCGTGAGATCAATCACCGGCGCCGATCGCAACGCCAGGCCGCGGCCTGCCATATGGGTGATGAACTCGGGGGGCGGCGCGACGGCATCCAGCCCCAGCAGGCCCATGGCATCGACGACTGTGGCGGCCCCGCCGCCCGTGGTGGTGATGACCGCCAGGCGAGGGTTGCGGCCATGTACAGGTGTGAACGCATGTCCGTAGCGTTCGGCCAGAGGCAGAATCTCGAACAGCGTTTCCAGCACATGCACACGTATCGCGCCGTGTGCACGGAAGAATGCATGGACTGCGGCATCATTGCCTGCGATGGCCCCCGTATGCGACTGCGACAGGGCGTTGCCTTGTTCAGACCGACCAAGCTTGTAGACGATCACAGGCTTGCCGGCAGCATGGGCGCGACGCAGTGCAGCGGCGAGCACGGGCGCATTGCGTATTGTTTCCAGGAAGAGAACGATGGATCGGGTCTGGCTGTCGTCCACCAGCGCATCCAGCACTTCCCCCACGGAAATATCGCATTCATTGCCAACTGAAACTGATTTGGCGAATCCGAAGCCGCGCGCCCCGGCCCGCGAGAGCAGCGAACCCATCATGGAGCCGCTCTGTGACACCATGCTTGTGTGACCCGGAACCAGATCCTCGGCAGCAAAAGCCGCATTCACGGAGATGATGCCGCCACCCAGAATATCGGCCAGCCCAATGCTGTTGGGCCCCAGCAGGCGCAATCCCAGTTTCCGGGCCTGCTCAAGCAGCGCTGCTTGCCTGCGCATGCCTTCTTCGCCGGTTTCGCCAAAGCCGTCGGAATAGATCGTCACGACCTTGGCGCCAGCGGCGGCGCACTGTTCCAGCAGTCCAGCCACCTGAGCACCGGGGACCATGATGAAAACATGATCTACTGATTCGGGCAGCGCGTCCAGCGATGGGTAGGCCTGCTCTCCGAGAACCTCTTTGCGGCTCGGATTCACTGGATAAATCTTGCCGGCATAGCCATGCTTGCGCATGAACAGCAGCGGACGGGCCGTATTCTTTGTCGCGTCTCCAGATACGCCTACGAGCGCTACGCTCCGTGGCTGCAGCAGGGCTCTGGCGAAATCGCCCTGGGCTTGAGTACGGGGAGGATCGGACAGATCCGCAGGTCGGGTTTCCAAAAGTCGTGCTTCCATGATGCGTTGGTGTTGTATTTCAGGCGGTTGTGAGGGGTGGGCAAGGCGCGGACAGTTTCAGATCCTGCAGGGACAGCGTATCGAGCGTCCAGATCTGCGTGCGCAGGCGTTCAGTGGCCGGCGTCCCCAGTACCGGTTCTGCCAGCTCCGTGAATTTATGGTTGATGTCCTCATCGGAAAGCGGGGCTTCGGGGTCGCCTTTGCGATAGGGGGCATCCTGCCGAAATGTCGCGCCATTGCGCAGGCTGATTTGCACCCATGCCGCGCGCTGGCGAGGAAAGGCGGCCGTGAGCACGGTGTCTTCCTGCAGCGTCAGACGCGACATGAGAGATCGGACATCGGGATCGACGAGACGTTCGGGCTGGAATGCATTGAGCCGAACGGATCCATGCACCAGCGCATGCGCGACGACGTAGGGCAGGCTGAACTTCGCCTCAAAGGCGGTTGATGGCGAGTGGTTGCCGGTGACGTCCAGAGCAGTGCGATAGGTGTGCACCGCAACAGAGGCGATGTCTTTGTCCTGAATACCATGCGCCTCGCGCAGAGCCAGTACAGCATCAATGGCAGCGAACGTATGGCCGCAACACCCATGGTTCTTTTGCGTGATGCTGGTGATGTTGTACTGCTCGCCCAGCCCGTCCGTGACGCCGGACCAGTCGGGGGATTGCGCCATGGCGGCGCCGAAGCCAACCTTGCCCTCCAGGATGTCAGCCACCCCCGTGACGCCGCTGGCTGCCGCCTGCGCCGCCCTTACGCCGATGGCGGCAGCATGACCCGCATGCAGGGCCTTGGTCATTGCATCAGAGCGAAAGGCCTGCTGCAGTCCAGATGCGAACGTCGTTGCTGTGGCCATGGCATGCAGCACTGCGTTGGCGTTGCCGGGCGCCAGCAATACAGCCGCAGCCGCTGCGGCGCCCAGACTGCCTACCGTACCGGTGGTATGAAAGTAGCGATAGTGCTCAGGTTGTACCGCAGGCGCGATGCGGGTGGAAATTTCATAGCCAACGACAACAGCGTTCAGGAAGCTGTTCCCCGATGCGGCAATGTCTTCTCCCGTCGCCAGGGCGGCTGCAATCACGGGACATCCCGGGTGGTACACGCCATCCCGGAATATATCGTCGAACTCGACCGTGTGGGACGCGGAACCATTGATCCATGCTGCCGTCGGGGCGAAGGCCGTTGTCCCCATCCCGGGTAGGCTGGATCGCCCATATCCCAGTTCGCTCTCATGGGCTTTTGCCAGCAAGGTTCCCGGTGCGACACGTGTGCCCGGATACAGCGCCGAGAACCAGTCCAGGACAGCCCGCTTGGCGTAATGCCTTACTTCGGCAGACAGCGCCTCCCCGCTCTGACGGGCCGCATAGCTGGCGAACTGGCCGAGTAATGATTCAGGGGTGACCTCATTGATATCCATGCTTGCGATTCCTCCATGCATGGAATCACTGTACCGGTCGGCATCGGGGCAAGCGTTGAAAAATAGGAAAGCGAGCGTTCTTTAAAATGGCGAATTTGAGAACGTTGGCTTTCCAATCCGGAAAGCCTGCTGACGGTGACCGTCGCTACCATGGATGTCATGGCGTCATGCAGATCATGGAAGGGATGGGACATTGCCCTGTGAGCGGGGCCTCGAACGCTTCATGGCGTAGCGCCTGTCCGTTATGAATCAGGCGGCGTCGCTAAAGTGATGTCCCGGCGTCAGGCTCCGGTGCGGCAGCTGCGGGGCACAGATAGTGCAGCAGCTCGCGCACGGGGCGGCTGCTGTCGGCCAGATTGTGAACGCAGATATAGAAATGGCGTTCGGCCCAGTCGTCCTTGATGCGCAAGAGCACCAGGCCCATGCTGTTCAGGTAGCTCTTTGCGATCTGTTCCGGAACCAGGCCTATGCCCAGGCCCTCGCGGATCATATTGCAACGGGTTTCGAAGTTGGAGACTTGCAGCTTGACGGTGGGAGGCCGGCTGACCGTCTGGCCCACATAGGCCAGGAATTTGTCCAGGGAGTGCAGGGGGAAATATCCCAACAGGTCGTAGTCGAGCGCATCTTCCAGATGCAGTTCACCGCGGTCGGCCAGATCATGGCCGATGGGCACAACCAGGCCCACGCGGTCGGTTGCAAAAGAGAATGACGTCACGCCGGTGGCCGGATGCTTGCCATGGTATATCCCCATGTCTACGGTGCCTTCGGCCACCATGCGGGGAATGTCATAACTGTGGGCCTCAATAAGGTCAACGCTGATGTCTTTGCGCCCGCTCAGAAATCGCCCCATTTTGCCGGGCAGAAACTGCAGCAGCGTGGACGGGTTGGCTGCCAGCCGTATCTTGGCCATGCCATCAGTCGAAAAGCTGTTGACTGCCTTCTCGGCCAGATGGACGCTGCGCAGAATGGTTTTCGCTCTCTGATAGAGCAGCGTGCCGGCAGGGGTTGGCTCCACGCCACGCCCATGGCGCAGCAGCAGGGTGCGATCCAGATGCCGCTCAAGCTCGGCGATACGCTTGCTTGCGGCTGAGGTGACCAGGTTTTCGCGCTCCGCCGCACGCGACAGGCTTTTTTCTTCGACAGCCGCAACGAATATTTCCAGTGCGGGTATGCTCAGGCTCTTCATGTCCGGGCCTGCGGAGCGTGCCGCCGGGCGTCGGGAATAAAAGAATCTGGCATGCGACCATTGCGCATGGGACGAATCATTTGTCTCTCTCTGTATTCTGCAGGCCCTGTATCAGGGTTGACACAGAATGGGCCAACTGAATGTATATCATTCTGCACGACACATGACCAGCCATATGAGGCGGGTTGGCTGCCGCCGCCGTAGAATACTACTTTCAACAGCGATATAAACCCCTCTCCTGAATGCCATGCCACCACTACGCACGGAATGCCCGCCCGGTTCCTGTATCTGTGAACGCGAAAAGCTGCTGTCCGATCCCGCCAGCGATGTGCGGGTGCTGCTGTTGACGCGCGAGGAGGAGAAGCGTCTGCTTGAACGGCTGGAAAGGCTCTCCAGCCTGGCCGACCTGCGTCGCATGCAGGACCTCATGCGCAAACAGCTGGGCATTGTTGTGGAGGTTTCTCCGGGCCAGAACGAGGTCAGCACAGTGCGCGGCCTGCGCATCGAAATCCAGGAGCAGTTGGGCCTCTGTCGCAAAACACGCAAGAACGTTCCCGCGGCGATACGGCGAGGCCTCGAGGCAAACCTGCAGATTGTCTATGACCTTCTGGATGAAGGCGATCTGCTGGGTGGAATGTAGATGGGATAGCGCGTGAAATACACGCAGTCATATGCGTGAAAATTTTACCCATACTCGAGCTTCTCTTTTCGAATTTTCATAATCCATTGATTTAAAAGAAGTAATTCTGATACCTAAAACTGGCATTCGTTTTGCTTTAGAGAATGCGTGGCTCAATTGGGGCTACGTCTTTCTTTGTAGAGCGAGAAATGGATTCGATGAAAATCATATGCCCTAATGGGCACCTGGGCTTTGCACCGCTGCGTACAGCGAGTTTTGAACTCGGTGTTCAGGGGCATCCGGACTATATTGCGGCTGATTCTGGCAGCGACGATGTCGGACCTGTGCCGCTGGGTTCCGATACGTCTACCAGCCCGCAGGCATGGCAGCGGCATGACCTGGAGCAGATGCTGCTGGCCGCGCGCAGGCTGAATGTTCCCATGATCATAGGTTCGGCGGGTGATACCGGGGCCAATAGCAGAGTAGATCTTTATGTCAGCATCATTAGGGAGCTGGCACAGAAGCATAAGCTTCCCGAATTCAAGCTGGGGTATTTTTACTCCGAAGTGGACAAGAAATTCGTCCGTGACACATTGCAGCGTGGCGATACGGTGGCCGGCCTGGACGGCTATGAAGATCTGACGGAAGCCGAGCTGGATGCAACTGATCGGATAGTTGCGGTCGCGGGCGTACATCCATACAGAAAACTTCTGGCTGCGGGGGCGCAGGTGATTATAGGTGGCCGTAGCTCTGACGCTGCCGTCTTTGCGGCCCCGGCGCTGCATGAAGGCTTCTCCGAAGACCGCGCCTATTATCTGGGCAAGGTGCTTGAGTGTGCCTCTTTCTGCGCCGAACCATATGGGGGCAAGGAAACAGTCATGGGCGAGATATCGCATGACGATGTCAAAGTGACAGCCATGCATCCGGACCAGCGCTGCACCGTTGCATCGGTGGCGGGCCATGCCATGTACGAACGATCCAATCCCTACGAGGAGTTTTTCGCAGGTGGGCGGCTGGATATGTCCGACTGCCATTACGAACAAGTCAGCGAGAAGACAACCCGCATTACCGGGTCCCGTTTCGAGCCGGCTGATCGGGTACGCGTAAAGCTGGAAGGTTCGGGCAAGGTGGGCGAGCGCTATGTGGGCTTTTGCGGTATACGCGACCCTTACACGATCTCCAATCTGGACCGTGTCATGGATTGGGCACGCGACAAGGTTCGTGAGCGTTTTGGAGAGGAGGGCTATGGGCTTCATTACTCGGTGTATGGCCGGGATGGTGTCATGGGGGAGCTGGAGCCATTGCGCCATCAAACAGGACATGAGGTTGGCATCATGGTGCAGGGGGTTGCGCCAACGGCGGAAATGGCGGAGGAGGTGACACTGACGGGATTGCGCCAAATGTTTTACGCGCGGCTCCCCGACGTAAAAGGCACTGCTGGCTCGGTATCGTTCCCTCTGGACGAGGTGGTGCGTGCCAGTGCTGCCTATCGCTGGACGCTTAATCACACTATCCCGGTAAGCGATGCGCTTGAGCTTTTCCCCACGCATATGGTCACAGCCGGTGTTTGACAAGGAATCGAGACAATGACTACTACCTACAGGCTGGACCAGCTGGCAAAGACCATACGCAGCAAGAATGCAGGCGTGAACAAGATTACCTTCGATATTATTTTTCGCGACCGCGAGACCTACGATGCCGTCCGGCGAGCCAACGCCGTGACGCGCGAGCAGATCTGCGCGCTCTACGGCATCGAGCCTGCCCGTATTTCAGATTTCGTGGAATACGATCCTGGCCTTGCCATCAAATTCACCATATACAGGCGCCGGCCAAGCGGCTCGGCGGGAGACGGCGACATTTTCGGGGCGCAGCAGTACGCCCCATTGCTAGGACTGCCTGTTGACCTGTAGCAGCCGGCATCGCGCCCGCACGGGCGCGATGCGCACAATAAAAATACATATACGGAGAATGACTCATGAAGTACTTGATAAAGGGCGCGATTGCGCTGGGGTGTCTTGCGGTAACGACTGCGTGGGCCGGAGCGGCCACACCAGTCCCAGGGCAAATCACGATTGTCGTGCCTTTCGGGGCGGGCGCGAGCAATGATTCCATAGCACGGGTAATTGCTCCAGAGCTTGCCGACAAGCTCCATACAAATGTAATCGTCGAGAACAAGGCGGGCGCAGCTGGGGCCATCGGCGCAGCACATGTTGCCAAGTCCGCCCCCGATGGAGCCACATTGTTGCTCACATCGTCTACCTTTGTAACGTCGGCGGCCACGCAGCCCAGTACACCCTATGATGCAATCAAGAGTTTTGCCCCGGTGGCGATGGTCTCTCAGGGGCCGCTGGTTATCGCTGTGGCAGGAGATTCTGCATACACGACACTGGGCGATGTCCTGAATGCCGCACGCAAAGCGCCAGGCACGCTAAATTATGGAAGCTCAGGGATCGGTTCTCTCGCCCACCTGGCAACCACCTTGATGACTGACGCGGCCAAAGTGGAGATTACTCATGTGCCCTATAAGGGAGCAGCAGCCGCGGCGGGGGATCTGGCAGGAGGCCGTATCGATTTGATGCTTGCAAACTACAGCTCGCTGGCTTCGCTCCTGGAAGGCAAGAAGGTCAGGCTGGTAGCCACGACCGCGCCAGGGGAAAATGCCGCCTTTCCGGCACTTCCTCCCGCTGCCCGGACCATACCCGGATATGATGTGGACATATGGGTTGGCATCTTTGCTCCAGCAGGCACCTCTGCTGATCTGATCGAAAAATACAATAAAGCCTTTAACGAGATAAACCGTTCAAGACGCCTTGCTGAACTGTTGAGGCTGGATGGCGCCACGCCTGCTGCCATGGACAGCCAGTCGTTTGCGATGCGTGTAAAAGATGATCTGGATCGTTGGAGGCGTGTGGCGAAGCAGCACAATATCACGGCGAATTGATGCCGAACTTGTTCATTTGGTGCCGGAGCGCATGACGAGACAGGCCGAGTACTTGGCCTGCCCTTGAAAGGCTTCCCTGACAGTCGCTCAGGGCCCGGATGATCAGTGCTTTCTGGAAGCGTGCGGTTTGTGCCGCATAGCCCTCGTTCGCGCCTGGGCTTGCCATGTGATATGGGGCTGTCTGGACATCCATGGCACAGGGGTGTGCGGTGCCGGCTTCTCGTACGATACGCGGAGGAAGATGAGATTCCCGCACGCATGTGCCTTCCTCGAGAATACAGATGCGTTCGAGCAGGTTGCTTAGCTCCCGCACATTTCCGGGCCAATGATATCGACGAAAAATGTCTCGTACTGCCGGCTCGATCTCGCTGAAATGGCTTTCATGCAGGGCATTGAATTTGGCAAGGAATTGATCCGCCAGCACGAAAACATCCTCGCCGCGGTCACGAAGCGGCGGGATATTGATGGACACGACCTGAAGGCGGTAATAGAGGTCATCCCTGAATCTGCCTGCCGAAACCTCGCTCAGCAGAATCTTGTTGGTCGCCGCGATGAATCGTGCATTGGTCGTCAGCTCCTGTACTGATCCAATGCGCCTGAAGCGCCTGCTGTCCAGCAGGGTCAGAATCTTTGCCTGCATGATGGGATCCAGCTCCCGCACCTCATCCAGAAATACGCTTCCACCGTTTGCAATTTCCAATAGCCCGGCCTTGCGGTCCACTGCGCCCGTAAATGCGCCACGCTCATGCCCGAACAGTTCCGATTCGAGCAGGTTGCCAGGAATGGCTGCGCAATTGATTTCTGTGAAATTGTGCTGGACTCGGGCTGACTGCGCATGCAGCGCGCGTGCGACTAGCCCTTTTCCTGCGCCTGTTTCCCCATATATAAGCACGATGCCGGCTTTGCTGCGGGCTACCCTAGCCACCAGATCGCGTAACTGAACGACGGACGGATGCTCGCCGATAATTGCATAATCGGGCATGGATGTACTGGAGGCACTGCTGCGTTTCATTTTTATCTCTGGATTGAAGAGAGGATGCCTGTTAGCTGCAATAGATTTGAATCTGTATCTCGAGCGTCAATTATGCATCAGTGCGGTATCGCCATACCGCCGCGGCTATGTTCCTGTTATAACGCAGATGGCGGCTGGAAAGGCATATTCGCCCGGCGGCTGGAGGTAATCACAGAATGCATGATCACAACCGCAGACATTTCGATTCGCATCGACCCCGGGACAAGCGGGCGCGTCAGAGCTTGAGCCAGCATTTGCATGAGGAGGGCGGGCATGCACGGGAAGGGGGCGGTGACGAGCGGCGCATCATGGGGGCGTTTCTGGTCATTGCGCTGTTTTTTCTCGTCGAACTGGTGGGCGGTATCGTGTCCGGGTCGCTTGCGCTGCTGGCCGATGCGGGGCATATGATCAGCGACGCGGCGGCCCTGGGATTCAGCTGGTGGGCCTTGCGCATCGGACGCCGCGCCGCCTCGGATGAATTTTCATACGGCTATCGGCGCTACGAGATTCTCGCCGCCTTCCTCAATGGGCTGGCCCTGTTCGCTATTGCCGCGTGGATCCTCATCGAGGCAGTGAGGCGGTTTGCCGATCCTGTTCCAGTGCTGGGCGGCACCATGCTCGTTGTGGCAATCGGGGGCCTGGCAGCCAACATTTCCGCATTCCTCATTCTGAACGGCGGCAGCCGCGAGAACCTCAACATGCGCAGCGCGTTGCTGCACGTCCTGGGCGACCTGCTGGGGTCAGGTGCTGCAATCGTGGCCGCAACCGTCATCATGCTCACGGGATGGACGCCCATAGATCCCTTGCTGTCCGTCTTCGTGGCGCTGATCATCTTGCGCAGCGCCTGGCGCGTGGTGCGCGATTCCGGACGCATCCTGCTTGAGGGGGTGCCAGATGGCCTCTCCGTTGCGCTGATCAAGGCAGACTTGGAAAACAATGTTCCGGGCGTGCGCAATGCCCATCATATTCATGCGTGGTCGATCACTGCCGAGCAGCATATGCTGACGTTGCATGTGGTTCCCGCATCGGGAGTGAACAGCCGTGAACTCGTCTACGCCGTGAAAGCGCGCCTGGCCGAGAAGTTCGGCATTTCCCATGTCACCATCGAAGTAAACGACGACATAGCCTGAAGCCGGTGGCCATAAAGGCCGCCCCGTTGCCTCAACGCCGGGACGGCGACCTTGACCAGTACCGGTACAGCTTTTGCGCGATGCCATCGAGAATGAAGCCGAGCGCCCCGATCAGCACAATTACCGCCATCAGCTCTGAGTATGCCAGCCGGTCCCGTGTGTCCAGAATGAAATAACCCAGGCCTGAACTGACCCCCAGCATTTCGCAAGGCACGAGCACAATCCAGATAATGCCTATGGCAAGCCTGACTCCTGTCAGTACATGGCCCAGAATGCCCGGCACCACAATCCGCAGCAATACTTCGGCAGGCGTGGCGCTCAGGCTTTTCGCCAGCATCAGCCACTTGGGGTCCAGGCTGCGCACGCCAGCCGCTGTATTGAGCATGATGGGCCAGACCGCCGCAAACGTCAGCAGGAAATAGATGGGCGCATCGCCAATCCCGAACACCATGACAGCGATAGGCATCCACGACAGGGGGGAAATCATGCGCAGGAACTGGAAGGCGCCGCCGGTGCTGCTTTCCAGGACACGCGAGCTGCCGATGGCAAGCCCGAAAGGCACGCCGATCACCAGCGCCAGGCCTAGCCCGACCAGCACCCGCTTGAGGCTGACGACCGTATGCGTGGTGAGCTGATTGGTAATAATCAGCTCATACAGACTGGCGAAGGTTTCGCGCGGCCCGAGCATGCTGGCCAGCGGGATGCTGGATTGCAGCAGGCGCGTGCCCAGGTCCCACAGGACCACCAGCACCAGCAGCCCGGCGATGCCATGGCAGAACTGCCGGAATCCGGCGCCCGGTTTCAGTATGCGGGTGTTTCGCGGTTTGCTGGCGATGGCTTGTTCGGCGATGGTCGATTGCATGATCAGGCAGTAATGGTTTCCTGGCGCTCAAAGACATCAGGCAGGCCGAAGGTGGCCATGCCGCCCTGATCCAGGATGGCTTTCTTGACGTAACGGTCATCCACAAGATCCCTGGCGACAAAAGCCGGGTCCAGCGTCTTGAGGAAATCGTTCTGTCCCGACACCAGCGTGGTCTTGAGCTTGCGGATCAGCTCTTCCGTATAGCTGGGGAAAGGATAAGGCTGAAAGTCGATACGCTTCTCTTTCCAGCCCGCATTGACGATGGCGCCCGTGGTTTCGTACTGCTGGGTATCCATGCGCTCGGGTTCGAGCACATTGGCCAGCGCCTCATAGGTATGGGGTGTGTATTTGTTCGGGTTCTCGCGCGACAGGATGTGTGCTGTTTCCTGGCGATTGTCCAGTATCCAGGCCTGAGCCTGCACAATGCCATTGACCACTTTCTGCGACCAGTCAGGGCGTTCGTTCAGATCCTGCTCATGCATCAGCACGACGCAACAGGCATGGTCTTTCCAGACATCTCCGGTAAAGCGCAGGATCTTGCCTATCTTCATCACTTCGGCATTGGCATTGAATGGCTCGGCGACGATATACCCCGCCACATGCTTGTTGGCGAGCGCCGGCACCATGTCGGACGGCGCCATGACGACCAGCTTGACCTGTTTGGGGCCAGGGTCGCCGTCGCTGATGGGTTCCAGCCCCTGGTCGCGCAGCAGGTGCTGCAGCACGATATTGTGCAAGGAATACCAGAAGGGGATTGCAACCGTCGTGCCGCCCAGGTCGCTGATGCTGTTGATGTTGTGCTGCACGGTGAGCGCGGAGCCAGACATATGGTTCCATGCCACGACCTTGGCGCTGGATTTGCTGCCATAGCGCGCCCAGACCGTCATCGGCGAGAGCAGATGCACGGCATTTACCTGGCCGGCAAGAAAAGCCTCGACCAGCTGTGCCCAGCTGCGAAACAGCCTTGGTTTTTCCACCTGCAGCCCTTGTTGCTGGAACAGGTTGTTGTGATGTGCCACCAGCAGTGGCGTGGCGTCGGTAATGGGCAGATAGCCTATGCGCAGTGGCGCATCGGGCTCGGCGGCACGAGCAGCCCGCTGCATCTGCAGCAGCGGCAGGGCGCCCATCGCCGTGAACAGGGTGGACAGCTTGATGAACTGGCGCCGGGCTTCGGAAGTGGGGCCATAGTTCGCAATCTTGGTCATGATATTTCCTTCGGGCACTACATGAATGATGGCTGGCAAACAGCGCGGCGCTCAGGCTGCCGCGGCTTCCACCACGGCCTGGCTGTCGCCATGGCGAGGAACAGCACGCCGTGCTTCGCGCAATAGCTGCATGATCTCGACCCGGATGTGGGTCAGCTCGGGAGCCAGAGGATCCCGAGCATGCGGCAGGGTGATCCGCCACTGTCCGATGACGCGGCCAGGGTAGTCGCCAATCAGCACGATGCGATCGGCCAGGATCATGGCTTCGTCGATGTCATGGGTGACCAGCACGGCAGCAGTGCCGTGGCGGTCCGTGATCTGTTGCAGCAGCAGCTGCATCTCGCCGCGCGTGATTTCATCCAGTGCGCTGAAGGGCTCATCGAGCAGCAGGATTTCCGGCTGGCGCGCGAGGCTGCGCGCCAGCGCGGCACGCTGCGCCATGCCGCCGGACAGCTCGGACGGGTAGCGATCGCTTGCGCCTTGCAGGCCGACCTCGGCAATGGCATCGCGCACACGGGATTGCTTTTCTGCCTTGCCAATGACAGGCTGATGCTTGAAATCCAGGCCGAAGCCCACGTTTTCTTCCAAGGTCAGCCATGGAAGCAGGCTGGGATCCTGGAACACAAAGCTCGAACGGGGGTGAGGGCCATGCAATGGCTCCCCCTTGACCCGTACCTTGCCCTCTTCAGCTGTTTGCAGCCCTGCCAATACGCGCAGCAGCGACGACTTGCCCACGCCGCTAGGGCCCAGTATCGCCACAACCTCGCCTGCCTCGAGCGACATGGAAAAATCGCGCAGCACAGTATTGGGCTGCTGGCCTGGGCGCGGATAGCTCAGGCGGATATGTCGGGCTTCCAGTACAACATGACCGGAAGATGTGTCGCTGGTCATGGAGATGGCCTTATTCGGGTATGAGATAGAAATCAGCCTTGGTCACACCGCAGTCAGGGCAAACCCAGTCGTCCGGTATATCCTCGAAACGGGTGCCGGGTGCGATCCCGTCTTCAGGCAGGCCTGCGGCTTCGTCGTAGATCAGGCCACAGGGGCCGCACATCCATTGCATGATTAGGCAGCCTCGGCTTGCTCGGCCGGTGCGCGTGTACGCTGCAGCGCGCTGATTTCCTTGCGCAGATGCTTCAGCGCGGGCGTGACAATTGCGACAAAGACAGCTTCGCGCAGGCGGCGCTGCGCGGGATGGCGCATCAGATATCCTTTGGCGCCCGCATGCAGCACGGCGGAATTGGTGGCCCGCAGCGTGAGCTCTGAAGTGGCCGCCCGCAGCTTGAGGACCTCCAGCATGTCGGCCTGACCTGCCTGCGCCTGGGCTGCCAGCGTTTTGGCGCTTTCCTGCAGTTGCGCATAGTCTGCGGCCAGGTCTTCGCCCTGGTCGTCCAGGAACTGGTTGACGTGCGCGGTGACGATATTGCTTTCGCGTATGGCCTTGAGCGATGCTTCTATGATGCCGAAGCCCATGCCAGTCTGGGCCAGCACGAAGCCGGGCTTGATGCTGGTGAAATAATCATCGAATTGCGCCGGGTGCGCCAGAACGTCCGCAGCCGGAATGCGCGCATCGGCCAGGCGAATGTTGAATGTGCCGGTGCCTTCCATGCCTGAAAAATCTGGGCAGTCGTGCAGGGAAACGCCCTGGGCATCGCCCCGTACCGCAAACATGACATAGCCATCCGGCTCGTCTTCGAGGGCCGCGACGACGATGACCAGATGATCTTTGCCTACGTTGGAAACCCATGGCAGCGAGCCGCTGACGATATAGTCCTCGCCGTCGCGCCGCGCCTTCAGGTGCAGCCGTTCGATGCCCGAAAGGTGTTTGACGGCATTGGACATGCCGGTTCCGGAAAGCAGTTCCCCGCGCGCGATGGCGGACAGGTAGCGCTGGCGCACGGTTTCATTGGGAGATTTCAGCAGGTAGCCGGCGCACGCCGTCTGGCACCACACGAGAAAAGCGGTAGACCCGCACTCACGGGCAACCAGAGTGGTGATGTCATTCTGGGCGCCAAGATCCAGACCCGCCCCCCCATGTTCGGCGGGAATGGCTGCGCCAAGTCCTCCCAGCGCGCCCAGCTTGCGCAGGAAGTCGGCGGGGTAGAGGCCTTCACGGTCTATGGCGCTGGCCAGTGGGGCGAGATCGGACTTGACCAGCGCCGCGACCGACTCCAGCAGGGCGGTACGTGGATCAGTTGTGTTCATTTCAGTATTTCCTTGCCTCGGGCATGGCCGCCGGCGCAGGCCCGCTTGCGGGCGAGGCAGGCTGGCTGAGCCTTGTCAGAGGGCTCAGGCGTAGGCTTTCAGGTCGTTGTTCGCGAACGGTTGCAGCTCGGGGTTGATCGGCGTCTGCGCGAGGCCGTTGGCATAGTTGCACAGCGTTGCGAGGCTGACACCCAGCACGACTTCCAGCGCCTGCTGGTCTGTGTAGCCAGCCGCCCGGAAGGTGTCCAGCTCATCATCTGATACCTGGCCTTTCTTCTCGATGACGGCGACGGTGAAACGGGCCAGGGCATCGAGCTTTGGATCGCTCAGTGCCTCGGTCGAGCGCAGCGCATCGACAACATTCTCGGGCATCTGCAGCTTTTTCAGGGCGAGCTTGGTGTGGCCGGCAACGCAGAATCCACAGTCATTGAGCGTCGCCGCCGTGATCTGGACAACTTCGCGTTCGGCGGGGCTCAGGCTGGTACGGCCATTGATGGCGCCCACGACCTGATAGGTTTCAAGGGCTGTCGGGGCATTGGCCAGGACGCCGATAAGGTTGGGAAGAAAGCCATTCGCTTTCAGGGCGCCGGAGACGCGATCTTGGGCATCGGCGGGTGCGGACTCGGGCGTATGGATGGTGAGGCGGCTCATGCGTTAGACCTAAATAAAAGCAGGGAGGAAAATTTATATTTCCAATAAGTCTAACGATGGGTAGGTATTTTATGGAAGGAATATAACGGTATTTAGATATACGATTTGATTATGTTGAGCCTGCGGCGCGGGCTGGCGGCGTTTTTTGCCGTCTGGGGGTGGGCGCCGGGAGGCCAGACAGCAGAAAGTATCTGGCCGGGCAGGCAGGGCGTCGGGAGGCCGGATGTCATAATCACAGTCCAGGAATTGATACCGTCACCAGGCCATGTCTCCTACCGATTCCCGAGCGTTTCTTGCCGTGGACCTTGCGGCCGCGGAGCCGCTATACCGCCAGCTTTACAGCCGGTTCAGGAGCGCCATCACGGAGGGCGTGCTCAAGCCCGGCGACCGGATACCTTCGGCGCGCGCCCTGGCTCGCGAGCTGGGCGTGGCGCGCGGCACGATAGAAACAGCCTACGGCCTGCTCGCCGCCGAGGGATACGTCCTGGCGCGCGGGCAGGCCGGGACGGTGGTGACGCCTGACATTCATTTGCCCCGGCAGCCTGCCGCGCCAGTGCCCGCTTCTCCGTCTGAACTACGGCAGGCCCACAGCATCTTCGGCGGCGCTTTTCCGGAAGACCCCGTGCCGCCCGTGGAAATACCGCCGTTCCAGATGGGCTTGCCCGCCATGGATGCTTTTCCCCGCAAAATCTGGGCGCGGCTGGGCGCCAGGCAACTGCGCGCCATGCAGGCGCCCGGCATGAGCTACCCCTCGCTTTTTGGCTTGCTGGCGCTGCGCGAAGCGATTGCCGCCTATTTGCTGGTGGCGCGCGGCATCAGCTGTACTGCGGAGCAGATATTCATCACCACGGGCTATCGCGATACCGTGCATCTGATGATCCAGGCCTTGCTTGAGCCGGGGGACAGGGTCTGGGTGGAAGATCCCGGATATCCGCCTACACGCGAGCTTTTGCGTTACGCCGGGCTGGAAAGCGTGCCCGTGCCGGTGGACGAGGAGGGCCTGGTCGTGGGCCGGGGCATCGCCGCGGCGGGAGCGGCCAGGGCCGCCGTCGTCACGCCTGCCCACCAGAGCCCGTTGTGCGTGTCCCTGTCGCTGCGGCGTCGGATCGAGCTGCTCGACTGGGCCGCAGGCGCAAATGCCTGGATACTGGAAGACGATTACGATGGAGAATATCGCTATACCAGCAGGCCACTGTCTGCCCTCATGGGGCTGGACCGCATGGGCAGGGTGCTTTACGCCGGCACATTCAGCAAGGTGATGTTTCCAGGCATACGTCTTGCATATCTGGTTGTGCCGCCCGCGCTGGCCGGCAGATTCAGGGAAGTTCGCCGCGTCTTTGCGCCGGGCATTCCAGCACTCACCCAGGAAATTGTGGCGGCCTTCATCAACGAAGGACATTTTGTCCGTCATATCCAGCGCATGCGCAGGCTGTACGCCGAGCGCAGGGCTTTGTCAGTAGCGGGCTTCGAGGACGTGCTGGGGCCGCGAATGCGGGTGGCGCCCCAGCCCGGCGGCATGCACCTGATACTGCAGATGCGGGAGCAAGGCGCAGACAGAACGCTGGCAGCGCGGATGCGCGAGCACGGGATGTTTGCGGATGCGGTATCGGATTGGGCCTCGGCATCGTCGATCGAGCCTGGACTGCTGCTGAGCTTTACCAATATTCCCACGATCCAGCGTGCGCAAACGCTGGCCAGGCGCATGGCCGCGCTTGCCGCTTGATCCGCATCGGGCGGGGAGGTCGGGCAGCTTCATACATGGCCTATATGAAAAGTGTGTTCTTGCCGCTATCCCGGAGCAGCTGCCGGCCTCATGATGCATGCTGTGAAATGTATTGAGACACCCATGGCCGTATTGCGCCATGCCTTGCACAGGAGCAAAAATGACCCGACGCCTTGACTACTACGGGCTTTCCCCCGATTTCGCAAAGAGATATCAGGATTTCAGCAGGTCGCTCGGCGGCAGCGCCGTTGTCAAGGAGCTGATAGATCTGATCGATATCCGTGCCTCACAGATCAATGGATGCGCGTTCTGCGTCGACATGCACGTCAAGGAAGCGAAAATCCACGGCGAGCGTGAACTGCGCGTACACCATATCGCTGTCTGGCGCGAATCGCCGCTGTTCACGCCGCGCGAGCGTGCCGCACTGGAATGGACCGAAGCAGTCACCAGCCTGCCCCCGCACGGCATACCAGATTCGATATACGAATCGGTCCGCAAGGAATTCTCCGAGCAGGAGCTGGCGGATCTTACCTTCCAGATCGTTGCCATCAATGGCTGGAACAGGCTGTCCGTTGCATTCCGCGCCGTACCCGGATCCATGGATGCCATGCTGGGCCTGGACAAGGCGGGGCTCGTCTGAGTCGAGGCGCAGCCATTCCAATTACATGCGCAACCGGGCGTTGTCCTGTCACCCGATCAAGGTGCGCTGTAGAGCACCAGCGTTGGCGTGCGTACATACGTGTATCTTCACCATTAAGCCATGGCGCTGCTATTATGATAGGGGAATGGCGATTGTCGGCGGTGTGTTGACGCTGGTTGCTGCGCCAGGGATGCTGGAGCCTATGCAGACAAGAGTGTGCTTATTATCATTTTCCTGCGGATAGAACCAGCTCTATAGACGGGGTAAGTGGCCTGTCGGTATCTTCAATTCGCATCATTGCGGCAACAATTCGGCCTCCGGCTTTAAGGATATGTGTTCTGATTAATTGCTCGACCGTTTCCGGGCTGCACTCCGTAAAATAGTCAATGATGCTGCGATGCTCATTCCATGATTCAACCAGATGTTCAGTATGAGTTAGGGATATATGCCTGTAGCGACCGATAACCGGCTGCAGATTTGCAATTATCTGAATAAGGCGTGCATTGCCAGCCTTATCCAGGATCGCTTGGTGAAATAGGCCATTGCACATGGCTGCCTGCTTTACGACTTCCCGGCTTAATGTGGGGGTCGATAAATCTGCGGCGGCCTGCAGCGTCATCGTGTTGTCATAGATGTCTCGCAGTTTCTGGAGGAATGCGTCATCCACCGTCATAGCGGCCATGCGAGCAGCGAGGCTTTCCATAGCGGCTCTGGCGGCATAGATTTCAGCGATGTCAGCCGCTCGGGGGGAATAGACCTGAATAGGGCCATTCGGCGGGGCCACCAGCAGATTTTCAGTTATCAGACGGCGTATGGCATCTCGCACTGGGGTGCGGCTCACCGACAATACCTCAGCCAGATTGATTTCAGATACCGAATCGCCAGGGCGAAGTACGCCATCGGCAATTTGTTCCTTGATGGCCTCGTAGACCATCTCGTATAAAGGCTGGGTAGCTTTGCGTTTGGCAGGAGTGCTCATAGCTATAACTCAAAAAAATCATGGGACGGATACCTAGGTAGTCTCTCCGGCACAGGGGAACTAAATTGTGTCATTGTAGGCTTGGCAGACTTATTGGGGTTCCACGCCCTCATTGCGCCAGGAAGGCCAGGGGCGCCATAACCAGCACCGGGAATAGCACCATAAGAAGGAGCGCCATAAACTCCGCCAGCAGAAATGGCAGCACCCCTCTTGAGATTTCTTCCATACGTATCCCTGCGACCGAGCAAACAACGTTCAATACGACGCCTACGGGTGGTGTCAGAAGGCCAAGCGCGTTTGCAATCACAAAAATGACACCGAAGTAGACGGGGTCTATTCCCGCCTGCTGCACTAAAGGCATCAGGACTGGCGTCAGGATCAGGATAGAAGGGGTGAAGTCCAGTGCAGTACCTACAATCATGACCAGCCCCACTATCGTTAGCATGAGCAGCAATGGCTGGGCGATGAGCGGCTGAAGCAGGCTGGCCAGCATCGCCGGAAGATTTGCAATAGTTATCAACCATGCTGAAACAAACGCGGCGGCGACCAGGAACATGACAGCAGCCGATGTCTTTGCCGCACTCAAGAAGAGAGCGTAGAGCTGTCGCGTATTGAGTTCCCGATATATGAACAAACCCGCTAGTAAGGCATAAACTGCGGCGACAACTGCCGCCTCAGTCGGGGTGAATATACCGATGCGCAAGCCTCCGATGATAATGATTGGCATTGCCAGTGCCGGCAGTGCTTCTATGACGGCCAAGCGGACCTCCCGCCCGTTGGATCTGCTTCTTGTCGGAGTGTGTTCGCGTCGCACCAGCCACCACCAGGTGGCCGTCAGGGCGATTCCCATGATCAACCCGGGAACGACACCCGCAAGGAACAATTTTGTAATTGAAACATTGGCTGCGACGCCAAATATAATCAAACCTATGGAAGGCGGGATGACCGGCGCGATAATGCCGCCAGAGGCCATGAGTCCGCATGATCGCGGTACTTCGTAGCCAGCGTTGCGCATCATTGGAATAAGAATAACTGCCAATGCAGCACTGTCGGCGACCGCGGATCCAGACAGGCTAGCCATGAGAATCGCTGCGCCGATAGCCACATACCCGATTCCGCCTTTTAGGTGGCCAAACAGCGCCATGGCCAGATTGACTATGCGTTTAGACATGCCCCCCGCAGCCATGAGTTCGCCGGCCAGCATGAAAAAGGGGACTGCCATCAGGGAAAAACTGTCTGCGCCATTGATAATGCTTTCCGCAAGTATATTCGGATCAAAGACCGATAAATGCCACATCAATGCCAGGCCGGAAACCAGTAGCGCAAAGGCGATAGGCATCCCAATAGCCATGCTGGCCAAAAGCGAGCCGAGAAATACCCATATCGTGATCATTGCCGTTTCCTCAGGGGATTTCGTGTGGGGGTTGGTGTCCGACGGGGCGGCCAAGCGCCAGCATCGTTAATTGTTCCAATGACGAGACGATCATCAGGAACCCGGTCAGCGGGCCGATGGAGAAAAACCATTCCATTGGGAAACCTGAGGATTGGGCTGTTTTCCCGACATTACTCAGAACTTGCGCCCAACCCCCCTGGATAAGTACGGCAGCCACGAAAATCAACAGGCCGTGACACAGCAACTGACATATCACTCGTCCTCGTGGGCTCAATCGGCGGACAAGGGCATCGAACGTCAGATGCCCTTGCTGTCGTATAAGAATGACGCCTCCGATAAAGGTGGACCACACGAACGCATAGCGAGAAAGCTCTTCTATGGCGGCAACTCCCGAATGAAATGCATACCGCAAGACGACATTGCCGAATACGATGACCACCATGAAGATCAAAAGAACTACCAATATGATTTCAAGGATCCGATTCAGATAATTGAATAGGCGCATTCGGTTCTCCTTATTTGGACGGCTGGGAGGCCTCATCTTTCTGGACAGCAACCACGCGGTCGATTAATGCTTTGTCCAGTTTGGACGTCAGTGCCGGCCATAGAGCAAGCGCGGGAGCCTCCCACTGTTTCATTTCCTCTTGCGTGGGGGTGTAAATATCGATCTTCTGTTTGAGATCCGCATACACGGTTCGTTCGTCTTGACGGTCCAGATCATTTGCCACAGATAGGGCACGAGCAGCTTCTTGTCGGATCAGTTGCTGGAGCTCGGGCGACAACGCATCGAACGTCTTGGCGTTCATTTGTGCAACATGGAAGGTCATCAGCGTATTGGTTTCCGTGGCATATTTAACCAGCTCTTGAAAGCCGAAAGCCTTTATGGCGGCGGCCTGCAGATTCAGGCCATCAATCATGCCTTGTTCTAGGGAAGGATAGGTATCGCTCCAAGGTAGAGGGGTCGGCGTGAACCCCCAGGCTTTCAGGACAGCAGTGTCCGAAGGGTTCGAAAGGGCGCGGAACTTTAGGCCGTGTGTATCGGACGGGGTTTTCAGGGGCCGAGACTTGTTAATCAGAAGCCGATAGCCGCCTACTTCGATATGGCCCAGTAACACGGTGCCAGCGTCACTGCGCAATTTGTCGCGCAGATACTTGTCGACTTCCTCGTCTGCAAAGACTTTACTGGCGCTTTCCCTGGATTTGAATACATAAGGTAGATCCATCCAGTAATAGGCATCAGTAAGTACGCCTTCATTGGCGGCAGCACCGCTTCCCATGTGAATGGTGCCAAGCTTCATCCCGCGGAAAACTTGCTCGTCTCCGCCCAACTGGCCGGAATGGAATACCTGAACCTTGAGCTGTCCCTTGGACTTTTCGTTTATCCCTTTGGCAAGTTCTTCCCAAAAGACATACACGGATGTGTTGGGTTGATAGGCATGAGCCACACGCAGGGTTTGCTGTGCGTGAGCGACAGGATAGGTGAGGCAGGCCATGGCGATGGCAGCATACTGAAGGTATTTTTTAAGTTTCATACTTGTCTCCTTGTGGTGGGGGGTTCTACCGGGTGGGCTGCCGGGTATCCTGCAGGTACTGCAAATACGCTCTACAAGCCTGTTCAATGTCGTAGCCCGGCAGATAGCCGATTTCCCGCCGAGCGCGGTCAGAACTGATATCTGTCGGCCAAGGGCTATTTCCACCGGATGTGGAATACACTTTGTGTACCGATGTGTATGTTTGGATTGTTTTTACTAGGTCCCCTACTGAGCATTCGAAGCCGGCAATGTTGTAAACATCCGAAAGTGGCCCCGACGCGCACAGAGATTTGACACAAGCGCTTGCAGCATCGTCGATGAAAAGCATATTCGCGCGCCTGTCCGTTTCGTCGATGCGGATTTCACCTCGAATCGCATCCTCGAATAGCGCAACGCAGAATGCCGCGGCACCGAGTCGTGTGCGCTTTGGACCAAAGACGGTGGTGAAGCGGAGTCCGACTGTTTCAAGGCCTCGCGAGCGGTAGCTGCGGGCAAACCATTCAAGCGCGAGCTTGGAGGCTCCGTATGGAGTGCGCGGCATGGGTTCGAGGTCTTCCGTGATGGGAGCGGAAGGATAATTGCGACGAGGTCCGTAGACCATTACGCTGCTTGCCCATATGACGCGGCTGATTTTACGCTCAAGAGCGAGATCGAATAGCCGTATAGTTGCGAGCAGATTGGTCTGCGCGCTGGCCAATGGCTGCGCCGCCTCGATATCCATCAAGAACGCCAGGTGGATGATGCGATCGACGCCAGCCACAGCGCGCTGCAAAACCGTCTCGTCGTTAATGTTTCCCTGAATCCACTCGACATTATCAGGCAACCCCACAGGGGAAGGACCAAGATCCAAAGCGCGTATGCTCGCGTTTGTATCACGTAGCTTATCCAGCACCGCATTACCGATGAATCCACCGGCGCCTGTGATTAAAACTCTATTCGTCATGAGGCGGCCTTTCATTTAATACCCTCATGTCATGTCCGGGATATATTCCCGCCGCAAGCTGATGAATTCGGGCGGTCGACTGATACCAGTCCTCCAGGCTATGCACAATTCCGGTAGGGATCGATTTATCGTAGTTTTCATAGAGCGGACAATGGTCGCTGGCTAACATCATCCTTCCCTGGGCTGTATCGACTAATACCCCTTGCAATCCAGGCGTGTGCCCCGGCAGCAAAATGCAGCGGATTCCTGGCTGGATGTCGTGATCGCCATCTATCAGATCGAACCGATCCAGAGATTCCAGAAAGTGGGTAGGATGCAGGTTGCTTTCATAGATAGGAGCATCGCAAGGTAGTGGTGTCATCGCGTACGCCAGCTCCTTTCTTTGGACCACGAAGCGAGCATTGGGCAAATGTTTGTTGCCGTAGCAGTGGTCCCAATGCAAATGGGTAAGAATGACGGTGCGGATTTCAGTCGGCTCGATACCGTGAAGGCGGATCGCATGATGCAAGGCCTGGTCTGCACGCCGCGTGAAGGGGTTATGATGCTGTGTACCCCATTCGGCGCTTGAGCACGGGCCGGAGTCGACCAATACCGGTTGAGATCCGCCGGTGATGAGATAGCCAAGACAAGGCGCATCCACACGTTGCCCTAGCCCTTTGCGCAAGGTGAGGCCGCTCTTATCCACGCTCAAGGTGCCTAGGTCGAGAGGAAGAATATTCAGGTGCATGGTCGGAGCCTATTCAAGAGAGGGCCTGGCTGGCCAACGAGCCCCATTTTTCTCTCTCGGACCTCAAAAAGGCAGAGAATGATTCGCTGTCGTCGCCCACGGCTTCCATCCCTTGCGCTTGAAATTGTTTTGCTATCCCCGGAGCCTGCAAAAGATCCCGTATCGTCTGGTTCAGTTGCTCGACAATTTCCATTGGCATGCCAGCGGGGCCTAAAAGTCCATACCAGACCGAGATGTCGTAATCTCGCAGCCCTTGTTCCTGCAAGGTGGGAATATTCGGCAGAAAGCTGATTCTCTGGGGGGTAGTCGCGCCGATGATTCGCAGTTGGCCTTCTTTGGCGTAGGGAAGTAATTCGGCCGGGGTAGCGAGCGTAAATGACACGTGCCCGGCGATAACATCGATGATCGCAGGCGCGCCACCCTTATACGGGATATGGGTTAATGAGATTCCTCCTTGCTGGGCGATGAGCGCTGCGGCTAGATGGGCGGGGCTGCCAGCGCCTGGGGACGAATAGGTCAGCTCTTCAGGCCTTTTCTTTGCTAATGCTATAAGCTCTTGTGCATTGCTGACCGGCAGCGAAGGATTAACTGCGAGAAGAAATGGGGCTTTTGAGATCAAGCTAATCGGCTGAAAGGCTTTATCCACCGTATAGCTCAGGTTCGACATCAGGCTGGGTGTTATTACAAAGGGGACGGCGGCCATGACAAGGGTATATCCATCTGGGGAGGCCCGTGCGACCTCCGCAGTTCCTATGGTGCCGGAGGCACCCGCCTTGTTTTCAATTACGACGCTTTTTCCCAAAGCCGAGCCTAGCGGCGGTCCGATCAAACGCGCCACGATGTCATTTGCTCCGCCGGCCGGGAATGGAACGACCAGCCTGATAGGCTGTTCCGGATATGCCGCCAGCACCCAGCTCGAGGGAGCTAGGGCCCCTGCGGCGACCGAGAGCGCACCTGTCAGCAGACGCCGTCTGCCTGGACTATGATTTTGCATATCGTTTGCCTCCTCGCATATTTGTGTTTATGTTGCCGGTGTGAAGCTGATCATCTTTACGTCAGTCATTTCTTCGATCGCATAACGAGGCCCTTCTTTGCCCCAGCCGCTTTGCTTTATTCCCCCGGAAGGTTCTTGATCGGTTCTGGCGCGTGATGCCGCATTGATATTGATGGCCCCATACTCCAGCTCTCGTGCAAATCGGAGAGCGGTGTCCAGTGACTGAGTGAAAACCCCCGATTTGAGGCCCCATGGCGTGTCATTGGCCCAGAGGATGACTTCCTCAACCGTGTCGTAGGGCGTTACTGTCGCGACAGGGCCAAATACTTCTTCGCAAACTACCTTCATTTTCGGGGTGACGTGGGTTAAGACTGCCGGAGTAACAACGTTGCCGATTCGCTCCCCACCGCACTCCAGTTTTGCGCCTTGTGACACGGCCTGCCTGACCCAATCTTCCACCCGCTTTGCCGATGCTTCGTTGATCATCGGGCCGACCTCAGTGTCTGGTTCGGTCGGATCCCCCACCTTGCGTTTCTGGACTCCCTGTACGAAGCGCCTCAAGAATTCGTCATAAACACTTCTATGGACATATATCCGTTGGGTTGAGATGCAGCTTTGTCCAGTAAGCCCAAATGCGGCTTCCACGCAGACAGGCACCGCTTTGTCCAGATTGGCGTCTTCATGAACGATGGTGGGCGCGTTGCCACCCAGTTCCAGCAGGACACGCTTCAGACCAATGGCGCGAATGATTTTGTCAGCGACGGTGCCACTGCCTGTGAAATTGACTAACGCGACCTTTTCGGACTGCACAAGGGCGGAGCCTATCTCTGCATCGCCGTGAACCACATTGAAGGCGCCGGGAGGCACGCCGGCTTCTATGACGATCTCAGCCATCAAAGCAGTAACACCCGCCCCATTGGGATGGGGCTTTACGACCAAGGTATTGCCTGCGGCCAGAGCCGGTCCGAGCTTGTGAATGAGTGTGCTTAGGGGGGCGTTAAATGGAGTAATGCCCGCGACGACGCCGACCGGTACGCGTAGCGTGAATCCCAGCTTGTTGGTTCCAGGCTCCACAGCATCCATGGGGATCATCTGGCCGCAAATGCGCTTTGCCTCTTCTGCGGAAATGATCATTGCGGAAATGGACCGCATGGTTTCTGTTTTTGCGTCTTTCAGGGTTTTGCCAGTTTGACGAGCCATGATGGCGGCTAACTCGCCACTGCGCTGCTGCATAATCTGTGAGACCTTCATAAGAAGCGAGCAGCGTGTATGAGCGGGTGTGCGCGCCCAAGACTTGCCGACCTGAAAGCTCGATTCTATGGCTGCTTCCACATTCTCCGGGGTGCTATTGTGTATCGTGCCGACCGGTTCGCCGTTGTATGGGGAAGTCAGTATTTCCTGCTTGCCTTTGATTTTCTGGCCTTCGATTATGGTGAAGGCTTCTGTGACGTTAGATACGCTGGTCATTATGTGTCCTGTTCCATGATGTGATGGAATTCATTGAGGTTTTCATGCCTCAAGGGCAGTCAACTGCCCTTTGGGTCGTCAGAGAATGGTCCGAAGGATGTTTTCCAGATCTTGTGCGTTGGTCCTGCGCGGATTTGGGCCGACGTTCCTCAACGCGACTTGCACCAGATCAGGTATGTGATCTTCATGGACCCCTACGTCACGAAGTCGGCGAGGCACACCTAATTCGTCCAGCAGGCAAGAAATTTCGTCGGTCAGTCTCTTCGCGATTTCACGGGGGGTTCCTGCGGTGGAAACATTCATTGCCTCGGCAATTCTCCGGAATCGTTCAGGCTGCGCACTTGCGTTGAAGCGAAGCACCTCCGGCAGCAATAGCGCGGTAGCTGTACCATGAGCCACGTCGCACAGCCCGCCCAATGCACGGGCCAATGCGTGGTCGTTGCCGGTTCCTGTGTTGGAGATCACCAGACCGGCCAGCATGCTCCCAAGCAGCATCTGAGTCGTGGCAAACTGATTGTCTGGATTGGCGACAAATGGGCGAATGTTCTGCCCAATGAGTCGCATGGCTTCCAATGCAAACAGGTCTGATACTGGGCTCGCCCGTACTGATAGGAAACCTTCTATGGCATGCGTCAAGGCATCCATGCCGCTGGTCGAGGCGACGGATCTGGGTAGCGTGCGAAGCAGGGTCGGGTCGAGAATAGCCAGCTTGGGCAGCAGGCGTGGGGACCTCAATGACATTTTGTAGTGATCAGCAGATCGGGTGAGCGCGCTATTGGCTGTGACTTCGCTGCCAGTGCCTGCCGTAGTCGGGATGGCAATGACAGGCGGAAGATCCGCCCCGATCTTATTGATTCCATCATAGTCTTGGATGTTGCCGCCATTTGTCAGCAAGACCGCGATCCCTTTGGCAGAGTCAATGGCGCTGCCCCCGCCAATTCCGATGACGCCGTCGCATTTGGCATCCCGTGCGATGTCGAACGCGCGATGAATGGACACATCCCGTGGGTTGGGCTCCACATCTGTGAATACAGAGAATGGCCGTGACAACTGTTCCAGTTTTTCAAGAATAGGTTGACATAGGCCGGCCTGTTGAACCCCTGGGTCTATGACGAAAAATGGATTTCTGACATTTAACGCATCCAACTCCGACGGTAGCTGCAATGCTGCGCCGCTACCAACGCGCAGGTTGATATTGGCGATGAACTGAAATAACGAGTTTCCAGTAAATCCTGTTAGTGACATGATATCGGTCCCAAGTATGGATTAAGTTAGGCAATGCGCCATTTATCGACGACATCTTCATTCAATTCCGCACCGATTCCTGGTCTTTCCTGAATGACCATGTGTCCGTTCTCGAAAATTTCGGCGGGTTCTTTGAGAAGATTGTGGCGTAGGGGGTTAGGCTGGGCCTTGGACCAGTCGCTTTGCATGGACTCAAAGATGAGGAAGTTCGGCAAAGCGACGGCGAACTGTAGAGTGGCCGCGAGGCATACAGCGGAGCAACTGCCGGTATGTGGTGCGTAGGGGATGTGGAAGGCTTGAGTAAGGGCTGCGATACGGCGCGCTTCGGAGATTCCACCTGTACGGGAGATATTCGGTTGGAAAATGTCGACAGCTCCACGGGTAAGGAACTCGCGAGCACCGAATTTCATGAAATCGGCCTCGCCCAGGGCAATTCGAATATCTAGCGCCTTTGCCAGTTGTGCGTTGCCTTCTATGTTGTCCGGGCTGAGCGGTTCTTCGAACCAGAAAATATTCATGTCCTGTAGCGCGCGCCCCACTTTCATTGCCGTCGCTACATCGTCACCATAAGCGCAGTTCGCGTCCACGGTGAGCTGGATGTCATCGCCCACTGCTTCTCGAATTGTGCGGACGAATTCGATGTCAGCCTCCGGGTGCTCAAGGTTCCGTCCTATCTTTATTTTCATGGATTGATATCCGCGCTTCTTGAAATCCAGCGCTTGTGCGATGACGACATCCATTTCACGAAATCGAAGTGACGAAGCATAAGCCTTCAACCGTTCATGCTGGCGCCCGCCGAGCAATGTGTACAGCGGCAAATCCAATGTCTTGGCAGCGCAATCCCAAAGTGCGATATCAATACCGCTGATTGCCTCAGTGAAAAAGCCGCGCGAATGACCTCGGTTCATCATCGTGCCGTACAGCAATTCCCAGATTGCTTCCCTGTCCAAAACGTCCCGGCCAATGAGTATGGGGGCCAGATCTTTCACGATGTCACGCGTTGCAGTTGGGGTCAGGCGAACCATGCATTCGCCCACCCCGGATATTCCCTCCTCTGTTTCAATTCGCACCAAGGTGGTTCGATATCCGCTGAAGATTATTTCGGTCAGGTCTGACGAGTGAGGGACACTGATGGGAGCATCGATTTTTTCTTCGATAGGTACATAGAGGCTAATGGGCTCCACTTTGGTGATGCGATTTCTTTTCATTACTTCTCCTGTGGCGAGTGATACTACGTGATGTGCTCATACATGTATTCTTAGATGTATACATTCTAGTATTTTGATGTCGCAATACAAGCGCAAATGGAGAAATTAGGGGTAATCCCGGATGAGCCGAAAGGTTCTTCCAGCTTGAGTGCGGATCCCTGAAAAGCTCGCTGAAGGAGCGTTGGATCTGGGCGGGGATAGGCTTATTGGATCAGCGAGTCACCTGCTGCCGGTAATGGCGCAGGTGACTCGTGGGTTATTCCGCAGTTACTGATGCAGTGTCTTGACTGCTGTTTTGGCTGAGGGAGTCTTGATCAGATACAGTTTCCCGTTCGCCACCATCCGCCGCCATACTATCCAACACCTTCGCGGCGGCTTGATGCATGGGAACGGACATGCCTATGCGGCTGGTCTCCACCGAAATCTGGGCGCCTTGTGAACTGCCCAGCGCCGAATAATCGCGCCCCTTGGCAAAGATGGCTCGCGTCAGCGCAGCGATCTCCGCGTCGGAGAAGGCTGTATCGGTGAGCAGCATGGCGGCGGTCGCGATGGTATCCACATCGCTGTCCTGGCCAGGATAAGTGCCGCGCACAATGGTGTAGGGGAAATAGCCTTCGCGGGCGCCCGACAGCACGGCAATGGCTTTGGGGTCCAGCGACAGGACGTGCAGCGGCATGTCTACCTGCGATTCACGCACACTGTCGGCAGGTGTGCCGATCACCTGCAAGACCGCATCGGCTTCGCCTTTCTGCAAGGCCTGCAATGCGCCGCTGATGCTCAACTGCTCGGCCACGATATCCTGCGGGCCGAGGCCATGGGCAGCCAGCACCCGCAGGGCAGTGGTGCGGGATGCGGAGCCGATCTCCCCGATGGCTACGCGCTTGCCGCGAAGATCGGCAACGGTAGACAGCTTGCTGTCCGCGCGCACCAGCACGTGCATAGGCTCTGGGTACAGGCTGGCGATGCCGCGCAGCGCTACCTGTGGACCCTGATCCCTGAACACGCCTGTTCCCTGATAGGCGTCAAGCGCCGCATCGCCCTGCGCAAGGGCAATGGGCACCTTGCCAGATCGCAGCAGCCGCAGGTTTTCTTCGCCGCCACGGGTAATCAATGGCACTGCGCGCGAACCGCTGCCGCTGAACAGCGCCCTGGCTACCCGCAGATACTGACCATGTTCCGCGCCCGCGGCGATGGCATAGCCATCTGACACGCGTGCCAGCCGGGCCCTGATGCTAGCCTGGGCTGCGGCAAGCTCCTCTTCGATGGCGGCATGCTGCTCGGGCGATGTATCGCGGGGAAATGATTCCACTACACGCCGCAAGGCAGCCAGCATCGCGTTGGTGCGTTCGGTATAGCCGGTCGCTACCCCTGGAGCGACCGGTGGCTGATAGCCTGCGGGGGTGGCGAGCGTCCAGGCGCCATCCTCGAGCCTGTACAGGGCGGTGCCATGAGCCCGGATAATGTCGCCTGCCTTGTTTCCACCGGATGTAATGCCTTCGATCCCCTTGGGGCCGGCGCCCAGCGCCGAAACAAGGCCGGCCACTCCAGGCGCATTCCATGCGCCGAAATCCAGATCGCGCAGCAGCCGCAGCTCGGCATCAAAATATACGATGCGCCGCGTTTCCCCCGATGGGGCACGCGTATCGGCTTGGGAGCCGCGGCGGTTGAACGACGCCAGCTCGACAACGCCATTCGGCAATGCCTGTTCAAGGCGTGTGCTTACGTCGGTACGCAGCGATTGGGCGTCCGGGCCGCCGCCGCATGCGGCCAGAAATACGAGAATGAGGCTTGCAAACAGGGCGCGCATGGTCAGCCTCCAATGAAAGGCAGGGCCAGCAGGCCGGTGAGGACAAAGGCATTCATGATGTCCACGAAGAATGCGCCCGCCAGCGGTGCGATCAGATAGCTCGTCGGCGCGGGACCATGCCTGGCCGTGATAGCCTGCATATTTGCCATCGCGGTGGCTGTCGATCCCATATTGAAGCCGATGAAGGCGGCAGACGTGACCGCCGCTTCATAGTCGCGGCCCATGAAACGGAAGCAGACAAACACGACATACAGGAAGATTGCGACGACCTGAGCCAGGATGATGAGAAGGAAGGGGCCTGCCGACAGGGCGACCTCGACCAGGTTCAGCGTCATCATCGTCATCACAAGGAACAGCGAGAGACAGACATTGGCGATCAGGTCTGCGGCCCGGTCGTCAAAACGCAGGCCCGCGAAGGGCATCAGGTTGCGGATGGCGATCCCGATCAGCATGCACCATAGAAAGGCTGGAATAGTAATTGCCCCGCCCGAGAAACGTTCAGCCAGCCATTGGCCCGCAATGACCGCTGTAAAAATGCCGGCCAGCGCGCCCAGTGCGGCGGTTGTGCTGATGGGCGCCGCATCTTCATGGAATTCGTGCGTCTCGGTTTGTTCTTCCGCAGACGAACGCAGGCGGTGGCGGTTGATCAGGTACTGCGCGATAGGCCCGCCAATAAGACCGCCAATGATCAGCCCGAGGGTGGCGATGGTCATGCTCAGATCCATGACCATCTGCAAATTGTTGACCTCGGCAAAGCGGTCTGCGTAGGCCGCACCGGTGCCATGGCCGCCCACCAGTGTGATGGAGCCCGCCACAAGACCGAAGATGGGATGCAGGTCAAGCAGCCGGGCCATGCCGACGCCGACAAGGTTCTGGAGCAGGATGAACGGCAGCAGTACGATCAGGAAGATCACCAAGGCTTTGCCGCCACGCTTGAGCTGGCGCAGATCGGCGCACAGCCCGACGCCGCTGAAGAACATAAGCAGGAAAACGGGCTTGATCGCCTGGTCGAACGTGAAGCGGAAATCGACGGTTGCGAGCGCAATCGACGCCAATACGGCAAAGATAAGGCCGCCTGTGATGGGGTCGGGAATGTTATAGCGGGCCAGAAACGCTACCTTGCGGTTGACGACTGTGCCGATCAGCAGCATGGCGATGGCTGCCAGCAGGGATATCAAAGGATTGAAGCTCATTATTGCGTGTCCTGATAGATTTCAGGAGTTTATCGTCTGGATGGGAGCCCTGTATACGCTGTGGTGCGATCACTTTTACGTACAGTTTCCCCTGCTGTGAAAAAGCGTGAATGGCCTGTGTGGCGCGGGCTGGAGCAACTGATAACTTTGCATAACTTTGCAGTCAAAAGATATTTGTAACGATATACTTGTAACGTTATTATTCAAAGCTGACGCCATGAGTGCTCGCAACGACGATCCCGGTTCGACCCGCGGGCGCAGGCAGCGGGTCCAGGCAGCAGCCACAGGCATGGCTGTGCTCAACGGCCTGGCATGGCTGGGCGGGCGGTCGACCTTGACGGCGCTTGCCAGGAAAGTCAACGAGAACCCTGCCAAGGTACACCGCTACCTCATCAGCATGATGGAGGAAGGTCTGGTCGAGCAGGACCCCGCCTCATTGCAGTATTACCTGGGAGCCGGGGCCATTAGGGTGGGGCTTGCGGCAATGCGCCAGGCCGACCCTCTGCGGGTAGCCCAGCCGGCGCTTTTGCGTTTGCGCCAGGCCCTGGAAATGACCTGTTTCATAGCCGTCATGGGCAACAAGGGTCCTACTGTCGTTCGCATAGAGGAGCCTGCGCTGCCCGCCGTGTTGAATGTGCGGGTGGGTTCGGTCTTGCCCCTTTTATGGTCGGCGACCGGGCGTGTGTTTCTGGCTTATCTGGAAGGCTCCGGCATTGACGAGCTTGCTCGTGAAGAATTGGTGCATATGCCGCCCGCATCGCAGGCCCCCGACGGCCAGCCCGATCTGCTCCAGAGGGTAAGGCGGGATGTGCGCACCGCTGGCGTGGCTACGGTGAGGGATATCACTCTGGCTGGTATCAGCGCAGTGAGCGTGCCCGTGTTCCAGTACACCGGCGGGCTCGCAGCCGTGCTGACGGTGCTGGGTGCGACGGGCAGCTTCGATACCGGCCCCCGCGGCCAGGTTGCGCAGGCAGCGCTCGAGGAAAGCGCCGCCATCAGCGCCGCCCTTGGCAGCCCGAACTGATCTAGGCCGTGTCGGCCAATTCCCACTGGCCAGTGCCGTCCCTGACAGGATGAGCTGCACCGCATGATGCGTATATAGAGAGCTGCGGTGGCCCACGCTTGCCAGCAGCGTCTCGGGCAACTGTTCCCGCAGCAATCGGTACATGGCGTCTTCCAGGCCTTCGTCCATGGCGGATGTCGCCTCGTCGAGCAACGCTGCCGTGGGACGGGCCAGCAGCAGCCGGCCAAATGCCAGACGCTGCTGTTCGCCTGGCGACAGAATGCGGCTCCAGTCCTGTACGTCGTCCAGGCGCGATTCCAGGTGCCCCAGTTGCACCATGGCCAACACACGTTTGAGGGTATCGCGGTCTGCATCCGCCTGGGGCTCGGGCTGGGGATAGTAAAGCGCCCCGCGCAGGCTGCCCAGCGGAAGATAAGGTTTCTGCGACAGGAATAGCGTTGTGCCTTCCGGCCTCAGTATCTGGCCGTCGCAATAAGGCCAGAGGCCAGCTATGGCGCGCAGCAATGTGGTCTTGCCCGCGCCCGATGGCCCGCGTATGAGCAGGGGGCGGCCCGCCGCGACGTCCAGGTTCAGCTTGTCGAGCAGCAGTTTGCCGTTCGGGGTGCGGACATCCAGGCTGCGCACACCCAACAGGCCGTCTCTGTCGCGCACATCGGGCTCGGGCATGGCGCGCGCATCGTCAATCGCCTGGGTAAACCCGCTCAGGCGGTTGAGTGTGGCCCGGTAGGTGGCGAACTGGTCGTAGGCATTGCGGAAGAAAGATAGATTGTCCTGAAGCTGCCCGAATGCCTGCGCTGTCTGTATCAGGTCCCCCAGGCTGATCTGTTTGGCAAAGAACCGGGGCGCCTGGATGATGAAGGGGAAGACAACGGCGACCTGTGAAACAGTGAAGTTGAAGCCAAGGAACTTCAGCGAGCGAAATACGATGGCCCAGGCATTTGCGATCACCCGTGCAAAGCGGCTTCGCAACAGCGCGCCTTCGACTTTTTCTCCCGCATAGAAAGCGATGCTTTCCGCATATTCCCTCAACCGGACAAGCGCATAGCGATAGTCCGCGTTGTAGCGTTCATTCAGGAAATTGAGCAGAATGAGCGGGCGCCCAATGCGGATGGCAAACACAGTGGCCACCAGCACATAAAGAAAGCCCAGGAACACCATGCCGCGGGGGATCTCCAAAGGCCCCGCCGACAGCGGGCCGGACAGCGTCCATACAATCAGCGTGAAGGCAAAAATGGATACGGTTGCGTTGATCACCCCGGTCGACAATGTCAGTGAGCCTTCGACGAAGCTGGTGATGTCCTGCTGGATGCGCTGGTCGGGGTTGTCTGTCGGCACATCCAGGTACTGGCTGCGGTAGTATGCCTGGCGCTCGAGCCAGCGCTGCAGCAGCTGTTCATTCATCCATGTGCGCCATTTGATGATGAAAGCCTGTTGCACATAGAATTCGAGCAGCGACCGCAGGATGTGCAGGATGGCCAGAATGCCGAACAGCACCATGGCAAGCCAGAAACCGGCGCTGTCGAGCTTCTGCAGTGCCGTATACATGCTGTTGTACCAGTCGGAAAACAGAACTTGCAGGCGCACGCCGCACAGGGTCAGGAAAAGAATGAAGGCCAGCGTAGCCAGCGGACGCCAGCTGCGGCGCGGGGAGAAATAGGCGGCGGTCAGCCGGTAAAACTGGCTTCCCCAAACGGTATGTCGCGCTAGGCCCCAGACAGCCAGGGCAGCCAGCACCAAGGTAATACAGTAAGCCTGGAGCAGCCAGATGCCGCTCTCTGTCATGGTTGATTGCAGATTCATTCGGAAGCAGTCTTCTTGTTGTCCGTTGCCCCGCCTTGCCAGGCAGGCACGCGCTGCGGTGGGCTATTCACCCACGGCAGCGTCGTGACAAGTTGGAGTGCCTGCGCGGAAAAAAATTCCCTGTGCGTAGCGGACAAAGCGGGGATAAGGCGCCCCGGCAGTGAAGTAACCCGGCAGTGAAGCAGGGGGGCGCATCAAGACGGTGGAAAGCTGCGCTGGCCGTACGCTGCGGCGGAATCTCAGCCCAGCGCGCCCCGTTGCTGCAGATAGTCGTGTATCCAGGCCAGGCGCGCCACAGGGTCTGTCATGGCCAGCAGATGTTGTTTTGTCGTGACCGGAAGCGGCAGCAGTTCCGCCCAGCGGTTGGCCACCCATCCGCTTTCGTCCAGAAGGTAGGGGCGGCCAATTGGCATTTCGTCTTCGGGGACGCGATCTTTCTGCAGGCCGGCAATGAACTGTCCCAGGCGGTTGGCAACGCGCTGCAGCTTGGCAGGGATGGGAGCCAAGGGATCGTCAGCAATGGGCGTGGCTCTGCCGTGCCACAGTCCGAACTGGCCGCACTCGGCCCCTGCCAGCTCGAAGCGCCCGGCTCCTGTGCAGCGAAGATGAATGAGCCCAGGCATGGGCGATGTCCAGCTGTCTATGCGGGCCATTGTGCCGTGCGTGGCCAGTGTTTCCTCGCTATCGGGCGTGCGCACTTCGCTGCCGCTGAGCAGGGCGACCACGCCAAACCCGCTGCCCTGCGCGATGCATTTTTTCACCATGTCCAGGTAGCGCACCTCAAACACGCGCAGCGGCAGCACGCCGCCGGGAAACAGCGTTGTGCCCAATGGAAAGAGTGGTGTCATGGTCATGATGGTTCGCCAATATAGAAACCTTGCCGCAAGCCTGCTTTCGGCAGAGTGAGCGCGGTTTTGCTGTATCGTGTCCATTGTAATGGCGCCGGAAACCGCTCATGGACGGCATGCGTATGGCCTGGAGTCGGCGCGTGCTTGTGAAGCAGGCGCAATTGTCTACAATCAGTTGAAATAACACACGCTGGCCTGGGTCCGGCCCGTGCTTGGCATAGGCCATGCGGGGGAAGGGCAATCGGCCGGCCACCATTTTCCTGGAGAACAAGATGCCCGGATTGCTGCCTGATGTCGACCCCGATGGTCTGCTCGAATACTCAGTTGTCTACACAGATCGCGCCCTGAACCATATGTCCGGCGTTTTCCAGGGGGTGATGAAAGACATCTCCAGCACGCTGAAGACCGTCTACAACGCACATTCGGCTATCGTGGTGCCGGGCAGCGGCACGTTTGGCATGGAGGCGGTTGCGCGTCAGTTTGCCACCGGCCGCAAATGCCTTGTGATACGGAATGGCTGGTTCAGCTACCGCTGGACCCAGATCTTTGACATGGGCGGTATTCCAGCCAGCGAGTCCGTACTCAAGGCTCGGCCAGTCGAGTCGGGCAGCCAGCCATATTTTGCGCCCGCACCCATAGATGAAGTCGTGGCCGCGATTCAGTCTGAAAAGCCCGATCTGGTCTTTACGGCGCACGTCGAAACCGCCTCTGGCATCATGCTGCCCGATGATTACATGCGCAAGGTGTCCGATGCCGTGCATGCCGTGGGAGGCATGTTTGTGCTGGACTGTATTGCGTCCGGCACGGTATGGGTGGACATGCAGGCAGTGGGGGCGGATATCCTCATCACCGCCCCGCAGAAAGGATGGACATCTTCTGCCTGCTGCGGGCTGGTGATGCTGGGGAAACAGGCGCGCGAGCGCATAGAGTCGACCACCAGCACCAGCTTTGCCTGCGATCTGCGCAAGTGGCTGCAGATCATGGAGGCTTATGAGCAGGGCGGCTTCGCCTACCACGCCACGATGCCCACCGACTCTCTCAGCGTGCTGCGCGATGTCATGGCCGAAACCCAGGCCTATGGCTATGGCAAAGTGCGTGACGAGCAACTGGAGCTGGGCCGGCGCGTGCGCGCCCTGCTGGCAGAACGTGGCTTCAAGAGCGTGGCCGCGCCCGGCTTTGAAGCGCCGGGCGTGGTCGTCAGCTATACCACCGATGACGGGATACATTCAGCGAAAAAGCTCGCCCAGGTTGGCGTGCAGGCCGCGGCCGGCGTACCCTTGCAGTGCGACGAACCCAAGGATTTCAAGACTTTCCGCATCGGCCTGTTCGGCCTGGACAAGCTGCACAATATCGAGCGCACGGTTGGCAGCCTTGCCTCGGCGCTGGACCGTATCAGCTAGTATCGCCGGTTTGAGGGAATAGACTCGAAGCCGCCTCGTGCCCCTCGCCCTCGAGGGGCGGGTGTTCCTGCCGGAGCGTTATCGGGGCTTGCCCCCGGACGGGACCGATGAAGGCTCCCAATGCTTCAGCATTTGGACAAACAGCTCTATGACACGCTGATTGTTTCCTGCGGCGTGGCCCGCCGCGTGTGGCGAGACGATGACATGGTCCATATCCCAGAGCGGAGAATCCGCAGGGAGTGGTTCTTTTTTGAAGACATCCAGGAAAGCACCCGCAAGGCGTTGTGTCTGGAGGGACTGTATGAGCGCTTGTTCGTCGACGACCTCGCCCCGGCTTACGTTCACCAGGCGGGCAGAGGGAGGCAGGGCAGCAAATGCCGCAGAGCCTATCAACTGGTTTGTCGCATCGCTGAGCGGGCAGGCAAGGACCAGCCAGTCTGCTTGTGGCAGCGCAGACTCCACATCGTCATAGCTGACAGTCAGCGCCGCCTCTTGCACGGGCTGTGCGCTGTGCCGGGCGACGATGAGCCGCATGCCCAGCGCACAGAGCAGGGCGCCAATCTGCCGGCCTATCGGACCCCAGCCAACCACAATGGCTGTTTGGCCGGGCAGGTCCGCAGGCAAGGTATCAGTCACCAGCGAACGCCATTCATGCCGGATCTGTTGCCGCATGATCTGTGGAAATCGGCGTGCCAGCGCCAGAATGCCTGCCAGCGCGGTATGGGCCACGGCCTGGGCGTTGACGCCTGACGATGGAGAAACGACTACGCCTCGCGCCTGAAGCTGGCCGAAGACAGGGCGGTCCAGGCCTGCGGAATGAACATGCACCCATTGCAGGCGCGGCGCCGCGAGCAGCGCCTCATAATAACGGGACGTATAGTCGTCCAGCACATATTTGGTGGACGTGCCGGTGATATCCCTGCTGATCAGCGCAATGCTTATGCAAGCCAGATCGGCGGCATTTGCATGTTCAAAATCGATCAGACGAAAGCGCCTGCCATAGGGCAGCTGGTCCAGCGCTGCCTGGACGCTGTCCATGGCAGACGCTGAAACAAGGATGCCCGTCTGGCCCGCTGGCGTTCCGCGCGCTGGCATGGGTGTCTGCTGATGCTGTGTCACGACTGGCTGACAGCCCCTGATTCGATCAGTATCTCCTTCCAGCGATCATGTTCTTCCTTGATGAAGTCGCGGAACTGCTCTGAGCTGCCGGGCATTGGGTCCGCGCCTTGCTGGATCATCTGCTTGGATACATCAGGCATCTGTATGATTTCATTGACGGTCTCTCGCAGGGTATCCACGATCTCCGGTGGCGTTCCCTTTGGGGCAAACATCCCGAACCACGAACCCGCGCGGAATCCTTTGAATCCCGCCTCATCCATTGTCGGAATGTCAGGCATGGAACGCGAGCGCTTGGGGCTGGACACCGCCAGCGGCTTGAGCTTGCCCGCCTCAATCAGCGCATGCACGGACGGGATGGTGGCGAACATGAACTGTACGCGCCCGGCCAGTAAATCATTCAGGGCCTCGGCGCCCTTGTACGGTATATGGGTAATCTGCAGATTCTGTAGCTTGCCCATCAGATATCCGGACAGATGCGAGGAAGTGCCCACGCCGGTCGAACTGTAGTTGTATTTGCCGGGGGCCTTCTTGATCTGTGCAACCAGATCATCAATAGACTTGTCCTTGGAATGGGCTGGTGCGACGACCAGTACATTGGGCACATCGGCGATTTCCGCCACGGCAACCAGATCTGTCAGAGGATCATAGGGCAGCTTGTGCAATGTAGGGTTGATGGCGATAGGCCCGACGCTGTCTATGATCAGGGTATAGCCGTCGGGCTTGGCGTTGACGACATAAGCCGTGCCGATGTTCCCGCCCGCGCCTGGCTTGTTTTCGATGATGAACGATTGGCCCAGCTTCTTGCTCATGTGGTCAGCGACCAGCCGGGCGAGTATGTCTGTCGTTCCTCCAGCGGAAAAAGCGACGATGATGCGCACAGGCTGTTCGGGGTAGGCGGCGGCCTGGGCCGGGGCGGGCAGCAGCGCCGCGCTTGCCAGTGCGGCACAGGCGCTCAACGCTGCCGCACTGCGGGCCGCCAGGCGGCCAAATAGGGTGATGGACCAGCGATGGTCGAGCATGGTTGTCTCCTCTGGTGCTCAGTAAAGGCGTGCGACGGTCTGATCGCCATCTTTCACGACCGGGATTCCAGTAAGTGGAAATGCTGCGACTCAGGTTTTGTAGGAAGGATCGATGCGATCCAGTTTCCTAAGCAGCGCCGGCCATTCCATCAGGCCGTAAGGTCGCCGGGTGCCCGGCTGATAGTTGTTCCAGGTTTCTTCGAGCACTTCTGGCGCCACCTTGCGCAGCGGCGTATTGCAGGACATTGCCGCAACCTGCGACCTGCATGCCAGTTCAAGCCTGTGCATCCAGTTGAAAGCCTCGCCCACCGTGCGTCCCACGACCAATGCACCGTGATTGCGCAATATCATGGCTTCCCCTTTTCCAAGGTCTTGCACCAGGGATGCCTTCTCTTCATCTTTCAGCACGACACCCACATACTCGTGGTAGCCAATCTTCAGGAAACGCATTGCTGTCTGCGTGATGGGCAACAGGCCGCAATCCAGGGCCGACACGGCCATCGAGGCCCAGCTGTGGGTGTGTATGATGCAGCCAACATCGGGGCGGGCTTCGTGGATCGCGCTGTGAATCACATACCCAGCCTTGTTGATGCCGTAGGCCAGCTCGCCGAAGTCCGGCGAGGCCAGTATGTTTCCGGCCAGGTCGATCTTGATAAGGCTGGATGCGGTGATCTCCTCGTACAGCATGCCGTAGGGGTTGATAAGAAACGCTTCTTCCGCGCCCGGCACTCGCATCGAGATGTGATTGGCCATCATGTCCGCCATGCCATACATCTCTACCAGCCGATAACAGGCCGCCAGATCGACGCGAGCCTGCCATTCTTCGGGAGAACAGCTTGACTGCATCGACGGGATGCTCAAACCACTCATTACATATCTCCTGTACGTGTACTTTGATATTGTGTTGCCGGCACACAGGCGGCTGTTCTGTCACGCACCACGTCTAGAGACTACGTCAACGGGTGGCGCGACACTAGTACAGTTTTCCGAAACAGGTGTTCACGGTCTGTGAAGTCAGGGGAGAGCGTCTGGGCCGCCGTTTGCAGAGATTTGCGCAGTGAGCGCACGCAGTCCGGCAGACGATGTGTAAACCCAATGATGAGCGTGCGCGGACTCCTGCCCGCTGCGAGAAAAAATGCGGGAAAAAATGTTGACAACGGGCAAAGTTTTATCTATCTTGTCCGGACAAACAAACATAAAGAACCAATAAAGAACCAATAAAGAACCAATAAAGAACCAAGTGAGGCAAACATATGGCTGAGGAAGGTACTGTGCAGCGCAGATACAGGACCAAATTGGGTCGATATCTGGAAGAGTTCACGGTGGGCGACGTATACGAGCATCGTCCTGGCCGCACGATTACAGAAGCAGACAACATACAGTTTTCACTGCTGACCATGAATTTTCATCCCATGCATTGCGATTCAGCGCATGCGGCAAAAAGCGAATTCGGCAAGCCGCTGGTCAATAGCGGCCTGACTGTAGCGATTGTGCTTGGCATGACAGTCAATGATGTCAGTGGGCAAGCAATCGCCAATTTGGGATGGAAGGAGATCAAGCTGACCGCACCTGTATTTCCAGGTGACACGCTGTATGCAGAGAGCGAAGTGCTTGAAGTCCGGGAGTCGCGCAGCCGCCCTACCCAGGGAATCGTGACCGTTCATACCCGTGCGCACAAACAGGACGGTACCCCCGTCATGGATTTCATTCGCTCATGTCTGATACCTAAGACTGGCTATGGAACAGGCGACTGAACCCATGGATAAAGGCGCCCAAGTCGTGGCCCGCATATAAAAGCTCAATTCGCAAGAGTTGAGGCCAATTCAAGGAGGAGACAAAATGAGGATACTGGATTATTTTCGGACCGCCGCGGCTGTATCCCTGCTCGTGGCCGCCCCGGTTTCGCATGCGATGGATATGGTGGTTTCTTCCGAGGTGGCTGCATCGCACTGGAAGACCCGCTACATGAATGAATTCGCTGAAAAGGTGAAAGCGGCTACAAAGGGGGAGATAGAGGTCAAGGTGTATCCGGCCAGCCAGTTGTTCAATGATCAGGATGCGCTTGCGGCCCTTGGAACGGGCTCTGTACATATGGTTTGGCCCGTGGCGGTACGACTCGAGACAGTAGCGCCAAGCCTGGGGTTCATAAACCTGCCCTTCGGCCTGACAGACGAGCAGATGGCCAACCCTTGCTATGCGGACAAGCTTACGGCCCTTATCTCGGACCAGGTGGAGCCGCGTCAACTCGAGGTGCTCAGCCTGTTGCGTACGGCCGATCTGATGTTCATCTTCAAAGATAGGGATGTACAGCATCTGGACGGACTGAAGGGCACCAAATTGCGGGTGACTGGGGGACGGGTGTTCCTGGACATGATACGGAATCTGGGGGCCAGCCCCGTGTCTATGGCTGCTTCCGAAATGAGTACCGCACTGTCGCAGGGCGCCATAGACGGCGTGTTCACATCTCCGGCTGGGTGGGCCGAAATGATAGGGATGACAGGGAAGTATGCCTATCATGTGCCCAGCCTGGCCCTGGCGACCTATGCTGTAGTGGTGGATAAAAGCTGGATGGATCAGCTATCTGAGAAAAACCGGAACGTTATCGTCGATACGATCAAGGAAATTACCGCAAAACAATGGAAAGAGGCACGGGAAGATGATGCAAAGCTAGTCAAGGAAATGCAGGAAAAGGGTGCTGCATATCATGTTGCATCCGATGCTGATATTGCCTTGGCGCACGAAATGGCGGATCCCGGCGTTAAGAGCTTCGACAAGAAATATCCCGAGATCGTCAAGAAGGCAGCCTCGATCGCTTCAACCTGCGGGTTGCGCAAATGAGGAACGCACTGAAAACTGTGCGTTGGGATGACAGCGGAGACGTCCAGCGGGAAGCGGGGCTTGTGTTTTCAGCCCCTGAGCAGGAAAGGCGTCGCGAGCGTCCGGTATTTTCCCAACAGGGCATGCTTTCCCGCGTTGTACTGGGGTGTGCGACGATCCTGATGCTCGGTGCCACAGGCATCATGGTTCTTGAGGGGTTGAGCAGGCATTTCTTCGGGGTCAGCTATTTCTGGGCGGAAGAGTCCGTGCGATTTCTGCTTGTCTGGGCCTTTTTCCTGACGCTGGGAATCGCGGGATTCCAGCACTGCCATATACGGACGGAATTATTCGTGCAGAAGTTTCCGCCGGCCGGGCAGCGGGCCTGCTGGCTCGTCGCCTGCATCACCGGGATGGCATTTGCGTCAATCCTCGCTTATTCCTCTGTGGCTCAGGTATCTCGTTACTACTCCATGGGCATGCTTTCCGAGTCCAATCTTGAGCTCCCTATGTGGATGGTATTTCTCGCCATGCCCCTAGGTGGGATCGCGCTGTTTCTCTATTATGCGTTTGCGGCCTGGTATGCATGCAAATGGGGAGATCCATTTGCCCCTGAGCCCGAGCCAGATGCGCTGGACGAAGCCACTATTAACGCGCTTGCAAAGGGGCCGCAGCTATGATTGTTTCTCTTGCCGCACTCTGCCTGCTGGTTCTTCTGGGTCTGGGCGTACATGCCGCTGTGGTCATGGGGCTGGTCTCGAGTGGAATGGTGATGTCCATACCTGGCGTCCCGATGACAGTCATTGCGCAGACCGCTTTCAAGTCTGTCAATAGTTATCCGCTCATGGCAATTCCCATGTTTGTATTAATGGGAAATTTGATGATGCGCGGCAATATCGTGGCTGTCATGATTGATCTCATTGGCAGCCTGGTTCGCGCGGTAAAAGGCGGGCTAGCCTTGACGGTGATGCTTGCATGCGTCTTCTTTGCCGCTGTCTCCGGCTCGAGCGTCGGATCGGCGGCAGCGATAGGAGCTGCAACGGTTGAGGGCCTGAAGCGTGAGAGCTATCCCCCCAGATTCGCAGCGGCATTGGTTGCTGTTGGCGGGACGTTGGGGCTCATGATCCCTCCGTCGCTGGGGTTCATTCTCATCGGCTCAATTGTCGGATTGCCCGTGGACAAGCTGTTCATTGCAGGGATACTGCCCGGCTTGATGGAGGCCACATTCCTGTTGCTGACAACCATGTGGCTGGTGCGCAAGAACGGATATGGACAGACGATAGGAAAGCCGGACTTGAGAGGGTTCCTGGAGCGCACACCACGAGCTGCGGGAGCATTGTCTATGCCTGTGTTGGTGCTGGGGACCATCTATTTGGGCATTTTCACCCCGACAGAAGTATCTGCAGTTGCGGCAGTGTACGCCATGATTCTCTGCGTGTTCGTCTATCGCACATTGAACTGGACAGGCGTCTGGAAGGCTTCAAAAGATTCGGTCCTGCAGACAACCATGATCTTTGCGGTGGTGATGGGCGGTAGCCTCATAGGATTTGTGCTGGCCAGAATGGGTGTTTCGGCATCGCTTATCCAGTTCATGGAGAGCATCAACCTGGAGCCGTGGCAATTCCTTCTTGTTGCCAATGTCGTGTTGCTCATATTGGGCATGTTCCTCGACGGCGTGGCAATGATTGTACTTACGGCGCCTCTGTTATTCCCCATGGCTATTCACCTTGGCATAGACCCGGTTCATTTTGCCGTAATCATGGTTGCCAATGTAGAAATCGCAACTTTGACGCCCCCGATAGGGCTGAACCTGTTTGTAATGAGCGGGATTGCGCGTATTCCTGTAGAGGACGTGGTCAAAGGTGTTATTCCCTTCTACCTCACGCGCATGGTTTCGCTCGTGATCATTACCTATGTTCCCATACTTTCGCTTGCGCTTGTTTGAGCAGGCAAGGAGACTATATGTCACAGTCAGATATGGCGCCCAAAGAGGGCGCCTCCATATCAGAACAGATTGCCCGGTTCGCCAGTAATTTCGATGGCAAGTCCATTCCCCCGGATGTCCGCGAACGTGCCCGGTTATTGATGCTTGATGCCATCGGCATTGCACTTGCTTCTCATGGCTACGAGTTCAGCAAGCGCGCCTATGCGGCGATCTCGGAACTGGATAGCGGCGGGCGATCAGCCGTTGTGGGCATGGGCAACGGAATGGACCTGCGTAACGCTGTACTCATGAACGGCATTCTCATTCACGGGTTGGACTTTGACGACACCCACTCTCGCGGCGTCATCCATGCTACGGCCTCGATCCTGCCCACCGTACTTGCGGTGGCTGCCAAACAGAAGCGCAGTGGCGAGGATATGGTGTCCGCTTATGTCCTGGGGATGGAGATTGCCACGCGGCTTGGCGCTGTGGCATTGGGTGGCTTTCATCAAGTAGGCTTTCATCCAACCGGACTGATCGGCGCCTTTGGCTGCACTGTTGCCGCAGGCTGGCTGCTTGGCCTGGATGCCAGACAGTATGTCGACGGACAAGGGCTGGCGCTGTCGATGGGGGCTGGCAGCCTTGAGTTTTTGAATGATGGCGCATGGAACAAACGCATGCACCCAGGATGGGCAGGCGTATCAGGCATAACGGCTGCTACCCTGGGCCGCCATGGCTACACGGGAACCCGCTTCGCCTATGAGGGGCGTTTCGGCCTGTTTGAGAGCCACCTGGGGCAGGGCAGCAGTTATGACATCGGTCTTGCCACCAAGGACCTGGGGAGTGTGTGGGAGACTTCCAATGTCTCGGTAAAGCCGCTTCCTGCCTGCCATTTTACCCATGCGAGTATTGACGCCGCCATTCGCCTGCATGCACAGGGTTTGCGGCCGGAGCACATCAAGCGTGTGCGTGTGCTTGTTGCGCAGGAAGTGGTAAAGACAGTATGTGAGCCTCAGGACGCTAAGCGCAGGCCCGCAAACAGTTACGAGGCGCAGTTCAGCATACCGTATCTGGTCGGAACCGCATTGGCCAGGGGGCAATTGACGCTGGATCACATAGAGGCGGACGCCCTGAGCGATCCTCAGGTGCTCGAAATAGCAGCGCGAACCGATTATGAACTGGATCCCCAGAGTGGATTCCCGAAGTATTACTCCGGTGAAGTGATCGTGGAGCTTACGGACGGAAGGGTTATTCGCGAGCGCGAGGCAGTAAACCGTGGCTCTGTGGATCGACCCTTGACGGCGGATGACATCATTGCGAAGTATCGCCAGAATGCGGTTCGCCAGATAGATCGGGCGCAAGCAGGGCGCATTGAGGAATTTATCCTGGACATGGAGGCGCATAGTGCCCAGGAGATAGAAGCAGTTTTGGGCGAGGGGCTGCTGCTTGAGCAGACTGTGTGATAAAGAAACAGAGGCATACATATGAACAGCGACGCAGGGCAGGAAAGATTGATATTGGATATGTTGGACCGATTCCTTGAGCAGGAGGTCAAACCGCATGTCTGGCAACTGGAGCATGATGACGAATATCCCGCGGATATCGTCGAGAAGATGAAAAGCATGGGCCTGTTTGGCTGCACCATAGATCCCGAGTATGGCGGTCTTGGGCTATCCACGCAGACCTACGCAAAGATTGTGGAGCGAATTTCCGTCGTATGGATGTCGTTATCCGGGATCATCAATTCACACCTCATCATGGCTGCAGCGGTACAACGCAACGGCACCGAAGATCAAAAGCGTGAGTACCTGCCGCGATTTGCCACCGGAGAGCTGCGTGGGGGGGTGGGGTTGACAGAGCCCGACTGTGGCACGGACCTGCAGGCAATCCGAACCGTGGCGCGGCGTGAAGGAGATACCTACATCATCAATGGCGCCAAGATGTGGATCACCAATGGCTACTATGGCAACTGTTTCGCGCTGCTGGTAAAGACAGATCCCCAGGTGCAGCCGAGACACAAGGGAATGAGTCTGTTCATTGCGGAAAAGGGGCCAGGTTTCAAAGTGAGCCGCAAGCTTGAAAAGCTTGGCTACAAGGGCATCGACTCCACCGAACTTGTATTTGACGAGTATCGTATTCCCGCGGACAGGCTGATTGGTGGTGTGGAGGGAAAGGGGCTGCAGATGGTGCTCAATGGCCTTGAACTCGGACGCATCAATGTCGCGGCGCGTGGTGTGGGTGTTGCGCAGGCGGCGCTGGACGAATCGGTCAAGTATTCTCAGCAGCGCAAGACGTTCGGCAAACCCATTTGCGAGCACCAGGCCATCCAGCTCAAGCTTGGCGAGATGGCAACTCGGGTCGAGGCGGCGCGGCTGCTGACCATGCAAGCTGCCCGGTCTTATGATCGAGGCGAGCGTTGCGATATGGAAGCAGGCATGGCAAAGTATTTTTCAACAGAAGCCGCTCTGGAAAACAGTACGGAGGCGTTGCGCATACACGGGGGCTATGGTTATTCCAAGGAATATCTTGTCGAGCGCTTCTATCGCGACGCTCCGTTGCTGACAATTGGCGAAGGCACGAATGAGATGCAGCGCATTATTATTGCCCGGCAGTTGATCGAAAGGAACCGGATATGACGCTCCCATTGGATGGCCTGAAGATAATTTCTGTTGAACAGTACGGGGCGGGCCCGTTCGGAACCCAGCACTTGGCCGACATGGGGGCAGAGGTCATCAAGATAGAGAATCCTCACGATGGTGGCGATGTCGGCCGTGGCGTGGGGCCTCACTACTTTGGAGAGGGGGATAGCCATTTCTACCAGGCATTCAGCCGCAACAAAAAGAGTGTTTGCCTGGACCTGAAACATGAAAGCGGCCAGGCGATATTGCACCGCCTGGTTGAGCATGCGGATGGTGTATTCAACAACCTGCGCGGCGATCTCCCCGCGCGCCTTGGTCTGGATTACGCCGCCTTGGGCAAGGTCAAGCCCGATATAGTATGCGCACATTTATCAGCCTATGGCCGGGACGGGACAAGGGCCGGCTGGCCCGGCTACGATTATCTTATGCAGGCCGAGGCGGGTTATCTTTCGCTGACAGGCGAGCCTGAGGGGCCTCCGGCCCGGTTTGGGTTATCGGTCATAGATCTCATGACGGGCACGACCGCAGCCTTGGCCCTGGTATCGGGCATTTTGTCCGCCAGAGCGACAGGCAAGGGCAGGGATATAGATGTAAGCCTGTTCGATGTTGCGCTGCATAACCTCGGCTATCTGGCCACCTGGTATCTCAACGGCGAGCATATGACCAGCCGTCTGCCGCGTTCGGCGCATCCTTCGCTTGTTCCCAGCCAGCTATATCGGACGAAAGATGGCTGGATATTTATCATGTGCAACAAGGAAAAATTCTGGCCATTGCTTGCTACCGCGATGGATCATCCTGAATGGGCGGAAAAGCCAGAATATCGCACGTATGCTGATCGCCTGAAGAACCGCGATGCCTTCAATCAGGAAATTGAAGGTGTACTCCTGACCGACACTACGGAAAACTGGATTTCGCGCTTTGCCGGGCGGGTTCCCGCCGCTCCCGTCTATGATATAGCCCAGGCGTTGGAGAACCCGTTTGTACATGAACGACATGGGGTAGTGACCGCTACGGACGAAACCGGCAGGAAGGTGAAAGGCGTGGCATGCCCCATACGCTGTCCTGGCGAGAACCTGCCGCTGCATGCAGCGCCAGCGTTAGGTGCGGATACGCGGGATGTACTATCAAGACTGGGTTGTTCCGACGAGGAAATTAGATCCTTGCGGGAAGATTCAGTCATATGAGTGATGTTTCACCAGATTTATTCGGTTCACAGCCCCGATATGTCCAGTTGGCAAAGACTTTGCTCAACGAAATAAAGTCCGGGCGCTATCCCGTGGGCAGCTATCTGCCGACGGAGTTCGAGTTATGTGATCAATTCGGCGTATCGCGTTTCACGGTTCGCGAGGCAATAAAGCAGCTGGCGCAGCAGGGATTGCTGTCACGCCAGCGCGGTGTCGGGACCCGTGTCTGCGCAACCACTCCTGTCAGCCAGTATGTTCAGTTCATGAATGGCATCAGTGATCTGAACCAGTATGCCTCGGAAACTTCACTGCAAGTTACAAAAAGTGAAATCGTCGAGGTAAGCGGCGAAGTGGCCGAGATGTTACAGGCCTCTGTGGGCGAGACATGGCTGCATGTAGAAGGCCTGCGCTATACCAAAGGCAGCGATGTGCCCATTTGTTTTACAGAGATCTATATTGCACCCCGGTTCCGTTCCGTGGAGGGTGTTTCCGGTCATATGTATCGAGCTGTATATACGCTGCTGGAAGAGCAGTTTCAGGCCAGAATCAAGACGGTCGAGCAGGAAATCAGGGCGACTGTCCTGTCAGATGAAATGAGCCGATTACTTGCCGTGCGCGCCAAGACGCCGGGGCTGCTACTTACACGCCGTTATCTGGACGAACGTGGCGAGTTGACAGAGTTTGCTGTCAGCGTTCATCCGGACGGTCGTTTCACCTATCGCGAAAAATTTCATCGCGACTGGATCGTCCAGAAATGATCCCTCGGGCGGCAAGCGCGTCAGCCATTCCCTTGGCGACACAGCCTCATAAACTGGAACCGGCTTGGAACGATCAAAGAGGAAATCAATGAGCATGCTGCGAACGATGTTGTTCGTGCCGGGTGATCGGCCCGAGCGTTTCGACAAAGCGGTACAGACAGGCGCGGACCGTGTCGTCATAGATTTGGAAGACGCGGTGCTACCCTCCGGAAAAATTGAGGCTCGCGAGGCAGCGAGAGCGTGGGGCGGGGTAACAGAGAGCGTAGTACGAATTAATGCGAGTGGCACGCCCTGGTTCCAGGCCGATCTGGGCATGGTGCTTGAAGCTGGGGCGCGTGGCGTGATGGTGCCCAAAGCTGAATCAATCGATGTGCTTGAGTTGGTCTGCCGTTCTTTGGGTTCCGGAATCGAAATATATCCGCTCATTGAAACCGTCGCGGGTGTCGCGGAAATGCGCGCGCTGGCTAGCATTCCGGGGGTAACCCGGCTCGTCTTCGGCAGTGCTGATTTTGCACTCGATAGCGGTATCCAGGATGAGACTGGGTGGCGGCCGGTACAGACGGAAATGGTGCTAGCTTCCAGGCTGGCTGGGCTGCTGCCGCCAATAGATGGCGTTATCCTGAATTGGGACGACGAAGCGGCGCTTCGACGGAAAGCGGAGCAGTCTCGCCGTTTCGGCTTTGGCGGCAGGCTTTGCATACATCCCAAGCAGATAGCGCCAATTAACGAAGGTATGTTGCCGACACAGGCGGAGCTGGATTGGGCGCGACGAGTGGTCGAGGCGTTCGCTGATCAAGACAGTGGGGCCGTTGTCGTGGATGGAAAAATGGTTGATGAGCCATTAAGGAATCTGGCCCGGCGTTGGCTGCAGGGCGCATAGGCGCTTGCAGGTTTGGATAGCGCTACACTAGCCACGTCGTCCGTGGCAAGCATGTCTGGTCTATGAAGCGCGTGACCAGCCCTTCCGCGATATGCTCGGATGGCCGCGTACGGCACAATCTTCCATCAACGCCATTTCCAGGGAATAATGCATATGATTCGGCCTGCCATAGCCATTATCGACGATTACCAGGGTCTTGCCCTCAAGATGGCAGACTGGAGCGGCATCGAGCGTCAAGCGAGCATCCAGGTGTTCACCCGGCCCTGGAAGAATGAGGATGATCTTGTCGCCCATCTGGAGCCGTTCAATATCATTTCCCTCATACGCGAGCGCACGGCGTTTCCCGAGCGGGTGCTGGCCCGCCTGCCCAACCTTGAGCTGATTTCCATGACCGGCGCGCGCACGACCACTCTGGATATCGCGGCCTGCACCCGGCGCGGCATCCCGGTGGCTTTTACAGGCGGCTCACCTTCGCATGCCGCCGCCGAAATGGCGGTTGCGCTGATCCTGGCGTGCGCTCGCGGTTTGCCCCAGGGTGATCGCGCCATGCGTTCGGGAAACTGGCAGGAAGGGGTTCCCATGGGGATGGAACTGGATGGCCGCCGTCTCGGCATTGTGGGGCTGGGGAAATTGGGCGCGCGAGTTGCCCGCATCGGGCTGGCCATGGGTATGGATGTCGTGGCCTGGAGCCAGAATCTTACAGAGGAACGGGCAGCCGAGCATGGCGTGCGCCGGGTAGAGAAAGAAGAGCTGTTCGCCACCTCGGATGTCGTGTCTGTGCATCTGACACTTTCACCGCGCACCGAACGCATTATTGGCCAGGACGAAATCGCAACCATGAAACAGGGGGCGATCCTCGTCAATACAGCGCGAGGCCCGCTTGTGGACGAAACCGCGCTGCTGCAGGCGCTGCAAGCAGGGCGGATCGTGGCCGGCCTGGATGTGTTCGATATTGAACCGCTGCCGGCCGCCCACCCATTGCGCTCCCTGCCCAACGTCGTTCTGGCGCCGCACCTGGGCTACGTGGTGGCCAGTTCCTTCGAGCACTTTTTCCGCGAAAGCGCACGCAATATCGCACTGTACCTGGAGGGCGGCATGCCCAAGCTCATGAACCCCGAGGTCCTGGAAAGCGGCAAGGACGCCGCTGGACCGGCGTAACGGTGGCGGCCCGGCCTGTATCTGCCGCGTCCTGGCGCATTTTCAAGGCTGGGCCAGCTCCCGCGGCTCGCCATCGGGCGGTTCGATGGCAAAGACATTGAGCGTCATGGAGATCAGCGTGTAGTAGCCGGCTAGCCCGACAAGATCCACGATTGCATCCTGGCCAAGCGTGCCGAGAGCTTCTTCGTACAGGGCATCGGGGATCTGACGCGTATCAGTCAGGGTGGTGATGAAGGCATGCACGATTCGTTCGTCATCACGCTCGAAAGGGATGTCCGTACCATCCCGCATAGCCTGGACCACTGCTTCGGATATGCCTGCTTCCAGGGCAATGGGCTTATGCGCCCACCATTCAAATTCCGCGCGCCACTGCACGGCCATCGCCAGTATGGCCAGCTCAGACAGGCGTGGCGGAAGGCTGGAATCATAGCGGCAATATTGACCCAGGGCCTGGGCCTGCTCGGCCAGTCCGGGGCGGTTCAGCCATACCGCCAGCGGCCCGCGCACGCGGCCGCGCGGGCCGCTGGCGATTGCGTCATGGACGCGGCGCTGGTGTTCGGAGAATGTACTGGGGTCAGGCATGTTGAGGCGGGCCATACTCGCTATCCTTGCTCTGGGGTGTCGCGCACAATGCGGAACATTGTGCGCTTGGTGTTGGTGAAGTTGGGGCGCACGCGGCTGCTCCATTCCGTGGCGCGTACGGCAAGCCAGGGGGGCGAACCGAAGGTATCGCGTGTTTCAAGCAGATATAGCGCATGGTAGCGTGGCCGCCCGCGCGCATCGTGCAGCCTTGCAGCAAATATGGTTCCGGGAACCGATGCAAGGCCGGGCAGGTGCTCGTTCGCATACCAGTCGTTGAAGTCGTCTTCCGCCTCTGGCTGCACATCTGTCTCGACCACATAATGCCACTGCGGCGACGCATGAGCGCTCGCGCCGGGTATGCCTTGTGTCACCTGCAGCAGAATCGCCTGTGCGCTCTCAAAGGCGGCGTCCAGGGCTGCCTGTATCCTGGCAGTGTCGGCCTGTGCCTTGGCCTCGTCACCCGCCGGAGCCTGGCAATAGACATAGGTTTCGGGTGAGGATTCCGCATGGCACAAATGCATGCTGTCCTTACCTTCATTCGCCAGCAAGCCGGCAAGCAATTCGCGCAAACGGAGGCGATCCACATAGTGACCGGCGATTTTCAGCAGGATCACGTTGCCGCGAGGCTGCGATAGCGCATGGGTAATGCCGCCAGAGGCAGCGTGCGAGCCTGCTTCGCTCATGATGTTTCTCCTTTGGGAATAGCCTGCTCGAATCGATAGAGCGTTTGGGGGTTGTGGACGAGGATCTGTTCCCGCAGGTCTTGCCCAGGGCACAGATCAAGAAAAAGATTGCGCAGCGCTATGTCGTCAGGGGTCGCTCCGGCGACGTTGGGATGCGGCCAATCCGTTCCCCACAGCAGCTGTTCAGGCATCGCATCGAGCAGCGCGCGCATGAAGTCGCACCCTTGACTGTAGGGTGCATGCCCGCCTGACAGCCGGTCCACGCCCGAGATTTTTACCCAGGCGCCAGGGCGGCCGCGCAGCGCCAGGATAGCCTGGAAGGCGCTGCCCCGTAAGCCCTGGCTGGCATCCACCCTTCCCATATGGTCGATAATGTAAGGCACAGGCAGGGATTTGAGCACCGGCAGCAGTTCGGGCAGTGTGGCGCCCTGGGTGTGTATGCATAGGTGCCAGCCCAGGTCCGCGATACGGGCCGCCATGGCCGCCATATCCTGTGGTGTGGCGCTGTCGCCCAGGTGCGGCATGATGTTGAAACGCACGCCGCGCACACCCGCCTTGTCCAGGCGTTCGAGTTCGGCGCGGCTCACCTCTGACGGAACGAGCGCCACCGCGCGGTACTGGCCCTCGCCCCGCAGCAGCGCGTCCAGCGTGGCCGACATGTCGAAGCCATGGCAGTTCGGCTGCACAACGACGCCGCGCTGTATGCCCAGCCGCGCATGCATGGCGCGCATCATCTCGAAACTGGCATCGGCGGGGGTGTATGTCCGTTCCGGTGCAAAGGGAAATTTGCGTGCCGGCCCGAAGATATGAAAGTGCGTATCGCAGGCGCCCGCGGGCAGGATACCCATTGTGGTGCTGCTGGTTCTGGCTTGCCTGATAGGTGCATCTGGCATTATTCGCTACACTCCGTTATTCAAAATATGGATCAGTCGGCCGGGGCCATCATGGATATACGACAACTTGAATATTTCCTGGCGATCTGTGAACAGAAGAGCTTTTCGCGGGCCGTGGATGCCTTGGACATCTCGCAGCCGTCGCTCAGCCGCCACATGCAGCAGCTTGAGGCAGAGCTTGGGCTGCATCTGTTTCACCGCACCGGGCGAGGGGTGGAGCCCACCCAGGCTGGGCTGCGGCTGCTCACGCATGCCCAGAAGATCCTGCGCGCAATGCGGGACGCGCGCGAAGACATGCTGGGCCTCAGGGATCACCAGGTGCTTGGCATACGGTTGGGCCTGCCGCCCAGGATATCGCGTCGCATCGCTCCGGCGCTGGTCACGCGGTTTCGCGAGACCTTCGAGGGCGCCACGCTCAACGTCAAGGAGGGCTTGAGCGTGGAGATGTTCGACTGGCTTATCAAGGGCCGCATCGACATTGCGCTGCTGTACGACCCGCCGCCGTCGGATCGGATATCCTGCCGCACAGTGTCGCGCGAAGAGCTGGTGCTGGCCTATTCCAGCACCTATGCGCCTGCGCCGCCTCCCGTTGTCCAGGGCACTGAGCTTGGCGATTTTCCCCTGGTGCTTCCCAGCCCGCCTTATTCGATTCGCAAGCTGGTTGACCGCGCCTGCCAGGAGCTGGGCATCAGCCTGAATATCGTGGCGGAGGTCGACCTTGTACACAGCGTGGGGGAAACCACGCTGCAGTCCGAAGTCTGTTCGATCCTGCCGCAGTCGGAGGTGCTGGATCCCAAGCATGGCGGAAGATTCCGCTATTCGCGGATCGAGCATCCGACCATACTCAACAACCTGGTCATCGCGACGCCGGCTGATGAAGCGCATGTAAACCGACTGTGCGCAGGCGTTTCTGATCTGTTGCATGACTGCATGGCGCAGGCGTGGCCGCGAAGCTGAACGCCGCTACTCGTTCACTGTGATGTTTTCCTCGGCAATGAGTCTGGCCCATTTTTCCGCATCTTCCTTGACCATGGTGGCGAATTCCGCTGGCGTTGTCGAGTAGGTTTCGACACCCGTGGTTTTCACGAAATCTTGCGCGGCCGGTGTCTGCATGGCCTTGTTGAAGGCATCGTTCAGGCGCTTGACGACATCGGGCGGCGTGCCGGCAGGCGCGAACACGCCATACCAGTTGATGGCGACGACATCTGGGTAGCCCAGCTCTGCGAAGGTGGGAACATCCGGCAGGGCTTTCAGGCGCTGTTTGGAGGCCGTCCCGACCGCAATCAGCCGACCGTCTTCCAGATATTTGAGCAGGCCGGAGACATCGCCGAAGAAGCCATCAACCTGCCCGCCGATGGAGTCTTTGATTGCCGGCGCCGCTCCGCTGTAGGGCACATGAAGAATATTCAGCCCAGTGGCGCGCTTGAGCAGAGAAATAGCCATATGCGGCATGCTGCCGATCCCGGATGAGGAAAGCGTGGTGCCCTGCTTTTTGCTTTGCTCGCTGAACGCATCGAATGTCTTCATCTCCTTGGTGCTCGACAGCGCCAGCACTTCGGGCGTTGACACCAGCATGGTCACCGGCACGAAATCCTTGGCGGGGTTGTAGGTGAGCTTCTTGTACAGGCCGGGGTTGATTGCGATGGCCCCCGTTGAACTCAGGAATACTGTCGTGCCGTCGGGCTTGGCGCGTTTTGCCTCATTGGCGGCCAGCGCACCATTGGCGCCGGGCTTGTTTTCAACCACGACGGTGGCGTCCAGGATCGGCGCTGCCTCTTTCGCGACCACGCGGGCGAGGGTATCCGCAGGCCCTCCGGGCGGGAAGGCAACCACGATGCGGACGGGGGCGGCGGCCTGGGCAATGCCCATGCCTGTGGCGGCGCACAATGCCATCGCTGCGGCACAGTGGCGGATAGATTTTATATGCATGTCTCCAGCTCCTTGGAACAGATAAGGCTGCCTTTATCGGGCGCCCTGGGTATTGACGAAAAGTGAATAGACGGAAGTGCTTGATGCCATCAGCAGGCGATTGCGGTGCCGGCCGCCGAATACAAGATTGGCGCAGCGCTCCGGCAGACCGATATGGCCGATGGGTCTGCCTTGTGCATTGAATACCCGTACACCGTCCAGATCTTCCGAGCCCATGCCCCAGCCGCACCACAGGTTGCCGTGAATGTCGACGCGAAAGCCGTCGGGCGTGCCCGTTTCCGCGTCAATCAGTTCACGCCGGCTGGAAAGCCTGCCATCCCGCCCGACATCGAATGCCACGATCTTGCGTGGCACAGACCGGGACTGCACGATGTAGAGTGTTTGCCCGTCGGGTGAAAAAGCCAGCCCGTTCGGCCCCTGAACCGTCTCGTCCATCGCGTCGATGCGGCCCGATGCATCAATGCGGTATGTGCGGGCGGGCAATTCCTGGTCAGCCTTTTCACCCTGGTAATAGCCGACGATGCCAAATGGCGGGTCCGTGAACCACACTGCGCCGTCCGGCGCGACCACCACATCGTTGGGTGAATTCAGGCGTTTGCCCTCAAACTGATCCGCCAGCACGGTGACGGAACCATCGAATTCGGTACGTGTCACGCGCCGCCCCAGGTGCTCGCAGCTCACCAGCCTGCCCTGCAGATCGCGCGTATTGCCGTTGGCATAGTTCGAGGGCTCGCGCCATACCGAAGTCGCGCCGCTTTGCTCATCCCAGCGCAGAATGCGGTTGTTGGGCACATCGCTCCAGAGCAGGCAGCGATGGTCGCCGAACCATACCGGACCTTCCGCCCAGCGGCAGCCGCTGGAAAGCTGCTCGACCTTGGCCAGGGGCAGGATGAGCTTCTCAAAAGACTTGTCCAGCACGCGGATGGCGGGGTCTGGGTACCGTTGTGCGGGAAACATGGCGCCTCCTAGCCGCAGCGCGCAATCATGCCGCCGTCCACCACCAGCTCCGTGCCGGTAATGAAGCGGGCCTCGTCCGATGCCAGGAACAGTGCCGCATTGGCGGTGTCCCGCCCATCTCCCATAAAAGGCAGGGGAATGCGCGCCTGGCGTTGGCGCAGCAGCGCATCGACATCGCCGCCCGCGCGCTGGCCCGCAAGCCGCGCCTCCACCATGGGTGTATGCAATTGCCCTGGAATGACGGTGTTGCAGCGCACATTGCGGTCGGCATATTCAATTGCCACCACGCGGGAGAATTGAATAATCCCGGCTTTTGCGCTTGCATAACCCACTTGTGCGGCGCCTGTCCATCGCAGGCCTGACGTAGACGCGACGTTGACAATGGCACCAGCCTGGTTCTGTGCCATATGAGGCAGAACATGCTTGCAGGTCAGGAACGCGCTTTTGAGGTTGAAATCCATCTGCCGGTCCCAGTCTTCTTCAGACAGATCCACGGGCCCACCCTTGCGCGACCCTCCCACGTTGTTGACCAGGATATCGATTGAGCCGCAGGCCTGCAGGCAAGCTTCCGTCATGCGCAAGACATCCTCGCTGCGTGTGACATCCGCCGTCCACGGCGTAATATCACCGCCTTCAGCGCGCACCAGCTCCACGGTTCGAGCCAGGGCCGCCTCATTCAGATCAATGGCGAAAATGCGGGCGCCTTCCTGCGCAAACCGCCACGCGGTGGCGCGCCCATTGCCCCAGCCGGGGCCGACGCTGCCGGCTCCCGTGACAATGGCTACCTTGCCCTGCAATCTTGTTCCCATCTGCATGCTCCATATGCGCTGGATGCTTCAATGAATCGATGATAGGAGGCAGGGGAAGCCGCAACAATGCCGTTTTGCCGACCTCTGTTATTCGGAAACTGAATATCGCGGGCTGCCGCCAGTGAAGTTTCGTACACTTCAGTCTTCATGCCCGCTCGCCGGGGCGTACAGGCGCGTGATGTGATGCGGCCGGGAAGGCCGTGTCCGCATGCGCTCATCATTATTCATATAAGCAACAAGGAATAGCTCATGGGTCAAGTCATCCGCATTGGCATCGCCGGGTACGGCAATCTGGGAAAAGGCGTTGAGGCCGCCGTGGCCGCAAATGCCGACATGCAACTGGTCGGCATCTACACCCGCCGTCCGCCCGCGTCACTCAAACCATTGAACGAAGGCGTGCCAGTGCATTCAATGGATGCGCTGCCGGGGCATGCGGATCAGATCGATGTGCTGATCCTCTGTGGCGGCTCTAAGGAAGACTTGCCCCGCCAAGGCCCCGAACTGGCTGCCCTGTTCAACACCGTGGACAGCTTCGATACGCATGCCCGCATACCTGAGTATTTCGCGGCAGTGGATGCGCCGGCGCAGGCGAATCGCAAGACTGCATTGATTTCAGCGGGATGGGATCCAGGCATGTTTTCCATCAACCGGGTGCTGGGCCAGGCATTGCTTCCGGACGGAGCAACCTATACCTTCTGGGGGAAAGGCCTGAGCCAGGGCCATTCTGACGCAATACGCCGTGTGCCGGGCGTGGCTGCGGGCGTTCAGTACACCGTGCCTTCCCAGGAAGCCATGGATCTGGTGCGCAGTGGCGCCCGCCCCGAGCTGAGCGTGCGTGCCAAGCACACCCGCGAGTGCTTTGTGGTGCTTGCCCCAGGGGCCGATGAAAACGAGGTCAGGCAGGCCATCGTCACCATGCCGCATTACTTTGACGAATACGACACGACAGTTCACTTCATCACCGAAGCGCAACTGCGTCAGGAGCACAGCGCCATGCCGCATGGAGGGGTTGTGATCCGGTCGGGCAGCACGGGCGGGGGCAATGTGCAAACGATAGAGTATGGGCTGACACTGGGCAGCAACCCCGAATTCACATCCAGCGTGCTGGTTGCCTACGCGCGTGCGGTACACAGGCTGCACCAGGCAGGGCAGTTTGGCGCCAAGACCGTTTTCGATGTGGCGCCGGGCCTGCTGTCGGCCAAGACCCCCGAGCAGTTGCGCGCTGAAGATCTGTAATGCTTATGCGGCGGCAAGCGCCGGCCCGCAGCGGTCAGGTGCTTGCGCCGTCGAAATGCTGCAACTGCAGCGATTCAAGGTCGATAGCGGGCACACAGCGCAGATTGATGGCGCGCACGGGTGTTCCATCCGGGTTGGCGCCATATGCAAAAGGCTGTGCGCCGCACGTACGGCAGAATTGATGGCCAATGCGGTGGGTGTTGAACCGATAGGACTGCAGCGCATCCTCGCCCTGAACCAGGGTGAACTGGTCGGCTGGCACAAAAGTCAGCAACATGCCTTTTCTGCGGCAATGCGAGCAGTTGCAACTGATTGCCTTGTCTGGCGCCGGGGCATTGACTTCAAATTGAACGGCTCCGCAATGACAGCTTCCTTGGTAAGGCATATAGGTCTCCTTGGTGGTTCAACTGCAGTCAGGGGGTGGGGAGCGACAGTTTCCGAACCATGGCCGTCAGGCTGGCGCATATTTCCGTGCGCAATCGCTGTTCTGGCAGTATATGATCGGGGCCGCCACAGCTCAGCACGAAAATGCCTTCCCCCGTAATAGCTGAAAAAGATGCAGCAGCAGCATTTATGCCTGGCTGCCAGTCGCCAACGCCAAAGCAGCACCCGTTCGCCGCAAAATCTTCGCAGGCTTTGTCCATGATGGATGGCATGGACTCGGGCACATCCAGATCGCGCAGCAGCGCAACACGCTTATCCGCCGGCAAGCTGGCCAGGTAGGTGCGGCCCATCGTGCTGTTCATGGCCACGCGATACCCTGTTGGCAAGCGAAGATACAGGGCGGATGAGCCATGGACTGCGTCGACATAGGTCATGCTCTGCCCATCGAACACCCCCAGCGCAACAGCGGCGCCTGTGTCACGCGCCAGCTCTTCCATGAGCGGCCGCGCCACCTGGCGCACCTCCAGGCTCGCCAGGCAACCGAACCCCAAGGCCAGTATCCCGTAGCCGGGGGAATAGCGACCGGTTTCACTATCGTAGCGCAGATAGCCAAGTGTAGTCAGCGTGTACACGATACGGCTGACCGTGGACTTGGCCAACCCTGTTTGCTCTGCCAGCTCAAGATTCCCCAGCGACTTCACGCCCGGCGTGAAACAGCGCATGACGCTCAGACCGCGAGCAAGCGCGTCCACAAAATCAGGCGACGAGGGATCGCCTTTCCCCGGTGTCCGCTTTCTGCGCGCGGGGCGCCGGGCGCCGGAGGGAGGCTGGGCAGGTGGTGTGGCGGATTGCATTTCGTGAAGATGCGCTTTATATTAGGTTCATAAAAAAAGGAATTGAATCCCATTCTACGGAATTCAAGGAAACAAGTCACTCTTTTTTTCAAAAGACCAAGGAGACGCAATGTTCAAAGCCGGAATCAAATTCATTGCCGCCACTGTGCTTGGCACTGTGGTCGGCGTCGCTGGCGCCAAAGGTTTTCCGGAACGGGCAGTTACCATGGTTACCCCATTTCCCGCAGGCGGCGCCACCGACGGCCTGGCCCGCACGCTGGCGGAACATATGGCCAAGACGCTGGGCCAGTCCGTCGTGGTTGAAAACCGCGCGGGCGCGGCGACGACCATAGGGGCTTCCAATGTGGCCAGGGCGACGCCCGATGGCTACACCATACTGCTGGCGACCAACTCGACCCTGGTCACCAACCGCTTTCTGTTCAAAGAACTGCCCTATGATCCGGATGCCTTCGCGTCCATAGGCATGATAGGCATCGGCCCCATGGTGCTGCTCACGGCCAAGAAGGACAATTTCAAGTCGCTGGCTGATGTCGTGAAGGCAGCCCAGGCCAAACCGGGGGCGATGACGATTGCCTCGTTCGGCGCCGGCACTTCATCCCACCTGGCAGCGGAATATTTCCAGCAAATGGCAAATATCAAGCTGCTGCATGTGCCTTTCAAGGGCTCGACCCAGGCGCTGCCCCAAATCATCAATGGCGATATCGACTTGTTCTTCGACATGGTTTCCACGGGTATGCCCCAGGTGGACGGCGGCAAGGTTGACGTACAGGCAATCACCAGCACGAAACGCATGTCCACGCTGCCCGATCTGCCCACTGTGGCCGAGTCCGGCTACGACGGCTTTGACATGACGGCCTGGTTCACGCTGGTAGCGCCGCCCGGAACTCCCGCCGCCCAGACCCAGGTGATAGGCGAGGCGCTGAAAGCGGCGCTGGCAGACGAAACGGTACGCAAGCGCATGCTCGTCATGGGCATCGAGCCGTCCGACGGCAGCCCCGAAGCGCTCACCAGACAGATCAAGCAGGAAATCCCGGTTATCCAGTCTCTGGTCAAGCGGGCCAATATCGTTGTCCAGTAGCAGCATTATTCATTCATAGAGAAGTCATCATGTCACTCGATTCCTTCTGGGAATTCCCCCATTTGAGCCGGCGCATGCCGGTGCTTGCCGCCAATGTCGTCAGCACCACCCAACCGCTCGCCTCCCAGGCAGGCCTGCGCATGCTGCTGGCGGGCGGCAACGCAGTCGATGCGGCGCTTGCCACGGCAATCGCACTGACTGTGGTCGAGCCCGTCATGAACGGCATCGGCGGCGATGCCTTTGCGCTGGTATGGGATCAGGGCAAGCTGCATGCCCTGAATGCATCCGGCCGCGCGCCCCAGGCCTGGACGCCGGAATACTTCAAAGGCATGAGCGCCATGCCCGAGGTGGGGTGGGGCACGGTGACGGTGCCCGGCCAGGTGGCCGGATGGGCCGAGCTGTCGCGGCGGTTTGGCAAGCTGCCGTTCGAGATGTTGTTCGAGCCGGCCATTGCCTATGCCGAAAACGGGTTTGCGCTGTCTCCCACCATCGCGCGCCAATGGGCTGGCCAGGCGCCGCTGCTCAAGGCGCAGCCAGGGTTTGCGGAGGCATTCATGCCTGACGGCGCGGCGCCGGTTGCGGGCGCCATCTGGCGTTTTCCCGAACAGGCTGCAAGCCTGCGGCGCATTGCCTCCAGCATGGGCAGAGACTTCTATGAAGGCGAGCTGGCCGAGCGTATCGCGGCCTTTGCGGCAAGCACTGGCGGCGCTATGACCAAGGCCGATCTGGCCGCCCATAGCTGTGACTGGGTTGAGCCCCTGTCCATGAGCTATCGCGGCGAATATATGCTGCACGAACTGCCCCCCAACGGCCAGGGCATTGCCGCGCTGATGGCCCTGGGCATGCTCGATACCTTTGATCCACCGGATGCCGGTTCGCCGCTCGATCTTTTCAACCTGCCCGTTGAGGCGATGAAGCTGGCTTTTGCGGATTTGCATGAGCACGTCGCGGACCCGGTCGCCATGGGAGAGCTGACAGCACAGTTGCTGGACAAAGATTATCTGCGCCGCCGCGCGGCCCTCATAGATCCATCCAGGGCGTCCGTGCCGGCCGCTGGTTTGCCGGGGCAGGGCGGAACAGTCTATCTGACCGCTGCGGATGCCAATGGCATGATGGTGTCGTTCATCCAGTCCAATTACCATGGCTTTGGTTCGGGCGTCGTCGTGCCGGGCACAGGCGTCTCGCTGCACAACCGCGGACGCAATTTCTCGCTTGCGCCGGGCCATCGGAATCAGGTGGCCCCCGGCAAGCGTCCCATGCACACCATTATTCCCGCGTTCATCACTCGCAATGGCGAGGCGTTTGCCAGCTTTGGCGTCATGGGAGGCAATATGCAGGCCCAAGGGCATGTACAAATGATGCAGCAGCTCGTCGACTTGGGCCGCAACCCGCAGGCAGCCGTTGACGCGCCCCGCTTTCGGGTCGAGGCCGGCCCGCGGGTTATGCTGGAGGCTCATACCCCGGAAGAAGTGGTTAAGGCGCTGCATGCGCGTGGTCACAACGTTGATGTGCGGCCGCATGACAGTCTGGATTTCGGCGCCGCGCAGGTCATCCTCCGGCAGCGGCATGGCGGCTATATTGCCGCTTCCGACCCCAGGCGGGATGGCCAGGCCGTGGGTTATTGAGGTGCCCCGGCGCAGCCTGCCACGCCATCTATGTTTTCCCACGCCTTCAGGCAAGGCATATCGATGAACAAGGTTTGAAAAAATGAATGGTGCAGATAGTCTTTGCGACACCCTTTTGGCCAACGATGTGGATGTATGTTTTGCCAACCCAGGCACATCCGAGATGCACTTTGTCGCGGCGCTCGACAGGAAACCGCAGATGCGCTGCATACTCGGCCTGTTTGAAGGCGTCGTGACGGGCGCTGCCGACGGCTATGCGCGCATGGCGGACAAGCCAGCGGCGACGCTGCTGCACTTGGGGCCAGGTCTGGCAAATGGCCTGGCCAACTTGCACAATGCGCGCCGGGCGCATACACCCATGATCAATATCGTGGGTGAGCACGCCAGTTATCACATTCAGCACGACGCCCCGCTGACCAGCGATATCGAGAGCCTTGCCCGGCCCATGTCCGACTGGGTGTGGCGCATTCAGTCGGCCGATGACGTCTCGCCTGCCGCAGTGGCTGCCATTGAGGCGGCGCGTACTGAGCCCGGCGGCATTTCCACGCTCATCCTGCCTGCCGATGCGGCGTGGCAGGATGTATCGGGCGACATACATCGGGCCCGTTACATTGCGCCGGGTGCCATAGAGGAAGCTGCGTTGAAGCGCGCCCGTGAAGCGCTGGGCAATGGCCGCAAGACGGTCATCCTGCTTTCCGGCAAGGCTCTGCGCGCAAAATCGCTTGAAACGGCCAGCCGCATCGCGGCCAAGACAGGCGCGCGTCTCATGGCGCAGCAGGCCAACAGCCGCATGGAGCGCGGGGCTGGGCGTGTGGCGATAGAACGTGTGCCATTTGCGGTCGATGCAGCGCTCAAGACACTTGAGGGCACTGAGCAACTGATCCTGGTTGGCGCTCGGACACCAGTTGCTTTCTTCGCCTACCCTGGCAAGCCCAGCGTACTGATTCCCGAGGGCTGCGAAGTCATCACCCTGGCGGCCCCGACGGACGATTTGCCGCAGGCACTGGAACAGCTGGCCGATGCGGTGGGCGCAAATGGAACGCCAGCAGTGGTGGCTGAGCGCGGCGATCTCACGTTACCCACTGGAGACTTCAATGCCAGTGCGGTCATCCAGGCCATGGGTGCGCTGTGTCCGGAGAATGCCATTGTCTGCGACGAATCTGTCAGTTCAGGGCGAGAATCGTTCAAATGGACATGGAACTCCGCTCCCCATGATTTCCTGCAAATTACCGGCGGCGCCATTGGCATCGGCATTCCGCTTGCCACGGGCGCGGCGGTTGCCTGCCCCGACCGCAAGGTTATCCTCATGCAGGCCGATGGCAGCGGCATGTATACGCCACAAGCGTTGTGGACACAGGCGCGCGAACAGCTTGATGTGGTCACCATTGTGTTCGCCAACCGCCGCTATGCCATCCTGCAGAACGAGCTGAAAATGATGGGTGCGGGGGAGCCAGGCCGCAATGCGCGGCGCATGCTGGATCTTGACGCTCCTCATATAGACTGGGTACATATGGCGAACGCCGCCGGGGTTGAAGCAGCCCGGGCGACCGATACCGCGACTTTCGTTGACCTGCTGCGCACAGCGCTATCGCGCAAAGGCCCCTTCCTTATCGAAGCCGTCATTTGATGTGACGGCGCTTACCCAAACTGATATCGAGCAACGACATGAGCACATTGAGCGCCCTTCAGAATCGTGACATCAATTACCATCTGCACCCATACACGAATGCGGTCAAGCACCAGCAGATCGGCCCTCGTGTCATCGAGCGCGGCGAAGGCATTTACGTTTTCGACGACCAGGGCAACAAATACATCGAAGGAATGGCCGGCCTCTGGAGCGTGGCGGTAGGCTTCAATGAGCAGAGGCTAGTGGATGCCGCCACTCGCCAGATGGCCAAGCTGCCTTTCTATCACACCTTCAGCCACAAGACGCATACGCCTTCGGTGGAGCTGGCGGAAAAGCTCGTGCAGTTGACAGATGGCCGCATGCGCACTGCATTCTTCACAAACTCTGGGTCCGAGGCAAACGATACCGTCATCAAGATGGTGTGGTACTACAACAATGCCTTGGGACGCAGTCAGAAAAAAAAGATCATCGCACGCAACAGGGGCTACCATGGCGTGACCGTGGCCTCTGCCAGTCTGACGGGTCTTGCGCCCAACCATCGCGGCTTCGATTTGCCTTTGCCCCAGATGAGGCATGTAAGCTGCCCGCATTTCTATAGGGAAGGGAAGGAGGGGGAAACCGAAGAGGCGTTCGCAACCCGGATGGCCGAAGAGCTAGAGGCGCTCATCCTGCGGGAGGGGCCGGACACCGTTGCGGCCTTTATCGGCGAGCCCGTGATGGGGGCGGGCGGTGTCATCGTGCCGCCGGAAACATACTGGGACAAGATCCAGGCGGTTTGCCGCAAGCATGATGTCCTGGTTGTGGCGGATGAAGTGATCACAGGCTTCGGGCGTCTCGGCACCATGTTCGGCTCGCGGAAATTCGGCATCGAGCCGGATATCATGGTGCTGTCCAAGCAGCTCACGTCTTCGTACATGCCCCTGGCCGCCGTGCTGCTGGGCGACAAGGTTCACTCTGTCATTGCCAAGTATTCGGGTGAACTGGGCACCTTTGGTCATGGCTATACTGCCAGCGGCCACCCTGTCGCTACGGCAGTGGCGCTGGAGAATATCCGCATCATCGAGGAAAACGATCTGGTGGGCAATGCCGCCCGCGTGGGCGAGGTGCTCCAGACATCGCTGCGCGCCCTCGCTGATCACCCCCTGGTCGGAGAGGTGCGTGGAACGGGGCTGATCGCAGCTGTCGAACTGGTCGCCGACAAGGCCAGCCGCCGTCCCTTTGAACCTGTGGGGAAAGCCGGAGCCGCTGTGTTTGAGCGGGCGCATGGGCGTGGCCTGATTGTGCGCGGCATCGGAGACAGCATTGCCTTCTGCCCGCCGCTCATCATCACCGAGGCGCAGGTCAAGGATATGGTGAGCCGTTTTGTGGACACACTCGAAGATGTAGGCAAGCAGTTGGCTTGAGCTGTGACACTGCTGTCGGCGCGTGCCTTGCTCAGGCTGTCACGGCCTTGGTGCGCTGGTTGGAAAGATAGACATTGTCTTTTTCAAGGGCGCGGCCGGCTCGCACGGCCGCCAGCCAGTCATCGGTCGTGGCCACGGCCGCGAAATTGGAATGGAACACAGTGCTGAACACACGGTGAATTTCCTCAGCACTTGCCTTGCCTGCGGCATTCTCATATGAAGGCGAACCCGAAGCATCCGACAGAAACTCCACCGACAAACCATCGTGCGACGCATGGAAGATCGTGGAGGCATCGCAGTTATGCGTCATGTAGCCGATGATGGTCAGGGTATCTATATCATGGTCCGCAATCCAGGAAGACAGGTCCGTGCCTATAAAGACGCTGGCCATGGTTTTGTTGATGCGGTGATCGGCGGGGCGTTCCGCCACCACAGGGTGCAGTTCCCACGCCGCCGACCCTTTGGCAAACAGGGGCGAGGTCTCGGGGGCGTCATGCTGCACCACGACGACAGGAATGCCGGCATCCCGGGCGGCATCCATGGCGCGCGCAATATTGCGCAAAGACGATTCCACAGGCGGATACTCAATAAGCAGGTTGCCAGTTACATATTCGTTCTGTACGTCAATGACGATCAGCGCGCGATGAGGGGAAGCAGTCATGGTGTTCTCCTGTTCAGGATTAAGAAGATTGCGTAATCGGCGAAACCCGACAGGGCTTATTGTCTATCGCCGCGCAATTGCCGGATAGTGGCCCGAAGGCATATATAAGATAAAATCGGGCCATACTGTGACAGACAGGAACGCCGCCCATGAAACCATCACAACCCAGACGCAAGGTTGCCGTCATTGCCTTTGACGGAATGAACCCCTTCCATCTGTCCGTTCCCCCGCTCGTATTTGGCTCGCGCTGCGCCGCAGCGGACGGCCCCCTCTTCGATGTGACAGTCTGCGCCTTTGAGGGCGGCCCGCTGCGCACTTCGGCGGGCTTCGACATTGCGACTCGCCATAGCCTTTCCGCCCTGCGTGGCGCCGAGATCGTCGTTTTGCCCACCTGGCATGACGACTGCCGGCCCGCCCCGCAGGCATTGCTGCAGGCATTGCGGCGTGCCCATGCGCGTGGCGCCTGCATAGTCGGCCTGTGCCTGGGCGCTTTTCCGCTGGCCCAGGCCGGTCTGCTCGATGGCCGCCGGGCCACGACCCATTGGGCATATGCGGACCTGCTCGCCGAGCGTTACCCGCAGGTACAGGTCGACCGCGATGCCCTGTATGTGGATGAATCGCAGATGCTGACATCTGCTGGCGTCGCGGCGGGGCTGGACTGCTGCCTGCATTTGCTGCGCCGTTTGTGCGGGGCCGACGCCGCCAACCATGTGGCCCGCCAGATCGTTGTCGCGCCGCATCGCCAGGGTGGGCAAGCCCAGTTCATCGACCGTCCGGTGCCTGTCTCGCGCAGCGAAGGGCGTTTTTCGGATGTGCTGGCCTGGGCGAGCGCCCATCTGGAACAGCCGCACAGCCTGGACGATCTTGCCGCCCGTGCGGCCATGAGCCGGCGCAACTTTACCCGCCATTTCCGCCAGGCCACCGGAACGTCTTTCAAGCAATGGTTGCTGAGCCAGCGCTTGGCGCACGCGCAGCGCCTGCTGGAAAGCGGCGACGCATCTGTCGATGCAGTCGCGCAGGCCGCGGGTTTTGGTTCTGCGCTTTCATTGCGGCAGCATTTCCGCGCAGTGCTGCAGGTGTCGCCGTCTGCGTATCGCAGGCAATTCAGGGCTGGCGCTGCATGAACGCGATCAGCCGCTGAGCGGTCGGCGGCATGCGTGCATGTTTGAGCGTGACCAGATGCAATTGGGTGTTGATCTCCGGTGATTTCAGCGGCACCAACGTGGGCATGCCCGGCAGTGTTAGCTGGCCGAAACTGGCAGGTGCAAAGGCGATTCCCAGGCCGCGCTGCACCATCAGGAGCATAGGCAGCGTTTCAACGCCCCAGTAGATGACATCGGGTGAATATCCCTCTGCCTGACAGGCGGAAATCAGGCTATTGGTGATGCCTTGGCCCAGCGGCGCACTGTGCAGCAGAAATTGCTCGTCGCGCAGATCGGCGATGCGTATGCTTGCCCTGCCAGCCAGTCGGTGGCCGGGAGGCAAGGCTACGACCAGCGGTTCGCTGTGCACAACGCTTGTATTCAAGTCTTTGGCGATTTGCTGTGTGCGGCAGATCGCCAGATCCAGTTGCCCGTCGCGGAGCCGTTGCACGAGATAGCCCGACTCTCCTTCCTGCACATCGACCGTTATGTTCAGGCCATTGTCCGCGATATGGGCCATAGTGTCTGGAATAAGAAACAGGCTGGCCGCCGTCGAACAGCCGATGCGCACCGTTCCGCGCGATCCGCTCTGGGTTTCGCCCAGCTCGCGCCGGATGGCGTTCATGCTGTTCAGCAATTCCTTGGCGCGCAGATAGAACAGTTCACCTGCGGGCGTAGGTACCAGCCTGTTGGCTTCCCGGTTGAACAGTGTTACACCCAACTCGCTCTCTAGTTTGCGCAGCATGACGCTGAGCGGAGGCTGCGTCATATGCAATGCCTGGGCGGCCGCTGACACGCTGCCTTTTTCAAAGACACCGATAAAACACTGCAGGCGGCGTTTATCCATGATTATATTAGAAAAGTATAGTTAGACTATTAATTATATATTGGACATGATGCTAGGCCATTCTTATACTTGTTTTCGATATCGGTACAAAAAGTTCCGAAAATTGGAGACATATATGAACCCTCAACGCAGAAAATTAGTTGGAATGATGATCGCCTGCGGCCTTGGCTCGTCTGCTCTGGCCCGTACTGCCCTCGCTCAGTCAGAGGCATGGCCCAGCAGACCTATCCGTGTCGTGGTGCCATACCCGCCTGGCGGCTCGGCTGATCTGCTGGGGCGGCTGGTTGCCAAGAAGATCAATGAGGGCATTCCCGATTCCAAAGTCATTGTGGAAAACATCTCCGGCGGTGCGACGGTGCCCGGCGCCCTGTCGGTGCTCAATGACAAGGCCGACGGGCACACCCTGTTCATGGCCAGTGATAACACGCTCAACATCAACCACTGGCTGCTCAAGAACCCCCGCTACGATGGCGACAAAGACTTTACGCCGGTGACTGTGCTCAATGCCTATCCCCATTGGGTTATCGTTAACCCCGAAGGCAAGCACAAGAACTTCGAGAGCCTGGTCCAGTACATACGCGACAACCCCGGCGCAGCCTCGCTCAGCGTCAATACCGTCGGCGGCGCGGCATATCTTGCGTTGGACAACTGGCGGCGTGTCAATAATCTCGATTTCGTCATCATCCCGTATCGCGGCTCTCCGCCCGCCGTTATCGATCTGATTGGCGGCCAGACAGATGCGCATATCGATGTCGTGGGGTCTTCCGTCAGCCAGGCGCGCAATGGCAAGGTGTTGCCCGTCGCAGTCCTGCAGTCTGCGCCGCTGGCCGAATTTCCCGGCGCCGTGGTCCAGAGCTACGACGATCCCAAGGCCCTGACCGTTCGCTCCAACCTGTCGGTTGTCGTGCGTAGCGGCACGCCTGAGCTCATCATTGACAGGCTGTATGACATCCTGAGGAAGGGGTCGCAAGAGCAGGATTTTGTCCAGGCCCTCGACACCCTCAGTTATTCCACTGTCATGATGGAGCCTGCCAAGGCTCGCGAATTCCTGCACGCGGAAACCCGGCGCTATGGCGAGCTTGTCAAGCAGTCTGGGCTGGAAAAGCAGTAATTCCTGAAGGATCTTTCAGATGAAATTCGCAGTAGCCCTGATACGGCATGAAACCAACACATTTTCTCCGCTCCCGACGCAATTGCGGGATTTTTGCCGCGGCACTGGCCCCGATGGCCCGGCATACGGCGAGCCGGCGCGCCAGGCCTGCGAGGGTACCAATAGCGCTGCGGCAGCCTATCTGGATCTGGCGCGTGAAATCGGGGCCGAAGTGGAATTTTCCGTATGTGCCAATGCGGTGCCTAGCGGCATTGTGACCCAGGAAACGTTTGAGTCGCTTTGCGAAACAGTGTTGCAGACGGTGCGCGGGGGTTGTGATGCAGTATTGCTCGATCTTCACGGCGCCATGGTTGCCGAGGGCTATCCCGATGCAGAGGGCGAGCTCTTGCGTCGCCTGCGCGGAATCGTTCCCGACAGCGTGCCCATAGGGGTTGCCCTGGATTTCCATGCAAATTTCAGCCCGACGCTGATCGAAAATGCTTCGGTCATTGCCGGGTACTGCACATATCCGCATATCGATGTTTACGAGACAGGCGTCCGGGTGGGGCGCAGCGTTCTGCGGATTTTGCGAGGCGAAGCCTTGCCCTCCATGCTGTGGCGCCGCTTGCCCATGCTGACACACATGCTGCGACAGACGCCGCAGTCCCAGCCCATGAAAGACATCATGGATCGCGCCATACAGGCCGAACGGGATGGCGAGGTCATGAATGCATCCGTGTTCGGCGGCTTCCCGCTGTCGGACATACCGCATGCGGGCTTGTCCCTTGTGATCGTTGCCCACACTTCCCAGCGGGACGGCGCGCAAGCATTGCTTGATGAACTGGCTGATATGGCCTGGTCCCGGAAAGAGCAATTCGTCTTCCCGACAGAGCCTGTTGCCAACTCGATAGCTCGCGCCAAGGCATTGCCGGATGGCCCGGTTCTGCTGATCGACCATGGCGACAATTGCGGCGCGGGCGGCGTCACCGATGTCATGGCGGTGCTTGAAGAGGTATTGCATCAGGGCCTGGAGGATGTCGTGGCAGGCCCCTTTCGCGATCCTGAGACAGTAGAAACAATGTTTCAAGCAGGCATTGGTGCAGAGCTTACGGTCGAGCTTGGTGGCAAGGTCGACATGCCAGCCCTGAAACTCACCGGTCAGCCATTGCGGCTGACCGGTGTTGTGCACGCGCTCACCGATGGCAACTATGTCGTGACGGGGCCGATGTTTACGGGTACGAAGCTGAGTCTCGGGCGCACGGCAGTGTTGAAGGTTGGCAGCGTGCTGGTTTTCATCTCGGAGCGTGCCCAGGAGCCATATGATACCGGCGTCTTCACTCACGCGGGCATCGATCCGTCCCAGTGCAAATACGTCCTGCTCAAGTCGCGCCAGCACTTCCGTGCCGGGTTCGAGCCTTTTGCCAGACATATCGTGCTGGTCAGCGGACCCGGCGTCTGCAGCTCAGACTACAGCTTGTTCCCCTTCCAGCATCTGGCCCGCCCCATCTATCCGCTCGATGCGCACGCGTCCCCCAGCGACGGCGAAACCCTGGTTAAGGGTGGGAAGGCTTTGGCAAAGATGTGATGGCCTTTTATTGCTGACGCAGCGTCGCAGCCAAGGCTGCGGCCTGGCGGGCCAGCCTTTCCACATCGGCACTCATGGGCAGGTTCGAGAGGGGCAGTTCGGAGAGCGGCAGCCAGCGGGCTTCCAGCGCGTCATCGCCTGCAATGGGCTCGCCGGACAGCCAGCGGCACAGAACGGCGACCAGCACGAACTGCTGCCGCAGTGATCCATCTTCGTCGTAATCAAATATGTCCAGTGTCGTAAAGCTTTCGCAGGCCTCGGCAGTGACCTGGGTCTCTTCGCGCAGCTCTCGTAGCGCAGCCTCGCGCACGGATTCTCCCAGCTCCATCTTGCCGCCTGGAAAACCCCATTTTCCGGCGTCCGGCCTGTGGGCGCGGCGCACCAGCAGAACTTCTGAATTTCTGACCAGAACAGCAATCACGGCCGGAATCGGGCGGCGTGGCATCTCTGGCACGGGGACAGATGAATCGCTTCTGGCGCCCATGCCTCAGGCCTCCCGGAATGCGAGCAGCACGTTCATGGCCGATGCCGGAGGGATCACGATTGCGCCTTCTGTTTCAAGATAATCAGTGGTGCCGCCGTCGGCCAGCGCCCTGCGTGTCTGCGCAAGCGAACGCGTATTCAGCGTCAACGCCAGGGCGCGCTCCGGCTCGGAGGGGAGCAGATCGGCACGGATGCCATAGCGTTGCGCCAGCGCCTCGCGCGTGGCATAACAGATGCGGGAGGGGCCTGCAATGAACGAGACCTGATCCCGCTCAGCCTGCAAGACATCCGGGCCGAAAGCCTGTTCCAGTATCCGTGCGGCGGCGCGGGGCTTCGGCGTCACATAGACATACTCTGCTATTCCCAGGGCGCCATTGGCGTGCGCCTGCCATTCCGGCCGCCATACGAGTTCGGGCGTCAGGTGATGACAGAAAAACAGGCGGCCGTTGGGCACCTGCCTGGCATCCACATCTATCGTGCGAAAGCGCGCTTCGCTTTGCGTGCCATCGTCCAGGCGAATGGGGCGCGACAAGGGCTGTGGACCCTCGCCCTGAAGCAATATCCCCTGTTCGCTCAAGTGTTGCCACAAGGCGGCGGAATCACCCGTCTTGAATACCAGCCCCATCAGCCCCGGAGGGTAGGGCAGCAGCGCCTTCCCGGCATTGCGCGATTCGATTCCCATCAGCTCCAGATAATCCGTGCCGAACACAGCCAGATGGTTGCTCGTCCCCAGCGAATGATGTCCGCGCGGCGTAAGCGTGAAACCCAGTCGTCGATATTGTTCGGCGGCCTCGTCCAGGTTCTGCGCGACGTTGATGACAACGTGGTCTATGCGTTCGGTCATGATCGGTTACCTGCTCATTCTTCAGGGAAATACGCTCATCCAATTGTAGCGACCGTCTCAAAACGCTCCAGATAGCCGGCTGCCTCGCCTATATCGCGCCAGTGGACGGCGCTGAAATCAATTACAGCCAGGCCGGCTGTGGGAAATTCTCGCTGCAGCCTTGCCGCCGCGGCGGCCTCGCCCTGGCCGGCCAGATAAGCAGTCAGACGTTCAAATCCAGGGTTGTGGCCGACCATGAGCAGGGTCTTTGCCGCATCGTCGGCTTCGTTCACGACGGCGAGCAGTTCCGAGGTGGTCGCCTCGTAGAGGCGACGCTCGCTGTGGACGGGAACCGGGCGCCCGAAGGACGCAAGCGCCAGCTTCCAGGTTTCCTGGGCGCGAAGCGCCGTCGAGACAATTGCCAGATCGGGTATGAGGTCATGTTCCGCCATATACCTGCCGATCACTTCTGCCTGCCGCTGGCCTCGCGGGGCCAGCGGGCGTTCGTGATCCGAAGCCCCGGCGGGCGTATAGGCTTTGGCGTGGCGAAGCAGTATCAGGCGGCGCATGAATGACGAAGTCCATAAAAGAATGACGATGGGCTGACGATATCCTGATGGTCTGGGCCCGGTCAATTCCTGTTCGCTTTTCCGCAGACAGCCGGGTGTGTTGCCCACGGGGTGGGCGCGGGCGTATATATTATTGGCTGGGCGCCATGTTGGGCCCGATACTTGCTGCTGCGGCAGATGCTGAACCCTATCTCCCACCGTATGGAGCGTACTATGTCTCAACAAGAAAAACTTCACTCCCGCAAGATCATGGCTGCATTGGCCATCGGCGTGGCCAGCCTGACGTTTGCCGGCTGCACGACCACCTTTCCGCCAAGCCAGCAGACAGTCGATGACCGGAAGGCCGAAGTCGATTCACGCACGGACGACACCTTGAACCGTTTGTATCAGGCCTCGCCAGATGCGCGCGCCACAGTGTCCAAGGCCAAAGGGGTGCTGGTTTTCCCGAAAGTGCTCAGTGGCGGGTTTGTTGTGGGCGCCGAGCATGGTGATGGCGTGCTCAGGGTGAATGGCCAGAAACAGGGCTACTACTCGACCTCCAGCGGTTCCATCGGCTTTCAGGCTGGCGCCCAATCCAAGGCCATCGTCATTGCGTTCATGACCCAGGATGCACTCAACGATTTCCGCAATAGTGACGGCTGGACAGTTGGGGGCAATGCCACCGTGGCAGTGGCCAATATAGGAGCCAACGGCAAGGTCGATTCCGAAACCCTGCGCAAACCCGTCGTTGCCTTCGTCATGACTAACGCAGGCCTGATGGCAGGCGTATCGCTGGAAGGAACAAAGATAACCAAGCTGGAAGCAGGGCAGAAGTAGCAAAGCGGCTGCCGGCCTTCATGGCCGGGCAGCCAGCCAATTGTCTACTAGATGGGCGATATCGTCGCTGTTGTCGTCCATCATCATCAAATGAGAGTTCCCGCGGATGCCCAGCGATTCCAGCCGCATTATCTCCACCGTTGCGGCATGCCGCTTCGCAAAGGCAGACAGCTTCCCGGTCAACTGCTGCCATCGCGGATCTGTTGCGATATTCCCCCCCAGAACGATGAGGGTAGGCGTGTCATAGATCTCGGGACCTGGTGTAGGAAGACCGGCAGGCTCGATGGCGGCAATCGCCCGTACCAGATCAGGGGCCTGGGTCGCCAGATTCATGGCGAGCGGGCCTGACTGCGAGTGGCAGATGATGGTTGCCTTGCCTATGCGCGTCAGCAAGGCCCTGAAAGCCGCCACCATGGCCTGGTTGGTGTGAGTCCAGCGCGGCACCATCTGCAGGCTCAGCGTATCGAAGTGTGCGACCGGAAAGCGTGTGTCCGGGTAGGCGCTGCGCTTT
>Ga0182738_1000181_pt1 | contig 101369 bp, 71 predicted proteins | sample eDN5th30CBELigMG_FD_128876 | JGI IMG/M metagenome (GOLD analysis project Ga0182738, IMG submission 128876) | Enriched Miracle-Growth compost microbial communities from Emeryville, California, USA - eDNA 5th pass 30_C BE-Lig MG (version 2)... ... | reverse complement strand
CCGCAGACTCAAAGCGAACGCGGCCCGCTGGCGTACCAGACGGATCAACCGCATGGCCGGCCTGTGCAGCCTGCTCTACAGCCACCAATGGCAGATCTACTGGGAAACACCGTAAAAATCCAATTACCGAAATCCGCTCCTACACTCGACAAGAATGGCGGTGTTGTCGGTTCCTTTCGTCCGGCAGGGGGAGCCTCTACAATTGGGAAATCGCCCTCATGAGATGCGAGTGAGACATCTGATTTCGTCCCCTGATGCCGCCCTTGACCAGGGCAAGAGGAGTCTGGCATGGCCAGCGAAGTGGAATTACTGGATGCCTTGAAACAGGTTGTTGACCCGGAGCTGATGGTCAATATTGTGGATCTGGGACTGGTCTATGAAGTCAGCCAGGATGAAACGGGAAAGGTCCACGTGGAAATGACGTTGACCAGCCCTGCCTGTCCGGCCGGCCCGCAAATCATTCAGCAATCGAAGATGGCGCTGGAGAATCTCGCGGACGTGGAAACAGCGGAGATCAAGCTGGTGATGTCTCCCCCATGGTCTCCGGAACGGATGACCGAGGAAGCCCGCGATCAGTTAGGAATTTTCTGATTCTGGAAAGGAATCGCTCCATTATGAAAATGCTTCATGTCGCCTGTGTGGCCTTGCTGTTTTCGGCATCCGCATGTGTTGCGGACTCTTCCGATTCTCAGAGCAGCAATGAACCGGGGATCCCGGTTTCGAAGGAACAAACGCAGGAAGTGGCGTTTCAGTCAGATGCAAAAACCTCAACGGAGAAACAGGACGTGTACAAGGTGAAGTTTGAGACGACCAAGGGCGATGTGATCATCGAAGTGCATCCGGAATGGGCTCCCCTGGGAGCGGCCCAGTTCCGCAAAGCGGTGGAAGAGGGCGTTTATAACGATGCCAAATTCTTCCGCGTGGTCAAAGGCTTCATGGTGCAGTTCGGCATTCCGGCCGACCCCGCCTTGGCAGCCCAGTGGCGCGGCAACAAAATCAAAGACGACAAAGTGACGCAGTCCAATCAAAAGGGCTATATCACCTTCGCCACATCCGGTCCCAATTCCCGGACTTCGCAAGTCTTCATCAACTATGGAGACAACAAATTCCTCGATTCGCAGGGATTTGCCCCCTTCGGCAAAGTCGTCGAAGGGATGGACGTGGTGGAATCTATTAACGCGGAATATGGCGAAACCCCGGAGCAGGGTCTGATTCAGACTCAGGGAAATGCCTATCTGACCAAAGCCTTCCCGAAAATCGACGGAATTATCAAAGCGACGATCATTGAGTAATTCGCTGGTATTTCTCCAGAACGGATCGAACAGGACGATCCCCTGCAGGAACAGGGGATCGTCTTCAGATCGGTCGAAACTTCCAGGTCTGATTGGATGAAGACGGGACGACAGAAGAAAGAACCGGCGAAAGCGAAAAGCAGGCACATCAAATCTTTCCCTGATTCCGAATCTTCTCTTCCCTTTCCGTCACTTCAAACGCAACGGTCCTGCCTGGAAAGGCTGTCAGTCAGTGCCTTCCAAGCGGAATGAATTCATGGTCTCAACGACGTCCCATCCTGTTTTAGCGGAGCAGTTCGTCGCCAACGAATCCCGTGCTCACTGGCACGATCAATCGTTGTGGTTCGTTCGTGCCAAACGGGATAAAGCCGCCGCCACGCTTCCGGAGTGGGAACAGTTGCGGCAATGTGCCTCGGACATCAAAAAATACACGATGTCGCACCTGGCGGAACTGCTGGAACAGTTTGAATCCAATGCCCGAGCCAGGGGCGTGCAGGTCCACTGGGCGCGCGATGCCGCCGAGCATAATCAGATTGTGCTCGGCATCCTCCAGAAACATCAGGTCAAGCGGCTCGTCAAAAGCAAATCGATGTTGACCGAGGAATGTCATCTGAATCCATTCCTGGAAAAACAGGGCATTGAAGTCGTCGACACCGACCTGGGAGAATGGATCGTTCAGCTTCGCAAAGAGCCCCCCAGCCATATCGTCATGCCCGCCATTCACACAAAGCGGGAAGAAATTGGCGAACTCTTTCATGAGAAGATCGGGACTGAAAAAGGGGCCACCGATCCCCAATATCTGGTCGAAGCAGCCAGGAAAGAACTGCGGCAGAAATTTCTTTCCGCTGACGCAGGAATCACCGGTGTGAATTTCGCCATTGCGGAAACCGGCGGGTTTGTGGTCTGCACCAATGAGGGGAATGCCGATCTCGGGACGGTTTTGCCGCGGTTGCATATCGCCTGTATGGGTATCGAAAAACTGATTCCTCGCAGCGGCGATTTAAGCGTGTTTCTCCGGCTCCTCGCCCGTTCCGCCACCGGCCAACCCATTACAGCCTATTCCACCCATTTTCACGGGCCGCGAGACCCTGACTCGGAAATGCATATTGTTCTGGTCGACAACGGCCGTAGCGGAATTCTCGGAAGTGCCGATTTCCGAAACTCGCTCAACTGCATCCGATGCGGGGCCTGTATGAATACCTGCCCCGTGTATCGGCGAAGCGGCGGTCACAGTTATAACGCCACGATTCCGGGGCCGATTGGGTCGATTCTGGGGCCCGCCACCAATCCAGAAAAGCACTCTTCGCTTCCATTTGCCTGCTCCTTGTGCGGCTCTTGCAGCGATGTCTGTCCTGTCCGGATCAACCTCCATGAACAACTTTACACGTTTCGCCAGCGGATTGCCGCACAGAAATTGCTCTCCGCAGGGAAACGCTGGAGCATGAAGCTGGGAGGAATTGTGCTCGCCCACAAATGGCTTTACCGACTGGCGGGCTGGTTAGGGCGAACCACGCTGAGAATTCTTCCCCGTTCCTTGATTTACAATTCGTTGAATCCTTGGGGACATCAGCGGGAATTGCCGGTTCCTCCCCGAAAGAGCTTTCGACAACTCTATCGCGAACGCCAGGCCGGACAATCCGAAGATCCCTGATCATTTCTGAGGGCTGATGGGCTTTTCACAAAAAGTGAATGATCTGCATTGCGAATAGCGGACCATTCACGCCCCATTGTGGTCCATACAACAGCCCCTGTTTGTGAAGGAGATGGCTGGCGGGGTTTTCTGAATTTCGGCCGGAGAAATGCTTCGCCCGCGAGAAAACCATTCCTTCCAAGAAGAACGCCTCGTCTGGCGGGAGCCGGAACGAGGCGTTTTCATTTTCAATGATGTCAGAAAATCCCTGACAGATCATTACTTCGCTTCTTTGCTTCCACCTTCCGGGGTGGCTGGTTTTTCAGCCGGGGCCGGAGTTTCGGCTTTCGCTTTGTCTTCGGTCTTGGCGGCATCGCCAGTTTCAGCAGCCGGAGCGGCAGCGTCAGTGGCGGGAGCTGGGGCGGGAGCCGGGGCTTCCGGAGCACAGCCAACAGCACAGAACAGTCCCAGAGCAGCGACCAGTGTGCTCAGATTTTTCATCGCAATTTCTCCTCAGAGGGTGATTGACGGAGGGAGCGTGGAACCACGAACAGCTCCTTCCGCACTCCTCCCTGCTGCCACGCTGATACTCCCCGTCTTCAATTTATTCCTCAAAAAAAATCTTTTGGGGAAATTTTCCATCATAAAGAGCTTCGCACAAAAAACGTGGGGCCGCTGTGCAGACCACAAAGGACTGTGAATCGCCTGGGCAGCAAACCTTCCTTGATGAACCATCTCTCAATTTTTTGGTGCAAGGCCTTCATGAAGAGAGAGAGGCTTACTGACTGGCCCCCCACTTTCTGGAAGTCCAGAGAAATTAGGGAAGATGAAAGGAACCCGTTATTTTCAGTGCAATCGTCAGGATCGAAATAATCGACAAATCTTTCCCAAACCGTAATTCCGTTCAATTCGGAAGAGTTCCTCGACCGATTCATCAAGATAACTGCATTTTCTGGCGGTGCGGCCCGGTTTCGGGCTTTCTCCGACAAGGTGCGATTGAGCTGCGTTATTGAAACGCAGGCAGTGTTTGGATTCCATGGAAAGAGATTGACAGCATGAAGCTGGAGCAATCGATGAAATACGCACGGCAGCGATGGATCGGGGCAGCGGCGGTTTTGTTCGGGGGATTGATTGCTCCCGTGAGTGCCGATCCCATCATTTTTCCGGAAGATTCCGCGGTGTTTTCAGCGGATGATTCCGAAGGATCGGTCGTGCTGCCGCCGGAACCGGAGACGGAAGCAGCCGTCACGATTACGGATGCCACCGGGTCCGTCCGGACGGGCCAGAGTGCTTCCGCGAGCCTGTCCACGACTCCCCACCAGCAGGCCCAGTATGTGACTCCGCCTCCCGCGCCTGCTCCAAATCCATTGGCCGCTCCCCAGATCAACCGGCCGACCCAGCCGATTCTTCCGCAGGCAGCCAATCCATACGGAGATGCCGGTGTCGGATTCGCCCAGACCCAGCCCAGCAACGACATCCTCTGGCGCGTAGGCCGGACGAATATGAACCAGTTCGGGGTCAACGGAGGTTATACACAGTTCAATGCCTTTGCTCCGTTGTTTTCCAATGGAGGAGATGCGGTGACGTTCATCAATCCGCGGATTGGTGTCACCGATTACCGAATGGCGATTGCCAACGTCGGGGTGGGACAACGATTCTATTCCCCCAGCCAGGATCGGGTCTGGGGTGCGTCCGCCTGGTGGGATTACGATAACGGAAACGTTCATGCCTTCAATCAGTTCGGCGGAAGTTTCGAATCAATTGGGCAATACATCTCCTGGCGGGGGAATTTCGTCATTCCGGTTGGCACCAGGGCTGCGGATTATGGGTTGACCTATGGAACGGCCACATTCCAAGGCAGCAATATTTCCGTGCCGTATACCTACTTTACGCAGAGCGCTTATCAGCAATACAACATCGAAGCGGCGGTTCCCTTCCCGGTCCTCGGCCGATATGGTTTTGATCTGGGGCTGGGAATTTACCAGTTGACGGGCGGAGAAGGCCGGAACGCAACCGGAGCCAGCATCCGGACTCAAGCCCAGATCACTGAGAATGTCTGGCTGAACGGCTGGTATACATATGACCGTGTCTTTGAGTCGAAATTTACGATTAACTGCGAATTCACCCTGCCCAGCGGCAGGCGATCACGCTTTTTCCGTCGGAACCCGGTCAAGAAATATCTCACCCAGAGTGTCATTCGCCCGTATCGCGTGGCTGTGGGGACATCAACGGGATCGGGATCGACTCTGGCGACGGACGCCAACGGCAATCTCATCAACGTGGCCTATATTGATCCCAATGCCACGACTCCCGGGACCGGAACCGTGGAAAATCCATTCATGTCGGTCCAGGAATATATGAGTCTGACTCCCGCCCAGCGGGATATTTACAGCATGATCTTCGTGGATCCCCGCAACGACGCCACGTCCACCAACTTGGACACGGGAATCGGACTGCTCGACAACCAGATTCTGGTCGGCAATGGACCGACCGCCAGTGGAAATGTCCCCTCGATCACGGCCTATGTCAATGGAACCGCGCAGACGATCGATTTGCAGATCACGGGAACATCGCAACCGTTCCTGTCGAATGCGGGCGCTCCGGGCACGGACGTGATTACGCTTGCGGATAATAACGAGGTCGTTGGCTTCAAGATCAGCGCGACCAACACCGCCAATGGAATCAGTGGAACACTCATTGACGGCTTCAATATTCATGACAACTCGTTGTTGAATGTGATCGATGGCATTCATATCACCAGCGATACTTCGACTGGATCGTCCGACCATTACGGACAGATCATGGGGAATACCATTACCGGCAAAGGGGGCGGGGCCTATAACGGTATTTACATCGACCAGGCTGCTGGTACGCTCAAACTTCTGGTGGACGACAATACAATTACCGGTTTCCTCGGTGAAGATGCCAACGCCAACTCCACCCTGGATCCCGGGGAAGACGCGAATGCGAATCTTGTACTGGATGTCGGCCATGGTCTGTTTGTTCAGGCGAGCGGCGGGAATATCGTGGCGAACGATTTGTCCGCGTCAACACCTACGGGTATTACAGGCAATAACATCTCGGCCAATGGAAATGGCGTTCAACTTTCGGCAATCAACGGACGCCATTTCGATCTGGCTTTGAGCGGCAATAACATCACCGGCAATCTGAACTCCACCCTGGGAGGAGCTTTGTTGCTGGCTGATAACGCCAGTACGTTCAATGTCTCTTCCGTGACCGGCAACAACGTCAATAACAATGTCGGCAACGGCCTGACGTTCCAGTCGCAAGGTGGCTCCACGATGAATATCGCGTCCATGACCGGTAATAACTTCAATTCCAACGGCGGGGACGGAGTGGCCTACATTGCCGATAATGGAAACATGCTCATCACCGGCACCACCAGCAACTCCTTCAATGAGAACACCGGAAATGGAGCTTCATTCCTGGCGGATAATGCCGGGGACTTGTATGTCCGCGGGTTCTATGGGAACTCTCTCAGCAAGAACACTCAGGACGGGGTTTCCTTTATCGGCCGCGACGGCGGAATCCTGACTGTTCCCGAGCCGGAAGATTTCAATCAGAACGGAAGCCTGAATACTGGAGAAGATTTGAATACCAATGGCATTCTGGATCGTGGCTTTTACGGAAACATCGTCACGTCAAACCTGAATAACGGTGTCTCGGTACTGGCCGATAATTCCACAAATGTTGAGGTCCATATCGGTTCCGCGAGACTGGTTCCCGAGACATCCTCGGACAGCCCGAACAATCCGCTTCGCAACCAGATCAATGACAATGGCCGGCTGGTTACGATTGCCAATGAGACAACCGTGGAAGGAAGCGGCGTCTACGTGGCCACCGCCAATGGCGGCACGGTTGTCGGCGGAATTGACGGCAATACAATTTCCGCCAACGGGTCCGCCGGCATCCAGATTGCCCCGGAGAATGGAACCGTCAACCTCAACTCCATCAGCAACAATTTCATCCTGAATAACGGACTCGTGGACGGTAATCCGCTCCCTTCGGGAGTCACCGGCGGAGATGCCATTATGTACGCTCCCTCCACGGGCGGTTCCTTCAGCGTGGGCGACTTCGTGGACAATACCATCAGCGGCAATCATGGAGCCATTATTCATGTGGCTGGAGATGGCGGCACGATCGACCTGGGAACAATCCAGGGAACGACGTTTGACCTGAGAACAGCCGGCACCTCGGGGATCCTGTTCGATGCCACGAATGCGACGATCACCGGAACTCTCATTAACAACATCTTTATCGGTTCCGCTGACAATGAGGATCTGTCATTCGGTGTCGGGGGAAATCTCAAGGGAGGAACCCTTGATCTGACAATCGTGGATAACCTGTTCGACACAACCGCTGGGGCGGGAATCGGCTTGATTCTCGGAGCATCGGACACGCGGCCTGGTCCTGGACCGGGAACACCGCCAATCGATTCCGGCGTGGGAACTCCCCTCGAAGGGCAGGCGGTGGATGCCAACGTGACCATCGTGGGGAATACGTTCCAGAACATTCTGGCCGGAACGGATCCGAACTTCGAGGGATCGGGAATCTCCATCCAGCTTGAAGGACGCGATCACACCAATGTAGGTGATCCGTCACAGCCCAATGGAGATGGCAGCGATGTCAATAACAATATCGATCCTGGAGTTCACTTCACCGGAAATATCACTCAGAACACAATCGGCAGCCTCAATGGAGACTTCCAGACCGGTGATACTCTCGTGACAAATGCCGGTCCCGGGATTCAGATTCTGGCCTCCGGAGACGCCACCATCGATCATCTGACCATCAACCAAAACATCATCGCCAATAACCGTTCCGACGGGATTCAGATTCGCCGCTCGGGAAGCGGAATTGTGAATGACACAACCATCAGCCAGAACGTTATTCAGAACAACCTGGAAGACGGGATCGACATTGTCGGTTCCAACAGCGGCATCCCTTATGGTGTGGCAGAAATCCTGGACTTTAATATCAATAACAATCAGATCCTCAACAACGGCTTCCTCACGGACGGCACGCAGGGATCGGCTGGCCGCGGGATCCAGTTGCGGGCGGAAGTCAGTGCGGTCATGGATGTGGATATCGGCCACAATATCATCTCCGGAAACCGCCTGAGCGGTATTGAAGCCCGAACAGCAACAGATACGTACCTGTATGACGGACCGTTGAATATCCCCGATCGGATTGGTGGCAGCGACGGAATTATCTATGGAACCTGGGAATACAACCTGATCAACCAGAACGGTTTCGTCAGCAGCGAAGATACCAACCACAACGGGATACTGGATGCGGGAGAAGATGCCAACGGCAATGGCAGCCTGGACGTGGTTCGGGCCGGAGACGGGATCTCCCTGGGCCGGATCAACATGGTCGATCCTGATTCGCCAGCTGGAATCATCGAAGGATTTAATAACGGAGGCATGACGCTGCCCGATGGAAGCCTGCCGCTGTTGACCATTCAGAATAACTCCATTGCCGGGAATGCTCTCAACGGGATTCAGGTCTTCCTGGATAAATCCACGGTACTCTCCGCGAGCACCGATGAAAGCTTTCCGACGAACGGGGAATTCGTTCGGACCACCAACGTGGATGTTCTCAACAACGATATCATCGCCAACGGTTCCAACGGCTTCCTCCTGAATAACGCCAGCCAGGCAAGTTCCACGGCAACCTTCAACTTCAACAACAACCTGGTGAAGGAGAACGGTCTGTATTCCGGCCTGGACTATTATGCAGGACGGACCGATGTAAAGGATATTGGAGATGGTGTGGAAATCGTGAATGCATGGCACGGCACCACCAACTTTAATGCCGCGAATAACTCTGTCGTGGATAACAACGGCCGTGGATTTAACATCCTCAATGCAGGGGCCATCGCCACTTATGGCAGCCTGGACGTCCTGAATCTGAACCTGGACCACAATACGATCGAAGGGAATGCTCGGGAAGGCTTCTATCTCGTGAATGCTCCCCTGACGGAACGGGTGAACGGCAATGGGATCAGCAAGTCCACTCCGGTGGGGACGATCTACAGCGGCTATACCTCGACAAGCTGGCTGGCGGACACCGACAGCAACCATACCCTGTTTGACTATGGCCGCAGCTTCAAAGATTATGCCCCCAATACACCTCCCGCCAGTGTTGCTGATTTCCTTGACGGTTACAGCAGCGGAGACTACCTGACAACGAGACCTGTTACCAACCTGACCTTCACCAACAACATTGTGGATAACAACGGAAGCTATGTGAATTCGGCGGCCAGTGGCGTGGCCTACAACACCGTGGGTGGATTTGTGATCCGCGTCGGAAGCTCCAATTCCAATACCGGCATGGATATGCAAACGACTGCCGGAGAGAATGGTGGTGTTGTGGCGGATGTCGAGAACAACCGGATGTCCGGAAATGTTGGCCGGGATGTGTACTTCAATGGCTTTGTCGCCACGAACCCGCCTTATGTTTCGCAACTGGCAGATCCGCTGATCCGTTTCGACCTGACGTTTGAAAACAACACCGGAGGATCGATCTCCGTCAACAACTTCGATGCGTTCTATACCAACACGGCTCCGGTCAGAACTCCCCCCGGAAACGTCAAACGTCCCAATCCGCCCTATACCACGGCAGACGCCCAGGCAGGAGCCCGTCCGGCCTGGCTGGGGTTGGGAACCGGCTTAGGAGGTTTGACTTTGCCGGGATACGGGACCAGCACGCTGCGAGTCAAAACAGATGGTGCGGGAGGATCGTATGGAATCGGCAACAATACGTTCAATCTCATCTACAGCGGTTTCGGATCGCAATGGCTGGTGGTTCCGGAAGCGACAGTCTTCCCACAACCGTTTCTGCCGTGATCTGAGCTTTTTCAGCTGAGACGGTGCTGATGGTCTGACAATTCCAATCAGGGATCGCCAGGCCATCAGTCATTGTGGCCCCCTATTGAATGTCACTCAAAAACGGGATTCCATTCCCCGGTTTGACCGTCCGCAGACCCACCGAAAGGCAGGCGTCCTTCGTTCGGTGGGTCTGCGGCCCGGTGAATTTTCAGGCAAGGCTGCATCTTGACAGAGCGCGTCTGGTTTACAGCGACGCCCTCCATCCGGGCCTCGACCGCACCCTACAACCTACAATCTCATCTTTCATCCTTGCTTGCGGTGGGTCAGTGGCCGTTCTGATTCCAGATGAAACCGCATTCCGGCAGAACGTCCGATTTGCAACAGCGCTCTCCATCCGGCCTCGACCACACCCTACAAACCGATCTGACCTACGTTGCTCGCGAAACTCCATTTTCCTGGGCTCTCTCTCACTGCACAGCACCTGGTAAAATCGGATAGACTGTGAGGTCGTGGTTCGCCGGTTCGTCACGATCTGGCACGGAGTGCCGTCTTCACCATCCTATCATTGGTCATTGCTTTCGGAATGAGCGTTTCTCCTGGTTTTCGCCCGAATTATCCGCGTGTCTGGATGATGTTCTTCCGGAATTCGCTGGTCCGGTCCATGATGTTTCGCGGGCACTTTCTAATCGAAGTCCTCACACAGACATTCTGGATTGCCGCCCAGCTGATCCTTTTTGAGATCATTTATGGCAAGGTGAATCAGATTCAGGATTGGTCGCAGTACGAGTATTTTGCCTTCATGGCAACGGGAATGCTGATTAACGGGCTCGTGGAGGCGTTCTTCATGCCGAACTGTGCGAACTTCAGCGAACTGATCCGGACCGGCAATCTCGACTTTGCCCTTCTGAAACCGATTGACACGCAATTTCTGATTTCGTTCGAGACAGTCGATTTCGCCATGATCAATCAGGTGGTCATTTCATTGGGGATTCTGCTGTATTCGCTGGGAAAACTGGGAGTCACGCTGACTCTGGGACACGTGGTGATGTATTTATTGCTGGTGGGAGTGGGGGTGGCCTTCTTTTACGCCTTGATGATTGCCCTGGCGAGCACCAGCATCTGGATGGGGCGTAATCAGAGCCTGTACGAATTCTGGTTTTATCTCACGGTTTTTGCCCGGTATCCGCAGAACTTCTACCGTCAGGCCCTGGGGGGGGAAATTCTCTGGTTTGCTTTTTCATTCCTGATTCCCATCCTGCTGGTGGTGACTGTTCCCGCCCGGGTCCTGCTGGAAAAGGTTCTGCAACCCAACGCCGCCGTCCTGATCGTGGCTCCGTTGATGACGCTGGTCTTTCTGCTACTCTCCCGCTGGGTTTTTACCTGGTCGCTTTCCCATTACCGCAGCGCAAGCAGTTAGCAAAGCGTTGCCCCAAAAGTCGAGGCAGGTTCATCAGGTCGAGCCGTTTGTAAGGAGACAAGGGGCCGTTGCGTGAACCATTCCCCATCCACAGCCCCTGGTGGTCCGCACAGCGGACACGATCGGTTTTGCGGTTTTGTGCGTAAAGCCGGCGAACAGGTTGCTGTGATCCGGGCTCGCGCGAGACACCGTTTCGTGTCCGGCAGCAGGGAGGATGAAGCAGGGTAAAAACGAGGATTCGGGCCGGGAAATCGTTGCACGTGTCACTGTCGTCACGATCAGCGACAGCTGTCTCGACCGGAAAAATTCAACTGTTCCCGATTCTATCCTCGAAATTGCAAGTTTCCCTCGGGCCAGCGGTCTGGGGCTAAGCTAGCATTCATCATCCGTCCGACCAATGAAGGGGAGGATGATCACTTGCAGCAGTCAGAGGAATGGAAGTCATGCTGGTACTCAGCCGGAAACAAGATGAAAAGATCATAATTGGCGACTCCATCACCCTGATGGTGGTTTCCATCCAGGGGGACAAGGTCCGGTTGGGCATTGAAGCTCCCAGGCAAGTCAGTATTCATCGCGAGGAAGTTTATCAGGCGATTCAGAAAGAACGGGTGGAAGACGACCAGGATGTCCGCCCGAGTACGAGCGAATCCCGGTCATAGCCGCCCGCTGAAATCCGTCAGCGTTCTTCCTGGGCGGGCGCCGGTGCGGTGCCGGGTTTTTCACGGGTGGGCGAACTGGAATCATTGGAGCCAAAGAGCAGCGTGATCCGGTCTTGACCGAAAGTCAAATGCAGACGGGAGGGTTGCTCCTCGGTCAGCCAGCTGATGGCCCCCAGTTCATCCAGTGCGGCCGGTTCTTTCCGAATGATCTCTCCTGTCAGGCGATTCAGCACAAGCGATTCCATCGAACCGCGAAATTTGCAGAACACCAGCACCGGCCAGGCATTGGGCCCCTGCGTGAGTACCTGCTGATTGGGAATGGGGCGCGACCAGAGGACCTTTCCGGTGTGGCGATTCAGCGCGATGACCGGACCATCCACATCCGTCCGCACCAGTTCCGCGGTCCGTTTTGTCGTCATTTCCGGATGATGGGCCTGTGAGAGGCGTGTATCGAGGCAAACGATCCACTGATCCGCAAATTCCAGGAGGAAAAACTGGTCAGCAGCGCCGTCATAAGCGAGAGTCGTCTGAAAAATTTCCTTTCCGGTCAACCCTTCGCGGACCGTCAGCTTCCGGTTGGGTTGCAGGAAGGCGAGCTTCTGTCCGGAAACCGGCGCCCAACGGGTCCCGGCCGGTCCTTCAAACGACCAGGCAGCCATTTCGCGAACGGGATCATACAGGCGGAAGGAAAACCGACTTTCAGTCTGTGTCACTTCGGGGAGAAATTTTCCCCAGTCGCCGTACTGGCGATCAAGGCAGTTCATCACTCCTGGTGGGAGTTCCACGTTTTTGACAAAGCCCCCGTCCCGGGCACGCAGAATCGTTGCCGATGTGCCGTCCACCGGCTTGAGGATGACATAGTTTTCGTCCCCCAGGATCTCGACTCCGGAAGGGATGTCGCGGCGTTCCCAGAGTTCTGCTCCGGTGATGGGATTGATGGCCATGATCCCTTCTTCCGTTCCAAAGCAGACAAGGGATTCTGTCAACGGGCCGACATTGGAAGACATCCGTCCGCTTTGAAGCTCCAGCTGCATATTTCTGGTTCCAGCCCGGGGAATTCCGACCAGGGTGTTCCGCGCGGTGAAGAGATTGCCTTCCTGCTGGCTGAATTCGCGCATTGTTAATAAGCGGGGAGCAGCCGGATCCGACAGGAAATCCAGAATCAGGAAGCGGTCCAGCAGGACGATCAGGACCAGGTGGTTCTTCATGCAGACATACCGTCCCAGTTCGGATTCGGCAGCATAACGGGCATTGCCGAAGCTGGTCGCCACGCGGGCGTGACGCATTCCATTCTGGTCGAAGACTTGAATGTTTCCGCCGCCGGCTTCCATAAAGAACGTCCAGCCGGCGAGTGCTTCTGAAGGCGGCCCCAGAAGCGGAATTTGAAACAGGACTTCGCGGATGGCAGCGGGGGCGTGATCCGTTTCCCGGACATCATCCGGCCAATAAAAACCGGAGTGCAGCAGGTCGGCAACATCCGCTTCCTGACGCTTTTTGCGAGCCCAGTCCTGTGTTGTTTCCGGATTTCCATCTTCCAGAATGACCGCTTGCGATTCCAGAATGGCCAGCATTTCCCGCGCGGTGACAACGTCCTTCGAGCGAATGGCAAGCGTCAACAACTGGGCGGCGGCTCTCCCCCGCACTGCGGGCATTGAATTTTTGACCAGAGTACGCAAGATCGCTTCCCGTTCATTGAGCGCGGTTTCCATTTCCTCCGAGGCGAAAAGACGTTCCAGAACGACCTGCGAATCGAGCCAGTCCGACGGGATCACCGGAAGAACGCGCATCAGCAAAGCGATGTCCGTACTCTTCCGCACCCAATCCGTCAGGAACGTTTTCAACCTTTTCCGCGTGGCTTCATCGGTGATGCTGAAGAGTTCCTCCATTCGGGCCAGAACCCAGCTGGTATCCGTGACTGACCATTGATCATCCATGGAAATCCGGGTTTCCGGAATGGGGGCAATCCGCAGAATTTCCAGGTAATGCTCAAATGCCTGTTCATAGTCACCGGCGGTTTGCAGTCCCATGGCAAAAATCCGCAGGAACTGAAGACGCTGGCTGGGATCCGTCAGGCCGGATTCGACCAGCGGCGCCTGCTCGCGGTATCTGGCAAAATCAGTCCTGAGCCCTTCCAGCAAGGCCCAGGCCAGGACCCGTCGCACGGATGGAGGAGCCTGATGAGCGACCGCTTTTTTCAGATCATCCAGTCCCTGTTCCAACTTTCCTTGTTGGAGATTCCAGAGTCCCCGCACCGACAAGGCTTCCGCATCGTTCGGGTTCTGTTCGAGTTTCCGGGCGATGGTGGATTCCACCAGGGACCGGGCGCGAAAAGCACGCAGTCCCGTCGCTGTCTGCATGATGAGTTGACCGTGATCCGCAACCAGGTTTCCAGGAATTTCCCCCGATTCCAATGGAATTCGTGTCAGCAGGTGCCCGGACCGCAAGTTGATGACAGCAATTTCCCCAGAGACCAGTGGTTGTAAAAACTGGTCTCCCATGCGGACTCCCCGCCCGCTGGGATGTGCGATGGGAATGGAGGACCGCCAGGCAGGTTTGCCGGTCGTCAGGTCGCGGGCCGTCATTTCGCTGCGGCCCACCAGGATCACTTTGTTTTCGAAAATGGTTGCGGCATACACCATCTGCTCACGAGGCATCTTCCAGGCCGGTTTTCCGGTGGCACTGTCCAGGCAGATCAGCAGATCTTCATCCGGCGGCGTATAGATCACGAAATCACCGGCCATCATTACCCGGGAATCGAACCACCGCTGATCCTCGAGCAGTTTTTCGCGGGCCTGGGCGGCATTCTGATTCCGCTGCCGCCCCATGCGAAGCATCAGCAACTGGTTCCGCAAGGCCGGACTGTTTCCTCCATAAAGATGAGTCCAGACCACCCGTCGCTGGATGGGATCGATCGCGGTGAGCGTTCCTTCCCCGGTGGGGCAATACAACAGGCCATTTCCATAAGAAGGCATCAGCCCCGCGAGCCTCCGATCGTCCGCCAGAACCAGATCCTGGTAGGGATTTGACAAACCGAGTCCCCATAAGATCGCGCCGGTGGCGGAATCGAGTTCCAGCAGTTGAACTTGTCCCCTCTCTTCCGCGAGCACATACAACCGGCCATCGACCGGCAGCGGCGCGCCGAGAAAATAAATCTCCCGGGGTTCTTCTCCCGCAAAAAATGGCTCTTCTTCTCCGGGAGTTCCATTGGACCAGATTTTCTTCCCGTCGCTCTTCAATTCATAAGCAGCCAGCCGGTTGAATCGTTGCGGGAGCAGCGAATGCCGTTGCGTATTCTGAACCATTCGTTCCCGGCTGGCCGTTCCCACCAGCTGGCAGTTCGAAACGGCATAAATTCGCTCACCATCGGAACTGAGAGAACACGATGTGAGATCGCGCCAGCCCCGAACAGCCGCAAACAATTCCCGCATCTCTTCCCGAACCGGGTCGAGTCTTTCGCCTGCGGAATAGGACTGCTTGGCGAGGTAGTCAAACGTCTCGTCCAGATCGACGCCGTTCCAGAGAAGTTTTCCGGTTTGCAGGTCATGGGCTTTCAGGGATCCCGGCCCGGAAACGATGACCTGATTCCGCACAATCAGCGGGATCGGAGCGGGAAAGGCGATGCGTTCCGAATGGGAACGGACCTGCTGTTCAATGGCGCTGAGTAGATTGCGATTTTCCACGCCCAGCTGGTGGGCCACTTCAGGAGCCGCCATCAGGGCTGGAAAATCATAATCGTCATTGATCAGCGGGGACTGCCAGGAATCATCAAACAAGGCCGGGGCCGGGGCTGCCTGGGGAACCTGATGCTCCGTTCCGAAGGGAGTTCGCCATCCATCGCCCCGCACATCGCTGAGAGCGGAAACGGATCTGGCCGGCACCGTTGTCAGAAGAACCGAAAATTCCGCGGGATTTGGCAACCGGTCCTGGCGCCGTTCAATCAGTTCCCGCGCCATCTGCTTCTCGCCGCTGGCCATCAGCAACATCACCGCCGATCTCAATAACGGTCCCGGCGTTTTCGTGCGGGGATGCAGCGCCAGTTGTTCCAGTTGGCGAGCGGCCAGTCCCGGTTCACCGCAATCGCGATGAATCCGGATCAATTCTTCCAGCGCGTCCGCTCCAGCATCCGTCAGACCATAACGGCGGACAATCTCTTCCAGCTCCGAACGATTTTGCCCGGACCGTGCCTCCGCGAGCATCCGGGCTGCTTCCGGGCCATAAAGTCGTTGATACTCCTCGCGATGTTCGCTGATGAGTTCTTCCAGATCTCCGAACAGCGAACGAGGAGGCTGTCCCGGTTCCGAGATAAAGAAGTCGCTGTCGTGTTCCCGCACTTCCTGAATTGTTTCCAGGCCGGAAGTGATCTCTCCCGCTTCCAGGGCCTTGACTGCTTTCAGAACGGAAGACTGAGTCAATGGGTCGCGCGGAAGCCGTTGATAGGGATCGAAATCCCCGGGAGCGGAATTCCGCGTCCCTGGCGGAAGAATCAACCCGGGACCAAACTGAGCGACGGCAATAGCTGCCGGCCAGGTCGTCGCCAACAATAAAAGCAACAGTTGAAGCAGATGCCTCGTTCTCCGACGAAAGCGACATCCGTTTCCTGTCAGCAGATCTCTCATGATCAAGCCGTTCTTCGTACGACAAACGATCCGCATTCTCTTGCGAGAAAAAATATTCGAGCAGAAAAATTTCGGACACCGGGAAATCGCGTCACCGCTGCCCAGATAACAGACGGCGCCATTCCCGTTCCGGAACTTGATTCCGCAGCAGTAACTCCATTTCCACGTTGTCCGCTGCCACTGATTCCAGTATGTGGAAATCGGCAGGAAATTGCACTCCCGATGTATTTCCCTCTCGTTTCAGGGCTTGGAAGCCAGGGGGATTTGCGTGCGGCTTCCTCGTTTTTGCGTCAAGCTGGAAATCTCCCGGCACGGTCGGTTCGTTCTGGCCGCAGCCAAAATGATTCCGGCGATACAAAATCACCGCACGCCGTGAAAATTCAGAATATTCTACCGTGTGAATAAGATGTCTTGCGGTCTTACAGGAGACATTTGAAATGCCCTTGTCGCGGAGGCCGTTTCCGGCTTATGATCCCAACCTACGATTTGATCATGAGTTAGATATCTTTTAAGCGTGCTGTTCCGTCCGGTAGAGCCTTGAAGCTGAGCGCTTCGGGAATTTCCGCAGGACAGACAGGCTGTTTTTTGAGCCGTTGCTCCGAGTGGTGTCTCGCTGTTGTAGAGACGTTGAACGAAAAATGCTGTCCGATCCAGAAAGGACAGCGGCAGATCGAACAGAATGAATTCCCTCGGTCCGCTGAAAATATGAGAAAGAACCTGGAATGACTTCAGGTGACATGCGAAATGGAAGTCTCGGGACCGCTCCCCGGTTTGCCCAGGGGAAGTCCGCTTTTCATTCCCATCCGGAAACGCCGTTGCGATCCGCGATTGAGCGGGCGACCAACTGGCTGCTCTCCCGGCAAAACCCGGAAGGTTACTGGGTGGGTGAGCTGGAAGGGGACACGATTCTCGAATCGGAATATGTCCTTCTGCTGGTGTGGCTGGGACGGACGGGACAGGAACCACTGATTCAACAGTGTGCGGAATATGTCCGTCAGCAGCAGATCTCGACAGGTGGCTGGAATCTGTTTCCCGGCGGTCCGCTGGAAATCAGTGCTTCCGTCAAAGCCTACTGGACGCTGAAAATCGCTGGAGACCATCCGGAAGCGGAACACATGCGCCGCGCGCGGGAAGCCATTCTGGCAGCCGGAGGAGCGGAACGGGTCAACAGCTTCACCCGCTTTTACCTGGCCCTGCTGGGAATGATTTCGTTTCGTCAGTGCCCTGCGGTGCCGCCGGAGTTGATGCTGCTGCCGAAGTGGTGTCCATTCAATATTTATGAAATGTCCGCCTGGTCCCGGACAATCGTCGTGCCGCTGAGCCTCGTCTGGGCCTTTCAGCCGCAACATTCACTGCCGGACCATCTGCGGATTGATGAACTGTTCCTGCGTCCCGCGTCCGAATTGCCGGTCGTGATGCCCCGTTCACAGCAACTCGACAGCCTGAAGCAGGAAACATGGATCCCCTGGGATGCGGTGTTTCGTAATGTGGACCGCGTCTGGAAATGTTTCGAATGGTTACGACTCAAGCCATTCCGGGAATACTCGCGGCGGCTGGCGACCCGCTGGATGTTGCGGCGGCTGGAAAAAAGCGATGGTCTGGGGGCCATTTTTCCTCCCATCATCTGGACCATCATCGCCCTCCGTTGCCTGGGCTATGAAGAGTCCTCTCCGGAAGTTCAGGGGCAGTTGAACGAACTGGAAAAACTGACCATTCGCGACGGGGAGACCACGCGGCTGGAACCGTGTCGTTCTCCGGTCTGGGATACCGCCATTTCGATCAACGCTTTGCGGGAAGCGGGCATTCCCTCCCAGCATCCCGCCATCAGTAAGTCAGTTCACTGGCTGCTCTCAAAGGAAGTCCGGTCACCGGGAGACTGGACCGTCAATCATCGCGAAATTGAACCGGGAGGCTGGTACTTCGAATTCAATAATGAATTTTATCCCGATGTGGACGACACCATCATGGTCACGATGGCCTTGTCCCGGTGCCTGTCGGGGTCCAACCAGGAAAACTGGTCCGCCTGGCTGACGGGCAACTCCCGGACATCGTCCGGAAAAGAATCCGATCTTTCCATGGTTGTGGCGGGCGCAACCGGTTCGCCATCGCGAGTTGTCGCGGATGTCGAACGGATGCAGCCCATCCTGGCGGCCATTCGCCGGGCTGTGAAGTGGACCGCAGCCATGCAAAGTCGCAATGGCGGCTGGGGAGCGTTTGATGCCGACAACGACCGCGAAATTCTGACACGAGTCCCATTCGCGGACCATAACGCAATGATCGATCCCCCGACAGCGGACATCACCGCCCGCGTCCTGGAAATGTATGGGCGGCTGGGGGTGCGGGGAGGGGATCCCATGTTTGAAAAAGCATTGCGGTTCGTCTGGGATGAACAGGAACCGGATCACTGCTGGATCGGTCGATGGGGAGTGAATTATCTCTATGGAACCTGGCAGGTCCTGGTGGGGTTGACCGAATTCGGTGTTCCCGCCAGCGACGTCCGGCTTCAGGCCGCTGCCCGCTGGCTGAAAGAAAAACAACAGGCCGATGGAGGCTGGGGAGAAACGGCCCAGTCTTATGATGAACCTGCTTTGCGGGGGATCGGCACAACAACCCCCTCCCAGACAGCCTGGGCACTGATGGGGCTCATGGCTGTGGGAGAAGTCCGGAGTCTGGCGGTGCAAAAAGGGATCCGATTTCTGCTAGATCGGCAGAAACCGGATGGCACCTGGGATGAAGCGGAGTTCACCGGCACCGGCTTTCCCCGGGTCTTCTATCTGCGTTACCATCTGTACCGGCATTATTTCCCCCTGATGGCCCTGGCCCGCTATACCCGTCTGACGTCGGAATCATGAGGGAAAAGATCGTAGACAGAGCGTTTCGAGGCTCCGTCGGCCAACTCCCGGTTCTCTCCATCGACAGGGAATGACCCCGCTTCCGGGCCGCGCAAATCAACCCGGCATCAAATCGCCCTGTCCCCCCGAGCCCGGGACAGGGCAAGTCTCAGGGCTTCTGCTTGTTTCCAGATGGAGGATTTTCGAGAGGGCGAAGCTCCTGCGGAGCCGCAGTGAAGATCACGCTTTCCATGGCTTGCGGCTCGGCGGGAGCCTCGTCCTCCAGGCGATTTTCAATAAAGCGAAAGCCCGGGGGCAAGTTGCTCCATTGACTCGATTCTCGCTGGCAGAGCAACTACGATTCACACTGAGAGCCCTGTGCTGAATGGCTGCCGGGAACGGACCTCGTTATTAGTGAGAGTTTTCCGGCAAATCGTCTGCAATTCGAAGCCTGTTGATTTTTGAATGCTCTCACCCCCGGTTGAGACCGCTTGCACGTATGCCGATGGTCCCGGGACAATTGCTTTCGTCAATGAAACCTTGAAAATCAAATTCACATGCAAAACGACATCGGACTGATTGGGCTGGCTGTGATGGGCCAGAATCTCGTTCTGAACATGGCCAACCATGGATACCGCGTGGCGGTCTTTAACCGGACCACTTCCGTGATGGAAGGCTTCACCGCGGGACTGAAAGATGAACCGGAAGACAAAGTCTGGAACGGGACCGCGGACCGGATCCAGGGATTCGCGGAACTGAAGGATTTTGTGAAATCCCTGAAACGTCCCCGCCGCGTGATGATCATGGTGAAAGCCGGGAAGCCGGTCGACGCCGTCATCGATGAACTCAAGCCGCTGCTGGAACCGGGCGATATCATTATTGACGGCGGCAACAGCGATTTCCGGGACACCAATCGTCGCTCCAAAGAACTCCCCGCCGCCGGTCTGCTGTTCATTGGTGCGGGAGTTTCCGGAGGAGAAGAAGGCGCGCTCAAAGGGCCGTCGATCATGCCTGGTGGAAACAAGGAAGCCTGGCCCGCCGTCAAGGAAATTCTCCAGTCCATCTCCGCCAAAGTCGGTCCTCAGGAAAATATTCCCTGCTGCGAATGGGTGGGCGAAGACGGCGCCGGACATTACGTCAAGATGGTGCATAACGGCATTGAATATGGCGACATGCAATTGATCTGCGAAGCCTACTTCATTCTGAAACATGCCCTGGGACTCTCCAACGAAGATCTCTATCAGGTCTTCAAGGAGTGGAACGAAAGCGAACTCGCCAGCTACCTGATCGAAATCACCCGGGATATTTTCACCGTGAAGGATTCCGCCACCGGCAAGTATCTGGTGGACGAGATTCTGGACACGGCCCAGCAGAAGGGGACCGGGAAGTGGATGAGCCAGCACGCACTGGATCTGGGCGTGCCGACGACTCTGATCACCGAAGCCGTCTATGCCCGCTGCCTGTCAGCCCAGAAGGACGCCCGGGTACGGGCTTCCAAAGTCCTGAGCGGACCATCGGAAAAATTCTCGACAACAGACAAGCAGCAGTTCATCGACGATGTCAAATGGGCTCTCTATGCCAGCAAACTGGTGAGCTATGCCCAGGGCTATGTGCAGTTGAATGCGGCCGCGGAAGAATTCGGCTGGAAATTGAACAACGGGGATATCGCCCTGTTGTGGCGGGGAGGCTGCATTATCCGCTCTGTGTTCCTGGGTGACATCAAGAATGCCTTCGATAAGAATCCGCAACTGGAAAACCTGCTGCTGGATGACTTCTTCAAGCAGGCCATCGAGAAAGCGCAACCGGCCTGGCGACGGGTTGTTGCGGCGGCCGTCACGCATGGAATTCCCGTTCCGGCATTCACGGCTGCCCTGTCGTATTACGATGGCTATCGTTGCGACCGTCTTCCCGCGAACCTGTTGCAGGCTCAACGGGATTACTTCGGTGCCCATACCTATGAGCGAATCGATCAGCCCCGTGGAAAAATGTTCCACACGGACTGGATTCACGAACGGAAGATCTGAACGCAGATCGGACACGTTCACCCTCCGTCCGGAAAGCCATTGCGGAACGCGTGGGACATGATTGCATTGAATGTCTCCGCTCGAGCAGCCGGTTGAAGAAGAAAAACTGTGAACGCCGCGAATCGTCTTCGATTCGCGGCGTTCGCTTTTTCGGGGATGCGTGTTTCCTCTCCCGGTTTCACTTTCTAAAATCAAAATGTCTTTCCGGCCCCCTTTGGGAAGGTCCATATTGATGATGCGCAGGTTGGATTACCGGCTGGTATTGATCGTTTGTCTGGGATGTCTGTGTTTTTCACACCCTGCCCGGGCGATTGATCCCCATCGCACATTGACCCAGGTCCTGATGCGAAAATGGCAGTTTCCGCAGGGTCTGCTGCAACCGCGGGTCCTGGCGATCAAGCAGACGATCGATGGACATCTCTGGTTGGGGACTCCTTCGGGGCTGTTCCAATTCGACGGCATGCATTTCACTCCGGCTGTCACTTCGTGCGGATGTCCCCTGGGAAATCTCTGGGTGCAGGCCCTCGCGGAAGATCCCGAACATCAGCTCTGGCTGGGAACAATGGGGAATGGACTGGTCCGGATCAGTGATGGCGAATGCCACACGTTCGATCTGGACTCGGGACTTCCATCACGGAACGTCCAATGTCTGCTGATCGATCATCGGGGGACGTTATGGATTGGAACGGATCAGGGGCTGGCCCGGTTGCTGGACGGAAAAATCGTTCCGTTCGCCCCGCAGCAGGAATTCACCATCAAAAATGTCCAGGCGTTGTGCGAGACATCAACCGGGACGATCTGCATCGGGGGCCAACGATCGGAATTGAACCTGTGGCGGGACGGCCAGTTTCTCACGCGGAAGCTGCAAACGATCTCCTCCGAGGATACGGTTCGGGCGCTCCTGGGACTGCCGGATGGGACGTTGTACGTCGGCACGACCAACGGATTGATCCGTCTGGACGCACAGGGAGAAACGCGTCTCGGACGGTCCGAGGGATTGGGGGATGACATGATCGAAACCCTGGCCTATTCCAGCACGGGACAGGTCTGGGTGGGGACTCGGGACGGAATCAGCCGAATCGGCGAAGACGAAATTGAGACATTACGGACGCGCGACGGACTCTCGCAGAGCACCGTCTGTGCCATTTGCGAAGATCACGAAAAAAGCATGTGGGTCGGCACCAAAAACGGACTCAACCAGTTCGTCGACCGTCGCACCATTCCAATCACCATGAGTGAAGGGCTGCCTTCGAATGAAACCGGAGCGCTGGTGGAAGACGACTCCGGAACGATCTGGGTCGGCACGCTGGATGCTGGCCTGACCCGTTATGCCGGGCGGCGTTGTGTCACCATCGCCAGCACGGCCAATGGTCTTCCCAGCAACCGCGTCACAGCGATTTCCGGCGGTGCTCCCCATGAACTCTGGGTCGGGACCGATCAAGGATTATCCCGCTTGAAAGACGAAGTCATCGAGCAGCACTGGACCGTCCAGCAAGGGCTCCCGTCCGATACCATTACCAGTCTGGTCCGCGATGACGAAGGGCGGTTGTGGATTGGAACTTCTCATGGATTGGCCCGCTGGGATGGTTCGCACATTTCGAAATTCGCACTCGAATCGGAAATGGCCCAGTGGCCCATCAAAGTGATTCTGCCGGACAGGAAGGGAACTTTGCTCGTCGCCACCGACGGCGGGGGCCTGTACCACTGCCACGATCAGGAAGCCACCCCCTGGTTGCCGCAGGAAACAAAATTGCGCAGCGTGAGCGCCCTCATTCATGCTTCCGCGGGGAACTACTGGGCCGCCACCCGGGGAGATGGATTATTTCTGATCCGGAACGGGAAGTCCATCCAGTTCACCGTCCGGCAGGGACTTTATGATGATGAAATCTCCGGCCTGATCCTCGACAAGGAAGACCGTTTGTGGATGGCATGTAGCCGCGGCATTTTTTTCGTCAAACAGGCGGAACTGCTGGAACTGGCGCAGGGAAATCGAGACAGCATTGCCAGTACGCAGTTCAGCCCGATGGAAGCTCTGCGGACAATCGAATGCCAGCAGGGAGTTCAGCCGTCCGTGTGGCGCATGAAGGATGGGAAGATCTGGTTTTCCACGATCCATGGGGTCATCATCATTGATCCAGCCGCCCTTTACCGGCAACTTCCTCCTCCTCCGGTCAGCCTGGAACAGATGCAGGTGAACGGCCAGATTGTCGATCTGACGAAGGAACTCCACCTGCCGGCCGGACGAACGAACCTGATGTTCCGATATACCGCGCTCAGCTTCGCTTCTCCCACGCGAATCCAGTTTCGTTATCAGCTCAAGGGCTTTGATAAAGACTGGATTGACGCCGGAGCCCGGCGTGAAGCGTATTACACAAATGTCCCTCCCGGGCAGTACCAGTTTGTGGTCAGTGCCGCAAATCCGGAGAACGACTGGTCCACCTCCACGGTCCCGGTGGTGATGACGATCCGGCCCTATTTTTATCGCACCATCTGGTTTTTCGGTCTGTGCTGCGGAGGGCTGATGCTTGCCATCTGGGGAATCCTGCGATTTCGCGTCCTGCAGATACGAACCCGTCTGAATGCCGTCCTTGCGGAACGAATGCGAATCGCCCGCGATCTGCACGACACACTGATTCAGGGGTTTTCCGGCGTCACCATGCAGATGCAGGCGATTGCCCGGCAACTCTCTGAACCTCACGAACAGCGCGCACTTCAAGAAGTCATCAATGATGCTGGAATCTGCCTTCGGGAAGCCCGGCAGACGGTTTCCGGCCTCCGCAGCGTCTCCGGAAACGACCCCAGCCTGACAGACGCCATTGCCCGGGCCGCCCATCAACTCACGGACACCCAGGACATCCAATTGACGTTAGAACTCCCCGCGTCCATTCCCCTCTTGGGAGACGAAGTGCAATATAACCTGCTGCGGATTGCCCAGGAGGCCATCACGAATGCCGTGAAACATGCCGAAGGAGAGAAACTGAAAATTTCGCTGTCGTTACAGGACCAGACATTAATGCTCTCCATTGAAGATGATGGCCGCGGATTTTCCACCGTCCATCGGCAGACTCCGGCGGGCCATTACGGATTGATTGGAATGCGGGAACGGGCTCACCAGATCCAGGCCGCCTTTCATCTCGATTCACATCCGGGGCGGGGAACCCGGGTAAAAGTTGTCTTGCCGGTGAAATCCATCCCCGCGGCCAGCCCGCTGAATCCAGACCCCGACGATTTGCTTGTGCTGAAAGATGTGACGCTGTGAATACATTCCGATCGCAGAATATCCGGGTGCTGTGTATTGACGACCATCCGCTGGTGCGAAAAGGCCTGGCATCCATTCTCGCGCAGCAACCGGATATGCAATTGATCGCGGAAGGCGAAAATGGAGAGCAGGCCGTGCGTCTGTTTCGCCAGCATCAACCGGACGTGACGTTAATGGATCTGCGAATGCCGGTCATGAACGGAATTGAAGCAGTTCAGCAAATTCGTCATGAATATTCCGAGGCACGCATTATCGCCCTGACCAGTTATGACGGCGATCAGGATATTTATCGCGCCCTGGAAGCGGGGGTCCGAGGATATCTCCTCAAGGAAACCGTCCATGCCGAAATCGTCTCGGCCATTCGGACCGTCCATGCCGGTCGCAAACTCGTTTCCCAAGACGCCGCCCAGCGGCTCGCGGAATATTTCCCCCAGCCGGCGTTAACTCCCCGGGAAATTGAAGTCCTGGAACTCGTCGCCAAAGGCATGAGCAACAAAGTCATTGCCACCCATCTGGGAACGGCGGATGGGACCATCAAAATGCACGTTCAGAATATCCTGGCCAAGCTGGACGCCACCGACCGGACCCATGCTGTCACCACAGCCCTCAAACGGGGCATCATTCACCTGTAATCCAGAGCGGAGTTGCAAATGGTGTCTCATGTCGATCCTGATGAAATACAGCGAATTTAAGGCCGAGCGTGATCGAACAATGACCAAACTGGCCTGGTACTGTATTCCCTTCTTCTCCGCTTCCATCCGATGAGAGTGGCGATGCAAAAAGTGGAGGATCCGCTGTTCCCGACTTTTCATGGAAAGTCGGTCAGGCTTGGAGAGACAGAAATGATGGCAGAAAAAAACCACCGCGCTGTTGGCGGTGGTTTTCAGTTCCCCTGTTGTCTCAACGAGGAGCCAACGTTTTCTGAATCGACGTTTTGCTTTCCGTAGCGAAAGGCAGATCCAGGCGGGCCTTATTCGCCGTAGAACTTTGTCATTTCCTCGGCCGTCAGCGGTTCCGAAATCGATTCGCTCGACAGATGCGCCCGGAATCGCAGGTTCCCTCCCGTGGCCGCCTTGATTTTCACCTTAAAGACCACGGTCTGGCCAGCTCCGACTTCCGGCAACCCCCGGAAGACAATCGTATTTCTTTCGGCCAGATATTCCGCAGGGCCTTCCGCTGTGACCAGACTGGTTCCATCCGCCAGTTCACAGGTCAGCGTAACCGCCTTGGCAGATGCGGAGCCTTCGTTTTTCACGCGGATTTCATAGGCCATTTCCGAACCGACTTCAACGGGATCTTCCAGATCTTTCACCTGCACAGCCAGTGATGGAGTCCCTTCCACCATGGTCGTGAACTCGGCATCGGCCATGGCCCCGTGTTCGGAGGAAGCCCGGGCCAGATGTTTGAATTCTCCACTCTGACGGGCGAGCAGAGTGACCTTGATCTCCGATTTCTGCCCCTGTTCCAGGCGACCGACAAACCATGTCACCAATCCGGTGGCCGGATCATACTGGGCTCCCCGGTCGGCACTCACGAAGTCGAATCCGCTGGGCATCTTGTACCGCATCTGCACGTTGTCCGAGGGAGCTTCACCAGCATTGGTCACGCTCATCACGAATTGTCCCTGCCGTCCCAGATATCGCAGGCCCGGTCCGTGAATTTCAGCGGTGAGATTCGGAGCAATCACCTGGACATCGGACGAAGTGCTGCGGGCCAGTCCCGATTCCGCCCGGGCATTGACCATCAGGTGCTGCGGGCCTCCTTTGGAAGCTGCCAGTGCCAGGCGGACGCTCCGGGATTCTCCCGGATTCAGGTTCCCCAGATCCATCTGTAACCGCTGGCCTCGGGCATGTTCCAGCCCTTCGGGAATAATGGCTTCAATCTGAACATGGCTGGCAATTCCGGTCCCGGGATTAGAGACCGTCACCGTCTGAGCAGCGGACTCACCCAGCAGAACCTCTTTCGGTCCTTCCAGACTCACGTCCAGCATCGGTTCCGCAACCGCAAAACGGCCATTGGCAATTCCGGAGAATCGGACTTCCGCGCGAGTGTTGATGTCTCCCCGCTGCAATGGCACCATGGTGATTTCGATCGTTCGCTCTTCACCGGGCTTGAGCTCATCCACATTCCATCCCAGGTAACGATCGCTCGTGGAAGGAGCCGGTTTCGCGTTGAGCAGGCGAATGCTTTCCGGAAAATATGCCTGAACTTCCATGTCCTTGGCTGCGGTTTGCCCGGAATTTTTGACGATCAGATGGCACATGCATTCCTGACCGACATTCAGGTCGGTCTGTTTCCGCCATTCGACGGTGACAGCCGGGGCCTGCGTAATTGATGTCGCTGAGACAGATGGCTTGCTGGCGGGAATGCTGGAACCACGACGGGCCGCAGCCGGATTTTGACGGCTGAATGTCACGGACCCCCGGGAAGGCGTCGCCACGGGGGCTTCCGGGCCAGCGGACGCTGTCTTTACGGGTTCCGTTTTCGTGGGGCTGAAGTTTTCAATGATCCGGGCGGAAGAATTTGCCTGGCCTCCCTTGGAAATCGGGAAAGGCCGAGCCGAAAATGTTTCTTCGTGAACCTGTTGAATTTTCTGGTCCCCGGGCTTCGCGTCGTCGCGGAATTCAGCATGGATCACTTTACTGTCGTCCCTGCCGGAAAAGCTGGACTGCCCAGTCCAGCTGGACGGATTAGACAAACTGGGCTGGGCCGGCAAGCCTGTGGAAGCGCTCTCTCCGACCGGAAAAGTCGCTGATCGCTGAAACGAGAGCGTTCCCCCCGAGGGAGTGGAAGCTGCTGCCGGCATTGCTGTCGGAGAGTCTGAATTCGGAAAAACAGGATTTGGAGAGACGACTTTCGACGATCCGACCATAGGTTGGGCGGTGACGGCGGGCGATAACGAACGGACAGCTTGTTCACCTGCTCCGCTGACAGGTGTCACCGGCGTTTGTCCGCTACTCCCAGCTTGAGACGAAAGGTACCGACGGCTGGAATCCTCCTGGGGAGGCACTGCTCCGAAGAGTTCTTTGTAATAGTTACGCAGTTCCTCGTTCGGCATTTTGGAGCCAGCGGCCGACCGGGTGAATTTCTGGGGAACGCTGCCGGATGTTGTGGCCGTGGCCGGAGCGGCCGCAGGCAGCGGACGTGCGGTTCCCGCACCAAAAAATTCGTCCCCGGCAACGGACTGAACCGTCATCCCCAGTAGAGCTAACAGGCATGCTCCGCGTCGCATCGTGGTCTCCTTACCGCTCAGCGTCATTTCCATCTCCAGATCCAATCGGGTACAGAAACAACTGCTCCCCGGATTCGGCATGTCGATCATCGGCACAAATGACATGTCCGCATGAAACGACTCCACGAGTTTTTTCAATTTTGACGCGGTTTTCGCCTGTCCCGGTCAAAATGAAATTTTCTGATTCTTTTCACCGTAATTCTTTCAAGAGGACAACTCCTCCGGTTTCGGAACACGGAAACCAGAACGTTGACGAGTCGCGGGCATTTGCACGAGACCAGATCGTCATCAACTGCAAACATCCCGCATCAACGGCCACTTTTGCCGCACGAAAGAAGCATTCCGGGGGTCTACGATCTCTCAGCGTCACGGATGATCGATTTTCATCGAGTTCAGGCTTCGCGGTTCCCTGGCAGGCTCGCTGCACATCCAGGGCCGAATCGAGTCAATAATCGCCAATCATACCTCCGTCAGCTTTTTGTCCCAGGAAGTTGAATGTCTGGAAGTCGATGGAGTCGTTTAAGAATGTCACGCTGCCGTCGGCTCGCAACACATGCGCTCCCCCAGCATGGCTGCTGGAGAGGCCGTGATTCCGATTCAGGGCATCCTGGTAACTCACCCCGGGAATCAGGCTGGTAGCGGGAAATTGTTGCCGGGGACTGTTCGGTGTCATGATCGTGATGAAGCCATTGGCCTGAGCGCTCCAGAGTCCATGAAAAAGATTGAATTGCGGGAGCACTTCCCCCAGCATCAAGGTCTGCCCCAGCCCATCGGTCACATCGCGAAACCGGCAGGCATAGTTCGGGGCAGCGACATTCAGACTGAACATTCCGGACGTGGGGGTAATCTGGGAACCGGTGCAATAAGCGGGGTTTCCCCGAGAAAAGCAGTCCGAATAGAGATCCGGGCCCAGGGGAAACCGGTACGCTCCCGCCGCGGTCTGATAGGCTGCTCCCTGTGACCCCATGCCATCATACTCTCCCACGGCAGCTCCCATCACATTGCTGGGGCAACTCTGGAGCGGAAACGCCACTTGGCTCAATATGTCCCGATTCACCGGATCGATATTCTTTCGGGAAAAATCCAGCTGGGCGTACAGCCCCTGCCGATCCACAAAGGGAAGCAGAAATTCGTTGATATTATGCAGATTGGGGGCCAGAGCCGCTGGAGGACAGGTTCGATGGGCCTCGTGATATTGATGCATGGCCAGGCCCCACTGTTTCAAGTGATTGCGACAGCAGGTTCGGCGGGCCGCTTCCCGCGCCTGCTGAACGGCTGGCAGCAGGAGCGCCAGCAGGACAGCCAGAATCCCGATCACAATCAGCAGTTCTATCGCGGTAAAACCTGGACGAGTCTTCATGGGAAATCTCGGGTGGCGGTGCATCATGAGCTTTCTGGAGCGGAGTTGCAAATGGTGTATTACGCAGGTCCTTACGTAGATCCTGATGAAATACGGGGAATTCGAGGCCGAGCGTGATAGAACAATGGCCAAACTGGTCTAACTGAAGCAGGATCAAAAAATTCATCGCGGCGGTTTCACCGGAGCCCGTCAAACTCTCAACGCGCGACGCTAAAGAATGCGGAAAACCGGGGTCAACAAGTCCTCCCGGGAATTCCCCCAGATTTGAAACGTGCGGGTCTGATTGCAGGTGCGGTGCGTCTCTCACGGTTTTTGCCGGATGGATGACTGGAAGGTGCTCGTTGCCGCCGGGAAACAAACGGCAAGCTGCAAACTCATCAATGGCAAACCGAAGTCGTTGCGGCTCCACTGGAATCAGAAGCGGAGACTCTCTTATGATGAAGGACAGCCACCACGTTCAAATGCTCCCGCTGGCGGCTGCCATTGGGGCTGATGGATGAGGACTCTGCGGGAAACGCTCCTTCACCCTCCCTTCCGGACATACTCGGAATCCGGATCAAGTCACCAGGAATCAATTCAGGAATGAAAACGGTTTGCCTTTTTGACATTGATGGAACGTTGCTGGATTCCGGAGGCGCTGGTCAACATGCCATGGAGCAGGCCTTGCTGGAAGCCTTTGCCGTGACCGGTCCTTATACGGATATTCCCGCAGCTGGCCGGACTGATAAAGCCATTACGACGGACCTGTTTGCCCACCATGCCCTGTTGCCGGACGAAGCCAACTGGGACCGGTTTCTCAAGGCCTATCTGGAACATCTGCCCCGTTCCCTGCGCCACAAGAACGGTTCCACACTTCCGGGCGTGGTCCATTTGCTGGAGGAATTGAACCACCGGCAGGACGTTGTTCTGGGATTGCTGACCGGGAACCTGAAAGTCGGGGCGATGCTGAAATTGAAGCACTTTTCCATCGATCATTATTTCCGATTCGGGGGTTATGGAGACCTGCATTTCGACCGTGACGACGTGGCTCGGCTGGCCTATGACGCCGCGGCGCGACATCTGCAACAGACGCTGCATCCTGATCGTGTCTGGGTGATTGGCGATACTCCAGCGGATGTCCAATGCGGGCGGGCCATCGGCGCCCGGGTACTTGCCGTGGGAACCGGGATTCATCCGCCGGAAGAACTGGCCACGTGTCGGCCGGATCATCTTTTCACCTCCCTCGAAGATGTGGACGCAGTGATGCGGGTGCTGACCAGTTAAGACCCGTCTTGTGAGTCATCGCCCGGAAAACAACCGGGGCCGCCACCAAAACAACAATCATTGGACCGACATGAACGTCTGGATCAGCACCATTTTGTGCCTGTTGCTTGCCTGGCTGATTGGATCGGTTCCGTTCAGCCTGTTGATTGCCCGAGTGTTCGGCGGATTCGATTTAAGAACACGCGGCAGCGGAAATGTCGGTGCCACGAATGTGGCCCGGACCATGGGAGCGAAATGGGGCACCGCAGCGTTGCTGCTGGATGCCCTCAAGGGAGCCCTTCCCGTCTGGGGACTGCCGCTCTTGACTGGAATTCCGGTCGAACTGCTGGAACAGACACGTGTCCTGACGGGCGTGGCTGCAATTCTGGGGCACATGTTTCCCATCTGGCTCAGGTTTCGGGGAGGAAAGGGGGTCGCCACTGCCCTGGGAGTTGTGGTTATCCTGGCCCCGCAGGCCATGGGAATTGCCTTGCTGGCATTTCTCGTTACGTTCGGACTCTCGCGGATTGTTTCCTTGTCCTCCATGACCGGAGCGATTGCTTTCGCGATCAGTGAATTCGTCTTTTTCAGAACGGAACTGGGACAGCCTCAGCATCTGGCTTTGCAGATATTCAGCATCGCTGTTCCGCTGCTGATTATGATCCGTCACTGGCCGAACATCATGCGTCTTTGTTCCGGAGAAGAAAAACAACTGGTCTTTCGAAAAACATCTGCTCCGGAAATTCCCGCGGACGCGCCCCCGATCCAGACGGACGACTCCGATGCTGCGTGACGGGAAGGACGCCCTCTGTTTTCCATCACTTTGAAATCGTTTGATTCACGTTGAAATTCCTTGCATTTTTTCGTCAAGGAATTTCAGAAGTTCCCTTCATCCGAATCCCCGTTCTTTTCTTTCCCGTCTCTGATGGAACCAGCAGCGATGCGAGTTTTAGTGACCGCCGGGCCGACCCGCGAATATCTCGATGATGTCCGGTATCTTTCCAACGCCAGCAGCGGACGCATGGGCTATGCCATTGCACAGGCCGGGGTGGAACTTGGCTGGGACGTTGTGCTGATCAGCGGCCCTGTCGATCTTCCCGCTCCGGAAGGTTGCCGGTTGGTTCCGGTCATCACCACCGCGGACATGCGGGAAGCCGCTCTTCGCGAATTTCCGGACTGCCAGGGAGTGATCGCCGCCGCCGCTGTCTGCGACTACAAGCCCCGACAGCGGATTTCCGGAAAATTATCCAAGACCGGCGGGCCGATTACGCTGGAAATGATTGAAACCGATGATGTTCTTGCCGAACTGGGACGACTCAAGCAGCACCAGTGGATTGTAGGCTTTGCGCTGGAAGCGCAGAATCCTCGGGAAAACGCCTTGCAGAAATTGCGCCGCAAAAATTGTGACTGGATCGTCCTGAATGCCCCCGCTGCCATTGGTGCGGACGCCAATGATGTCGAATTGCTGGATCGAAACGGGGAGACACTCCAGCACTGGTCCGGAAGCAAACCATCCGTCGCGCTGAACCTGATGGCCTGGCTGCAACAGCATGCTTCGGATCGTGTTTCTCCAGATGATGGCAAAAGTCGTCCAGACATTTCGATGGGAACAAATCGGCCTGGATGAAGCGAAATCGTTTTTTCAATCGGTGATCCGCATTGCGGAAGAATCCTTCAGGGATGGAGCAATTCCTGAAGAAAAGTTATACTTCCAGGCAAGAGAATGTTGATGGGAGTTTCAACATGAATATGGACGGGTTGAAAAACTCCCGGGGAACAGCCACTTAAGCCCGTGAAGTTAGCACAAAAGAAGCGGTTGGGTTTGCTGTGCGGACTCCAGTTGATCATCGATGGTTCGGCCAGCAGTTCCTGCTTCGGGGTGCCTCGATCATCTTTTGTGTAAAGTCCCCTGGGAAAAGCAACCTGTTTCGCCCCCCGTTGGTTCAAAGAGTTGGTTCAAAGAGCCTGAAAAAGAGAGGAAAATGGACATGCGTCATTTGTTCGCGTTCTGCCTGATCTGCCTCGGACCTGCATGGGGCATGGCCGCGGATCCCGCCCCCGCTGCGTCCGCTAACGGACCAGCCGTTGAGGCGTTACGAAAAATCGGCGCGAATGTCCTTCCGATTGCTCAGAATGATCCACGTCTGGACGTTTCATTGAATCTGGCCGGAGACAATGTCACCGATGCTGCTTTGGCGGATGTCGCCAAACTTCCCAATGTGGTCTGGCTGAATCTGGCGGGAACAAAAATCACCGATGCGGGCCTGGCTTCGCTGGCGGGGATGAAATCGCTGGAAAAAATCCACCTGGAAAAAACCGTGGTGGGGGACGCTGGGCTGGCTCATCTGGCTGGGCTGGAAAATCTGGTCTATCTGAACATCTATTCCACGCAGGTGACGGATGCCGGGCTGAAACACCTCCATAATTTGAAAAAACTCAAGCATCTTTATATCTGGCAGACGAAAGTGACCGATGCGGGTGCCGCTGACCTGAAAAAGGCGATCCCCGGACTGGTCGTGGTGGGGGAAGTGAAATTGACACCGGTGGCTCCTCCAAAGCCGAAAGAAGACCCCAAGAAACCCACAGCTAAGCCTGCCGAGAAAAAGCCCGAAGAAAAGAAACCCGCTGAAAAGAAGCCGGACGAAAAGAAGCCTGCGGCGAAGCCCGAAGAGAAGAAGCCTGCGGCGAAGGCGGAAGAGAAAAAGCCTGCCGAGAAGAAGCCCGAAGAAAAGAAACCGGACGAGAAGAAGCCTGCGGCAAAAACCGAGGCAAAACCTGCGGATGCGAAGTAACGGCCATCGCGTTTCGTCTGAATTCGCGAATCGACTCATTGATCCCGCTTTTGGATCCCCGCCAGCTGTTGTTGTATCGGTCTCTCCGACGCGACAACAGCTGCGGCATCTTGATCCGTTCCGTTCTTCCGTGTCCTCAAAGCGGGAATCCTCCTTCGTGGAATTCTGATCACCTGTCTCGTTCCAGCCGGAGACAACGTCTTGTCACGGAGTGGGAATCCAGTGGGAACCAGCAGAAACACGTTCCCGTGCCATACTTCAGTTCCGCACGAGGACGGAACCAGCAGCCCTCTCCCCCTTGAAAACTCAAGGAGTTCTTGAGGAGTTCCAAGAGGCAAAAATTTCCTCTTGGTGAAAATTTCGGTTCCGGACTAAACTCCCTCTCCAGTCCAGCGGACTTTGCAATTGGAGTCCGCGCAGCGACTCCCCGCAGTTGTTGTGCAACACCGGCTCAACCTTTTGTCCGTCCCATCCTGCCGTTGTTTTGTTTCCCAAAACCACATCGTTAATGCGTATTCATCCTGTTTTCGCCTGGTTGATTCTTGGTGGCCTCATCATGGTCGGTGCTTCCGGTTGTGTGAGTCGACGGATGACGATCCGTACCAATCCGTCCGGAGCGCTTGTTGAAGTGGATGGAAAACGACTGGGGACATCTCCCGTGTCGACGGATTTCACTTACTACGGAACGCACGAATTCACGATTTCCGCTCCGGGGTATGAAACCCTGACAGTCCAGCAAAAAGTGCGGACGCCGTTTTACCAGTACGTTCCTCTGGACTTTTTCACGGACCATTTTCTGCCGGGCCGGGTGACGGATCGTCACGATTTCACGTATACGCTGCAACCCAGCGTGGTTCCCATCGATGAGGAACAGAATCTGATTCATCGCGGCCGGAATTTTCGTTCGCAGTCCGAGGTCGGACGCTGAAGGGTTTCGCCCTTTTCGGCTTTCCTGTTCAGCGGGCTTTGTGCAAAGCCTGTGCAATGGGTAAATTGCGGATTGCGTAAGGCTGGCGGCCTCTTCTTCACAGGATCACGGGTCTTGTTTCACCCAGGGAAGAACTGAGTACCGTTTCTGTTAAAACCTGTCATAATGACGCACCGCCCGACCCGTTGAGGATTTCTGCCATTTCGACGGGCATCCGGAATTTCAGACCAGAGAGTGTCAGGGCTCTTCGAGTATCTGTCGTGCAAATCCATGATGCAGAATGGTTTGCAGTCGATTCGCCTCTCGGGATCGGGAGAGAGGATGTCTTTCGTTTTCAGTTTTGAAATGTGATTGGAGAAATAGCAAGTGGCTGTGCATCACCATCTCGATCCCAGCAGCGTGGCGATCAACGTCCTGATTGTGGACGACGACGAACCCCATGCGCAAGCGGTCGCGGAGAGTCTGCACACTCTGAATTGTGACTGCACTATCGCCAATTCCGGGAAGAAAGGGATCGCTCTCATTGAAGGGCAGAGTTTTGACATCGTCATCACTGATCTGAAAATGGACGATGTCGATGGCCTGGCCATTCTTCGCAAAACGAAGGACGAACTTCCCGATGCGGAAGTGATCGTTTTGACCGCCCACAGCTCAATTCCTTCCGTTGTCACCGCCATGCAGGGAGGAGCCTATACCTATTTGACGAAACCGCTGGACATCCAGGAATTGCGGAGCGCTGTTGATAAGGCTTCCAGCCGGATCCGCTTGATTCGCCGGAATGTCGCACTGGCCCGCGGGCTGGATGAAAAATTCGGGTTCGAAGGAGTGATTGGCAACAGTCCTTCGATGCATCGCGTGATTGAACAATTGAAAAATCTCGCCCCCACCGATACGACCGTATTGATTCTGGGGGAAAGCGGCACGGGGAAAGAACTCGTGGCGCGGGCACTGCATCAGAACAGTCCACGGAAAAGCAAACCCTTTGTCCCGCTCAATATTTCCGCACTGCCGGAAAGCATTCTGGAAAGTGAGCTCTGGGGACATGAAGCGGGCGCCTTTACCGGCGCGGCCACGCGCCGCATCGGGAAATTCGAATTCGCCAATGGCGGGACCCTGTTTCTGGATGAAGTGGGCGAGATGCCGATGGAGACGCAGATCAAACTCCTGCGCGTCCTTGAAGACCGTCGAATCACCCGGTTGGGCTCCAATGAGGAACGGCCCATCAATGTCCGTCTTGTGGCCGCCACAAATGCCCATCTGAAAGACATGATGGAAGAGGGCCGATTCCGGAGTGATCTCTACTATCGCCTCAGCGTTGTCACCATTTATCTTCCCCCCCTCCGAGACCGCCGCGAAGATATTCCCCTGCTCCTGGATCATTTCCTGAAAGAATTCTGCAAACGGAACGGCCGGGACGTGGAAGGCATTACGCGGGCTGCCCGGCAGGTCCTGATGTCGTTTGACTGGCCCGGAAACATCCGGCAGTTACGGAATGTGGTCGAGGGAATGCTGGCCCTGGATACCGATGGAAAGCTCGATCTGGACGATCTGCCCACGGAACTGGCTGCTCTGGCGGGGCTGGTGGCGGATGGCGGCCCGGGCGGGTCCGGTTCAGACATGCTCATCGGGCGTCCACTTACGGAAGTCGAAAAATTCTACATCGCCCGGGCTCTGGAACTCACTGGCGGTCGCCGGGAAGAAGCCTCCTCCATGCTGGGAATCGGCGAGCGGACGCTGTATCGCAAAATTAAGGAATTTGACCTGAAATAGGGGAAAGTACAACTCCCTTCCGGGATTTCCCATGCAGAGATTGACGATCTCCCCGAATCTGCTGCAAAATTGATTGTCTTCACAGGAATGGATTCCCGGCGCGGCCGGTTCTTTCCAGCGGCCACCAAGTGATTCACATTGCACAAAATCTTCGCCAGCGACAAACGTACAGAACATTTGCAGGACAAGGGATTGGATTCCGCATGGAAGGGACAATCATGCCATCAACGCTCCCGTCCGACGGGGGGAAGAGTCGTTATCCCGCCTATTTTTTGAGAACGGGTTTCCAGTCTGTTCTCAAACTGGCGGTCCTGATTGGCATGGGGCTGGTTCCGGTCTCAGCCAATGCCCAACTGGATGCGATCGGCTATTTCAACCGGGCACTCACCTGGCAGAACGTGGGAGAACTGGAAAAAGCCATTGCGGATTACACGCAAGCCCTGCGTCTGGATCCCCAGGATGCCGTTGCGTTTTTTAACCGTGGCCGGGCCTGGCAGAACCTGGGAGAGTTCGATAACGCCATTCACGACTACAACGAATCCATTCGTCTGTATGACAAGGACGCTGCGGTTTTCAATCGGCGGGGAACCGCCTGGCACTATAAAGAAGACTATCAACGGGCCATTGTTGATTATACCGAGGCCATCCGGCTCGATCCGGAATTTACCTGGGCGTATTACAACCGGGCTCTGGCCTATCGCAATCTGGGAGACCATGCCCGGGCAATTGCGGATTACAATCGGACGGTTGCGATCGATCCCCGCTTTGCCTGGGCGTTCTATGGACGGGGCATCGCGCACGAAAGTCTCGGTCAGATGCAGCAGGCTGTAGATGATTTCACGGCCGCCATCCGCATCGATGATCAATTCGCTTCGGCCTATCAGAACCGGGGACTCACCCAGCAACGGCAGGGAGAACTGGACAAAGCCATCGCTGATTATTCCGCAGCCATCCGTTGCAATCCGAAGTTGGCGAGTGCCTTTCACAATCGTGCTATTGTGTACCGGCTGCAAGGAAATTACGAAAAGTCGATTGCTGATTTTGAGCAGGCTTTGCGGATCAACCCGGAGATGTCTTTATCCATGAACAGTCTGGCCCGACTTCTGGCCAGTTGCCCGGAAGAGCAATATCGCAACGGTCCCCAGGCTTTGCAGCTGGCCCGAAAAGCCTGCGAACTGACGAAATCATCGCAACCGGATTACCTGGCGACGCTGGCCGCGGCCTATGCAGAGACAGGCAACTTCGCAAACGCCGTGGCTGTGCAGACGCAGGCGTGGAACCTTGCTCCAGCCAATCAGAAACGAGATTTTCAAACCCAGCTGGACCAGTACCGAAATCGCCGCCCACTCCGGAATTAAAGCCTGTTCTCCTGCCCTGTGAGAAACGGCACGGAGCAATGAGAGTCATTCTCGGGCTGTATCGCCTGGCTGTGCCTCTCTATTCCGAAATCGGAGCCCCATCATGGAGCCATCGTTGCGGGTTGACAGGAGTTGCCCGCAGATTGGCCCAGCGAATTTCTTTGATGTGGGCGGCCAGTTGCGGAAAACAGGGATCGACCCAGCCCGCATCGGCAGCTTCCACGGCTGTTGGAAGAGGGGAGGGCAGTGAACAGGATTTCAACAGCAATAATTGCTCAGCAGCCAGACGATGGGCAACCCAGGCAGCAATCGAATCGCTGGTCACGTCCCAGCTCGCGGGGAACTCTTCTTGTTCGCCCTGAGCCAATTCCTCCAACCGGGAGACATCCAGAACAGGGAGGCGTCCCGGAGAAACCAACTCGTGAAGACTATGGACGAGCTGGAACGCGGGGTGGCTGGCGGCAATCATCCGGGCAGCGAGCCCCATGGCCTCCAGTCCCAGTTGATGCGACGTGCGGGGCGTCCACTGATGAATCGGGTCCAGCCGGCGGAATTCATTGGCAAATCCGCCTCCCCCGGGCACGATCCGGTTTTCCACGAAATCCTGGGCAAGAAGTTCGACGAGAGTGGGAAACAGGGCAGGCAGATCGAACAGGCTCCCTCCCAGCTTGACGATGCGAATCTGTTGCCGATTCTGCCGCATGTTGTCGTCACTCTCTCCGGTTGTGAACGGGATCCTGCCAGCGAATCAGCATCGAAAAAAATTGCGGGAAACACGTTTTCGCTCTTGGCGGTTTGATGATATCGTTTCCAGGGATTCATTGCCGCACCGGAACCGGACAGGAGTTTCCATGAACGCTGTTGATGCCCTCAAAATCGTGATTTCCAGCAGTGAGCATGTCTGCCTGGGATATTTGAATGACCTGACCGACGCGGAAATGATGCTTCGTCCGCATCCGGGATGCAATCACATCAACTGGCAGATTGGGCATCTGGTTCTCAGCGAACACGAAATGCTGGAAGCGATTCTGCCTGGTTCGATGCCCGCACTTCCAGCTGGCTTCGCAATGAAATACCGCAAGGAAGCGGCCGGTTCCGATGATCCATCGGCATTTTTGACCCGGGACAAACTGCTCCAGGCGTACCGTGAGCAACGGACCGCCGCGCTGGCCCTGCTCGATCAGCAGACCTCCGAAACCCTGGACCGTCCCAGCGGGCTGGAATATGCCCCGAACGTGGGAGCCGTTTTCTCCATGCTGGGGCTGCACTGGATGATGCACTCGGGACAATGGGTTGTTGTCCGCCGCCAGACGGGACGGGCGCCCCTGTTTTAAGGACAATTTTCAACAAGGGTCTCAGTTCGAAGCATCCGTTTCAGGATCAATCATGTCGACCGACGACAAACTTCCCCGCGGATTTCAGGCGGCTGGAGTCACGTGTGGCATCAAAGCATCGGGAAATCCGGACCTGGGATTATTTGTCTCCACCCGGCCCGCCATTGCTGCGGGGGTCTTTACGCGAAACCGCGTTGCCGGCGCGCCGGTCATCGTGTCTCGGGAACGGGTTCCCTCGGCCAGTATTCGCGGAGTTGTCATCAATTCCGGAAACTCGAACGCCTGTACCGGAGAACGGGGAATCACCGATGCCCGGCAAATGACGGCCCTGGTCGCGGAACGGATCGGTGCCCAGGAAGAAGATGTCCTCGTCTGTTCCACGGGGGTGATTGGACGATTTCTTCCGCTGGAAAAAATTGAATCCGGCATTCGCGATGCCGCTGACCGGCTGGGAAAGGATCCGCAGCATCTGCTCCAGGCGGCACGGGCCATCATGACGACGGATACCGTGGAAAAAATCGTCACGCGGACGTGTGAAATCGAAGGCATCACCGTCACGTTGACCGGCATCTGCAAGGGAGCCGCCATGATTGCTCCCAACATGGCCACCATGCTCGGACTCATCATGACCGATGCCCTCCTGCCGCACGATTCCGTCACAGACATGCTTCGGACCGCTGTGAACCTCAGCTTCAATAACATCAGTGTTGAAGGACATACCAGCACCAGCGACACCGTATTATTACTGGCAAACGGGGCTGCTGGCATCAGCTGCGGTTCGGACCACAGCCTGGAACGGTTTCAATCAACGCTCAACGAGGTCTGCACGGAACTGGCCAAAAAAATTATTCGTGATGCCGAAGGGGCAGGCCATTTTGTCACCGTGAATGTTCAAGGACTTCCCACCGAAACGGACGCCCGGCTGATTGCGAAAGCGGTCTGCGAGAGTCCACTCGTCAAGACCGCCGTCACCGGCAACGATCCGAACTGGGGGCGGATCGTGTCCGCTGCCGGTTATGCCGGAGTCCCCTTTCAGGAACAGGATCTCTCCCTGACCCTCAATGGCGTGGTGATTTACGAAGCGGGGCGACCCGCTCCCTTTGATGAAGCCGCGTTGTCCACGTCCATGAAATCCGGCACCGTGACCATCGACTTGCAGTTTCGGCTCGGCAAAGCCCAGGTGACGTACTGGACATGTGATCTGACGGCCGAATATATCCGTCTGAATGCAGACTATACGACATAACCGGGCTTGCACGTTCCGGAAGCGCGAAGCAGTATTTGGGGAAAGTGTCTCCTCATTCCCAAACCAGGATTCGGGAATAAGGAGAGGCCCCGCCGTGTGGCTCTGCCGAAGTCATTCGCCCAACAGGCCCTTGTTGAGTTTCTTCAGGGCTTCACATTCGATCTGCCGGACCCGTTCCCGGGTCAGCCCCATCTCTTCGCCAATTTCCTTCAGCGTGCGCGGTTCTCCTGAATCGAGACCGAACCGCAACTTGAGGATGGTCGCTTCACGTTCGTCCATGTCTTTGAGCATTCGTTCGACATGAACCAGGTTATCGCTGTTAATGAGATCATCTTCCGGGCCAAGGAACCGTTCATCGGGGATCATGTCTCCCAGGGAAACACTTTCATTGTCCTCGGTCTGCGGTGTGGTGTTGTAAAGCTGGATTGCTTTTTTGACGATCTTGAGTTTTTTTGAAGGAAGTTCGAGCTCGCGGGCGATTTCATCCGCTGTCGGCATCCGTCCCAGTTCATCATGCAGCTTGGCATTCGCCCGCCGCCATTTCGAGAGCAGTTCGACCATGTATGCCGGGACGCGAATGGTTTTGGCGGAATTGATCAGGGCCCGTTTGATCGATTGCTTGATCCAGTAGCTGGCATATGTGCTGAAGCGGGTATTCATGTCGGGGTCGAACCCCTCGACAGCGCGCAGCAGTCCCAGATTTCCTTCTTCGATCAAATCCTGAAGCGGAAGTCCCTTGCCGGTATATCCCCGGGCAATGTTCACCACCAGCCGCAAATTGGCACGAACCATCCGATCACGGGCGAGCATGTCTCCGTCCGAAATTCGATTGGAAAGATGCTTTTCATCTTCGGCAGTTAACAGAGCAGTTTCATTAATCTCCCGCAAATAGGTTTCGAGAGGATTTTGAACGGAAGCGGTTCGACGGCGTGTCGTCTTTTGCATGGAAACACTTTGAAAAGGGCTCGGCTGGCTGGGAGGAGGAGTGATGCGGAGTCGTTCCGCGCTCCCCGGAGTGGGTCGCGTCCCTGTGATTGATTGTCGGAAGAATTATCGGACCGGCAAGATATGCCGCTGGAGTTGACGACGACGTAATTCAGTCCGTCAGGGAAATCCGAGCGTTCTGTGCGGGTTGTAACGATTATGCCGAAAAGCAAGAGCCAGATCTGAGACAAGACAGCATTCAGCAAAAAAATCGGAGCTGTTGTGCGAACCCGAATGGCCCGCACAACAGCTCCTGCATCTCGACGATCGAGGAACGACTACTTCAGCCATTCATCCAGATGTTCCTGAACGAACTCATTGTCGACAAGGTGAGGATAGATGGTCCGGACACGATCGATCTCTGCCTGTTGCCCGGGCGAGAGCCCGATTTCCGGATCGAGGCAATAGATGTTGGCGAGCAGCCCCTGTTGTTGAAGTGCATAATGGATTCCGGCCGTACAGCCCCGAAAACCATTTCGTGAATCAAACAGAGCGGCATTGCAGTCTGTGACCTGCATGGCGAGAGTCAGCAGTTCCGGGGACAGGCTCGGAGCTTTCCATGTGGCCTGGCAGGTTTGCAATAATTCCACCGCCCGCCGAGTCCAGCAGGCCCAGTGCCCCAGCAGACCGCCAACGATTCTTAACCGGACCGATTCGTTTCCACAGGGAAAAGAGTATTCCGTCAACTGATCGAGCATAATGGTGTCGTCGTTTCCCGTGTAGAGAGCGATCTCGTTCGACCGCCCGGATTCCGCGATCGCCCGAATCACGTCGAGTGATTGATACCGGTCGAAGGGGGCGACTTTCACTCCCATGAGATTGGGGATTTCCGCCAGTCGCTGCCAGAATTCCCGGGACAGTTCCCGTCCTCCAATCGCGGGATTCAAATAAAATCCGAAGATCGGGATTTCGGAGGCAATCGCTGTGCAATGGGCAATCAACTGATCGTCACTGGCATGGGAGAGGGCTGCCAGCGAAACCATTCCAATGTGATAGCCGAGATCGCGCGCCTGGCTCGCTTCCTGGACCGCTTGGTTCGTTTCGCCACAAATGCCAGCGATCAGAACCGTTTTTCGGCCGGTGGCCCGGTCCCGATCTGCAACCGTTTCCGCGCCCAGTTCCAAGACCGGTTTCAACAGCCCATGTTGCGGCAGGCGAATCTCAAATTGTGTGGTATGAACGCCAATCGCCATTCCCTGAGCACCGGCAGCATGATAATACCGGGAAAGCGCACACTGATGGCGTTCGTCCAGTTTTCGGTTGTCGGTCAGGGCCAAAGGATGTGCCGGAATCACGATTCCAGAACGAATCTGTTGTTGAACCCATGTTTCCGGCATCGGAAACCGGTTTGTGGATGTCTCAGCCATTGTCTGTCACGATCCCTTTCTTGTGGACGATTACCGATAAAAATTTCCACTCTGTATCGCCAGCTGGATATCCCTTGCAGGCAAGTTGATCAGGCCGGGGACTCTACTTTTTTCTAACCGGCGGCGAGGCAGCTTTGCAGTGCCTTCCGCGCGGCTGTCAGCGTGGTTTGAATGTCGTCCGCAATATGAGCAACACTGACAAAGTTTGCTTCAAACTGGCTGCACGGAAGATAGATCCCCTGTTCGAGCATGGCATGGAAGTATTTTGAAAACCGCGCGGTGTCGTTTTTCGCGGAAATACGATAGCCCGTCACGGGGTCCGGGTTGAAAAACAGCGTGAACATGCTGCCGACACGGGCGACGGAATGCGGTATCCCCAACTCGGAAGCGATGGCTTCCAGTCCCCGGCACAATGTTTCCGTTGTTTCTTCGAGTTGCTGATAGGGAGACGTTTCCTTGAGGACACGCAGCGTGGCGATGCCGCTGGCCATTGCCAGCGGGTTTCCGGAAAGAGTTCCCGCCTGATAAACGGGCCCCGCGGGAGAGATCTTGTCCATGATCTCGCTGCGTCCCCCATAGGCCCCCACCGGCAGGCCCCCCCCGACAATCTTGCCCAGTGTTGTCAGATCGGGAGTGATCCCAAAGCGTTCCTGTGCGCCTCCATAAGCCAGGCGAAAACCGGTCATCACTTCATCAAAGATCAGCAGTGTTCCGTGCCGCGTGCATAAATCGCGACATGTTTCCAGAAATCCGGGGCGCGGAGCGACAACGCCCATATTGCCGACAACCGGTTCCAGAATGATCGCCGCAATGCGGTCTCCCTGTCTCCGGAAAGCATCCGTGAGTCCGTCCGGATCATTGTATTCCAGGCAGAGTGTATCCTGCGTGCAACCGCGGGGAACGCCGGGACTGCTGGGAGTTCCCAGGGTCAATGCGCCGCTGCCGGCCTGGACAAGGAGGCTATCCACGTGGCCGTGATAGCAACCGGCAAATTTGACGATCACATCCCGTCCGGTCACTCCCCGCGCCAGGCGAATGGCGCTCATGGTCGCTTCCGTGCCGGAATTGACCATGCGGACTTTTTCGATTGACGGAACTGCCGCGACGATCATTTCCGCGAGTTCGGATTCAATTTCCGTGGGAGCTCCGAAACTGGTTCCGGTCTCAAGGGCTTGCTGAATTGCCGCAATCACGTCGGGGTGCCGGTGCCCAAGAAGATGCGGTCCCCACGATCCGACATAATCCAGATAGCGGTTTCCGTCCACGTCGTAGAGAAACTGCTTGTCACCGCGAGCAATGAAGACCGGGTTTCCTCCCACGCCGCCGAAGGCCCGGGCGGGGCTGTTGACCCCTCCGGGAATGACGGCCTGGGCGCGGGCAAATTCCTGCTGGCTATGTGTATGCTGCATAACGGCAATCAAGATCCGAAATGAACCTCAATGAATTTTCCAGAACGGACAGGCTGGTTCAAGCGCTGCCGCGAATGAATTCCATCAATGAAGAGTTTAATCCGGACGGTCGTGAGAAGGCATCCACGGACAGGGGGATTGTCAAAAATAAAAAGCAGCCGCTTCGCGCTGGAGCCTGGGAAGCGATAACAAAGAGGCAGACGCAGCGTTCCGTTCGTTTTTATTGTCGAGCAGGGGGGAAGCGGGAGTTTCGGAACATTCCTGCCTGGCTAAGGCACAATTGTTTTTCAACAGGCTGCTCTCCCCGGACAGGATGCTACTCTTTCAGCACCATGTCGATACAGAAGACCGCTCCCAGGATCAGGATGCGGATGGGATTGTCGGGCGGAACGGAATCGGAAATGCTGACGATGTAATTGTCGGCACTGGTAAACATTTCCTTGCCCAGCCCGGACCATTTCTTCGTCACCTCCGCCAGTTCCTGGCCAGCATGAGTAAATCTGAAGTTCCAGCCGGTCCACTTTCCTTTTAATTCGCAAAGTGGTTCGTCATTCATTCCCTGAACCTGAAACGCCCCTCCCAGCGAGAAGAGTTTCTGTTGAAATCCTCCCACGCGCTGGCTGTGTTCATCAAAAACTTTGACTTTGGACAGAAAAATACTGATGCCACGTTCGACGCGCAGGACGTCTTCCCCGCTGGGAGTGGTGACATGCACGTTGAACGGGGTCATCCGTTTATAGTCGGTAAACCGCAGCAATTTGGTGAAGAATCCGAGATTCGGTTCCCGGCACTGCAAGACCATTTCTCCTGTTCCCGGATCGTACACGTCATAGTTGCTGGCGGCTTTGAACATGCCGACATGTTCCTTGACGAGATACAGATTCTGATTGAGCACCGGATGCATGGCGGTCCTGATCAAGAAAGGAAAGGTGGCAGCAGAAGGGGCATCATACGAACTGTAAGGATTTCGGAAGTTTCGGTCCAGTTGACGGGAGATTCGTCCGTCCAGGAGCGTCCAGGAAGCAATCCTGTCCGAAAAACACGAAAGCGCCAGCCCCGGCAGGAGAGCACTGGACAAGCTCCGCTGAGGGTGTCAGAATTCACCCCGGAGACATCAATCCCCTTCGAAGTATGATGGATGCCATGTCGGAACACTCCCCTGTCGTACAAGAAACAGATTCCATCCCGTTTTCTCCCAATGATCTGAAGCAATTCGATTCAGATGACGCGGAGGCTGGCCGGGCGATTGGGAAAATGCTGTCGTTGTTTTTTTTGTATACCGTTTTTGCCATGACCGGGGCTGCCTGTGCCACTTACTGGTGGATTACCCATCGGCAACTGCACTGATTTTTCTGCACTGATTCTTCCCGGAGGCCCCTGTCTGAAGATGGCCTGTCTGAGAATAGCACCGTTCCTGGAGGCGTTGCCTTGACGTCTGTCATTCCAGAATCGTGGATGTATGACAGCCTGACCAGTGGAACGGTCTCATTCAGGATCGGCTTCTCCAGGTTTTCCAGTAGCTGAACAAGCGTTGTGACAAAGCCTGTTTCTTCTCGGCAAAGATCAGGCGTCCGAGAGAGAATGCCTGAGCCTGGATCCGGGTTCGTTCGTGCTCCATGAGCCACAGAAGCGGCTTGAATTCTTCGGCACCATCCCTGGCAAACCCGTTTCGAATCACTTCCAGCAAGAGTCCCAGATCGTGATCCTTTCCCAGGAAGTCGCAAAGCGTCGAGCAGTCGATGGCTCGGGCCTGGATTAAGCGTGGCCATGATTTCTTGAGAAGACGCATATGATACCAGTGGTCTTTGGCAGCCTTACGCCATGAATGAATTGTTTCCACGTCGCTGCTCTCCATTGCAGCCCGCATTCGTGCCCGCCCTTGCCCGTAGCGCGCCCGGATTTGCTTGAACAGGGAAGTGGGTGTCGTTCCGGGGAGATCCCAGCGGTCGGACCCGATCAGAAATTTCCGCAATGTGGCGATCAGTTCCGGAACTGTTTCTTCAAAGGCGCTGGCTACCAGGCCCTGGGAAAGATTTCGTTGTTCCAGCAACGTCCTGGCCGCTTCAAACAACTGGCTTCCATGCTCTGCTTCGTAATCCCGTTGCAACTGGAGCAGAACCAGTTGCAGGGAATCGGCATCACGGAACGGAGCGAGTTTGTGGGCAACCTGCTTCAAAGCAGCGTCAAGTTTCCGCACTCCGTCTGATCTCCCTTTTCGGGCAAGGGCGAGGACGGCCCGGGATTTTTTAAGGTGTTTTCGGGCTTCATGGATCCGCACGATTTCCGGACCATGAGCGAGATTCAAGGAGTCGATGGCCCCTTGGACCTGCTGGCGGACAAGATGCCGGATCTGGCGGGAAACGGGAGGTTGCAAAGAAAAAGAATAAGTCATGACCGCGAACCATCCGGAAGGACGTGAACCCGAAATTTCTTCTCTTTCCTGCCTCTTCCCGTGTCCCTCTGAAGGTCTTTATCGGGATCGCCAATCGATGCCGGACATTTCCGACAGGGCGAGCATCAGGGCATGAGTTCCGTTCCGTCCCCAGCCTTTGGCTTTTACGGACTGGTAAAGCTGTTCCGCCAGGGCCAGCCCCGGAAGCGAAAGTCCCATTCGGCGGCCTTCCGCCAATGCGATTCCCATGTCCTTGATGAAGTGCTCCACGAAGAATCCCGGATCAAAATTGTTCTGCATGATCCGGGGGCCCAGATTGGAAAGAGACCAGCTTCCCGCTGCGCCGGTGGAGACGGACTTGAGGACTGTTTCCAGATCGAGCCCCGCTTTGTATCCGTACAGAAGTGCTTCACAGACACCAATCATCATCGTGGAGATCAGGACCTGGTTCACCATTTTCGTATGCTGGCCCGCTCCGGGGCCTCCCTGGTGCACGATTGTTTTCCCCATGGCATCCCAGCAGGGCTGAAGCGCGGAAACCACGTCCTGGTCGCCGCCAATCATGATCGACAACCGTGCTTCGCGGGCTCCGATGTCGCCTCCGGAAACGGGTGCATCCACAGCATGAACGTTTTTCGTCCGGGCCTGCCGGGCAATCTCCACCGCCAGGGACGGTTCGCTGGTGGTCATGTCCACCAGAATCGCCCCTGGCCTGGCTCCCGCCAGGGCTCCATTTTCCCCCAGGAACACTTCGCGAACATCTTTGGGGAAACCGACAATCGCGAAGATCACATCCGATGCCTCTGCCACCTGGCGCGGCGTTTCCGCCCACTGCGCTCCCTGTTCAAGAAGCCCTTGGGCTTTCTCTTTCGAACGGTTAAAAACGGTGGCTGAAAATCCCTTCTTGATCAGGTGGCCGCACATGCTGGAGCCCATGACTCCGGTTCCAATCCAGCCAATGGTTGTTTTTCCCGGAACAATTTGTGGAATGGACATGATCAAAGTCTTTCAATGTATTGAGGAAGGTCTGGTCAAATGAGAATCCCCCGGAATCATAGGGAGATCGCATCATGAACTCGATGCAGCCGATCTGATCAGGGGTGAACCTGGTGATGGGGACTGCTGGTCAGGGAGCATACTGTTCCAGAAGCTGTTCGAATTCCCGGCGTAAATCAGGCATGGCTCCCTGCCGGCTGGCCACGATTCCCCCCACACGGTTGGCGAATTCGCCAGACAGAGGCAGCGGCCATTTCTTTAACTGGGCAACAATCAGTGCCGCTGTAAAGGCGTCTCCGGCTCCGACAGTATCGGCGACTTTGACGGGACGTCCGGGAATATCGTGCTCCTCGAACTTTGTGACGATCAGGCACCCCTGAGCGCCGCGTGTCACGCAGACAATTTGAGGACCAAAAAGATGGCAGATATTACGGGAGAACTCCACTTCATCGACGGGCAGCCCCAGTAACGGTCCCAGAGTGCGGACTTCTTCATCATTGAGCTTGACAATGTTCGCCAGTTTCAAGGAGTGCTGCACCCATCCCGACTGGTAAAACCGCTGGCGCAAATTCACGTCATAAACCCGCAGGCACTCCGGAGAAGTGAGCGCCACCATTTTCTGAATCGTTTCCCGGGAAGGTGGATTCCGTTGAGCCAGCGTCCCGAAACAGATGGCCGAGGCCTGCTGGGCAGCCTCCGTGAAGGTCTCATCCAACTCCAGAAAATCCCATGCGGAATTTTCATGAATCTGATAGGACGGAATCCCATGGGACAGTTCGACCGTCACCCGGCCGGTGGAATGTTCGGAATCTTTTTGAACGCATGACAGGTCCAATCCCTGGGCTGCCAGTACTTGAAGCAATTCCGCGCCGTCAGCGTCGTTCCCCACGCGACTGGCGATCAGTCCCCGGCATCCCAACTGATTGACCTGAAAGGCGACATTGGCCGGCGCGCCGCCGGTCCGTTTGCCATCTGGGAAATCGTCCCAGAGAAGTTCGCCCAGACCAAGAACCGCAGGAGGGATAAATGCTGACATTATGTGTGAATTGTTCCAGTCGCCAAATGAGTGACGTTTCGAGAAATCGACGGGGGAGGGTGCGGGAGTTCTGTTCAGGCCGCGTTCCACCACAGACCGAACAGCCTTCCATCCGTCGAAACCCGCGCTGCGCGGGCCCAGGCGAGGAGCCACTTGTTCTCGTCACCGATCCATCGCTCCAAACTACCAGAGACGGGCAATCTCGAAAACCGTTCATCGCGAATCCCGAACGGCATTTTCACTTTTACGGGATCGTTACCCGTTCGGTTAAGAGCGGATCAACGCCACATTGGCCGCCTTCCGCACGCGAAAACCAGTCATTCATCAAGTCAAATCCGCACTGCGGCGAGCCCAGGCCAGGGCAACTTGTTCTCCACGGTCAAATTCTTCCGTTAAAAATTGCGAAAGAGCAGCGATAGGCCTCCCGGGGAAAGAGGATATTTCTTCTTATCCTTTGGGGGGCGGGTCGTGGCGAGTGTAGAGTTTGAGCATCGTCTCCGTCAGCGTGGGATCCGGGGCAGATAAACGGACTTTCAGCTGTGCCAATGCCACGTCGATCTGAAGTTGCCGTTCTTCCCAGGCAGCTTCCCAACTGGCAAAACGCGATTCCTCCGCAGCGAGTTGGTCCCGCTGAGCGTGAAATTCGCGTTCAATCCGTTGCAATTCGCTGGCGACTCCGTTCTCCATTGGCTGTGTCCGCATGATTTCATCCGCCTGGAGAATGACAGCTTTTCAATGTCGGAAGAGAACCTCGTGTCGTTCCAGATTGTGAGGCAAACCGTTTCAATTCAGAAACCCGGCACAATCAATTCCCTGTCAGAGTCCGCGCTTGAGCGAAACCTGCGACAATGTCTTGGAAAAATCGGCTGTCACTTTGGATAACATCGAGAAAATAGCAGCAAAAGTAAAAATGAATCGACCGGGAAACAATTTCCGAATGCGCAGGTCGGATAACCGTTATAAATGAGCAGTGTTTTCAGTCGAATCAAAACTCGATTCTCTTCTGCGGCGGACCTGATACTTTTTGTCTCCAGCCACAGAACGGATTCAACGCCCTATGGCCCGCTCTCTGGCGGTTTTTGTGATTTTCCTCTCACGTCGTTTCCGCTTTCTCCCTTATAGTGATGAGCAATTCTGTCCTGAAGGGGTCATGAGTTTCCGCTGAAAATGCATTTTCATGACGACGGGAATTCCTGAACTCAACCACAGAAAACTGTCGAATAAATTACTAAATTCAATGTGAAATTTTTCACGGGACAGGCAAGGAGGCCATACATGTCCAAAATCGCTCCCCCTCAAGACAATCTGCGGGAAGTGTTTGCCCGCATCCAGACTGCGGCATTTATCACCGTGGTTGGAGGAATGTTGCTGTTGACTCTCGCCAGCACATTTGGCAATGAGGCCATTCGCACAATTCTACTGAGCGTCCTGACGATCGTTTTTATTTTCGCGGGAGGGATTTTTGGCCTGGTCACCATGCAACACATTGGCCAGACCCATTTACCGGAAGAGGCTGACGAGGAAGATCTCGCGGGGGACTCCGGTCATTCCGCAACCATGGCGGCCCGCCGCGCCCGGGGTTTTCTGGGGATGTTCGCCTTGCAGGAGCCTGATCCCACGTCGGGAGGCGAATCGACTTCCAGCCCGGACATGCGCCGTACCGCGTGACGGAAGATGGACATCGGACAGAAGCCTTAAGAGGTGGTTTTTCCCGTCCCTGAAAAAAGCCGGGGCCTACAGGAATTCTGACATCACCGTGTCCGCCACAAACCGGCCCGCGCGGGTCAGACGAATGTGCGTGGCTGTTTCTTCGAGCCAGCCTTCGTTGAGAAATCGGGCATAGGAGTCCGGTTCCAGATCGCGAATCGCGACGCCAAATTTTTGCTGATAGTCCGCCAGATCGATCCCTTCGATCTGGCGAAGCCCCAGCATCACTGCTTCCCGCCGCTGAAGATCGGTGTCCAGCGATTCTTCTTCATGAACGGCAGAATCCCCCTGCTGAAGCCGTTTGATCCAGGTGGTGACGCTGCGATGATTCATGGAACGAATGCCACTGCGAAAGCCGGCCGCTCCCGGACCGAATCCGTAATAACTCTCTCCCCGCCAGTAAATCCGATTGTGTCGGCATTCCGCTCCGGGAAGTGCGAAATTCGAGATTTCATAGTGCTGAAATCCCTGCGCGGGGAGCTTGGACATCGCCAGCGCATACATTTCCCGTTCGAGTTCTTCCGAGACGGGTTTCAAAACGTGCCGCGCCCGCCGGGTCCAGAAGGAAGTCCCTTTTTCATATGTCAGGCCATACGTGGAAAGATGATGGGGCTTCAGCGCGATCGCCCGATCCAGCGTCTTTTCCCAGTCGAAAAGCGTCTGGCCCGGAACGCCAAAGATCAGATCGAGCGAAATGTTGGTCAATTCCCGCTCACGCAACTGCTCGATGACGGTCTGCACGGTATCGGGAGAATGGCTCCGTTCGAGGGTCCGCAGGTGTTCCGGATGAAAAGACTGGACTCCCAGGCTGATCCGGTTGACCCCCGCAGAACGAAGCACGTCCATCCGATCAGGAGTGAACCCTTCCGGATTGCATTCGACAGAGAATTCACCCCCAGGGGCCAACGGCAACCATCTTTGAACGAGGACGAACAGCGCCTGTAAATCTGCTGCCGAAAGATAAGTCGGCGTCCCTCCTCCCAGGAAAAGGGTCGTCATTACTTCCGGAACCGCCAGATATTGACGAATCTCCAGCTCCATGCAGGCCAGATAGGCTGCTGTCAGGTCGTCCCGTCCAGCAACGACGGTAAAATCACAGTACCCGCACTTGTGAAGACAGAAGGGAACGTGCAGATAGGCGGATGTCGGAACCGATGTCGGGGTGAATAAAGGCATACGGAGTTCAAAAAGAGAGGTCGGAGAGCGTGACGGGTTTTCCTTCCCGGAACATGTCCGTGTCCGTTCCCCGCGACGAAAATTTTTCAGGGACCAGCGGGATGAGGAATAATTTTGCCAGGAATTGAGGAAGCGGTTGCAACGTCCGGACAGCATTCATCCTGCTGAAGCAGGAGTGGGGCAACGTCGTGTTTCACAAATGAAGGAGCCGTGAATCCGAAGTGCCCCGCCAGATGGCCATGTCTCCAATAGGCGCAGCGATACGGCATCTCTTCGAATTTCGCTGACTCCAAGGGGCCCAACTTGCCGCATCTGAACCCGGTCATACCGGCGCAAAGGGAATGGCGGCCATCCAGCGTCCCGGCAGCCAGCGTCATCAGTCCCAGAAAAAAAACATCCGCCCAGGAGGTCATGTTCCAGATCTTCCGGTCCACATGGGCCAGGGCCGGTCGCAGATCGAAGCCCGGGGAAACGGCGGCCCCCAGTAGAATCGCTCCGGAGATCGTGGTCTCCAGCGGCAATTGTTCCAGCGTCCGCAAGGCCATCCCCCCGCCACCCGAGTGGCCGATGAGAAAAACCGGCCGCTGGGGCCAGCTTTTCTGATAAGCCAGAATTTTTTCAGCAATGGCTTGCGACTGGATCCGATGCCGTTTTCGGGACCGAAGATTATGAAACACGCGAGGAAGCCGGTGGGTCCAGTCGTAAATTTCGATCGCATAGGGGACCTCGGCTTCGATCAGCCCCCGCTGAATCCGGCGGTTCAGCCAGCTGTATCCTTCGATTCCGGGAAGGATGATGACATATCCGCGCTGCTGCCGGTGCTGGGAAAGGAATTCCCGCGACAACGGATCATTCTGCGAGTATTTCCATTGGATCATGACCTGCTCAGCTTCCATTGAAGAGCGGTGTCCACCAGGTCCGCTGCCGGACCGGCTTCCCTTGAATTTCTTCCGGAGACAAGGGGATGCTGTCCGCTGTGAGGGGAACGGGGGAATGATTCCAGAATCCCGCGCTGATTTCATTCCCCTTGTTTCTTTTGTCCAGCCTGGCAGACAGCCGCATCCCCCATTCCCAGCCGATTCGTCCCATCGTCCAGCGGGCGTTGAGATCCTGAATCGATCGGATGCATTCTTGATTTTCGCTCTTGAAGAGCATCGCATCAATCCCCACCGGACCAAAATAGCCCAATGATTGCAACCGAGCGACTGCCGCCGACTGATCGCGGAGAAGGGCGCTTTCCAACGATACGGAAAGTCCCAATGTCTTGATCCCCGTTCCTGCGTACCTTCCACGGGAATCAGTCCGAAGTTCCGTCAGGCCGAGAAATTGTGGAGATCCCGAAGGAGGAATGTCCCATTGCCCGCTCAGTTCTTTCTGACCATTCAGCAGCGGTTCGATATGCACACAACCCTGCCGTTCGATCAGTCGCCGGACTGTCTGCATTTGCCTGTCGGTAAGAACCGAAGTTCCCCGCATCTGTCCGCGACCGGACTGGCTTTGATTCGGCTTAATCACCCAGCCGGTTTTCGTTCGGATCAGCCCTTGCAAAAGCTGTTGTGCTTCCTCAAACGTCCTGGCCATTCCCTCGCCGGGGAGGAGCAGTCCCCGTTCCTCACAGAGCTGGAACGCGAATTCGCGGGCATTGATGCTCCAGATCAGATCCTGTTCCGGAGCGGTGATCTCGATTCCCAGCTTCCGGGCCTGTGTGCGCACCGCGGGAGTCCAGCCCCAGGGAACAAGCGTCCGTGCCCGGGACTGTGACAACTGATGCGGCGCCATCGGGTGAACGCGGATCCCGAAACATTTCTCCATCCGTCTCCAGAACGGATCGGGAATGGGTTGAGGGGTCAAAATTTCGTCTCCGTCACAGGCAACTGCCATCCAGACAACGGCAAGCTCCGCTTCCAGCCGCTGGACCTGCAACGTGGGATTCTGTCCCGGCTCTCTGGCCTGCTCGAATGAAAAATTTCCCATGAAGAGTCGAGACATCGGCAAGGCATCGCTGAAAAGAAAGTGCCGGCGGAGAGGATGGTTGGACTCGTTTGCACTGCCACAATGGCGTAAAATAGCCTGTTTCGATGATTGCCCGCAATTTTGAGCAGGATAGATCGCGATCGCTTCGGCGATTTTCAGGAAAACCTGAAAAGGGACTTCCAGGCACGACCGAATTGTGAAGATCCTGCTCCAGCCAGCCGAGATGTTCCGTGAATTCTTCTCCGTATGACGCCATTTTGTTTGTCTCGTTTGGCGGTCCGGAACGACGCGAAGATGTCATTCCCTTTCTGGAAAACGTGTTGCGAGGAAAAAACATTCCCCGGGAACGAATGCTGGCGGTTGCGGAACATTACGACCATTTCGACGGCGTGAGTCCGATCAATCAGCAAAACCGGGAGTTGATTGAAGCGTTGAGAAAGCGACTTCCCGACTACGGAATTCACTTGCCGATTTACTGGGGAAATCGGAACTGGCATCCGCTTCTTCCAGAGACAATGCGGGAAATGACTGCCCGGGGACACCAGCGGGCACTCGCCTTCGTGACCGCGGCCCACAGTTCCTATTCCGGTTGCCGGCAATACCGGCAGAACATCGAGGAGGCACGAGCGAGTGTTGGACGGGAGGCGCCGATCGTCGATAAAATTCGTGTCTTTTATAATCATCCGGATTTCATCGCAGCCGTCGCTGCCCGGTTGATGGATGCGATTCACCGGTTGCCAGAAGCCATTCGAACCGAATGCACAGTCGTTTTCACCGCTCACAGCATTCCCCTGTCGATGGCAGGAAACTGCCGGTATGTGCAGCAGTTGCAGGAAAGTTGCCGGCTCGTCGCAAACGAGTGCGGAATCCCTTCCGCACGCTGGCAACTGGTTTACCAGAGTCGAAGCGGTCGCCCGCAGGATCCCTGGCTGGAACCGGACGTGCTGGATCAGTTACGGATATTAAAGTCCCGGGGAACACCGGGAGTGATTCTCGTTCCCATCGGCTTTCTCTCCGACCACATGGAAGTGATGTATGACCTGGATATCGAAGCCAGAGACTTGTGCCAGACGCTGGAACTTCCCTTGGAACGGGCAGGAACAGTCGGCACGCACCCGAAGTTTGTGGACATGATCTGCAAGCTGATTGGCGAGCGCATTCATGAGAACGTTCCCCGGCAGGCAATTGGAGAATTCGGCCCGGACGGGGACATCTGTGCCACCGACTGCTGCCCGGCCTCCCTCCGCCGATAACGTCCGTTCCAGGGAATGGCCCACAGTTCCTGCCGGTCATGCATCGCATGGCAATTGCAAAGATCGTCATCAAATTGCGTCAGGCAACTCCGGGAGGGAACGCATCCGTGCGGTACAGGCCGCATTCCGCCGCGCGAGACCCCGCCATTCATTAAATCAAGCGCGAACTCATGTCAGAACAACATGCGCTCACAGATCCAGGCACCAGTGAACACGCTACAACTCGAAGTCGAATTCGTTATTGCCGGATTGGACGTCCCGTTGCAATTCGGTTGCGGTATTGTATTTCTCCGGGATGTATTGAATGACTTCATCCTCGAGTTCGTTGTTGGGATTTTGGACCTGCTTCCCTGTTTTTCTGGTCGCCAGAATCTGAATCTGGTTTTCACCGACAACAACTCCGCGGGAGTCGACCGGATCGGAATGAGAATCGTACTGGCCATCGTGAATGACAAGCTGGACCGATGATCCACTCACATTCGGGCCGGGAATAAATGTGATAATGCCGGTTTCCACCGGTTTGCCTTGATAAGTCACTTTCCCATGAACGATAGCACGGGGAACTTCCCCACTTCCCGATGAACACCCCGCGATTCCTCCGACGCCCAGAAGAATGGCACAACAGACCCCATATTGGCGATACAAATTCCGCTTCTCCGTTCATGGTTGGCGACGGGAAATTTTGATGAGAAAGAGGATTAAAATTGTCCCAGGACATTTCCGTCTTGCTTTTCCCCGAGATTATGCCAGGTAGCAAGATTGATATTGTTGCTGATGAAGTGGACGGAACCGTCGGCCATCGTGACGTGGACTCCTCCCACATGCTGGCTTCTGGCGACGGTGTTCACATAAACTTCAAAACGATCACAGTCCTGTACCGGGGAATTGGGAGGAAGAATGGTGCAGTATGGCCATGTAGAGGTATTACCATATCGCCAGGAATAACCGCGTGCCATGAGAGTGGCCGAAGGGGAAGCACAGGGATTCACGTCGCTGGAGGAAGTCCCCACGGGAACTCCCACCAGGCATTCGGAAATCGCCATTGTGTTGGAGGTTCCATCCGTAATACTTTTGAATTTGCAACTGCTGTTCGAGGAGAAGACCGCATTTTCCAGACTGTTATTGAGGACCACCCGCGCCCAGGTTCCGTTGCTGACGATATAAGATCCATAATTTCCGCCGGCGGATGCTGTTGCTCCGCCGCTTCCATAAAGACGGGTCGTATTTCCAATGCAGGCAACATAATTCGTGGGAGCATAAGTCGGATATTGTGTCGATGTCTTCGTGGGATCGCTGGGGCAACGGAATGCGGGAATGATCACTCGATATGTATTATTGGGATCCCAGCTTGCCGATCCGTGCAGGCCACTGAAATTCATCTGCTGATAGAGGGGCGCCTGATCCATGAAGGGGAGCAGGTAGCACAACCAGGTCGCACGATTGGAAACATTTGGACAACTGGCTCCCGTATCCCCAAACAGGCATCCCATGGGAAAGCATCCATGGGTATCCGCATAGTTATGCAGTGCCAGACCGAGTTGTTTCAGATTATTTTTACATTGGCTGCGGCGGGCCGCTTCGCGGGCCTGCTGGACTGCGGGCAGCAGCAACGCAATCAACACAGCGATGATGGCGATCACCACCAGGAGTTCGATCAGCGTGAACCCTGAAGAACGCGAAAACCGCAACGACCGATCGACCGGAACAATTGCGTTTTGGAAAACAGAACTCGTTCGTCTTGTTCTCCTGAACCGAACCGGGGATCGCTTCCAGCAATGGAAATTTTTCCAGGAAAGATAAGTTGTCACGGCAACGTTCCATGGGTTCATGAAAGAGTCGAAAAATCTCCGCGGCAGATCGACACACGGAGAGATGAATTTCCAATGGAAATGCTGGAAATCGACGAGATTCATCAAAGGAGAATCTCATTGCCCAAATCAATGATCACTGGTGGCCGCGCATATTACATCAAGCAATTCTTGAATGTATCCGAGTCGATGAATCACGTCAAGATTTGCAGGGTGCGATCAAGGTCGGCGAATTGGAAACCCGCGTCGTTTGTCAGGGGAATTGCCCCCCAGAGTGGATCCCGACCGCAGACCCACCAGGAGGGGAGCGTCCCTTGAAGGTGAGTCAGCCCGGAAGTGAAGCGTTCCCTGAAGGTGGGTCAGCGGCCCGATGAATTTCCAGGCGAGTCTGCCTTCCGGCGGAACGTCTGACTTGCAGCAACCCCCTCCATCCGGCCTCGACCGCACCCTACGAACGACCTGACCTACAGCTCTATTTTTTCGAACTGCCTGAATGGCTTTTGAGCGAATAATCCAACGTATTCTTTCCCGCCTGGACCTCGGCGGTGAGCTTTGATTTTGAATTGTATTCTACCGGGAGCATTTCCAGCGTATCGAATTTGGAGTCTGGCCCACCGACTTTGCTGATCCGAACTTCATGCATCCCGAGTACTGCTCCGGGAATTCCGGGAGAATAAATCAGTTCATATTTCCCCTGTGTGTCCGTGGTCCCATATGACATGGCTCCATTCTGCAACGGAGTGAATGTGATCTGGGCTCCCCCCAGCGGTTGATTGTCCAGCAGGACCACTCCCGAGACGAGGCCGAGTTCCTGGTCGGGTATGTTTCTGTTTCCACACGCAACCAGAGACAGGAGTAACAAGAATGCCATTGCAGTGAAAGCAAATCGAGTGTGCATGTGAGTTTAAAATCTCGGAGCTGTCACGAAGGAAGGTGCCCTGCAAGTGTTTCAGCTGGCAGGGTGTGGAGTGTCGAAGCCACTCCATCAAAAAGGCCTGGTTGGGGGCATCCGTATCAGTCTTCACATTCTTAGAACTCGCCAAGGATTTCCTGACCGGCTATGGTCACCAGGGCTTGTTGTGTCACCATGCTGATATTCGCGCTTAAAAAACGGACTGAACCGTCCCCCATCAGAACATGACAGCCCCCTACGTGCTTACTTCCTGGAGAAAGGTACTGCGCCCGAGAGTCCGTTGCGGAAATGACCTGATTAATTCGATATTGATAGGGAGAAATTGTCCCCGTGGCCACATAGGCAGCCCAGAAAGGACCACGATATGGTGCATCTGTTTCTGTCCGGCATTCAATGACCATCATGGAGTTGCTCATCCCGTCGGAGAAATTCTTTGAACGTGCGGCTCCATTATGTCCGAAAGCGGAAGCTCGAGTAGAAGTTGATGATGTGGCAATATACTCATTATAACTCATTCCCATATTGTAAATCGGATAGACTGGAGAATAATTCGTCAGATAGCCATTTCGGACCGAATAAGCTGTTGTTGACGGATAGGAATAGGGGCCTTTTTTAAATGGGTCACTCGGACAATTATATGTGGCAATAGGGATCTCCGTGGCGGCTTGATATCCGCCTCCTCCCATTCCTGCCGCGCCTGCCCCATTGACACCGTCCGAATTGCCAGTGGCAAGGTTGAAGTCGATTTTTGAGTACAGGTTGGCCTGGTCCATAAATGGAAGGATGAACAGCTGCATGGTATAATTGCGGACGAAAGGCGTGAGCGTATTCTGCAACCAGCCGCTGTCATAACCTCCCGCGTTAATATCTCCAGGGGGCAGAACCTGGTGGGTGTCGTGGTAATTGTGCAGTGCCAGCCCCATCTGCTTCAGATTATTTTTACATTGGCTGCGGCGGGCCGCTTCCCGGGCCTGCTGGACCGCGGGCAGCAATAGTGCAATCAGCACGGCAATGATGGCGATCACTACCAGGAGTTCAATCAGCGTGAACCCTGAAGAACGACAAAAACGCAACCAACGTCTTATGTTAACCTGAAGATTCTGGGGGTGTAGCATCTGCGTTCCGTTCTCTCTTGAATGAAATGGATTACGAATCAGCTTCGTTTTGATGCTGCAGGAAACAAAAACTGGTTTAGCGTCTTTTTACGAACCTGGGGAGATGTTTGACGAACGTGAGAAGCTTTTGCACAAAAAGTCGAGGTCGGTCCATGAAGTCGGGGCCGCTGTACGAACCATCCGCAATCCACAGCGGACCGGCACTTTTTGTGCAAAGCCAATGTGAAGAGCGAATCTGGAATCATGTCAACCCAATAAACCGACATTACTTTAAACATTGGCATTCACTGATGTCAACGTTTGAAGCATTCGGGCTCCTCCTCGCATCGGCGTCGTGGCGATGGCGTTGCGGGAAAGAATTACGAAACCGATGAGAAGAATTCCCAGATGGTTGAAAACTCCCCGCATCAAATTGCGAACAACGGGCCGAAAGCACTAAAGCCAATCGATGTCGCATGAGCCGCCTTCCGCCACACGAGAACCTGCCCATGCAGGAACCAGTCATTCATCAAGTCAAGCGAGCCGGTGCAACTGGCTCAAGCCCTGAGCATGGCATCTTGAGTGGTGGCAAACTCCATCGAAAAATCTTTTTCCTGTGAAGAAATCAGACGCTGCGATGTGAAGCACGTCCGCCAAACAGACCTGTCTCGGCGGGGAATGGCTCTCCCTGCTTTCCAGAATGGAGGCTTTTGTAAAGAAGAGTTTCAAGTGCCCGTTACTGGACTCGAACCAGTGACCTTTCGGATGTGAACCGAACGCTCTAACCAACTGAGCTAAACGGACTGAATCATCGGAATTCTGATCGAATCACCGAAGACATGTTCTTCGACTTCCCCACCAGAATATTCCTGCTCGCCCCTTTCCGGAAAAGGGTCCGAAAAACGTTCTCAAACAGGCTTTTCATCAAACGTTTTATGGCGACAGCCCCCGGAACTCTCCCGGGAAAAGCCCTCAAGGCGGAAGGGGACAGAGTACAGGTAATCCGTAAGGAGGTCAAACGATCCCATTGCGACAGCATGGAAATTTGAAGTCGATCCCGTTAAGACATTCGCATCAGTTTGCTCTTGTCGAACATGAAGAGCGAACAGGTGGGCAAATCGGGAGATATTTTGACGCGGGAGATCCGCTGTGTTTCATACAGGGAGACGGCTGGGAAATGCCCGGGGCATTTCGAGCGTTCAGCCATTGCCAATGAACGGCCAGGATGACGGCACATGCGGCCCGTCCGGGAAGTCTCTTCTTGTGGAATCGGTTTCCGTCCGCAGCTCCACACAACAGCCTCACCCCCTGTCCGTGAAAAGTTTTTTTTACATTCGCGGAAATCGTGCAGCATGCATGAACGTTGTCACGATGGGACTTCCCGCCATTGTGCTGGCCTTTCTGGCGGTTCGGCTGCGACTGGATGAACTGCTGAAGGCCAGTTTCTGGTTCGATGAAGCCTGTTCCTGGCGCATCAGCCAGTTCTCTTTTCCGGACATGTGGGACGCGATTGGGCGCGACGCCCATCCGCCGGTTTTCTACATGCTGCAATCTTTCTGGCAGCAAATCGCCGGGACGACGGTTGCTTCCGCACGGACATTGAGCCTGTTGTGCGGTCTGGGATCGGTGGCGGCCATGCTGTTTCTGGCGAACGCCTGCGCGCGGAATGAAGGCGTTTCGCTCACACAGCGGTCTCACGGAGTGACGGTCTGGCTGGCGGTATTTTTACTCGCCCTGAGTCCCTTGCAAATCACCTACAGCCAGCAGGCACGTCCCTATGCACTCTGCGTTCTGCTGACATTGCTGGCCTCCGCCGAACTGATGCTGGCCATGGAACGCCCCGCGAAATGGGAACGGTGGATGGCATTCGGAATCACCGGGGGGCTCCTCTCTCTGACCCATTATGCAGGTCTGTTTTCCTTGCTCGGACTCTTTCTGTTCGGAGTGATGGAGACGCTTCTGGATTGTCGCGGGCGGGGGAACCCCCGTGACAATGCTCATCGCTGGCTGGGACTGCTGGCCTGCCTGCTGCTGATTCAAGCCTGCTGGTGGCCCTGGCTGCCGATTTTTCAGCATCAATGCCAGCGAGCCAACAGCCAGTTCTGGTTGTCGCCATTCACCTGGGAAGATTGGCGAGAAATCACGGCCGGTGCCGTAGTACAAAACGGAAGTGGTGAACACTCCGAATGGGGAAGCGCAGTCTGGATTCTCTGGCTGGGAATTCCGATTCTATCCGCATTGTTGTGTGGGCGCAGCGGTCGGCTCGTGGCCTGCGGAGCGGGAATTCCGTTGCTGGGGCTGACAGCCTATTCCCTTCTGATTCGCAATCTTCTGGAGATGCGAATGCTCTGTGCCGCCCAGGGAATGCTTTGCCTGGGAGTCGCCCTGCTGGTGGGACGGATCCGTGTTTTTTCTCTTCAGGCACTCTGTCTGCTGGCGCTCGGCGTGGTCGCCCTGAAAAACTGTGGAGAATACTCAAAAGAGCGTAATTGGCATGGAAATCATGCCGGCCTGCAACAGGCTGTCGACTTGCTGAATCGTATTCGGCAAGCTGATGAACCGGTTTTGGTCTGTTCTCCGTTTTTCTTTGTCAGCCTTGTGACTCAGTTACAACATCCTGAACAGGTCTATGTGGTTTATTCCAGCGATCCTCGGCAGGATGTTCTCGGTGGGCCTCCCTTGCGTCCTGAAGATTACGAACCAGTTGAGGCCCTGGTGGCTTCGTTACCGAAAACAATCTGGACCGTCGATGCGGGTCAGTTGTTCGGGAGACCGGGCCAGGTCCGAATTCCCGAACAGTACATCCCGATCAGACAAACCCGGTTTGCTGAATCATTTGGAATCCCCGCGGAAATCATCATTCGTGGTTATCGTCTTTCCTCTCCCCCGTTGGCTCCCGTTCCTTGATCGAAATGAATGCAAAATTGTCACTCTTCTTCGAAAGATTGTTTTTGCCGGTTCTAATCCGCCCGAACAAAAAACGCTCCCTCATCGTCGCATCGATCCTGAGTTTCCTGCTGCTCACAGCCCGATCAGGCAAGGCCCAGGAACCATTGCCGTCAACGTTATCCAGCGAAGAGTTTGAACAACTCGATCAGGATCGGAGTCACGGTCTTTCGCTGGAAGAGTTTCTGGGGTGCGAAAAGAACCATTCCGGGCTTTCCCAGCCGGCATTGCGCCAGCGGTTCCGGGTCTTCGATCTGGACGGGGATCAGACACTTTCCCTGAGAGAATTTCAGACGACTCCCGGCGTGATCGCGGGGTCCGAACGGGCTGCTCTTCCCGATCCACTGGCTGATCTGATACGGGAAGAAGTGAATCGTCTGGTCAGCCAACTTTCGATTCCGGTAGCGGCTGCGGAGATCCGTTCCACATGGAAAGAACATCTGCCCCCCTCCGTGCCGCTGGGCAGCGATGACTGGGATTTCGATCGTGACGGACAGGTCTCTCGTGAAGAATTGCGGCAAGGGCTTGAAATTGCCTATGGCTTACGTCGCCCGGATGGATTACCCGCGCGGCGTTCGAATGGGTTTCTTTTTAATGGCAGCTATTTCGATTACCTGGACGGGGACGGGAATCGGCAACTTGCGCGGCGGGAACTGGTCGAACGCTATCATCTCGGTGCCGATGCACTTGTCGAATTTTTGAACGCCACGGACACCAATCACGATGACCAACTGGATTTGAAGGAGATCGATGCCACTGGCCTCTTCCAGACAGATATTGCCGCGGAATTTCTGAAATGGGATCGGAATGGAGATGGAGAAATCAGCGGGGAAGAACTGGAGCAGGGGGGGGATTGGCAACGCGGCCTGGCTTCCGCCATGCTCCCGGCGTTCGATGAGGATCATAATGGCCGACTGTCATTCCGGGAATTTCAACTCGCCCCGCTGAGCAACCCGCTGATCAATCTGACTTCTCAACGAACCGATCAGAACGGGGATGGACGGCTCAATTTTCACGAGTTCTTTCCCGATCCCTCTCTGTGTGGAAGCGGCCTGAGCCATCTCTATTTTCAAAAACTCGACCGCAATCGGGACGGACTGCTGGACCTGCATGAATTCCGCTTCCGAATTGTCCCCGAACGGCTCAATGGACGGCAACTGATCGAGATTCTCGATCGCGACGGCAATGCCCTGATTTCTCAAGCGGAACTGTTCACTCCTTTGGATCGGCCGTTGCAAGATCCAGGCAGACCGCTGCTCATTCCCTTTCATCAGGAGCGTTTTGCAGATGCGGATCAGAATGCGGATGGTCAACTGGACGAGCGGGAACTGGCCCTCGCGCCCGACTTGTATGCCATCGCCAATACGGAGACGGAGCTTTCCCGGAACATATTGCCACGGTTTCAAAAAGGAGATCACAATCACGACGGCGTCTTCAGCGAACAGGAATGGAACGAGGAATTGAAAGAGAAAAGCCCCGCTGAACGGCGGCAGGCCTTCCTGATGGCGGACGTGGATGGCTCAAACGGGCTTTCGTTTCCGGAATATTGTTCCAGCTTTCTGATTCATGATGTTCCGTTGCGTCCCTGGGTGAGCGATCCCATCCGTGATGAACAGCAGCGGGTCTTGAAAATCGTTCGTCAGAACTGGGAGCAGGATCAATCCGATCTGGCAGCCAGCGATCTGGTCCGCCGGATCCAGCGAAGTTGCGAATTCTTTTCCGAAGCCGATCTGACAGGATGGGATCTCGATCAGAACGGAGCATTCAGTCCATCCGAGGTTCATTTCGGACTGCAAAAATATTTCGCCATCCGGACCCCCTCGGGAGGCCTGTTGCGACGGCCGAATGGACAGGTCTTCAACTGGCGAACGGTCCGGGATCTCGACCAGAGCAAGGACCATCAACTGGATCACCAGGAGTTTCTGGCAGGATACTGGAAACAGGGAAATGAAGCCGTGACCGCTTTTCAGCAGGCCGACTTCAATCATGACGACCGGTTGAGTCTCGCGGAACTTTTGCGAAGCGATCTTTTCTGGATCGATACACAGGCCGAATTTCGACGATTCGACGCGGATCAGGATGGCCGGATCGGTGAGCAGGAACTGAAGGAACAATCCCGAGCGTACGAAAAACGAATGGCCCGGTTTATTCTGCCGGCTTTCGATACAAACAGCGATCAGCAACTCGACTTTCTGGAATTCCGCAGGACTCCACTGGCAAATCCCGTCCATGATTATCATTCGCGACGATGGGACGATGATGACACAGGAACGTTGTCCCTGCTCGAATTTCATCGCGGTTTAAGCGGCCCGACATCGGGCATGGGACTGTCCGGCCTTTTCTTCCGCGTTCTGGATCGAAATCGCGATCACGTGCTCGATTTTGACGAGTTAAAATTTTCCGCGAACCTGAAACGACTGCCTGGGAACACCGTTTTTCAGATGCTGGACACCAATCGTGACGGCGGATTACAGCTTCCCGAACTGCTGGAACGAGAACGTCCCCGCAATTCCAGCACGCTGGCCCGCCGCCAGTCCGAACAACGCAGCATGGAAGTGGAAGAGGCGTTTCTGGCCGCGGATGCCGATCACAATCAGAGGCTGTCGCTGGAAGAATTTCAGTCCCCGGAGACGACCATCCGGCAAGTGGTTCTGGGGGTCACCTTACGGCGTTCCGCCGACGGGGGAACGCCCCAGGTACAAGCGGGATCGGCATCCACTTCCTGGCGAACCCTTCTGTTTTTCGCGGCCAATGTCTGCCTGTTCCTGGGCGTTGCCGTCTGGTTGTTCCGCTGGCGGGCATCGCGTTAATGGCAGCGGATCTCGTTTCTTCCAGGAAAGAGGCCGGGACATGTTGCTGGTCTGGAGAAAAAATTTCGGGTGAACGGTGAGCAGTACAGACAGACCGCCAGACAATGCGGAGATTCATCGAATGCTGTCCGAGTCAGCGGACCGCTGGACTCCGGTTTGTCCCCAGGTTTCTCGTCGAACCGTTGGTGATACGGAAAAATTTGCGTACCTTTCCGGAAACCATTTTCCGCTTGTCCTCTTTGGTGCTTTGAGCGGACTGCTGTTGCTGATCGGACTGTGCCGGTTCGCGGTCGTTGAATCGCTGCTCTGGATCGCGGTTCCATTCGTGATGGTCAACGGGTGTTATCTTGTGCTCTCCTATGGAGTGATGTTTGCTCCGGGAACATATTCTCGAAGGGAACATCAGGCGCGGATGGCCCGTTGGCAGGGTGAGGCATCCTCTTTGAAAGAGATTTGCGTGGATGTCTTTCTTCCCGTCTGCGGGGAACCCTGGGACGTGATCCAGGAAACCTGGAACGCAGTGCGTGCGTTACGCTGGCCGGGAAAATTACAGATCGTTGTGCTGGATGACTCCCCGGACGATCCGCTTCGCGAACGGGCACTCGTTTATGGCTTTCAATATCTGAAGCGGGAAGACCGCACGTTTCAAAAGGCCGGGAACCTGCGCTATGGTTTTCAGAAAACCAACGGAAAATTCATTCTTTTGCTCGATGCTGATTTTTGTCCTCGCCCGGAAATGCTGCTGGAACTGGTCCCCTGGCTGCTGGAAGACGACCAGCGGGCAATTGTGCAGACACCTCAATATTTCGATGTCGCGCCGGCAATGAACTGGATCCAGGCGGGAGCCGGGTTCGTTCAGGAACTGTTCTACCGGCTCATTCAACCGGCCCGCGACCGCTTCGGGGCGAGTGTCTGTGTCGGTTCATGTGCGGTGTATCGCCGAGCGGCACTGGCGGAACTCAACGGGGCTCCGGAAATCGATCATTCCGAAGACCTGTGGACCGGTTTCGAACTGCTGCATCGCGGCTGGTCGATCAAATATGTTCCGGTCATCTATGCCAAAGGGCTCTGCCCGGCGACGCTGGATGCCTTTTTTCGCCAGCAGTCCCGTTGGTGCCAGGGTTCTTTATCGCTGGTGCTTTCTTCACGTTTCTGGAACTCGACATTAACCTGGTCACAGAAGATCTGTTTCATTGCCGGATTCAGTTATTACCTCGCAACATCGATGAATTGCCTGTTGGCACCGCTGCCGCCGGTGGTGATGGTGTGCCTGTTTCCGGACTGGGTTCACTGGAATCATCTGGCGTTTTCAATTTTGGCGCTCATCTACACTCCTTTTATTTTAGGGTGGTGGAGTACGTATTCGCTCGGCTTTCATTTTCTGACGACACGCGAAGTTTCCGGAGCGGCCCATCTCGATGCCCTGCTGAGCCATGTTCTGGGGCGGGCCCGTTGCTGGATTCCGACTGGAAGCCATTCTCGAAACGAGGGACGCAGCCCCTGGAAAGGAGCGTTTCTGGCTTTGCTGGCTGCTTCGGCCCTGGGAGGACTTCTGGTCTGGACGGGAGCGATCATCGCCATTTCCCTGGCTCCGAACCGATGGGTTCATTTTTTGCCGCCGCTGCTGTTTTCCACGCTTCATCTGGCCATTTGCTGGCGCGCTCTGGAAGGATTGCCACTGCGGTGGCATCGACGGCCAACAGCATCGGCCGTTCGATCGGATGTCCCTCCCGCCGGTTGCAAACTGCACTGGGGACAGGTTCTGGTCCCCCTGTTCGTTTTGCTGGGGTGCTCCAGCTGGATCATTGCCCGCCCGCTTGCGGCTCGAAACGACATCTTTTCGCAGAACGCGACCTCGGGAGAGGATTTGCTTTCTCCTTCCACGGAAAGTCTCCGGTTCAACCTGGCTCCCGATGCTGATTTTGGCCCGTATGTCGTCACCAATGCCTTCCCCGGAGTCAATCTTCAGCGGATCGTCCGGATGCGCGAACATCCAACTCATGCCGGAACATTTTTTCTGGCAGATTACACGGGCCGTATCCATCAACTCGATTTCCAGAACGAAAAGTGGAATGCGAAACTCGTTGTTGACCTCACCCGGCAGCAAAGTCACCAGGAGGCAATCGGAGATCTGGCATTTTTATATTCCTTTGAAATCCATCCGCACTACCCAGCGGATCCGCGCTTCTTTCTCACGTATCACACAGCTCAGCAGGGAATTCCGCAGTCCTGGCGGGTGACGTCAATTCCCGTCCATGAGGAACAGTGCGCCGGCCTGATGGACGAACAACTTCTGATCGAACAAGCCATCGACAACACGGAACACATGGGGGGCGATCTGGCGTTCGATGACCAGGGATGCCTGCTGATTTCGTGCGGGGATCACGAACGCAGCCTGAATGATCACCGCTCCCAGCAACTGGGGCGTTCCTTCGATTCCGGAATTCTGCGGATTGATATCGACCGTCGGGGAAAGACATTCAGTCATTCCCCGAAGCGCATGCCAGAACAGACCTGGACGGCAAACTATTTCATTCCCAATGATAACCCGTTTGTCGGCAGAGCAGGCGTGCTGGAAGAGTTCTGGGCGCTTGGGCTGAGGAATCCATTTCGAATCTTTTTTGACTTCTCCCGCCGGGATCTCTGGATTGGAGACGTGGGGCAGGACCGGCTGGAACAGGTTGAAGTCGCCCGGGCGGGAACCAACCATCAATGGAGCTTTCAAGAAGGGACGTTGCCGTTCGAAAAAAGCTATTTAAACGGGATCCCCCCGGCGCCGCTGCTCGGAATCTCGACTCCACCCCATTATGAATATCCCCATGAAGATTTGAACGCCTGCATCGTCGGGGGAATTCTTTATCAAGGAGACCGGTTTCCGGAACTCAGCGGGAAATACATCTTCGGCGACAATCGCTCCGGTCGCATCTGGTCCATCGATCCTCGCTATCCCCGGGAACGGGCATTCCTGTTACAGCTTCCGTTCGGAAAAAAGTCCTCCACGCTGGTCTCGATCAGCAGTGACCGGGCCGGTGAAATTTATTTCACCAGTTTCGTTTCGACCCCCACCGTTCTCCGTTTGACACGATCCCGCCCGATGGGCTTTCCGGAATGGCTTTCCGAAGCGGATATTTTCGCCGAAATCACGACTCAAGCGCCGGCATCCGGTGTCCTTCCTTATGAAGTGACCGTCCCCTTATGGTCGGACGGAATGACGAAGCGGCGCTGGATCCGTCTCCCGCCGGGAACTTCGATCGACAACCGCTCTTTGCCCTGGAAGTTTCCTCCTGGAACATTGTTTATCAAGCACTTTGAACAGGGGGCGGACTTTGCGTCCCCTGGACGTCCCGTCGAAACACGTCTGCTTCTAGTCCGTGCCGATGGCAGTACCGCTGGTGCAAGTTATCTCTGGAACACGTCCGCGACCGATGCCCGGTTGCAGAAAGGACGTCTCTCCCTGGAAATGTCCGCCGGTGCGGAAACGTTTTTGTATCAAATTCCCAGCGTTCAGGACTGCAAGGTCTGCCATCATCGCGACAATGATGTTCTTGGATTCGTGCCGGAGCAGTTACACAGATTTCGCACATCAGCGCCCGAATCTCAACTGGCCTGGTTGAGTCGCTGGAACTGTTTTTTCAGACCATACCGCTCTGATGAACATGTCAGCGTCACCTCGTTATCGGCGCTGGACGATTCCGAGGCGCCGCTGGAACGGCGGGCACGTTCTTATCTGCACGCGAATTGCGGCTTCTGCCATCATCAGGATGGACTGGAGCATGTCCGGATGGATCTGGACTTTTTCAGCGATTCTTCCTCGCTGCTGAATGCTCCCGCACAGCTGCACTATCACCAGATCGATGGGCGCTATTCCCGGTTTCTGATTGCTCCCGGCAATCTCGCGGAATCGGCGATTTATCAGCGGCTGAAGACAAAAGACCGCCGCTTCGCGATGCCCTATCTTGGACGAAGCCGTCCCGACCCGGAGGCGCTGCGGGTTCTTTCAGACTGGATCCTGTCCCTGTCCGCGTCATCGCCTCGGCTCTCAATTCCCCGCAGCAACGAGGAGACGTCCCATGCAGCGCGGTGAACTTGTTTTCTCCCGCCGCTTCTCCCGCAATCAGGTTGGCCGTGTTGTTCAACCGAGACAACGTTGCGGGATCACGTTGCTGGAAGTGTTGTTCCTGTTGGCTGTGATCAGCTTCATTTTACTGCTGGCAACTCCCCGGTGGATGGCGATCCGGGAAACCTCGCGGCGGACCACATGCCAGCAACGATTGAAAAATCTCACGCTGGCCCTGCGGCACTATGCGGACGTGCACCGCACATTGCCCTGCGCGAGCCAATGGAGCACCGCCCGGACCGGTTCGCTCGCCTTGCACCGCTCACGGCGGATTGATGTGGTGACAGAAACCAACTGGGCGGTTCAGATTCTTCCGTTTTTAGATGGTCCCCGTCAGATACGGGACTTGTCGATTCAAGGGGCCATCGGCAATCCAGAGAACCGGGCGATCCGGGAATTGGCCCTGGCGGAAATGAACTGTCCCAGCGATACCTGGAACACAATCACAAACCGGTTTCAATTTCATCCCGCTGGAAAGGATGATGTGCTTGAGTTTGCCCGCGGGAATTATGCGATCAACGGGGGAACCCAGAATTTCGAGACCGATCCGCCAACGACCACCTCACCTCATGGAGACTATCTTCATCTGGAAATGAATTCAGAAACACGGCAGTATGCCATGTGGGGCAACGGCATCGCCGGCATCAATCGGGCCTTTGCGTTCTCGGAATTTGACAACGATCAGGGATCACTGATCGCGCTGGAAGAGATTCGGGCCGGGATCCATCCACTCGATCCTCGTGGCGTCTGGATGCTGGGCCAGATTGGAAGCAGCATCTGCTGGGGCCATGGAGCCAACGGCGATGACGCTGGTCCGAACAATCCCTGGATGCGGGCGGATGACATTCTGAATTGCAACCAGTTGCATCAGGCACTCGGCACGGAAGAATTGAATCGGCGGAACATGCCCTGCGTTGATTATGTGGATGTCAACCAGCAGGCCACGTCCCGCAGCCAGCATCCGGGAGGCGTCTCCGTTTCCCTGCTCGATGGCTCCGTCCGCTTCATTGCCAATTCCATCGATCCTGGTCTCTGGCACGTCCTGCATTCCCGGGAAACTCCCGCTGCCGAGTTAAAGGACTGGCGAAACAGAACGCCGCCGCAACGGAATCGTCCCATGGACGTGACGGTGGCCCGTGATGAAGAACCTCGCGGAGAGGACGCGACTTTTCCGAATTCGTTTTCAAATTCGATCGGTCAGACATTCGTGCGAATTCGCGCGGGAACGTTTCAAATGGGAACTCCTGACCGGGAAAACAGCACGGCGCTTCCGCCGGAAGCTCCTCCGCATCCGGTAATAATCACCCGTGATTACTGGCTGGGTGTTCATGAAGTCACTCGGAATCAATATCGCCGGATCATGGGGATGAACGGGGAATCTCGGGCGTTAGAACCGTCCAATCATCCCCCGTCTGATGAAACATCCGGCACGCTGCCGATGGCGGATGTCAGCTGGAACGAAGCCCGCGAGTTTTGTCGCCGGTTAACATTTCTCGACACAGAACGGAAAGCGGGCCGGGCTTATCGGCTTCCTACCGAAGCGGAATGGGAATATGCCTGCCGGGCTGGAGAAGAGACCGCCAGCCGCTGGCATGGTTCGCGCCTGGAGAATGATTTCTCCGGAGACGCTGCCGGAATGATCCCCCCGTTGCCGGTCCAGCCTGTCGGCTCCTGGCCCGCGAATCGCTGGGGAGTGTTTGATCTCCGCGGCAACGTCTGGGAATGGACCAGCAACTGGTATGCCCGGGACGACTACGTTCGGTCATCAGTCCACGATCCCCAAGGTCCCGGCTGGGGGATGTTGAAAGTTGTTCGCGGCAGCGACTGGAGATTTGTCGGAGAGACTTGCCATATCGATGCTGTCGTCATGCCCCCGTGGAAACGAAATCCCCTGGTCGGATTTCGGGTTGTCTGTTTCGAGCAAAGCAATGTGCTTTCTCCAGTCCCCGCGCGGCACGCGTTTCTTCAATGAATCTCTGTCTTCCTCGCGGAGCAACGTGGTCGATGTGGAATAAAACAGGTTCAATCACGCCGAAAACAGAATCGTCCCTTATTTGTGATTCACGATCTTACTGGCGAGTTCCCCAAAATCGCTCGCGCTCAGGCGCGTGTCCCGCGGAAGGCGTTTGAGTTCGTCGAGAATCTGTTCCACCTGCGCGTCCGTGGCGGGAATTCCCAGTTCTTCCATTCGGTGCTGCACCGCGCGACGGCCGCTGTGGCGTCCGAGAACCAGACGGACCTCGCCCCCCCCCACCAGTTCCGGGCGATAGGGCAGATACGTGTCCGGATGCTTCAGCAGTCCGTCCTGATGGATCCCGGCCTCGGTCGCGAAGATGTTTTCGCCCGTGACCGGCTGGTTGACCGGGATCGGAATTCCACACAATTCGGAAACGCGGCGGCAGATGGAAGTCATTTTTGTCAGATCGAGCGATTCGGGAGTTCCGAACTCTTCCGGATGCAGGGACATTGCCAATGCCACCTGTTCCAGCGAAGTGTTTCCCGCCCTTTCCCCGATTCCATTCATCGTTCCTTGAACGACATTCACCCCTTCCTGAATGGCGGCGAGCGTATTGGCCACTGCCAGTCCCAGATCGTTATGAAAATGAACAGCCAGCAATGCCCGGTCCAGGTTCGAAACCTGATCCTGAATTTTCCGGACCATTTCCCGAGACTGCTCGGGAGTGAAAATTCCCACGGTGTCAGGGAAGCCGATGGTCGTTGCTCCGGCATCGATGGCCCGCTGATAAATTTCGATCAGAAAATCGGGTTCCGTCCGGCTGGCGTCTTCCGGACTGAACGCCACGATTTCGAATCGTTCCGCGGCAAACGCAATGGAGTCACAAATCAGTTGCAGCACTTCTGACTGGGACCGGTGCAGCTTGTGCTGCCGATGGAGGGGACTGGTTCCGCAGAACAGGCTGACTCCGCGGCGATGTTGAACGCGGCCCGCGAGGGCTTCATCGGCCAGTTCAATATCGCGAGGCAGTGTCCGGCAGAGTGCCGTTAGAACAACGTGCGGAACATTCGGAACCATCAGTTGAATGGCGGCAATATCCGCGGCGGACGATGCGGGGAAACCCGCGTCCAGCGAATGAATTCCCCACCCATCCAGCAACCGGGCGATTTCCAGTTTCTGTTGCGGATCGAGGGTGGCGCCGGGCATCTGTTCGCCGTCGCGCAGCGTGGTGTCGCTGAACAGAATTCGCCCGCTTCGTCGATGATGACGAATGATTTCCCGTTTGATCCGGTTTCTGATCGGACGAGTCCAATGCGAAAAAAAATGCCCCATGAATGAAAACCTGTTTCAAGTTGCAAGGACTCGCGTACTTTGCATAAGGGATGTATGGGATGCAGGATCCTTGTGCCTCCCTTTTTTCGCCAGTGGTTCATTCCACGGTCACGCTTTTTGCCAGATTTCGTGGCCGGTCAACATTCCGCTTTCGGACCAGGGCAGCGTGATAGGCCAGGAGTTGCAAGGGGATACTGGCCAGCAAGGGAGAGAGTAATGGAACCGTGGGGGGGACTTCGATCACGTCGCTGGCCAGTTTCGCCAGGTGAGGATCGCACTGATTCACAATGGCGATTATCCTCCCTCCCCGGCTGCGGACTTCCTCAATATTGGAAAGAATTTTCTGATAGGTGACATCCTGCGTGGCAATCACCACGACCGGCATTCCCTCATCAATCATGGCGATGGGACCATGTTTCATCTCCGCGGCCGGCAGACCTTCGGCATGAAGGTAACTCACTTCTTTTAACTTCAACGCCCCCTCAAGCGCCGTGGCATAGTTGATTCCCCGTCCCAGGTACAACCAGTTTTGCCGATCAGCATAGCGTTCGGCGATCCCGCGAATCTGGGATTCTCGTGCGAGGATTTTCGAAATCGAGTCCGGAATCGCGTCGAGTTCTTTCAAGAACAAAGCCATTGCCTCCTGGGACAAATGTTTTCGCCGTCCCAGGTAGGCCGCAATCATGGCAAGCACCGTGACTTGTCCGAGGAAGGCTTTCGTGCTGGCCACTCCGATTTCCGGCCCTACATGCAGATAGACCCCCGCGTCCGTCTCCCGGGCAATGGAAGAGCCAACGGTGTTCACCACACCCAGCACCGTTGCTCCCCGCGTACGGACTTCTTGCAGGGCGGCCAGTGTGTCGGCGGTTTCACCCGACTGGGAAATCGCAATGGCCAGTGTTCCCTCTTCAATCAGCGGGTTTCGATAGCGGAGTTCGCTTGAATATTGTACTTCCGCCGGCAAAGCGGCAAGTTCTTCGATCAGATATTCACCAATCAGGCCAGCGTGCCAGGCACTTCCACAACCAAACAACAGCACCCGCTTGACCTGGCTGAGCTGACGGTCCAGGGAACGGAGTCCGCCCAGAGTCACAATCGCTTTCTGGGGATCAATTCGCCCCTGCAAGGCCATGCGGATGCTGTCGGGCTGTTCGTGAATTTCTTTCTGCATGAAATGCTGAAACCGTCCCAGTTCAATCCGCTCCAGTTGCTGATCGATCGGTTCGAGTTCGACGTCGAGCGGCTGGGCATCGACAGTGGACAATTCCAGCCCAGCATCGCTGATCACTCCCAACTCTCCGTCTTTCAGAAAGACGGCCCGGTCCGCGTGTCCAGCGAGAACAGCCGGATCAGAGGCAATCAGAAATTCGTTTCCGGGCATCAGACCAGCGATCAACGAACTACCATTCCGGGCGATCACGATTTTTCGGGCAACATCGGCACAGATCACCGCGATTCCAAACGTTCCTTCCACCTGTTGCAGCGCTGCCCGCACGCTGCATTCAAAAGCACCGCACTGGCGGTAATTCAGGCCGATGAGTTGCGCCAGCACTTCGGTATCGGTCTCGCCGGAGAATCCGATCCCATGGTCAAGAAGCAACGTGCGAATGGCTGCTTGATTCTCAATCACGCCGTTATGAACAAGGGCAATTTTTCGAGCGGAATCGAGTTGTGGATGGGCGTTCGGAATGCTCGGCTTGCCGTGAGTTGCCCAGCGTGTATGAGCAATTCCGCAAGTCCCTGGAGGAGGATTTCCGGTGATGGCCTGTTCCAGCGCGGCCACTTCTCCCACGCACCGGCGGACATCCAGCCCCTGTTCGGTCCAGGTGGCCAGGCCGGCGGAGTCATACCCGCGATATTCCAGGTGCTTTAATCCCTGGATGAGCCAGGGGGTCGCTGCGGATGCTCCCAGGTAACCGACAATGCCGCACATAATATTTTTCGTGGTGAAATGTTGATCCGTGCTAAGTGGAACGCCACGTGAGAACTTTTGTCTGATGATTCCACGGATGCGCGGCATCCGTGGTCTGCGTGGTGAGCGTCGCGCCGTTTTCCGTGAGCCTGGCAGTGGTCCATCCCGTCGTTGACTTCGCGGGATCTGCCACGAACGACGTTGCGGGAGTATTCAAAATGTGAATGCCCTGATGTTCGGCATAGCTACGGTCATGAATGTGCCCATGAATGAAGGCTTTGACCCACCGGCGTGGGCCGATGACGTCCCATAATTCCTGAGAATCAATCAGACCTCCTGGGAAATGCACTGGATCTCCTCCCAGCCGAGGATTGTGATGGGTCACAATAATCGCCGGTTTCGCCTGAAAACGATCCAGAACTGATGCCAGCCATTGGCGTTGTTCTTCACCGATGATCCCGGAAGTCACCATCGTTTTCTGTAACGAATCGAGTAAAAAGAAATTGGCATATCGCGATTCGACGATCGTCAGATGCCGCGACTCAATCACCGGATTTTTCGGTTTCTGCTCGTTCATCACTTCATAGAACGCCTCACGGTTATCGTGATTGCCAAGCGTCAGATGGGTTTCGATCCCGGCGTCCTGGAGCGGCTGGACCAGTCGGGCAAAGTGCCGATAGTCTTCCGGGAGTCCCTTCATCAGCACCAGATCCCCATTAATGATCACACATGCCGGTTTTTTCGGCAGGGCCACCAGTTGATCAACAACCTGGCGGAGGTGGCTGGGAACCGGTGAATTCTCCGGATGTTTTCCCCCAATATGTGTGTCGTTCAGAATGTAGATCAGGTCCGAGTCAATATCAGCGGCCTGTGCGGTCGCATTTCCGCGACTACAGAAGAGGACACTTGCCCCTGCGACCTGAAGAAATTTTCGGCGACTCAATACATTCAGATGGACTGGCATGAAGGTCTCTCCGGGGGTGATTATAAGGGTCAGGAAAGTATTGCCTGCCGCGAATGGGGTCTTTGCATTTCCATGACGTCCCCTGCCATCATGCAATGTCTGACCTGCTGAAGGAAGCCTTACTCCCCCCGTTGCAGGCGTTCGGCGTAATAGGCCGCAGTCTTTCGCAGTCCTTCTTCCAGGGGGACACGGGGTTCCCATTGAAGAAGTGTACGGGCCCGGGTGATGTCCGGACAGCGGCGTTTTGGATCGTCCTGCGGTAACGGGGCCCGCATCAGCTTCGATTTTGAACCGGTCACGTTCAAGACTGCTTCAGCCAGTTCGATCATGGTGTTTTCCACCGGATTGCCGAGATTGACCGGGCCAATTTCGGTTTCCTGATCCATCATCCGGATGAATCCTTCAATGAGATCGTCCACATAACAGAACGAACGGGTCTGAAGGCCGTCGCCGTAGATTGTCAGATCTTTTCCCTGCAGCGCCTGCATCAGGAAATTCGACACCACCCGGCCGTCATTAGGGTCCATCCGCGGACCATAGGTATTAAAGATGCGGACGATCCGCACATCGACCCCGTGCGCCAGGTGGTAGTTGACGCACAACGATTCCGCGACCCGTTTTCCTTCATCGTAACAACTGCGGGGACCAAGCGGATTGACGTGGCCCCAGTAGTCTTCCCGTTGCGGATGAACTTCCGGGTCGCCATAAACTTCCGACGTGGAGGTATGCAGAATACGAGCCCGGCAGCGTTTGGCCATCCCCAGCATATTGACCATCCCCACCGTGGAGGTCTTAATGGTTTTGATCGGGTTGTATTGATAGGCCACCGGCGAGGCGGGACAGGCCAGGTTATAAATGAGATCGGCTTCCACCACGAGCGGATGCACAATATCGTGCCGGATCACTTCAAAATGAGGATTGCCGATCAGGTGCCGGACATTGTCTTTACTGCCGGAAAAAAAATTGTCCACACAGATGACATCGTGGCCGTCCCGGATCAGGCGGTCGCACAGATGACTCCCCAGAAACCCCGCTCCTCCCGTGACAACGATGGAAGCCATACTTGAAAACTCCGCTGTTCATCCGGCGATTGCCGATCCGTTCGTCTGAAACTGCTGATGGAAACATGTTGTCTCAACATGGACATTCGGGCAGTGTGATGAATTACGGGCGGAATTGCATCCGTTCCCCGAAAGACTTTTGCCAATCGCTTCAAGGGAGTTGGGGATGGGGATCCGGAAATGCGAATCGCCGCCGGATCTTTCCCATTCAGGATCCGCTCCTCCTGGCTGATATTGCCGAGCTTGGGGAAGTCTCCGGGCGGGGCAGCGGAATTACTGATTGGGGGGCAGAGCATTTTCCGGATTTGTTTCACCGGGAGGGGGGGGATTCTGTTGCGGGGAAGTCGAATCGGGAGCGGGGCCGACAACGTATGGGGAAATGGTTTCCGGATGGCCGTTGGCTGGAAAGGACATGGCGATAATGCCCCGGATCAGAATGACCAGGGCAATGACGATTCCTCCCATGATCAACCCCCAGGGGACATGGGTTTCCCGGACTGCCGGCTCGGGAGGGGTACGAGTGAGGCGTTCCCGGGAGTCGCGTTTCTGTTCGGCGGGGAGTTCGTGGCGCGTCGGGGCTGAGCGGAAGTTCGCTTTTTTGGGGGGGCTGCCCGTGGCGGAACGGCTTCGTTTCGGACCGCTCTGTTGGGGATTGGAAGAGGCGGGCTGCGTCTCCTTGCTCGAAGGCGTTCCGGTTTCGTAGAGATCATCCGTACTGTCGAGATCCAGGTCATCCCCGAACATGGCCAGCAGATTCGGAGCTTCCTGGGACCACCGGAGAGTGGGGCTGTTCAAGTCTTCGAGGAGTTCCGCGGGGGTCTGGTAACGCTGTTCTTTTTTCTTGGCCAGCATCCGGTGGATAACTGCGACAACGGCTTCGGGAATCTGGGATTGAATCAGTCGGGGATCGGGGATCGGGCTGGAGATATGGGCGGCGATTTTGTTGGTCACACTCCCTTCCGGATAGGGAGGGCGGCCAGTGAGGAGATGGAACCAGGTGCATCCGAGAGAATAGATGTCGCTGCGGGCATCGGCGGCTTTGCTGTTGCTGGCCTGTTCCGGGGCCATGTAATCGACGGTTCCCACGGTGGTGCCATCACGAGTGATCGTCGTATCCAGTGTTTCATCGATGGACCGGGCCAGCCCCATATCGGTCAGTTTGACGGTGCCGTCGCGGGCCACCATCAGATTCGAGGGCTTGATGTCGCGATGGACGATATTTCGTTCGAAGGCGTGTTGCAGGGCCTCCGTCGCCTGCCGCATGATCTCCACGGAACGCTTGACCGGCAGGGGGCCATGCTGGTTCACCCATTCCAGCAGATCGATCCCTTCCACGTATTCCAGTGCCAGAAAGAGATATCCGTCAGCCTGTCCTGCTTCGTATACGCTGACAATATTTTTATGTTGTAACAGTGCCGCCGCCTGTCCTTCGGACTTGAACCGGCGGACGAGGATTGGATTGTTGGCCCGATCCTGGGACAGGACTTTGAGGGCAACAGTCCGTTTGAGTTCGGAATCGGCCGCCAGATAGACAATACCCATCCCGCCCGCGCCCAGCCGTCGGGAAATGGTGTATTTCCCAATCTGCTTGAGATCGGCCAGTCCGGTAGGGGACTGTTTTTCAGAGGAAGAGGATTCAGAACTCATGCAATGGGAAACGAAGCACTGCCAGTGGCAATCCATTTGAAAGCAACGCGGGTGAGAGCAAGCAATTCACCCGGTCGTGATCTGATCAATATAGAATGTGACCGTTGCGAGCGTCAAAGCTCAATTCGAATTCGGGATCAGTGCCGTCAACTTTGCGTCAGGTCGGAATTATTTGACAATGGCCTGCGGCTCGGTTTCGATCTCCACCGGCTCGAAATCTGCTCGCCGGACTGTTGGTGATGTTGCACGAACACCATGAACCGGCTGAATCTGTCCTGTCCGCTTGTTTGCGGGCCCCAGCTGGCCGGCGGCAATCATGTGCCGGATTGTGGGCAACAACTCGAATTTCTGATCTGGAACCGCGGTCGAGGTGAGGGCCACATCGTGGACGACATATTTCTCTCCTTCATGGACCAGTTTGATTTCCGCTTGAATTTCGCCGTTACTTGTCCGGACGAGCGTGAATGCTTCTCCCGGTTGCAGGGCAATGACTTCGCTCAACAGCGGGCGGACCAGTTGTTGGGCCAGATCCGGCACGCTGGTCAACTGCCGCCATGCAATTCGATCCAGTCCATCCGCGGAATGCCGGATCAATTCTTCCAGATCTCTGCGGTGAACCGCTGAGGCGAATGCATGGACTGTCAGCAGAACTTCCAGGTTGGCTTTTAATGAGGTCGGACGGTCGATCGCCGGAAGCAGAACGTCATCCACCACCATCCAGCCATTGGCCTGATGCAGGATCAACGACAACGGAGTATTCCCCTGAATGAGCGTGATTTCGGAAATATCCCCGCGAAAGATCGTCGAAAGAATCTGTGGCTCGCCCGGTTCCAGGCGTGGATCGGGCATGATGGCAAAGTGTTTCGATTCCGGCCGGTTCCAGACACGGTCGTTAAAGTTGGTGGATGACATCTCTTTCAGCCGGCTGATGTTGCGATCCACCAGGGCGGCCATGTATGCATTCGCAATGGCACGAGACAGGTACATGGACGACATCCGTTTGACATCCCTGGACCCTTTTTCAAAGAGAGTGACTTCATCGACCCGGAACTCGGTCACTTTCTTGGAGGCTTCCGTCTGCGGAATCTCTTCTTCGCGAAGGGTCAGCATGTAGGTCTGGGAATCGTCTTTGACCAGCAATTCCACACGTTTGATGCTGTCCGTGCCGTCCGTGTACTGGCGGGCTTCATAGGCGGATTCCAAAAGCGCGCTGCCCGGAACGGGAACACTCTTGAAATCGGCTCCGAGCAGGCATTTATACAGATGCTTCGAAGCCAGCTCATCCAGAGAATCGCGATCTTCCTGTTCGTAGGCTTTCAGGAATCGGGAAGATTGCCCCAGCGCCGCCACCATTTTCATCAGGCTGCGGATTCCGGTGGAATCCTTGGATTTGGGCTCAATGGCCAGATCGTGCAACAGCCATTTGTCATTTTCCTGCATCAGTTCCAGATACAGATTGCCGTCTGGATGAGGGACCACGATAAACGCGGTGTTCCCGTTCAGTCGCGCGTCGGGTTTAAACGTGCTTTGATGCCCCGGCCCAGCGATTTCCTTGAACATCTGGTCCAGCCAGACCGTGGGCAACGGTTCCAATTGTGCCTTGAGTTTTGTATCGCAGAAAGACAATTTCTCCGCACTCTCTTTTCCACGCCAGCTGAGAAGCAGTTCCCGGCAGGTCAGCAGCAGATCCATCTGTTCCGTGACAGACCGTTCCACAATCTGGCCATTTCCGGAATCCTGGGGCATGATAATGTCGTCCACAACCCAGCCATGGCCGTTTTTGTTTCGGGAAAAGACGTAGTCCAGTTCTTTGACTTTGTCTTTCTCACCCACTTTCACGTGAGCTTTTCGCTTCCCGTCCGGCAAATCCTCCACAGAGACAATTTCGACTTTGCCGATGGGAAGTTTCAGCATTTTCAGCCCTTTGGCGGAATCCTCCTGGCGCAGCGCCTTCTGTTCGAAGTCATCCGAAGTCATGCTTTTCAGCTTCTCCAGATCCTGTTCCTGCATGCTGACCGCAAACCGTTCGATCGCACTTTTGGTGAACAGCCCTGTACAGCCGGGGGCCATCAGGCTCCCCAGTGACAAGATCACAAACCATGAGAAACGCCAGCCCATGTTGAATCCGAATATGCCTGGAAGGGGCTGCGCCCGCCGGAAAGCGATTCGCTGCCGCCTGAAAAATGGAGAGGAAAAACCGGAAGTGAGATGCGGCTTCTCCCATACTCTCCAGCAGCGGTCAAGAGGCGTCCGACAGCAAAATTGCTGAAAATCAGATGGATTTTCCTGGCAAAATCCTGATTCGAAGCGTCAAACACCGCGATTTCCGAAGGAAACCGGTCTTTACACATTCGGCGCGATCCGTATACTCCCCGCGCCACAGGGATCGGCAGGTTTAGCCGGACCCGCCTAGTTTTCGTCACCGGTCAGCAATAGATGCCGATGGGCCGTTTGTGGCCACCTTTGCCCCAGCCACGTTACGGAACCATCCCGGGTCTTGAAATCGACTTCCCGAAAAAGAAATTCGATGGATTGCGGTCCGCTGTGATTTCCCACCCAGGGAGAGATATTTTCCATGGAGAAAAAACTCTCCTTGTCCCCTTTGGAATCGCTTCCGGCAGGTTCCGTCTTCGTCAACTTGAGGTTGGTCATGCGACGTCCGCTCGCAGGTTTGGTTGTGATTCTGTCCGGGATTGTCCTGACAGTCTCCTCCGGATGTTATCACATGTATTCCCAGCCTTATGGATATTCTTCCGGGGCTCCGATGGGAACAACCTATCCGGGAACAATGCAATACGGCGCTCCGATTCAGACCCTGACACCCGGCCAGCCGTATGTGCCGGGGGGGACATACCAGGCACTTCCCCCGGGTTCGGCGCCGACTTACCAGGGAGGGGGACTCCAGCCGATTCCGGAAACAAACGCCCCCACCTATCAAAACACCACTCCAGCAACACCGAATACCAACACCAATACCAACCCAAAGACTCCCGATCCCTACTTCCCCAATACGTACAACGCACCGACAGGCCTGAAATCCATTCAGCCCACGGCGTTTCAGGAACCGGCCCCCTTGAGTCCGCCAACGGCTTCCCTGCGGGAAGTCCGCTCCGTTCCAACGGATGGTGCTCCGCGGACTATTGATTCGACCCCCGCGCCTGTGGCGTCGGTTCCCGCAACAACAGGCCTTCTTCCAAATACCGCAACGGCAAATGCTCCTTCAGCCAGTTCCATGGCTGCTCCCGTCCCCGCGGCCGGGCTGATGCCATTGGATTCCGCCGTCCCCATGGATTCCGTTTCATCAAAACCCGCCCAGGCATCTGCCGCTTCACAAGCCCCCGCAACCAGAGAAGATTTTGCCCTGCCGGTAATGTCCCCTCCTCCGGCGAAATCCGCTGCGCCGGTCACTTCCGCACCGCAGCAATTTCCGGAAACAGCGATTCCTGCGGGAGCCTCGTCATTATTTGATGTGGAAACCAAGAAGGTCGTCACGGCTGATCAAACGGTTTTCGGACATGATCCCCAATTTCAATGGTTGCGGGGCGTATTGGCCAAAGATTCACAAACGGGTGCCTGGACCATTGTTTATAATGATCAACCGGAAACTGGAGACCGATGGTCCGGCCATCTCTCGCTGTCGTCCAGCCCTTATCTGGAGAATCTTCGCGATGGAGACGTTGTGGAAGTTCAGGGGCATCTGGACGATGTGATTCACGATCGCCAGGGAAGACCGGTCTATTCCATCACGTCTCTTAAAAAACCGTTCGCCGCACAAAAATAACGGAGCGAACAGGTCACGCGATCAAGTTCCTTGCATGTGACACGAAATTGTCGCCCCGCTCGCGCATGAACTGGCTGAAACGCCCGTCTCTTTTTCCCGCCGGCTTCTTCCGGGGAATTTTTCAGCCAAGAGCCCCTATTGCTGAGAGTCGTCGGATCCCGGTAATGATTCCGGAGAAGGAAGCTCCGGCTTCACTTCGAGGACTTCCACATAAGGTTGTTGCTTCCGATAAAGTGCGAGGCGTTCTTTGATTTTGGCTGCTCCAGGATGATCTCCCAGCACGTTCAAGGCCAGGCGGACCGCTTCCACAGCCGCTGGATAACGTCCAGCGGCGGCATAGGCGGCGGCAAGAGTGTCCAGATATTCGCCATTCTTGTTTCCACTTTCTTCGCAGACCGCTTCGCTGATTTCAATGGCACGCGTGCTGTCCCGAAGTTCCGGGTCGGACGTGGTCGCCAGGAACCAGGCCAGATCGTTTCGGATTCCCAGGGAGGTGGGAGCGAGTTGAACAGCGGCCTGATAGTCGCGGAGTGCTTCCGGGAGTTTGCCGAGTTGTTTATATGCATATGCCCGGTTGCTGAGGGCATCGGCTGCGTTCGGGTCCCGTTCGATGGACTTTGAATAGGATTCAATCGCGTCTTCATAACGCCCCAGCATCCGCAGAGCGATGCCATGGGAATTCCACGCCTCTGGCGCATTGGGATTTTCGGAAGTGGCCCGGGTCAGATCCCGCAGGGCCGACTGAAACTGCCCTTCCTGCAAGAGCAGATTTCCCCGGGCGACATTCGCCGAAAAGTCATCCGGATATGTTCTGAGAATGGCATCATATTCCGCGATGGCGCTGGCGGTTTTTCCCATCCGCTCATAACAGGTTCCCAGGTTGAGATGGACCGCGATGGCGCTTTCTCCCAGGTCGTAGGCCCGTTCAAAATCCATGGCTGCCCGAGCCCATTCCCCCTGTTCCATGTAGGCAATTCCTCGAAGCTGGCACGCGCGCGTTGTCGGTTTGTCTTCGATTTCCTTTGTGAACGTGGCCACGGCATCGCTCAAGGGGATCAGGTCACGAATATGGATCCAACCGGTTTTTTCCGGGCAGTATCTCCAGTTCCCTTGAATCCGGGTGACGCTGACGACCGTCCCCAGCGGAATTGTGGATTTCGCTTCATCTCCCGCCATGAGAGATGTGGAATCGGCGACCACGAGGAATGTTTGAGGGGACTCGAGAATTTCTTCCGCAGCTCTCGCGGAGACCATAAGCAAGCACCACCCAAGCATCGCCGGGAAGCAAACACGGGTGAGATGGATCAAATTCGAACCAGCAAGCAAGGTGTTTTCCCTCCACATTACCTATTTCTCCGAATTTTCGCAAACAGCGGCTTGCAGCATGTTATGGGATGCGTATCTTATCCATAGTCTCCACACTCTTCAGTCTTTATTTCGAATTCTGAAGAATTCCCAAAGATACGACCAGAATATAAGGGTTTTGCAGCCTGCGGGCAGTGAGCAAATTCTCAACACTCAGGGGGAGGAAGTCTATGAAAAAGTTTTTATTTGTGCTGCCCGCCATCATCATGATGCTGCCGGCCAGCGGGTCGGAAGCGGGTGACTGTGGCTGGCATCGACGTCACCGGCGGCACCGCTGCGCCGCTCCGTGTGCTGTCGTTCAGCCTTGCAATGCGTGTGGCTCAACAGCTTGTGACAACGGCGCCTGTGGCGCGGCTGTCGCCAATTGTGCCCCGCAACAACCGGTTGTGCAAATGGTGGAAAAGACCATTCTGGCTCCGGAACTGGTCACGGAAACCCGGACGGTGATGACGACCGAATGGAAAGATGAAGAACGAACCCGCACCTGGCAGGTTTCGCGACAGGTGCCCCGCCAGGAAACCCGGACACGGACCGTCAGCTACTGCGAGAATGAAACACGGACGAAAGAAGTCAGTTACGAGGAAGTCAATACCGTGACCGAAGAAAAGACTTCGGAATATACGGTCATGGTTCCGCATACGGAGACCCGCAAAGGGACGCGAACCGTCTGTGATACCGTGTGGGAGGATGTGACTCACAAGTACACGGTGATGGTTCCTCGCCAGGAAACCCGGACCGGCAAACGGATCATTTGTGATACCGTCTGGGAAGATGTGACCCGTACGTTCATGGTCCCGGTTCCCGTGACGGAAACCCGGACGGGAACACGCATGGTCTGTGACGCTATCTGGGAAGACGTTCAGCAGACCTATACGGTCATGGTTCCTCATACGGAAACCCGTAATGGAACACGGACGGTCTGTGATCTTGTCTGGGAAGATGTCAATCACGAATACACCGTGATGGTCCCGCATCAGGAAGAACGCAAGGGGATCCGAAAAGTTCCCAGCACCGTTCAGGAACAGGTGGAACAGACTTATACCGTTCTGGTTCCCCATCAGGAAACCCGGACCGGAACCCGGACCGTTGTTGACGTTGTCCAGGAAACCCAGGCCCGCACCGTCTGCAAGGACATGGGATCCTGGGTGACCGAACAGGTTGCTGATCCCTGCAATCCCTGCTGCACCCGTTGCGTCCGCAAGTGGGTTCCCAACGTGGTCTCGGAACAGGTTCCTTATACCGTCTGCAAACCGGTCTGCCGCCAGGAACAGTTCACGTACAACGTCAACGTCTGCAAGCCGGAAACCCGCACCCGCACGGTTCCCGTCTGCCGGACTGTCTGGAATGATGAAGAGTACAGCTACACAGTCACGGTCTGCACCCCGGAAACCCGGTCCGGAACCCACAAGGTCTGCAAGCAGGTTCCTCGTCAGGAGGAATTTACATATGACGTGACCGTCTGCACCCCGGAAACCCGCACCCGCACCGTTAAGGTCTGCAAATACGTCCCGCGTCAGGAACAGTTCTCCTACAACGTGACTGTCTGCAAGCCGGAACAGCGGACGGAAACCATTAAAGTGGCCCGGCAGGTTCCTCGTGAGGAAGAGTTCACCTATAACGTGACTGTCTGCACGCCGGAAGAACGGACCGCCACGGAAAAGGTGTGCAAGAAAGTCCCGCGTGAAGAAGAATTCACGTATGACGTGACTGTCTGCAAGCCGGAAACCCGTACGCGGAAATACACCGTCTGTAAACAGGTTCCCGTCACGAAGACCAAGACCGTGGAATACACCGTCGCGGTTCCCAAGACTCGTGAAGAAACCTACGAAGTGACGGTCTGCGAAACCGTGACCGAAGAAAAATCGGAAAAATACACCGTCAAAGTTCCGGTCCAGGTGGAAAAGCAGGTTGAAGTCCAGGTCTGCAAGATGGTTCCCAAGACCATTACCGTCCCGGCAACCCCCTGCGGCAATGTTGCCCCCTGCAACAACTGTCAATAAGAGTGCCGAAAAGAGGCGATTCAGCACCTTCCCGTCCGGGGAGGTGCTTTTTTTATTGTGTACCGGGAATGTTTGACAGTTTGCGGGATGGAAGTCCCTGTTCCAGCCTGATGGAGATGAAAGGAAAGCAAGCCGCAACCTCTCTTCAGCCGTTTCCGATTGGTTCGCTACAATGACTCCGAGAGGCAGAAAGACCTGCTGAAAGTCTTTATGAGGGGATCTTTTGCAAATCAATCTGCCCGCTGTTTCAAGATGCCGCGACACCTGCAGGAGCGAAAACGCGATGGAACGAGCCGATCCGACATTCAGCACAGCACTCCACACGATTCTTCTTCATTCGCAACGATCCTTGCCGGCGATCCTCTTTTGTTCGATGATCGCGGCGGGATGTACTCATCGTACATCGGATGCTCCCTTGGAAAATGCATCCGCATCCGCGAATGTTGTGATTCCCCAGGCGGATGGTCAAGACGCCTCTTCCCAGCCCATTGAAAGTGTTCCCATGAGTGAAAAACTGAATCTGTCCGAAGACGAATGGAAACAGAAGCTGACAACGGAACAATATCGTGTGCTCCGGCTGAAAGGGACGGAACGTCCCTTTGCGAATGAGTATGATGAGCATTTTGAACCGGGCACTTACTCCTGCGCTGCGTGCGGAACAGAATTGTTCGATGCCGAGACAAAATTTCATTCCGGATGCGGCTGGCCCGCATTTTATGCCGCCAAAGCAGGAAATCGGGTGGAACTGCATCCGGACCGAAGTCACGGTATGTTGCGGACGGAAGTCACCTGCGCCCATTGTGATTCGCATCTTGGACATATTTTCAACGATGCGCCCCAGACTCCCACGGGGCAGCGGTACTGCATCAATTCGGTTTGTCTGAAGTTCACTTCGAAAAACGGGGAGACGGGGACAGAGGCAAAAAAATAAGCGACAATTTTCTTCCTGTCTGCTTCCCCCTGATTTCTCACCTTTCTCAAAAAGAACGTCTTCTGTCATGAACACTCGTGCTGCGGCACTGGCCGGCTTGCAGGAGCAGGTCTGGGATCTCTTGATTATTGGCGGCGGATCCACCGGGTTGGGGGCTGCCATTGATGCCATATCGCGTGGATATCGGACATTGCTGCTGGAACAGAGCGATTTCGCAAAAGCAACATCCAGCCGGAGCACGAAACTGATTCACGGCGGCGTCCGCTATCTCCAGCAGGGAAACTTGTCGCTGGTGCGGGAATCCCTGCACGAGCGCGGGTTGTTGTTGCGAAACGCTCCTGATTTTGTCCATCCGCTGGAATTCGTGATTCCTGCTCGCAGCTGGATGGAAAAGCTGTATTACGGAGCGGGCCTGAAAGCCTACGACCTGCTGGCCGGGAAGCTCGGAATGCAGCGATCGCAACTGCTCTCTTTGGCAGAGACCCGGCACCGGTTGCCGGCGCTGAAGACTCAGGGACTGGCTGGCGGAGTCTCTTATTTCGACGCCCAGTTCGATGATGCCCGTCTCGCGGTGGGCCTGGCACATTTCATCACCCAGCAGGGGGGAACAGCACTCAACTACGTTCGTGTGACTTCCTTGCAAAAAGAGCGGGGAAAGGTGTGCGGGGTGGAAGCCGTTGACGGAGAAACGGGGGATTCTTATCGGATTGCCGCCAAAGCAGTCATCAATGCGACTGGAATCTTCAGTGATGAAATCCGCTCGATGGATGATGTGTCTTCGGAACCGACTCTCGCACTGAGCCAGGGAGCCCATATTGTCGTCGACCGCCGGTATTGCCCCGGCAAGACCGCGATGATTATTCCCAAAACGGATGACGGGCGCGTGTTGTTCATCATCCCATGGTTGGGAGCCACACTGATCGGAACGACCGATATTCCCGTGAAGGCGCCGCTTCTGGAACCGCATCCCCTGTATGACGAAATTGAATTTCTGATCGACCATGCGAACCGGTATCTGTCACAACCTCTGGGGCGAAGTGACATCCGGAGTTGTTTTGCAGGGCTGCGTCCTCTGGTGAAAGCCCCCTCCGCCTCCGCGACTTCGCAGATTTCCCGCGATCACGTCATTCGCGTCGCGGACAGTGGGCTCATCAGTATTTCCGGGGGAAAATGGACCACATTTCGAAGAATGGGAGCTGATGTCGTCGCAACGGCCATGCGTGTCGCCGGGCTCCCGCAACAGCCCTCCCGGACCGAGACGCTCCCGATTCACCGCGATGCCACGGAATCGCCCAGCGACCGAAATGAAGTCTCCGTTCCCCAGGATGATTTCGTTCGACATTGCGTGCGTGCGCTTCATGCCCGGACTGTGGAAGACGTGCTGGCCCGCCGCAGTCGCCTGCTGTTTCTTCATGCCTCAGAAGCACTGAGACATGCCCCGCACGTGGCTCATCTTCTGGCGGAGGAACTGCATCAAGACGAACATTGGGTCGCCACGCAGATCGAAGAATTCCGGGAAACCGCCCGGAACTTTTTGCCGGTGTCAAGCAATGCTCCGGCCCCTTCCCCGTGACTACTTCACAAACCTCCTGCGATAGGCCGCGGGAGTCATTCCGGTGACTTCGCGGAAGCGTTTTGTCAGGTGACTCTGGTCCGTATAGCCGACATCCACGGCAATTTCTGAAAGAGACCGGGAGGTCGTCGTCAGCAGGCGTTCGGCAGCCTGGATCCGCACGGTTCGCAAATAGGCGGTGGGGGTCATTCGCAGCAACTGGCGAAATCGCCGATTCAGATGGGTCGATGAAATCCCGGCTTTCCGGGCCAGGCAGGCCATAGACAGGGGCTGGGCATAATCCGCTTCAATCAACTGGACCACCGGCAACAATTCCTGAACATAGCGTTGCAACTCCACCTGGTCTTCAATCCGGTACATCGCTCCCGCCAGACCAATGACCTCTCCTTTCGGATTGAACAGCGGTGTTTTGGTAGAAACGTACCAGCGGGGAACACGACGTCGATGCAGCACGAGCCAGATCTGCCCTGGCAACGGCTTCCCGCTGGACATCACTCGGCGGTCTTCATCCATGTAGGCTTGTGCCATGAGCGGGGGATGAAAATCGCGATCCGTTTTCCCGAGAGCCTGAGAGTCATCATCCAGGCCATGATTTTCCAGAAACAGCGAATTCACTTTGACGAATCGGCTTTGCAGGTCTTTGGCGTAAAAGTAGGTTTGCGGTAACAGGTCGAACAGGGCAATTACCGATTCCGCCAGCGGATGCCGTGCAAAAAACTGCCGTTGGAAATCATGGGAAGAATTTTCATTCATGGTCAAAACGTACCAAAAACAAATCCATCCGTCCAAGATTGTTCCACCGGGGAACGGTATATTGGAAGACGGAACAGACACCACGGACCGCCTTTTTCGTTTTGAATCATTCGTCCATCCGCCCTGATGACGGCTCCGACGGATGAAAACAGGAACTCCTCAGCGTACCGGTCATGAATTTGCAGAAACTCTCACAATGCCTGTTCGGTTTCTTCGTTCTGATGACGGGGAGCATTCTGGCTGCGGAGGAAGTGAGCTTCAGCCGGGACGTGCTTCCGATCCTGTCGGACAGATGCTTCTATTGTCACGGCCCGGACACCACGCACCGCGAAGCTGATCTCCGGCTCGATCTGGAAAAAGAGGCCTTTGCGGATCGTGACGGCTTTCCGGTGATTGTGCGTGGTCATCCTGAAAAAAGCCCAATGATTCAACGGGTGATGGAATCCGATCCCGATTTGCGGATGCCCCCGGTGGATTCGAACCGGAAACCACTGAGTGAACGCGAGAAAGCCCTCTTGAAACAATGGGTCGCGGCGGGTGCTCCCTGGGGACGGCACTGGTCCTTTGAGCCTCCCGTCAAGCCATTCCTTGACGCTCAGGGGCCCCATCCCATCGATGCACTTGTGCAAAAGAAGCTGGCCCAGGCAGGCCGGCATCTGGCGGACCCGGCGTCGCGGACCACGCTTGCCCGGCGCGTCTCTTTCGATCTGACCGGGCTTCCTCCCACGTCCGAGGAACTGGCGGTATTTCTGGCGGACCAGTCTCCCCAGGCCTGGACGAGATTTGTCGACCGGCTGTTGAATTCCCCGCATTATGGAGAACGGCTGGCGATGTGGTGGCTGGATGCCGCCCGGTACTCCGATACCGATGGGTTCCAACAGGATGCCTTGCGGGAGAACTGGCCGTGGCGGGACTGGGTCGTGAATGCTTTCAATTCGAATCAGCCGTTCGACCAGTTCACCATCGAGCAGTTTGCCGGGGACCTGTTGCCGACTCCCGCTCCGGAACAGATCCTCGCGACCTGCTTTCACCGAAATCACATGACGAACGGGGAAGGGGGACGCGACCCGGAAGAGTCGCGAATCGATTACGTGATCGATCGCGTGAATACCACCGGAACCGTCTGGCTGGGACTGACACTCGGCTGCGCTCAGTGCCACACGCATAAGTTCGATCCCATCTCCCATGAAGAGTATTACCGGCTGTTTGCGTTCTTCAACAACATTGATGAAGACGGGAAGGCTGGCAAGAACGCAAAGCCCTACTTGAAGTTTCGTTCGCCCGACGTGGACGGCCCCCTGGCAGAGGCCCAATCGCTGGTTGATGCCCGAAATGCCCGCCTGGATGCCACCCGCGAACGGGCCCAGGCCGAATTCGAGCCCTGGTTGCAAGAGAGACTGGCGGCGGTCAAACAGGGATTTCATCCGTGGCAACCCTGGAAAGCTGCCCTCCGTTCCGTGGAAGGAACTGTCCTGACGCAATCGGCGGATGCCATTGTTCAATCCAGCGGCCCCAATCCCCGTCAGGATGACTATCAACTCATTGGCCATCCGGAATTGTCCCGGATCACCGCGTTGCAACTGGAAATATTCCCCCACGCATCGCATACCGGTGGAAAACTTTCTCGCGGCCCCAGCGGAGAGTTCATCCTGACGGATGTCAAATTGCAGGTTCGCCGTCGTGGAGAATCTCAACTTCGGGATATCGAACTTGTCAGTGCGCTGGCGGATGTCGAGAAGAAAGCCGCTGCATCACGGGCATATGGGCTGGTTTCCGGAACACTGGACGACGATCCCCGCAACGGCTGGACAACGGAATCACATTCCCCCACGCAGGCGCATCGGGCGGTATTTGTTCTGGCCGCGCCCCTTCAGCTGGCCCCGAATGAAGAACTGATCTTCGTCTTGCTGCAACGGTCCACGGAAGGGAACGCCAACATCGGCCGGTTTCGCGTCTCCTTGACTGATCAATCCCGGACAGCGCTGCAAACGCTGGCCCCCATGCCGCTGGAAGAACTGGCCGCCACATCGGCATGGGCGCCTGATCAACTTGAAGCTCCGTTGCGCGCGCGGCTCTTCGAGCAGTTTCTGGATGATCATGCTCTCTTTCAGAGTGCGAAAGCAGATTATGAACAGGCGGTCCGGCAGCGGGATGAATTTCAGAAAGCAGCCGGAGAGATGAATGTCATGGTCCTGGCCGAGCGCAAAGAACCGCGCAAGACATACATCCTCAAACGGGGAGTCTGGGACCAGAAGGGATCAGAAGTGACTCCCGGAATCGTGGAAGCCATTTTTCCATTGAAAACGGAATCGGCTCCCAACCGGCTTGATCTGGCCCGCTGGCTGGTCTCTCGAAAAAATCCGCTCACAGCCCGGGTAATCGTCAATCAACTCTGGCAACTCTGCTTCGGGGCCGGACTCGTCCGGACTCCGGAAGATTTCGGCCTGCAAGGAGAAGTCCCCACCCATCCGGAACTCCTCGACTGGCTGGCGGTTGAGTTCATGGAGCACAACTGGGACGTGAAACATCTCCTCCACGTGATTGTAACCAGCAAGACCTACCAGCAGAGCAGCGTGATTTCTCCGGAAGCCCTGGAGTGGGATCCGGACAATCGCTGGCTGGCCCGGGGAGCCCGGTTTCGTCTTCCCAGCTGGATGATCCGGGACGGCGCCCTGCACGCAAGTGGCCTGTTGAACCCGGCGCTTGGAGGTCCGCCGACCCGTCCCTATCAGGCGGATGGAATCTGGGAAGAAATGTTCATGGGACGTTTGACTTACGAACCCAGCCAGGGAGCCCTCCAGTTTCGCCGAACACTTTATGCCTTCTGGAGACGTTCCGCTGCCCCGGCATTTCTGTTCGACAATGCCCAGCGGCGGGTCTGTGAAACACGTCCCCGGCTGACAAACACTCCGTTGCAGGCACTGATCCTGCTGAACGATTTCAGTCTTCTGGAATCGTGCCGCGCACTCGCTCAAAAAGCGATTCATGAGGAATCCGATTCCTCCCGCCGCATCCGATTTCTCTTCAAAGCGATTCTCTCCCGGTCTCCGACCGAGGCCGAAATGACGGTGCTCCACCGGGAACTGACTCAGGCCCGGAACATCTATGCGTCCGCACCCGATCTGGCCCGCACCCTGCTGGACTTTGGACAGAAGGAATTGTGCGTGCATGAGAATGAGCCGGAACTGGCAGCCTGCTTCGTGGTGGCCAGCATGATCTTCAACCTGGATGAGGCGTTGACTCATGAATAGCCCCTTGGAATCACTTCCGTGGAATCTCGCCCATGCCCGTGAAGTCACGCGACGCTACTTTCTGGGACGCGGTGCGGGTATTGGTCTGGGAGCGATGGCCCTGGCGGCACTGGACCTGAACAAGTCTGTTCGCGGAGGGGAATTGACAAATGCGGCTCCTCCTCCAATTCCCCGTCCGCACGAGACTCCTCGTGCCCGAAACGTCATTTTTCTGACGCAATCCGGCGGACCGTCCCAGCTGGAACTCTTTGATGACAAGCCCGGGCTGCGGGCCCTGGCGGGAAAAGAACTTCCCGAAAGCGTGCGGCAGGGACAGCGGCTCACCACCATGACCGCGAATCAAAAACAGCTGATCATGCCTTCCAAAACCCGGTTCTCCCGATGCGGAAAGAGCGGCGCCACCCTCGGAGAATGGCTTCCCTTTCATGCCGGTGTGGCCGATGATCTCTGCTTCGTGAAGTCGATGGTCACGGACCAGATCAACCATGCCCCCGCCATGACCAAATTTCTGACCGGCCATCAACTGGCGGGGCGTCCCAGTCTGGGAGCGTGGACCAGCTATGGCCTGGGCAGCGAAAACCGCAACCTCCCCGATTATCTGGTGCTCATCTCCAAAATGAAGCGGCCCAGCGATCAGCCGTTGTACGATCATTACTGGGGGAGCGGCTTTCTCCCATCCCGATATCAGGGGGTGAAGTTGCGGAATGCCAAAGATCCGGTGTTATATCTTCGCGATCCCGCGGGAATGCCTCGCGAGGTTCGCCGCGATATGCTCGACGGAATGCAGGAACTGAATCAGCTTCGCTTCGCACAGACCGGAGATCCCGAAATCGAAACTCGTATTCGGCAGTACGAAATGGCCTGGCGGATGCAGACCAGCGTCCCGGAACTCGCCGATTTGAGCGACGAACCGGAATCAACATTTGAACTTTACGGTCCCGATTCCCGTCGCCCCGGTACTTACGCCGCCAACTGCATTCTTGCCCGCCGGCTGGTGGAACGGGGTGTCCGGTTTGTGCAGTTGTTTCATCCCGACTGGGACCATCACAGCCAACTCGGCTCGTGGTGCGTCGCCCGTTGTCGCGATACCGATCAGGCAAGTGCAGCCCTTGTTACCGATTTGAAACAACGGGGACTTCTCGACGAGACACTCGTTCTCTGGGGCGGGGAATTTGGTCGTGGTGTCGCTGGACAAGGGAAATGGGACAGCCCATCAGGCGGTCGCGATCATCATCCCCGCTGCTTCACGATGTGGCTGGCGGGAGGGGGAATCCATTCCGGCATGACATACGGCATGACGGACGATTTCAGCTATAACGTTGCTGAAAATCCGGTCCATGTCCGCGATCTGCACGCCACGATCCTGCATCTGCTCGGCTTGAATCACGAACAGTTCAGCTACCGCTTTCAAGGACTGGATTTCCGGCTGACGGGAGTGGAACCAGCCCGGGTCGTGACGGAGATTCTGCGATAAGAGACGGCTTTCAAAACCTCGCCCCAGATGAGTGACGATGATTCCCATCCCGTGATTGGACGCGGCTCGGATGGCAACCGAACCCGTTTCGGTCGAATGGCACCCATGTTCGCCAGGCATTGTCTGGCTCTATCGGAATCGTGCATCAAAGATGTCGTGTCCACTCTGTGCAGGCCATTGGAAATTGTGGATGGTCCACACAGTGGGCTCTGCTTCATGGACCGACTTGCTTCGTCCACTGATTCTCTTCCCCTCCGGAGCGCCCACCAGCGGAATCCGCCGGAGCGACACTAGGACGTTGCTCTCATCCGCGCAGCGTGTATTGATTTGATCAAGGCTCGATTCCCGAGTGACACAACGCGGCCAATATTGTGTTGATCCATTCCGCACAGATGTTTTGAAAAGCCATTCCGGCAGAGAAATCCGGTGATTGAGCGTGAATTTCCCGTCCTATTGCCGCGTATAATCGGACAGCTTCGAGGAATTCGCTCAATAGTCATTGCCCACAAAGTCGATATTCACGAAACGATTGATCAAGGGGGCACGGAGTGTGCTCAAACGTTGCCGACAACCGGCAGCGTGACGCTTGCAGGATGCATCAGGGGCGGAATGCGGGCTAATTCGCGACTGGCAGGGCAGTGCCGGTTTTGCAATTGGTGTTGATTTGGCGCGACAATCCGCCAAAAACACTTGTGAGTGGAGCGACACTGGATGTCCAAGCACATCTCCAATCAGCATCTGTTGCGCAATCGCATTCACGGCGCTCTGCACCGTCATCTCGCTGAAACATGGCGATATTTTTATCTATTCGCGACTGCTTTTTTGCCCGTCCTTTGCGGAACATTCGCCCAGGCGCAGCCCTACCAATCCCAGCCATCTCGGGCTCCGCAGTCTCAAGCTCCACAATACCAGACGCAGCAATACCAGACGCAACAGTATCAGACGCAACAGTATCAGACTTATCCCCAGGGATATCCCGCAACCGCCACACAGCAGTTCGTGAACCGTCCCCCGATGGGGAGCGGGAGATCTGATTCGGGCATCATCCAGACGGCCGCCAGCAGTCCGGCCAATATTCAGCAGGTTCAGCTCTCTTCGGATCCTCGGCGTCCGCTTGATCACCGGATTGAAGCCATGCCCCGGGCGGAGCAGAAGCTGGAAGTGATTCATCACCGCAGCCAGTTGATGGTGACAAAGGCTCCCATCCGCCGGATGGCCTGGTCGGATCCCGATCTGCTGGACGTCGTGCAATTCAGTCCAACCGAAATTTCTCTCATCGGCGTTGCCCAGGGAACCACGGATTTATGGTTGTGGTTCGACGGGCAGGAACAGCCACTGATGTATGTTGTGAATATCATTCGCGACCCCAGCCTGGATGAACAGCGGAATCTGAATTATGGCCGCATCGAGCGAAAACTGGCGCTCTTGTATCCCAACAGCAAAGTCTATCTGATCCCCATCTCGCGAAAAATTATCGTCCGTGGGCAGGCTCGTGATGCGGAAGAAGCCGCGAATATCATGCAACTGGTTCGCGGCGAAGTGATTGCCCAGGAAGGATATTTATTTAACGGCCAGGATGCCTATGGCGGTGCCGGAGGAGGGGGAAGCGGCCTGGGAGGCGGAATTGCCGGAGGATTTCCCGGAGGCTTGATGAACAATGGAATGTTCAATAACGGCTTTTCGTCGATCATCATTGACGAACTCCGGATTCCGGGGGAATTCCAGATTTCGATTAATGTCCGCATTGCGGAAATTCAACGTTCGCAGCTTCGCAATTACGGCATTGACTGGAACGCCATTATTAACCAGGGAGCCGTCCAGATTGGAAGTTCCATGGCAGCTGGAGCTCCTACGCTCACGGGAATTTTCGATTCGGGCAACATCACCGTGCTGATTGACGCGCTGGCATCCAACGGGGTTGCCAAAATTCTGGACGATGCCCGGGTCACAACGCTCAGCGGCCAACCCGCGGCATTTCTTTCCGGGGGCGAATTTGCCGTGCCGACCATCGTGGGAATCGGCGGTGCCCAGGGACAGACCACATCGTTTCGCGGATACGGGACATCCATTATCTGCACGCCCACCGTGCTGGATAATGATCTGATCCGCTTGCAGATTGTTCCGGAACTGAGCGAAATGAACAGCTCGGGATCGGTCGGGGGAATCCCCGGCCTGAACGTTCGCCGCGTCCAGACGCGCGTGGAATTGCGGGAAGGGCAATCCATCGCCCTGGGAGGCGTTTTCTCCCGTCGCGAAAGTACCGAAGTCTCTCGAATTCCTTTTCTGGGCGAAATTCCAATCGTGGGAACGTGGCTGTTCAATGCGAAGAAATCCACGGAAGACGAAAACGAACTGCTCATCATCGTGACTCCGGAAATTGTCCGGCCGATGGATGCCGATCAGGTTCCTCCACTGCCGGGATGGTATTCAACACATCCCAACGATTTCGATCTGTTCAAATACAATCGAACCGAAGGGAATCCCGATCTGGGGAACTATCAGCTCCTGCCGTATGGCAATGGACAGGGATATGGGCAGGATGTGGGCTACAACTTCTTCAATCCTACACCAGCCGATGGCCAACTGGCCCCTGTTCCCACGGGAGGTGCCCAAGGCCCATTGCCGCAGGGAGCTTACGGGACCCAGCCCGTTCCCGGCGTGACCACAGGACCGGTCGATCCACAGGGAAATCCGGTCCCCGGAGGAAATGGCCCCGGCGCGAATGGCCCCGGAATGAGTGGACAAGAAACGAATCCTTCGCAAATGCCGTCGCCGGGATATCCAACGATGCCGCAAGGAATGCCGCAGCAACAATACTCCCCCCAACAACAGTATCCGGTTGGTCCGGGCAACCCCTATCCGATGGAACCGACACCAGCTTCCACAACCGGGCTGAAAAATGGCGTCGGAAATGTGCAGCCCGCATCCGGACAGAAATCCAGATGGGGCTTCCGAAAGAGGCCGTAAGCGACTGAGAGAAAGCCCTGTTTCATGGGGGAGACGGGGGAGGGGGAGAAATTTTCCGAGAGGACGTGCCGTCCACGGGAAGCAAGACATGAGAGAAAGCGGACAGGATCTCCGATTCTTCGAAAATTCCAACTGATTTGCGGGGTGTTGTCGGCCCGGGCAAGGCCACGGCCAGCCATGGTCGATAGTGGTCTTACCACCCTGGTCCGAACAGGGGCACAAGCCATACCCGCGGGTTCCTGACTCAGCGGGCAATCAGTTCCCCAGCCTGTTCATCGAAGTTTGAACTCTGATCGTGGCAAAGGCGGATCGAATTCAGTCAGGTCGTGTTCCAGAGCGGAAACAATCGGGAGCGGCGGCACAAGCAGTGATTTGCGGCGCCGTTCACAAGAGGATTTCAGGACCATGAAAACGAACGCTTTGTTACGTCTGAAAATACAGGTCGGAGATGACGCAAGCCCCGCAAAAACGGGGGATTTTTCCATTAAACGCCTGAAAACCAGGCTCTCAGGCGGCTTGAAATTCTCCAAACCATTGCCAATGCTGGGATTGCTGGGCCTGCTGGCTGGCTGTTCCCATCACCGCGCGATCTGTGGAAATTCCTGCCAGCCCTGTGAGAATCAGAAGGTCTGTGCGACACGCTCATGCAGCAAAGCCCACCCCTGTGGACAATGCAATGACTGTTGCGGAAATGGTCATGGATGGTGTGGAAAGTTTGGAAGTTGCTTTCATCATACTTCGAATGCCATTCCAGACACGCTTCCACTAGGGAGCACCGTGCGGGCTCATGATCAGGTCATGCAGACCAATGCGGAAGCGGTCGACTTCATCATGCACCGCCTGAATTTTATCGGACAGACCGCGGAACTTACTCCCGATGGAAAAGATCAGATCCTGGAAATTGCCGCACGAATGAAAAGTGCTCCCTTCCCGGTCATCGTCGAACGCGAGCCGAATAACTCCGATCCGGAACTCGACGCTCTCCGGAGAAATCTCGTCGCTCAGATTCTCACCGACCTGGGTAACCAGGATGCTCAGCAACGAACCGTCGTGGGAACTTCTTATGGCCCGGGATTCTGGTCGATGCCCGGTCAGATGATGTACTACCAGTACACAAACGCCTGGGGAAACAACTTTGGCAACGGAAACGGATTTGGCGGCGGGGGATTCGGTGGTGGAGGTGGCTTCGGGGGTGGAGGCGGTGGCGGTGGATTCTACTAAGGGCCGTCCTAACGATTACTGTCCGATTTGGGGAATGAGAGTGTCGTTCCATCTGGACAGGAGGGTTTCGTATTGGACGACGTCTGCCATCTCCCTGGTCGCGTTGCGGCCGGTTTCGTAGACCTTTCGCATCACAATTGACGGTGGCTCGCAGGCCGGCCCTGGTGGTGGCGTTTCGCATGAGTTGGACGGCTCGTTCCGGTTCTCTTCCACGTCCGAGCCCGGCGTGATTTTTGGGCTGCCCGGCTCCGGAACGCCGAATCCGTCCGGGCGTGTCTTCCCCGGGCAACCGGTCGAGTTCCTCAATGCCGCGGCTGACCGTGCAGGTGGAACACCTGAGGACTTCTGCGATATCGGCAATGTCACCCTGCCGGCTTATCTCTTAAAAAGACGACCTTGTGCCAATTTTTCACGAAGTTGGTTGGCCAGGATCTGTTGCAGTGGTGGTACCGTTGTTCCGCGCCGCCAGAGAAAACCAATGCGTATTGTTCCAAACCACCGTTCCAGTGAACGGACCGCAAGGTCTTTGTACAGAAAACCTGACGGGATCCCCACGCCGATACCAATTCCCAGGCCAGCATTCACAAAACCAGGTGTATAAACATCACTGGGAGTTTCCGCGGCGACGTCAAGTTTTCTAATCAGGTCGTGACGATGAAAGACCTCCTCAACACAATGGCGTGAATAGGTGCCCCGTTCCGCGAGAACAAGTGGGTATTCAGCAATAGATTCCAATTGGAGCTTCCGGACTTTTGCGAGTTTGTGCTGTTGAGGCGTCATGAGGAGAATATCCAATTCCCCCATTGGCTCGAATGTCAGTAACTTGGAGAACGGAACTGCCGGCTGAAGAGTGATCGCGAGATCAGCGGAGTGGTTCAGCACCAATTCCTGGATCCTGTCGGTGGTGGTGTCGCGGAATCGCAACCTGACAGAGGGAAACTGCCGTTGAAACGAGGCCATTCCCTGGGCGATCTGTTCCACCGCGACACGGAGCTGAGACACGACAGTCAGTTGTTCGGGATAAAGTTCTCCTTCTTGGTGAAATGAGTCGCAAGTCGTCTCGAGTCCTGTCAGATATGGGCTCACGAGTTCGAGCAGACGCCGCCCACGAGGGGTTGGGCGTACGGTACCGCCGCTCCTCTCGAGGAGTCTCACAGCAAAATGTTGCTCCAGGCGTTTGATTTGTTCCCAGACGGCTGACGTTGTGAGTTTCTGCTCACGGGCTGCCGCCGCATACCCTCCCAGACGGCAAACATCCGCCAGGCAGGAAAGCTGCTTGAAAGTGAAGTCTTTGCGTGTGCGTCTGTCGTTCATCGGCGGATCCGGACCATTCAATTTTTCCTGAAGGAAGTTCAATAAAAAACAGATTTGTCCTGGCATATATGATGATTATCATTGACCTCGTTCCAGCCCCCTTGTCAAGACTGAACTTTCCGCCAGGGGAGTGCAAACGGAGCATTATGGACGATTTTAGCATTATGGACGATTTTATCGATCTGGTCCGAAACACCCCACAAGTGGCCCATGTCTTATTTCTCCGAATCCCATCATTCAAGGAAGGCGGAGAGTTTTAATGTCCATCAATCTTGATGACTCACGTTGCGTTTATCAGCCATCTATTTCATCAACCGTATTAAGGATGTCTCATGCATTTTCATTGTCGAGGTATCTTCTTCAGGTGGCTTCCACGAAATCGCCGGGCATTTACGCTGATTGAACTGCTGGTCGTCATTGCCATTATTGCCGTTTTGATCGCGCTGCTGCTGCCTGCTGTGCAACAGGCCCGGGAAGCGGCCCGCCGGTCGCAGTGTAAGAACCAACTCAAGCAGTTGTCCCTGGCTTGGCACAATTATCATGATACGTTCGGAATGTTGCCCATTAATTACGTCGGGGAATCGTATGCCAAGCCTTCTTCGATGGACTTTACCGATACTCAGATGGGGAAAAGCTGGATGCAGCATCTCCTTCCGTTTGTCGATCAGGGAGCCCTGTACAATCAGATCAATTTTAACCGGCCACTCAATGAGAACTATCAGGTGGCAAAAACGCCGTTAGCGCTGCTCACATGTCCTTCTGACTCGAGTGATCGCCTGCGGAGCGGCCTGCCGGACCTGTCTGCCACCACCATAATGGCCATGACCAGTTACAAGGGAGTCTCCGGATTCAACTGGACCTATGGAGTTTTCAGTCCGCTGACTTCCGCCAGCGGACGATGCGCCAATAACAAAGATGGATTTGGGTGTGGAAATGGCGTCATGTGCCGCGGAGCACAATTGACCACGCCTCCCAACCCATATCGGGGGCCTGTCGTGACGAGGCTCCGCGACATTTCAGATGGCAGCAGCAATACTCTGGGTATTGGTGAAGTGATTTCCGAGATCTGTTATCGGAGTGCATGGTACAGCGGAGAAGGCATGCACGCCACTTGTGCCCACCCCTTGAACTTCGGCGTCAGGGTCGGAATGGTTACCGGGGTGGCTGGCGGTGGCTCTGACGGCGGCGGAACACCCGCACAGTGGCCCGCATCGTGGCAGAATAACTGGGGGTTTAACAGCCGCCACACTGGTGGGGGGCAATTCGCCATGGCGGATGGAAGTGTGCGGTTCCTCAACGACAGTATTGCGACCAATACCTACCGCGGGTTGGCGACGATCAGCGGCGGAGAGATCCCGGGAGAGTTCTGATTCAGCGGTTCTTCGAACCAGAGAGGGAACGGTCAGCGGAGCCGGAACAGACCGGCAGGAAACATTCATCATACATGCGTCAGTCACAAACCGCAGATGGTTGATTCCATCTGGCGATTTCCCGCAAATCTCTCCCGAACCCATGAAGGCACTTCGCACGATGACTCTCTTCAACAATGCAACATGGTTGACCGTGCTGCTGGCAATGGCCGCGGGAGGATGTTCCGCTAAGTCGGAATTTGAAATGGCTCAGGCCCGAGGCATCGTCCTGGTGAAAGGACAGCCAGTTGCTGAAATCGCTGTCGTGCTGCATCCTGAGAAAGGGCCCCAGTCTTTCGGGGTCACCGATGCTCATGGTCAGTTCGAGATGACGACTCTGACTCCTGGAGACGGAGCCCTTGTCGGCGAACATAAGGTCACTTTAGTCTGGACTGACCCCAAGGCGACCTATAAAGGTCCATCTGGCCCTTCACCGATTCCGGAACGCTATTCACTGCCCGCGACCTCGCAATTGACAACAGTCATTATCGCTGGTCAAAAAAATGAGTTGACCTTTCGAGTCAATGATTGAAAGGGTAGAGTCGGATTTTATGACATCGTGGATTTATGCATGGATCACAACATCATCACATTATTCCTGGTCGTGGCATCCGCCCTCGGCACCCATGAAGTTGCCAACGTCGCCCATGCCGATGATTCCTTTCCGTTCCTGCATCACTTCGCGGATCGGGACATGAAAGGGAGGAACTTGGGACAGACGGCTTTGGCAGATTTGACTGGAGACGGAAAGCTCGACTTCATCACCGGAGTGCAGCGGGGAGACATTTTCTGGTACGAGTACCATGCCCCGAACGACTGGAGCCGGCACCGTTTGGGCCGGCAATCTCCCTCTGATGTCGGGGGGGCTGCACTGGACGTGAATGGCGACGGACGGATGGATTTCATCACCGGAGGGGCCTGGTACGAAAATCCTGGACATCCGACTCATCAGGAATTCGTTCGCCATGTGTTCGATCCGGACCTGAATTACGTGCATGATCTCATCATCGGCGATATCGATGGAGATGGTCTTCCGGACGTTGTAACAATGGGGGATCAACGGAACAATCCGCACAATGCCGTCCGTTGGTACAAAATCCCCGGCAATCCTCATGAATTGTGGACATACATCATCATCGGCGGGCCGACTCACGCTGGAATCTCTCTGGGGGACATTGACAGGGATGGTGATCTGGATGTTATCCGCAGCAATATCTGGCTTGAGAATCAAAGGCAGGGGAAAACATGGAGCATACACACCATGACCGAACCGTGGGGAGCAGAATCTCCTCCATTTGCAGTGAATGCCACACGGACCGCGACAATTGATCTGAATGAGGACGGCCGCCTGGACGTTATTATTTGTGACAACGAAAATTCAAATTCCAAGATCGCCTGGCTGGAAGCGCCGGAAGATCCCCGGCAGGGCGATTGGACCGTGCATCACTTTCCACGCAATGACGAAATTCCCCGCGGAGCACTTCATTCACTGCAACTGGCTGACTTCGACAACAACGGTCGGTTAGATATTTTCACTGCGGAAATGGAAGAGTTTCCAGGGGGGCGTCCTCCCCGCTGGTTCATCTGGGAGAATCTCGGCAAGGGAGAACTCAGAGAGCATGTGGTTCTCGACGCCAACCTCGGTGGACATGAAGCAGTGGTCGGTGACGTAGACGGTGACGGTGACATCGACATCTGCTCCAAGCCCTGGAATGCGTCCCATGGCAATGCCCTCGGAGGAAAATCTCATTTTAGCTACCTGGAAAACCGCATCCTGGTCCGCAATCCCCTTCAACAACGCCAGTAGCCATTGTAGAGGCTATCTGAAAATTAAGTCGAAGATAATCCACCGGCGCCGCCAGTAAGAATTCATCAAGCGATGTCTGGGCTGTTCAGCTTGTTTCAAAATTCCAGGGAAAATGGGGTTGGTGGTGGTGTCGGGTTTTGCTTCGCTGTTGCCTTTCGTGACCTGGGTGTTGTTCGTGATCCGGGGAGCCCAACGCAACAGGGCAGGGATGCTCAAGACCACGGAGAGAATCACCTGCAAGTCGCGACCGAAGTTTGTTCGCGACCGAAGTTGTTGCTCGAATTCTTTCGATGCCGTCGAGACAAATGGAAACACAAATGCCCGCAGGCCAAAGCGGGCGTTCTTCAAATCCGTAGGGTGTGGTCAAGGACGGGACGGGAGAGCCTCCTGGCAAGATGAATGTCATTCAAAACGGAACTCCATTCCCCGTTTGACCGTCCGCAGACCCACCAGGATGAAGGATAAAGGATGAAGTTCTGTAGGGTGTGGTCAAGGTCGGCGAATTGGAAATCAGTGTCATTTGTCATTGAATTGAAATCCCGAAGAGAGTCCCGACCGCAGACCCACCGGGAGAGGATCGCCTCCCTGAAGGTGAGTCAGCCCGGAAGTGAAGCGTCCGCTGAAGGTGGGTCAGCGGCCCGGTGAATTTCCAGACGAGACCGCATTCCAACGGAACGTCTGATTTGCAGTCGCCCCCTCCTTCCGGGCCTCGACCACACCCTACAAACTGACCTGACCTTCGTCACTGAGTCTTTCCTCTCAGCGTCCTCGGCGCTCTCTGCGTTTCAAAAATCCCCCCGCTGTGCTTGCTGTGCGTTCACTTT
>Ga0182738_1000180_pt1 | contig 101754 bp, 95 predicted proteins | sample eDN5th30CBELigMG_FD_128876 | JGI IMG/M metagenome (GOLD analysis project Ga0182738, IMG submission 128876) | Enriched Miracle-Growth compost microbial communities from Emeryville, California, USA - eDNA 5th pass 30_C BE-Lig MG (version 2)... ... | reverse complement strand
CGCGCCCGCCGCGCGCGCGGCCCGGCGCAGCCCGCCCCGGCGAACCGCGAGCCCCTGTGGCTGTTCGACCTGGACAACACGCTGCACGATACCTCGCACGCCATCTTCGCGCAGATCAGCGTGGGCATGACCGAGGCCGTGTGCGAAACCCTGGGCTGCGACGAGGACACCGCCAACCAGCTGCGCGCGCGCTACTGGAAGCGCTACGGCGCCACCGTGATCGGCATGGTGCGCCACCACGGCGTGGACGCGCACAGCTTCCTGCACCGCAGCCACAGCTTCGACGTGCGCCCGCTGGTGCGCGCCGAGCGCGGGCTGGCGCACCGCCTGGCCCGGCTGCCGGGGCGCAAGGTGCTGGTCACCAACGCGCCGCTGCACTACGCGCGCGCGGTGCTCGGCCACCTGGGCATCCTGCGCGCCTTCGACAGCCTGTGGGGGCTGGAGCAGATGCGCTTCCACGGCGGCTTCCGGCCCAAGCCCTCGCCCGCGCTGCTGCGCCACATCCTGGCGCACGAAGGCGGCACACCCGCGCGCACGGTGCTGGTCGAGGACACGCTGCCCAACCTGCGCGGCGCCCGCCGGGCCGGCCTGCGCACGGTGCACGTCTACCATCCGGGCACGCCGTTCGCGCGCCTGCAGCACGGCCGGCCGCTGTACGTCGACTTGCGGGTAAACTGCGTCGGGGATCTGCTGCTGCGCAGGCGGCCGGTGCGCGGCCGCTAGCGGGCGCGGCGCCCTGCCCGGCGGGCCGTCGTCCCGCCGGCGCGGCGATCCCGTCCATGGGCCGCGCACGGCCCGCATCCGGCCCCACCGGGCCTTGCCTCCCAACGTCCAGCCGCGCGCGCTGCGCGCCCTTCGACTCATGGCCACCAAACCCGGCGAGCGCAGGACCCAGATACTCGAAACCCTGGCAGGCATGCTGGAGCAGCCGCGCGCGGCCCGCATCACCACCGCGGCGCTGGCCGCGCGCCTGCAGTTGTCCGAGGCGGCGCTGTACCGCCACTTCGCCAGCAAGGCGCAGATGTACGAAAGCCTGATCGAGTTCATCGAGACGACGATCTTCACGCTGGTCAACCAGATCGCCGCGACCGAGCCGCAGGGCCTGGGCCGCGCGCGCCGCATCGCCGCCATGCTGCTGTCCTTCTCCGAGCGCAACCGCGGCATGACCCGGCTGCTGACCGGCGACGCGCTGGTGACCGAGGACAGCCGGCTGCAGGAACGCATCAACCACATCAACGACCGCATCGAGGCCTCGTTCCGGCAGGCGCTGCGCAGCGCGGTGGACGACGGCGGCCTGCACCGCGACGCCGACGTCGCCGCGCACGCCAGCCTGCTCACGCACCTGGTGCTGGGCCGCTGGCTGCGCTACACGCAAAGCGGCTGGCGGGTGGCGCCCACCGGGCACCTGGACGAGCAGCTGCGGCTGGTGCTGGGCTAAGGGCATGCCACCCGCCAGGGCCTGCCAACCCTGCGGGGAGCCGCGCCCCGGCCGGCTCGATTACATGCAATGAACCGGCCGGCGGGCGCACACCGGGCAGTCCGGGTCGCGCATCACGTTGACGCTGCGCCACTGCATCTGGCGCGCGTCCAGCCACAGCAGCCGGCCGCTCAGGCTGCGGCCGATGCCGGCCAGCAGCTTCAGGGCCTCGGCGGCCTGCATGCTGCCGATGATGCCGACCAGGGGCGCGAAAACGCCGGTGGTGGCGCAGCTGACGTCCTCGACGTCGTCGGCCTCGGGGAAGAGGCAGTGGTAGCAGGGCGCGTCGGCCGAGCGCAAGTCGTAGACGCCGACCTGGCCGTCGAAGCGGATCGCCGCCCCCGACACGAGCGGCCGGCCGGCGGCCACGCAGGCGCGGTTGATGGCGTGGCGGGTGGCGAAGTTGTCCGAGCAGTCCAGCACCAGGTCGGCCTGCTCCACCTGCTCGCGCAGCGCCTCGCCTTCCAGGCGGCGCACCAGGGCGGTGACGCGGGTCTCGGGGTTGAGCCCGGCCAGCATGGCCCTGCCGGATTCGGCCTTGGGCTGGCCGACGCGGGCGGTGGTGTGCAGGATCTGGCGCTGCAGGTTGCTGAGCTCGACGGCGTCGTCGTCGGCCAGCACGATGCTGCCCACGCCGGCAGTCGCCAGGTAGCAGGCCGCGGGCGAGCCCAGGCCGCCCGCGCCGACCACCAGCACGCGCGCGGCCAGCAGCTTTTCCTGCCCTTCGATGCCTATCTCGTCGAGCAGGATGTGGCGCGCGTAGCGCAGTAGCTGCTCGTCGTTCATTTGCCGAGCGATTCGACTCCCGCGGGCGTGATCTTCAGGCGCTCGGGCTGGGAGCCCTTCTGCGCGTCGGCGCTGGCCACGCGCGGCTTGGCCGCCTCGACGGGCTTGCCGTCGAGCACGTTGACGGCCTGGCGCAGCTGGAAGTCGTCCTCGCCGCCGAACTCGAAGACCTTGGGCTGCTCGAGGTTTTCCGGGTCGGTCGCGGACTTGAATTCGCCGTTGGGGTTGGCCAGGTGGCGCTTGAGGTCGGCCTCGCGCGGCAGGCGGAACAGGTCGCCTTCGGCGGTGTCGGCCACGACGATGTCGGGCTCGATGCCGGTGGCCTGGATCGAGCGGCCCTTGGGCGTGTAGTAGCGCGAGGTGGTCAGCTTGATGGCCGAGTCCTCGGAAATCGGCAGGATGACCTGCACCGAGCCCTTGCCGAAGGTGCGGTTGCCCAGCACCTTGGCGCGCTTGTGGTCCTGCAGCGCACCGGCGACGATCTCGGAGGCCGAGGCCGAGCCGACGTTGACCAGCACCACCATGGGCACGCTCTTGGCCCAGGCGGGCGCGTCGGCGGCGTAGTCGCCGTCGCCGCGGGAATAGTCGGCCGGGCTGGCCAGGTAGGTGTGGCGCGAATCCGGCGCGCGGCCGTCGGTGGAGACCACCTCGGTGCCCGGCGGCAGGAAGGCGGCCGACACGCCGATGGCGCTGTGCAGCAGCCCGCCCGGGTCGTTGCGCAGGTCCAGCACCAGCGCGCGCGGCGCGCCCTTGGCGCCGAGTTCCTGCAGGTGCTTGACCAGGTCGGTGCCGGTCTTTTCCTGGAACTGCGAGACGCGCACGTAGCCGATGTTACCGTCGAGCATCTTGCTGCGCACGCTGCGCACCTTGATGATGTCGCGCACGATGCGGATTTCGATCGGCTGGGCCACGCCGTCGCGCGCGATGGTCAGGGTGATGGGCGTCTTGGGCTCGCCGCGCATGAGCTTGACGGCGTCGTTCAGCCCCATGCCCTTGGTGGGGGTCTCGTCGATCTTGACGATCAGGTCGCCGGCGCGCACGCCGGCGCGCGCCGCCGGGGTGTCCTCGATGGGGGCGATCACCTTGACGAAGCCGTCTTCCGTGCCGACCTCGATGCCCAGGCCGCCGAACTGGCCCTGGGTGGAGGTCTGCATTTCGCGGAAGGCCTCGGCGTCCAGGTAGGCCGAGTGCGGGTCCAGGTCGGACAGCATGCCGGAGATGGCGCCGTCGATCAGGGTCTTGTCGGTGACCGGCTCGACGTAGTTGTTCTTGATGGCGGCAAACACGCTGGTGAACTGGCGCAGCTCTTCCAGCGGCAGGGGCGTGCCGCGCTGCGCCACGGCCGATATGCCCAGGCTGACCAGCACGCCGGCCACGGCGCCCAGCGATATCAAACCGAAACTGCGTAATTTGCGAGTGCTCATGCACATTCCTGTCTTGGTGGCCGGGACCGCATCCGCCGGGCCGGGAGACGCCCGCCAGACCGGCCTCGCCGGCCAGCCATGCCCGCCGTCCCGGCCGCCCCGCGGACCTGGACGCAGTTCGACCGGTCAGCGGGCAAAAAATTTCGCCGGATCCTGAGGGGTTCCCCTATGCCGAATCTCAAAGTATAGGCCCGATTCCACCTGCCCGCCGGTGGAGCCCACGGTGGCGATGGCTTCGCCGGCCGAGACGGTTTCGCCGGGGCGCTTGAGCAGGCCCTGGTTGTAGGCGTAGACGCTGAGGTAGTCGCGGCCGTGGTCGACGATGATCAGGTTGCCGAAGCCGCGCAGCCAGTCGGCGAAGACCACCGTGCCGGCCGACACCGCGCGCACCTGGGCGCCCTCGGGGGCGCGGATCAGCACGCCGCGCCACTTGCCGCCGTCCGGGCGGTCGGTGCCGAAGCGGGCCGCGACGGCGCCCGGCACGGGGCTGGGCAGCGGCGCGGACAGGCCGCCGGCGTCGGCCAGCATGCCGCCCGAAGCGCGCGCGCCGGCGGCGCGGCTTTGCGCGCTGCGGCGGGCCGCGGCCTGGTCCTGCTCGGCGCGGCGCTGCTCGGCCTCGGCTTCGCGGGCCTGCCGTTCGGCAGTCCGGCGCGCCTCGTCGGCACGGCGCTGGGCGGCCTGGCGCTCGGCGTCGGCCTGGCGGGCCGCCTGGGCGCGCGCCTGCTCGGCCTGGCGGCGGGCTTCGTCGGCCTGCCGGCGGGCCAGCTCGGCCTTGCGGCGCGCCTCTTCCGCGCGCTGGCGCTCGGCCTCCAGCCGGCGCCGCTCCTCTTCCTGGCGGCGGCGCTCTTCTTCGCGCCGGCGCTCTTCCTCGGCCCGGCGCGCGGCCGCCACCTGGCCGGCCAGCTCGTCGATCAGCTTGCCCAGGCGCTCGGCGTCGCGGTCCAGCCGGCCGGCCTCGCCGCGCTGGGCCTCCAGGCGGCCCTCCAGGCGCGCCAGCACGGTGGCGCGCTCCTTCTGCTGGTCCACCAGCTCGGCGCGCGCGGCGGCGGTTTCCTCCTGCAGGCCTTCCAGCTCGGCGCGGCGGCGGCTTTCGCGCGCCTGCAGGTCCTCCAGGCGGGCGATCTCGCCGCGCAGGGCCTGGACGCGCTCGGCGCGCGCCCGGGAAACATAGTCCAGGTAAGCCAGGTTGCGGCCCAGCAGCTGGGGATCGTCGCCGGACAGCAGCGCGGTCCAGGGCGACAGGCCGCTGGCGTACTGGGTGCGCAGTTGCGCGGCCAGCTCGTCGCGGCGCGCGGCAAGCTCCTTCTGCTGCGCGGCGATGTCGGCCTGCAGCCCGGCGATGTCGCGCCGGGCCTGGGCGATGCCCCGGTCCAGCTCGTTCAGGCGCAGGCTGATGCGCGAGATGGCGGTTTCCGATTCGCGCAGGGCGTCGGCCGCCTCCTTGCGGTCGGATTCGCGCCGCTCGATCTCGCCCTGCAGGTTGCGGATGCGCTCGCGCAGGGATTCGCGCCGGCGCTCGGCCTCGGCCTGGCGGCGGGCGTATTCGGCCGAGCTGGCGGCGGGCTCGGCGGCCGCGGCCGGCGCAGGCAGCGCCGCGGCCAGCGCGGCGCAGGCCAGCGCCGCGGCCGCCAGGCGCGCGCGAACCGGCGCAGCCGGCGCCCGGGCGGGCAGCCTGGAAAGGGACGGCCTCGTCAAGGACGCAGCCCCTCGTGCAAGGCGGGCGCGTGGCGCCGGGGCGAAGCCATGGTCAGCCTTTCTTGGCCTTGCCCTGGGCCACCACGGCCGCCAGCGCGGCCTCGATCTCGGCCGGGTCGCCCAGGTAGTAGTGGCGGATCGGCCGCAGGTCGTCGTCCAGTTCGTAGACCAGGGGCTGGCCGGTGGGGATGTTGAGGTGGACGATTTCCTCGTCGGAGACCTCGTCCAGGTGCTTGATGAGCGCGCGCAGGCTGTTGCCGTGGGCCGCGATCAGCACGCGCCGGCCGGCGCGCACGGCCGGCGCGATGGATTCGGTCCAGAACGGCAGCACGCGCGCGACCGTATCCTTCAGGCATTCGGTGGCCGGCAGCTGCTCGGGCGGGATCTTGGCGTAGCGCGGGTCCAGGCGCGGGTGGCGCGGGTCGTCCTGGCCCAGGGGGTCGGGGGCGATGGCGTAGGCGCGGCGCCAGATCAGCACCTGCTCGTCGCCGAACCTGGCGGCGGTCTCGGCCTTGTTCAGGCCCTGCAGGGCGCCGTAGTGGCGCTCGTTCAGGCGCCAGCTGATGCCCACCGGCGTGTACATGGCGTCCATGGCGTCCAGCGCGATCCACAGCGTGCGGATGGCGCGCTTGAGCACGGAGGTATAGGCCAGGTCGAAGGTATAGCCTTCGCGCTTGAGCAGTTCGCCCGCCTTGCGGGCCTGTTCGCGGCCGGTGTCGGTCAGGTCGACGTCGGTCCAGCCGGTGAAGCGGTTTTCGAGATTCCACTGGCTTTCGCCGTGGCGCATGAGGACGAGTTTGTACATGTCGGCATGGGGGTCGGAGTGGGCGGATCGCGCCATTTTATAATCGTGCGGTTTCACCCTCCCACCCGCCCGCCCGGGCCTGCAGGATGTATCCGTGGATTTCCTTCTGAACGACCATAACAATCTCTTCATCCTCGCCGTCGCGGTGGTCTCCGGCCTGATGCTGGCATGGCCGGCGCTCGGGCGCACGCGCGGCGGCTCGTCGGTCAGCGCCGCCCAGGCCGTGCAGATGATCAACCAGCGCCAGGCGGTGGTGGTCGACCTGCGCGGCGCCGACCTGTACGCGGCCGGCCACATCGCCCAGGCGCGCAGCCTGCCGCTGGCCGACCTGGACCAGAAGGCCGCCTCCCTGCCCAGGAACAAGCCGCTGGTGCTGGTGTGCGAGCAGGGCCGCGACAGCGCCAAGGCTGCCGCCAGGCTCAAGGCCCTGGGCCACGACGAAGTCGTCACGCTCGAAGGCGGGCTGCGCGGCTGGGTCCAGGCCGGCCTGCCCATCACCGGCAAGAAGGCCTAGGCCTACGCCCCTTACAAGGAGTCACATCCCCATGCAGAAAGTCCTCATGTACAGCACGGGCGTCTGCCCGTATTGCATGCGCGCCGAAATGCTGCTGAAGCAGCGCGGCGTGGCCGAGATCGAAAAAATCCGCATCGACACCGACCCGGCCCAGCGCGAAGCCATGATGGCGCGCACCGGGCGGCGCACCGTGCCGCAGATCTACATCGGCGAGACCCACGTGGGCGGCTTCGACGACCTGTCGGCGCTGGACCGCGCCGGCAAGCTCATGCCGCTGCTCGAGGGCGAGTCCGGCGCCTGACCGCGGCGCGCCAACCCGGGCGCGCCGCTCCCTTCCCCACCAGGAAACCCCATGTCTGAACAGAACGCCCAGCCCGCGGGCAACGATCCCTCCTTCAACCTGCAGCGCGTCTACCTGAAGGACCTGTCGCTGGAGCTGCCGAATTCGCCGCGCATCTTCCTGGAGCAGGAAACGCCCAAGGTCGAGGTCAACCTCAACGTCGGCGGCCAGCGCCTGGCCGAAACCATCTTCGAATCCACGGTGACCGCCACCGTCACCACGCGCATCGGCGACAACGTCCTGTACCTGGTCGAAGCCACCCAGGCGGGCATCTTCGAGCTGGCCAACATCCCGGCCGAGCAGATGGACCCGCTGCTGGGCATCGTCTGCCCGACCATGCTCTACCCCTACCTGCGCGCCAACGTGGCCGACGCCATCACGCGCACCTCGCTGCCGCCGCTGCACCTGGCCGAGGTCAACTTCCAGGGCCTGTACGAGCAGCGCCTGGCCGAGCTGGCCGCGCAGCAGGGCCAGGGCGGCAACGGAAACGGCAATGGCGCCGGCGACGGCGGCTCCGGCATCATCCTGCCGCCGGGCGCAGGCCGGTAAGCGGCTCGCCGCCATGAAGACGCCCGGCCCACCCCGGCTCGCCCGCCCACCGCGCGCCAGGCGGACTGCGCACGGCAGGCGCACGGCAGATGGCGGGCGCATGGCCGCGCGAGCGCGGCCATGACGGCGCCCGCCGACGGCCTGCGCGCCGCGGTGCTGGGCGCGGGCAGCTGGGGCACGGCGCTGGCCGCCGCGGCCAGCGCGCACTGCCCCACCGTGCTGTGGGCGCGCAGCGCGCAGGCCGCGCAGGACATCGCCCGGCGCCGCGAGAACGCCCGCTACCTGCCCGGCATCGCCCTGCCGGCCGGGCTGGCCTGCACCGCCGACCTGGACGCCGCCTTCGCGCACCTGGCCGGCGCGCGCACGCCGCTGGTCATCCTGGGCGTGCCGGTGGCCGGCCTGGAAGACGCCTGCCGCGCCACCCTGGAAGCCGCGCGCCGCCACGGGCTGGCGCGCACCGCGCTGGTCTGGACCTGCAAGGGCTTCCACACCGACGACGGCCGGCTGCCGCACGAGATCGCCGCCGCCGCGCTGGCCGGCGGCGAGGGCATCGCCACCGGCGTGCTGTCGGGCCCGTCCTTCGCCAGCGAAGTCGCGCGCGGCCTGCCGGTGGCGCTGACCGTCGCCTCGCGCGAGGCCTGGGTGCGCGAGGCCGCCACCGCAGCGCTGCACGGCGGCGCGGTGCGCGTCTACGCCAGCGGCGACGTGGTCGGGGTGGAAACCGGCGGCGCCATGAAGAACGTGATCGCCATCGCCTGCGGCATCTGCGACGGCCTGGCGCTGGGCGCCAATGCGCGCGCCGCGCTCATCACCCGCGGGCTGGCCGAGATGACCCGCCTGGGCGTGGCGCTGGGCGCGCAGGCCGAGACCTTCGCCGGCCTGACCGGCCTGGGCGACCTGGTGCTGTCGGCCACCGGCGACCTGTCGCGCAACCGCGGCGTGGGCGTGGCCCTGGGCCGCGGCCGCAGCCTGGACGAGATCCTGGCCGGCGGCATGATCGCCGAAGGCGTGCGCTGCGCGCAGGCCGTGCTGCAGCGCGCGGACGCGGCGGGCGTGGACCTGCCCATCAGCCGGGCGGTGTGCGACGTGCTGTTCAAGGGCGTCGCGCCCGCCGTGGCGGTGGCCGGGCTGCTGGCGCGCGAGGCGCGCGCCGAGACGCCGGCCGGCGAGGCCGGACACTAGCGGGCACGCCCCGCGCCCGCCCGCGAGCGGTCCGGACGGCCACCCCAAGACCAAGAGGAGAACCCCATGCCTTACCCTGGCCCTTCCCGATCCGGCGATCCCTCGCCGGCCGGCCGCGCCGCGCGCCGGCTGCGCGCCGGGCTGGCGTCGCTGCTGGCGGGCGCCGCCGCGCTGCTGGGCGCCGCCCCCGCGCACGCCGACTGGCCCGAACGCCCCATCCACCTGGTGGTGCCCTTCCCCGCCGGCTCGTCGCCCGACATCCTGGCGCGCACCATCGCCGAGCCGCTGTCGCAGTCGCTCGGCCAGCCGGTGGTGGTGGAGAACAAGCCCGGCGCGGGCGGCAACATCGGCACGCGCTTCGCCGCCCAGGCCAGGCCCGACGGCTATACCGTGCTCTACACCATCAACGGCCCGCTGGTGACCGCGCCCACGCTGTACAAGAAGACCCTGGGCTACGACCCCATGCGCGACCTGGCGCCGGTCACGCTGGTGGCGACCAGCCCCAACGTGCTGGTGGTGGGCGGCGATTCGCCCGCGCAAAGCCTGGACGATTTCGTGCGGCTGGCGCGCGAGCAGGCCGGCAAGTTCAACTACGGCTCGGTCGGCCCGGGCAGCTCGGCCCACCTGGCCATGGAGATGTTCAAGCAGGAAGCCGGCGTGGACCTGCTGCACGTGCCCTACAGCGGCTTCCCGCAGGTGATCACGGCCATCATCGCCGGCGACGTGCAGGCCGGCTTCATGGTGCCGGCCATCGCCATGCCGCAGGTGCGCGAGGGCAAGGCGCGCGCGCTGGCCATCACCAGCCGCCAGGCCAGCGCTCTGCTGCCGGGCATCGCGCCGATGACCGAACTGGGCTACCCGGATTTCGAGTCGATCTCCTGGAACGCCGTGCTGGTGCCGGCCGGCACGCCGCAGCCGGTGGTGGACCGCCTGAACCGCGAGCTGGTGCGCATCGTCGGCAGCGAGGCGGTGCGCAAGCTGCTGGACGCGCAGTACTTCAGCGCGGCGGGGTCCTCGCCGCAGGAGCTGGCCGAGCTGATGCGCGCGGAGAAGGCGCGCTGGGACGCGGTGATCGAGCGGCTGCAGCTGTCGCTGGACTGAGCGCGCCGCCGCTCTGCCCGGCCGCGGCGTCGGCGCGCAATACGCAGCGCGCCGCCCGGCCGCGCGGCGCTACGACTGCCCCGCCTTGCGCGCCACCGCGAGCGGCGGCGGCGCGCGGCGCGACATTTCCGAATCCAGGATCAGCCGGCCCTGCAGCTTGCCGTTGAGCTGCCGCACGAACCCCGAGGCCTCGTCCATGTGCTCGGCCATCAGCCGGCGCACCGTCCCGGCGTCGCGCCGGCGCGCGGCCTCGACGATGCGCCGGTGGAAGCTGGCGTTGGCGTCGCCGAAGCGGCGCTGCGCGCGCGCCGGCGTGTCGTTCTCGAACACGGTCAGCTGGCGCAGCATCTCGTTGATCATCTGGCAGGCGAAGCGCAGGAAGGAATTGGGGTTGGCCTGCGCCAGGATGTCGTGGAAGTTGATGTCCTCCTTGCGCTGCGCGACCATGTCGGGCATGCGGCCGGTGGACGGGTCGCAGCAATCGATGCTGTGCTCCAGCGCCTCGAAGTCGGCATCGCCCAGGTGCGGCACGGCGCCCGCGGCCAGTTCCGGCTCCAGCAGGCGGCGCACCGTGTAGATGTCGTCGATGGTCACTTCCTTGAAGAACAGGTAGTTCTGCACCAGCTGGAAGGCGCGGTCCAGCGGCACCTCGACGATGCGCCCGCCGCCCGACGGCCCGGTGCTGACCTTGACCAGGCCCTGCACCTCCAGCGACTTGAGCGCCTCGCGTATGGTGCTCTTGCTGACCGAGAACAAGGCCTGCAGCTCGCTTTCGCGCTGCAATTTGTCGCCCGGCTTGAGGTCCTGCTCGGTGATCAGGCGCTTGATTTCCTCGGCCACGAGGTCCGCCCGCTTGGGCTTGCCCAGGTCGATCCGGGGCTGCTCCCCGCCGGCTCGCGCCATGTTCCGCTCCCTTGTCTGCGCCGGCCATCCGCGGGGAATCACCCCCGGGTTTCACCTGATGCCGGCCTGATTGACGTCCAAATTTGCCGCCCTATATTATCCGTTCCATTGTATTTATCATGATAAATATGATGAATGCCGGAGCCGGGCGCGGCCAAAGCGCCGCGGCGCCGTCCGTCCACCCGCCGCCCTGGCGGCACCGGAAACATAAGGGGAACACCTTGGATCGTCGTGACCTGTTCAAACTGGCCGCCCTGTCGGCGCTGCCCGGCTGCCTGCCCCTGCGCAGCGCCTGGGCGGCGGACGAAGCCGCCATCGAGTTCGGCTGCCCGGTGCCCATGTCGGGCGCCTTCGCGGCCAACGGCAAGTATGCCGACCTGGGCATGAAGCTGGCCCTGCAGCAGCGCGGCAAGGCCGTGGGCCGCCCGCTGGCCTATACCCTGCTCGACACGGAAGGCAAGCCCGCCACGGCGGTGCGCAAGGTGCAGGAGCTGGCCCAGCAGAAGGGCGCGCGCTTCTTCGCCGGCGGCATCCTGTCCTCGGAAGCGCTGGCCATGGCCAAGGAAGCGGAAAAGGCCGGCGGCATCTTCATCACCACCGCCGGGGCCGACGAGATCACCGGCTCGGACTGCAACCGCGCCACCTTCCGCTGGTCGGTGCCGACCTACGGCGCCATCGAGCGCACGGTGCGCCCGCTGATCGAGGCCCACCCCAACGCCAAGCGCTGGTACACCATCACGCCGCAATATGTGTTCGGCGAAGGCCTGCTGACCGCCGCCAAGAACATCTTCGCCGAGAAGGGCATCGAGCACGTCGGCAACAGCTACCACTCGCTGACCGAGAAGGAATTCAGCGGCTACCTGACCAACGCCATGGCCGCCAAGCCCGACGTGCTGCTGCTGCTGAACTTCGGCTCGCAGTCCTCGGACGCGCTGCGCCAGGCGGTCAGCTTCGGCATGAAGCAGAACACCCTGATCCTGATGGCCTGGGCCTCGGGCCTGGAGCAGTTCGAGTCGCTGGGCGCGGACCTGTGCGAAGGCGTGTACTTCGGCGCACAGTACTGGCACGGCATCGACACGCCGGGCAACCAGGAGCTGGTCAAGCTCTGCCGGGACACCTTCAAGGCCAACCCCAACTACAGCCTGGCCGGGTCCTACACCTGCACCCGCATCCTGCTGGACGGCATCGAGAAGGCCGGCAGCGCCGACCCCGCCAAGGTGATCGCGGCGCTGGAAGGCATGCAGTACGCCGGCCTGACCGGCGACGAGGAAGTCCGCCGCGAGGACCACCAGGTGCTCAAGAACTATTATCTGATCCGCGGCAAGGCCAAGTCGGCCATGAAGGACAAGGACGATTACGCGGACGTGCTGAGCTCCGGGAAGTCGTTCCTGCCCGTGGACAAGACCGGCTGCAGGATGTGACCCACCCCTGCGCGCTTCGCGCGCCCCTCGAGGGGCGACACCGGCGGACCGGCAAAGCCGGCTCCGCGGTGTCCGCGCCGGACCGCGGGCGGCCGCAGGGGTAGCCCATCTCCTGCGGACCGTATCGTGTCCGCGCCGGATCATCGCCAAGACAGGCATCCTGGGCAACCATGAACGTTTATCTTCTCCAAGTCGTCAACGGCGTCGGCATAGGAATGCTGTACTTCCTGCTGGCCGTGGGCCTGTCCATCATTTTCGGGCTGCTGCGCTTCGTCAACTTCGCGCACGGCGCCTTCTACCTGCTGGGGGCCTACTTCTGCTACCAGGCCGTGCAGTGGGGCATGAACTTCTGGCTGGCGCTGGTCGTGGTGCCGCCGCTGGTGGGCGCGCTGGCCTGGCTGGCCGAGCGGCTGCTGCTGCGCCGCGTGTACGACCAGCCGCACGAGTTCCACATCCTGATCACCGTGGGCCTGGCCCTGGTGCTGCAGGAGGCGGTGATCCTGGCCTGGGGTCCGCTGGGCAGCAACGTCGCCACGCCGGAATCGCTGCAGGGCGTGGTCATGTGGGGCAGCTTCATCTACCCCAAGTACCGGCTGTTCGTGATCGCCTTCACCGCCGTGTTCGCGGTGCTGCTGTGGTGGCTGCTGGAAGGCACGCGCCTGGGCAGCGCGGTGCGCGCCGGCAGCGAATCGGCCGAGATGGTCACGCTGCTGGGCATCAACGTGTTCCGCGTGTTCGGCCTGGTGTTCGCGCTGGGCGCGGGCACGGCGGCGCTGGCCGGCGTGCTGGCCGCGCCGATCCGCGGCGTCGAGCCCTTCATGGCGCTGGAGGCGCTGGGGGTGGCCTTCGTCATCGTGGTGGTGGGCGGCATGGGCAGCTTCGGCGGCGCGCTGGCCGGCGGCCTGCTCATCGGCATCGTGCAGAGCGTGATGAGCACGCTGTGGCCGGAAGGCGCGCGCCTGATGATCTACGTGGCCATGGCCGCGGTACTGTTGCTGCGCCCGCACGGGCTGCTGGGGAGGGGATGATGCGCGCGCTGCGAGAACATGGCGGCCTGCTGCTGGCCGCGGCGGTGGCGCTGCTGCTGCCGGCCACGCTGTCTTCCGGCACCCTGGCCACCGAGGTGCTGGTCTATTCGCTGGCGGTGCTGGGCTGCAACCTGCTGCTGGGCTACACCGGCCTGCTGTCCTTCGGCCAGGGGATCTTCTTCGGCATGGGCAGCTACGCGGTCGGCATCCTGATGACGCGTTCCGGCCTGCCGCTGCCGGCCGCGGTGCTGGCCTCGATGGCGACGGGCGCGCTGGTGGCCGCGGCGGTGGGCTGGTTCGCCATCCGCCAGCGCGGCACCTACTTCGTGATGCTGACCCTGGCCTTCGCCCAGTTGTTCTACTTCCTGGCCTACAGCCTGCCGCAGTGGACGGGCGGCGACAACGGCCTGCTCGACATCCCGCGCCCGCCGCTGTCGCTGTTCGGCCTGGCCGAGCTGCCGCTGGACACGCCCTGGCGCTTCTACGCGCTGGTGGCGGTGTGCTTCCTGGCGGTGTTCTGGCTGCTGGAGCGGGTGACGGCATCGGTGTTCGGCCGCACGCTGCTGGCCATCCGCGAGAACGAGGCGCGCGCCCGGGCGGTGGGCTACGACACACGCCTGTTCAAGCTCGCCGCCTTCGCGCTGTCGGGCGCGGTCACGGCGCTGGCCGGCGCCTTCCACGCGCTGATGACCGGCATCGCGCCGCTGTCCAACATCGAATACCACGCCAGCGAGATGATCCTGGTGATGACGGTGATAGGCGGCACCGGCAACCTGTTCGCCTCGGTGCTGGGCGCGGCCTTCTACGTGCTGGCCTCGGACTGGCTGTCCACCCTGTGGCCGCGCTGGCTGATGCTGCTGGGGCTGCTGCTGGTGGCGGTCAGCCTGTACATGCACCAGGGGCTGTGGGGCCTGGTGCAGCGCGGCTGGCGGCTGGCCGTGCGCGGCCGGGCCGGCGCGGCGGCGCGGGAGCAAGCATGAGCACGCCGAGCCGCCTCAAGTGCGAACTCCCCCTCGGGGGGACGGCGCGCAGCGCCAAGGGGGCATCATGAGCACGGCTGCGAACGAACCCATCCTGCACGCCCAGGGCGTGGTCAAGCGCTACGGGCGCTTCACCGCGCTGGCCGGCGTGGACCTGCGCGTCGTGCCGGGCACGGTGCATTCGGTCATCGGCCCCAACGGCGCGGGCAAGACCACGCTGTTCCATACCTTGACGGGCACGGTGCCGGTCAGCGAAGGGCGCATCGTCTTCGCCGGCCACGACGTCACGCGCGAGCCCGACCACGTCCGGGTGCGCCGCGGCATCGCCCGCTCCTTCCAGGTGACCAGCCTGTTCGCCAACCTGCCGGTGCGCGAGAACCTGCGCCTGGCCGTGCAGGGCGCGCACCCGCAGGGCGCCTTCGACATGTGGCACGCGCCGGGGCGGCAGCCGGCCATCTCGGAACTGGTCGACGCCATCCTGGAGCGCCTGGCGCTGCAGGCGCGCGCCGGCGTCGCCGCCGCGGCGCTGTCGCACGGCCAGCAGCGCCGCCTGGAGGTGGGCATGGCCATCGCCGCCCGCCCCAAGGCGATCTTCCTGGACGAGCCCACCTCGGGCATGGGGGTGGACGACCTGGACGCCATGAAGTCGCTGATCCGCGGCCTGGCCGAGGACCACACCGTGGTGCTGATCGAGCACAACATGGGCATCGTCATGGACATCTCCGATACCGTCACCGTCATGCAGCAGGGCCGCGTGCTGGTCGAGGGCCCGCCCGCGGCCATCCGCGACGACGAGCGGGTGCGCGCCGCCTACCTGGGCAACATGATCACCGGAGGCCGGCAATGACGGCGATGCTGGAATTGGCGGACGTGCACGGCTACTACGGCAAGAGCCACATCCTGCAGGGCGTGACGCTGTCGGTGGGCGAAGGCGAGCTGGTCACCCTGCTGGGCCGCAACGGCGCGGGCAAGACCACCACGCTCAAGGCCATCGCCGGCGTGGTGCGGCCCGAGGGCGAGGTGCGCTTCGCCGGCCAGCCCATCGCCGGGCTGCCCACCCACCGCATCGCCGCGCGCGGCGTCTGCCTGGTGCCCGAGCACCGCGGCGTCTTCAAGCTGCTGACGGTGGAGGAAAACCTCAAGCTGGGCGCGCGCCGCGATTCGCCCTGGCAGCTGGACGACGTCTACCGCATCTTCCCGCGCCTGAAAGAGCGGCGGCGCAACGGCGGCGCGCAGCTGTCCGGCGGCGAGCAGCAGATGCTGGCGATCGGCCGCGCGCTGATGAACCACCCCCGCCTGCTGATGCTGGACGAGCCGGTCGAGGGCCTGGCCCCGGTCATCGTCGAGGAAATCGTCGCCCAGCTCAAGCTGATCCGCGAGCAGGGCATCGCCATCCTGCTGGTCGAGCAGAACCTGGAGGTCTGCACCCAGCTGGCCGACCGCCACTACATCGTCGAGCAGGGCCGCATCGTCTACGAAGGCAGCAACCGCGACTTCATGGCCGACGACGGCATCAAGGACCGCTATCTGGGGGTGGCCGTCTAGGGCGCGGGGAACCCGGCTTCCCCGCGCAGCCGGGTTCCGAGCCCTGGCCCGCCGTCCCCTCTTCATACACCGTACCGATCACACCGTGCCGATCATGCAGAAAACAGCCTCCTCCCCTTCCCTTTCCTCCACGCAGGATCTTCCGCGCATCGACGGCGCGCGCCTGTGGCAATCGCTGATGGACCTGGCGCGCATCGGCGCCACCGACAAGGGCGGCGTCTGCCGCCTGACCCTGACCGACCTGGACCGCCAGGCCCGCGACCTAGTGACGCAATGGGCGCGCGAGCTGGGCTGCGAGGTGCGGGTCGACGCCATCGGCAACATCTTCATGCGCCGCGCAGGCCGCCGCGCCGACCTGCCGCCGGTGGTCACCGGCAGCCACATCGACACCCAGCCGACCGGCGGCAAGTTCGACGGCAACTACGGCGTGCTGGCCGGCATCGAGGTGCTGCGCACCCTGCGCGACCACGGCATCGCCACCGAGGCGCCGCTGGAAGTGGCGGTCTGGACCAACGAGGAAGGCTCGCGCTTCGTGCCGGTGATGATGGGCTCGGGCGTCTACTGCGGCGCCTTCACGCTGGAGCACGCGCTGGCCCAGCGCGACCGCGACGGCGTCAGCGTGGCCGAGGCCCTGCAGGCGATCGGCTACGCCGGCAGCGAGCCGGCCGCCGCCGCCCCGGGCGCGGTGGCCGCCTACTTCGAGGCCCACATCGAGCAGGGCCCGGTGCTGGAGGCCGCCGACACCGTCATCGGCGTGGTCCAGGGCGCGCTGGGCCAGCGCTGGTACGACATCACCGTCGCCGGCATGGAGGCGCACGCCGGCCCCACGCCCATGCCGCTGCGCCGAGACGCCCTGCTGGCCGCCGCCGGCCTGGTGCAATTGGTCAACCGCATCGCCCTGGAGCACGCCCCGCACGGGCGCGGCACGGTGGGCTGCCTGGACGTCTACCCGGCCTCGCGCAACGTCATCCCGGGCCGGGTCAGGCTGACGGTGGACCTGCGCGCCCCCGACGACGCGACGCTGACGGCCATGGACGAGGCGCTGCGGCGCGGCTGCGCGGAGCTGGGCGGCGGCGTGTCGGCGGAGGTCGAGCAGGTGGTGTACTTCCCGCCCCAGCCCTTCGACCCGGCGCTGCTGGCCGGCGTGCGCGAGGGCGCGCGCGAGCTGGGCCTGGACGCCCTGGACATCGTCAGCGGCGCGGGCCACGACGCCGTCTACCTGGCGCGCGTGGCGCCCACGGCCATGATCTTCGTGCCCTGCAAGGACGGCATCAGCCACAACGAGATCGAGGACGCCCGCCCCGAGCACCTGGAGGCCGGCTGCAACGTGCTGCTGCGCGCCATGCTGCGCGCGGCCGGCGTAGCGCGCGCGGGGGCCGCGGCATGAAAGTCCTGATCGCGCGCATGAACCACGAGACCAACACCTTCTCGCCGGTTCCCACGCCGCTGTCGGCCTTCGGCCGCGGCGGCCCGCAGTACGACGCGGACGCGCTGCGCGAGAACCGCGGCGCGCGCACGGCCATGGCCGCCTTCATCGACCTGGCCGAGCAGCGCGGCGCGGCCCTGGCCACGCCCCTGTCGGCCTGGGCCTACCCCAGCGGCCCGGTGCACGCCGACGCCTACGACGCCATGTGCGAACGCATCCTGGCGCAAGTGCCGGGCTGCGACGCCATCTTCCTGGACCTGCACGGCGCCATGGTGGCCGAGAACAGCGAGGACGGCGAAGGCGACCTGCTCGCGCGCGTGCGCGCCGCCGCCGGCCCCGGCACGCCCATCGCCGTCGCCCTGGACCTGCACGGCAACCTGACCGGGCGCATCGTCGAGAACGCCGACGTCGTCGTCGCCTTCAAGACCTATCCGCACGTCGACATGTACGAGACCGGCGAGCACGCCGGCCGCCTGCTGTGGGACATGATCGAGGGCCGCAGCCGCCCGGTCATGGCCTGGCGCCGCCTGCCGCTGATGAGCCACACCCTGCGCTCGGCCACCGATGCGGGCGCCATGCGCGAGGCCGTCCAGGCCGCGCGCGGCGAGGAAGCCGCCGGCCTGGCCGCCGCCTCGGTGCTGGCCGGCTTCGGGCTGGCCGACATCCCCCACCCCTGCGTCGGCGTGGTCACCGTGGCCGACGGCGACCGCGCCCTGGCCGAGGCGGCCGCCGACCGCCTGGCCGCACGCATCTGGGCCGCGCGCGAGGGCTTCGTCTACCACAGCGAGCCGCTGGCCGACAGCCTGGACCGCGCCCGCGCCCTGGCCGAAGGCAGCGACCGCCCCATCCTGCTGCTGGACCACGGCGACAACTGCAACTCCGGCGGCACCTGCGACACCACGGCGGTGCTGGAGGCGGCGCTGGCACGCGGCATGAGCGGCATCCTGGCCGGGCCGCTGTGCGACCCGGAGGCGGTCGCGGCCATGATCGCCGCCGGCGTCGGCGCGCAAGTCACGCTGCCCCTGGGCAACAAGCGCTCGCTCGCGGCCATCGGCGTGCACGCCCGGCCCATGCAGGCCAGCGGCATCGTGCGCGCCGTCACCGACGGCGAGTACGTGATCTCCGGGCCGACCTACACCGGCATGCGCGTGGGCATGGGCCGCTGCGCCGTGCTGGACATGGGCGCGGCCTGCGTGACCGTGTCGGAGCAGACCCACGAGCCCTGGGACCTGGGCGTATTCGAAAGCGTCGGCCAGGATCCGCGGCGCGCCCGCTTCCTGCTGCTGAAGTCGCGCATGTACTGCCGGCCGGTGTTCGTGCCGATCTCCGGCGGGCTGGTCGAATGCGACAGCCCGGGCGTGACGACCTCGGACTACGGCGTGTTCCCGTACCAGCGCCGCAGCCGGCCGCTGTATCCGCTGGAACCGGCGGAATACGGCGCCGCGGTCTAGCGCCCTGCCGACGCCGCGGGAATCGTCGCGGCGTCGGCGGCACCCGCCTTTCCCGCCCTTTCTTTCCACCGCTTCGCCCGCCCGCCACCAAGCGGGCCGGGCAACCCTCCCGCACCCGTAGAACTGCGCCCCGCCTGGGCTGCGCGGCCGTTGCGCCTTGTCCGCGCCATCGCACTTGCATGGCCCCAAAGACAGGGTTTCGCAATGACAAAGCATCGCGAAAACAGCACGCCTCGCATTTAAGTCACTGATACATATGTGATTTGAAAATCTCGTTCGTGATACTAGGGTTTGTACCAGCTGAATCGCGCATCGGACCCGTAGATATCATCCGCTGCGTGCCTGGTGAACGACGCCGGGCGACACCGCACGAGATCGATAACGGAGACAACGATGAACAAGGCAATGGGACGCGCCCTGGCGCTGTGCGCGCTGTGCGCGGCCATCGGGCCCGGCTGGGCGGCCGCCGCGGGCGCCGGCGACAAGGTCAGGATAGGCTACATCACCGACATGTCCGGGCTGTTCTCGGACCTGGACGGCGCGGGCGGGCTGGACACCATCCGCATGGCCATCGACGACTTCGGCGGCAAGGTCCTGGGCCGCGACATCGAAGTCCTGTCGGCCGACCACCAGAACAAGGCCGACATCGCCGCCAGCAAGGCCCGCCAATGGTGGGACGAGGACGGCGTCGACCTGGTCATCGGCGGATCGAATTCCTCCGCCTCGCTGGCGATCAGCAATGTCTCCAAGGACAAGCGCAAGGTCTTCATCAGCGCCGGAGCCGGCGCCGACTCGCTCACCGAGGAGGCCTGCCAGCCCTACATGGTGCGCTACACCTACTCGACCTCGGCGCAGGCGCGCGGCACCGCCGCCGCCATCGTGGAACAGGGCGGCAAGAGCTGGTACTTCCTGACGGCCGACTATGCCTTCGGCCATTCCCAGGAACGGATCGGCATGCAGGTAATCAAGGCGGCGGGCGGCAGCATCGCCGGCGTCGCGCGCCATCCCCTGAACACGTCCGATTTCTCGTCCTACCTGCTCAAGGCGCAGTCCTCGGGCGCCGACGTGCTGGGCCTGGCCAATGCGGGCGGCGATCTCATCAACACCATCAAGACGGCCAAGGAATTCGGGGTCACCGCCAAGATGCGGCTGGCCGGGCTGATGGTGTTCATCACGGACATCCACAGCCTAGGGCTGGAAACGACCCAGGGCATGTACCTGACCGACGGCTGGTACTGGGACATGAACGACGCCACGCGCGCCTTCGCCCGGCGCTTCTACGACAAGCACAAGAAAATGCCCACCACCTTCCAGGCCGCCGACTACTCCGCCGCGCTGACCTACCTCAAGGCGGTGCAGCAAGCCGGCAGCACCGACGCCGACCGCGTCATGGCGGCGATCAAGTCCATGAAGATCGACGACCTCTTCGCCAAGGGCTACGTGCGCGCCGACGGCGCCATGGTGCACGACATGCACCTCATGCAGGTCAAGACACCCGCGCAGTCCAAGGGTCCGTGGGACTACTACACGCTGCTCAGCAGCATCCCTGGCGAAGCCGCCTATGCGCCGGTCAAGCCGGACGCCTGCCCCCTGCTCACGGCCAAATGACAGCCGCCGCCATAGTACGAATCACATTGCAAGGATCACGGAGACAACGATGAACAAGACGATGGGATGGGCGGCGGCGCTGTGCGCGCTGTGCGCCGCCACAGGGCCCGGCTGGGCCGCGGCCGCGGGCGCCGGCGACAAGGTCAGGATAGGCTTCGTCACCGACATGACCGGCCTGTATTCCGACTTCGACGGGCCCGGCGGGCTGGACGCCGTCCGCATGGCGATCGAAGACTTCGGCGGCAAGGTGCTGGGCAAGGAGATCGAAGTCCTGTCCGCCGACCACCAGAACAAGGCCGACATCGCCGCCAGCAAGGCCCGCCAGTGGTGGGACGAGGACGGCGTGGACCTGATCATCGGCGGCTCGAACTCCTCCGCCTCGCTGGCGATCAGCAACATCTCCAAGGACAAGCGCAAGGTCTTCATCAGCGCCGGCGCCGGCGCCGACTCGCTGACCGAGGAAGCCTGCCAGCCCTACATGGTGCGCTACACCTACTCCACCTCGGCGCAGGCGCGCGGCACGGCCGCCGCCATCGTCGGGCAGGGCGGCAAGAACTGGTACTTCCTGACGGCCGACTACGCCTTCGGCCACTCGCTGGAGCGGGCCAGCATCCAGGTGGTCCAGTCCGAGGCCGGCTCGGTCGCGGGCGTGGCCCGCCATCCCCTGAACACCGCCGACTTCTCGTCCTACCTGCTCAAGGCGCAGTCGTCCGGCGCCGACGTGCTGGGGCTGGCCAACGGCGGCGGCGACCTGATCAACTCCATCAAGACGGCCAAGGAATTCGGCATCAACAGCAAGATGCGGCTGGCAGGCCTGATGGTGTTCATCACGGACGTGCACAGCCTGGGGCTGGACACCACCCAGGGCATGTACCTGACCGACGGCTGGTACTGGGACATGAACGACGCGACGCGCGCCTTCGCCCGGCGCTTCTACGACAAGCACAAGAAAATGCCCACCACCTTCCAGGCGGGGGACTACTCGGCCGCGCTCACCTATCTCAAGGCCGTGCAGCAGGCCGGCACCACCGACGCCGACCGCGTCATGGCGGCGATCAAGTCCATGAAGATCGACGACATGTTCGCCAAGGGCTACGTGCGCGCCGACGGCGCCATGGTCCACGACATGTACCTCATGCAGGTGAAGGCTCCCGCGGCCTCCAAGGCGCCGTGGGACTACTACACGCTGGTCAGCAGCATCCCGGGCGAAGTCGCCTACGCGCCGACCAAGCCGGGCGCCTGCCCGCTGCTCGCGGCGAAATGAAGCCCGGCGGCGTCCGGCCGGGCGCCGTCCGATCAGTGCCGCCGGCGCGGGCAAGCGCGCCGGCAACCGGCCGCCAGGCAAACCACAGGAGATCGAAGCAATGCAGGCGAACTACATCGACGGGACATGGACCGGGGCCGCGGACGGCATCGACGACGTCAACCCGTCGGATACGCGCGACGTCATCGGCACCTACGCCAGCGCCGACGCGCAGCAGATGCGGCAAGCCGTCGCGGCGGCCCGCGCGGCGGGCGACGCCTGGGCGCGCACGACCATCCAGGAGCGGGCCGATTTCCTGCACGGCGTCGCCGCCGACATCCTGGCGCGCCGCGACGAGCTGGGCGACATCCTGGTGCGCGAAGCCGGCAAGACCCGTGCCGAGGCGGTGGGCGAAGTCGCGCGCGCCGGGCACATCTTCAATTTCTTCGCCGGCGAAGCCGTGCGCTACGGCGGCGAGAACCTGCCCTCGGTGCGGCCGGGCATCGGCGTGCAGACCAGCCGCCACCCGGTGGGCGTGGTCAGCATGATCACGCCCTGGAACTTCCCCATCGCCATCCCGGCCTGGAAAATGGCCCCCGCGCTGGCCTTCGGCAACACGCTCGTGCTCAAGCCGTCCGAATACACGCCGGCCATCGCCGTCGAGCTGTTCCGCATCTTCGAGCGCCGCGGCCTGCCGCCCGGGGTGGCCAACCTGGTCAACGGCACGGGCGCCGCCGCGGGGGCCGCCCTGCTGGAAGGCGTCGACGCGGTCAGCTTCACCGGCAGCGCGGCGACGGGACGCCTGATCGCCGCCCGGGCGGCGCCGGCCATGATCCGCGTGCAGCTGGAAATGGGCGGCAAGAATCCGCTGGTGGTGCTGGACGACGCGGACCTGGACGTCGCCGTCGAATGCGCGGTCAACGGCGCCTTCTTCTCGGCCGGGCAGCGCTGCACCGCCTCCAGCCGCCTGGTCGTCACCGCCGGCATACACGACCGCTTCGTCGCGGCCGTGCAGAAGCGCATGCAGGCGCTGAAGGTCGGCGACAGCCGCGATCCGGGCACCCACATCGGCCCCGTCATCAACGACCGGCAGCTCGAGAAAATCCTGGACTACGTGGCAATCGGCCGCAGCGAAGGCGCCGAGCTCGTCGAAGGCGGCGGCATCGCCGAGGCGGCCACCCCCGGCCACTTCATGCAGCCCACCCTGTTCGCGCAGACGCGCAACGCCATGCGCATCAACCAGGAGGAGATCTTCGGCCCGGTCACCGCCGTGATCCGGGTGCAGGACTACGACGAGGCGCTGGCGGTGGCCAACAACACCGAGTACGGCCTGTCCTCCGGCATCTGCACCGCCTCGCACAAGCTGGCCAACCATTTCCGGCTCAACGTGCGCAGCGGGCTGACGATGGTGAACCTGCCGACCGCCGGCCTGGACTACCACGTGCCCTTCGGCGGGGTGAAGGCCTCCAGCTACGGCCCGCGCGAGCAGGGCGGCCACGCGGTGGAGTTCTACACGACCAGCAAGACGGCCTACGTGGGCTACTGACAACCACCGAGAACGCCGGGACGGCGGCGGGCCCGCGTGCCTGCCGCCCCCATCGAGGAAAACGAAGAGGAAGACACGACATGGACAGCAAGATCGGTTTCATCGGCCTGGGCAGGATGGGACGCCCCATGGCCGCCAACCTGAGCAGGAAGGGCTACGACCTGGTGGTGCACGACATCGACCCCGGCGCCGTGCAGCAGCTCGTGGCCCTGGGCGCGACGGCCGCCCGGGACATCGCCGACGTCGCCCGGCAGTGCGGCATCGTCATCACCATGCTGCCCAGCTCGGTGGAAGTCGAAGGCGTGGCGCTGGGCCCGGACGGCATCTTCGCCCACGCCGCTCCCGGCTCGCTGCTGATGGACATGAGCACCATCGACCCGCTGGCCACCGACCGCATCGCCATGCTTGCCGCCGAGCGCGGCCTGTCCATGGTGGACGCGCCGGTGGGCCGACTGGCCGAGCACGCCGACCGGGGCGAATCCCTGTTCATGGTGGGCGCGGGCGACGGCGACTTCCAGCGCGTCAAGCCGCTGCTGGAAGCCATGGGCACCACGATCCACCACTGCGGCCCGGTGGGCAGCGGCGGGCGCACCAAGCTGGTGAACAACTACGTCGCCATCACGCTGTGCCAGGTCAACGGCGAGGCCCTGGCGCTGTCGCAGCGCTTCGGCCTGGACCTGACCAAGACCCTGCAGGTGCTGTTCGGCACGTCCGCCAACAACGGGCAGCTGCGCATCAACTTCGCGAACAAGGTGCTGGCCGGCGACACCACGCCGGGCTTCACCATCGACCTGGCCCACAAGGACCTGTCGCTCGTGCTCTCGGCGGCCCATGCCGCGAAGGTGCCGATGCCGGTCGCCGCCGCCGTGCGCGAATCCTTCAGCCTGGCCCGCGCGGCCGAGTTCGGCCGGCAGGACTTCTCGGCGATCGCCGACGCGCTGTGCGACGCGGCCCACATCGACAAGCCGCGCACGCCCAAGGGCTGGACGCCCGGCTGAGCCGCCGGCAGTCCCCGCGCCACCCGATGCGCCGCGGGCCCGTCCCGCGCGCGAGCCTTGCCTACTTGCCGAGGCGGCACGCGGCCGCCCCGAGAAACCATGCACCCGAACGAACCCATCCTGGAAACGAAAGGCCTGACCAAGGCCTTCCACGGCTTCACGGCCGTCGCGGGCGTCGACCTGCGCGTGCGGCGCGGCGACATCCATGCGCTGATCGGCCCCAACGGCGCCGGCAAGACGACCTGCTTCAACCTGTTGACGCGCTTCATCGCGCCTTCGGCCGGCGCCATCCTCTTCAAGGGCCGCGACATCACCGGCCTGCCGCCGGCCCGGGTCGCGCGCCGCGGCCTGGTGCGGTCGTTCCAGATATCGGCCGTGTTCCCGGACCTCACCGTGCTGGAGAACGTCCGCATCGGCCTGCAGCGCGCCAGCACCGGCCACTACTGCTTCTGGCGCAGCGCCCGCTCGCTGCGGGCGCTCGACGGCCGGGCACGGGAACATCTCGAACAGGTCGGCCTGCAGGACATGGCGCACGCCCGCGCGGCCAGCCTGCCCTACGGACGCAAGCGCGCGCTGGAACTGGCCACGACGCTGGCCATGGACCCGGAAGTCATGCTGCTGGACGAGCCGACCCAAGGCATGGGTCACGAGGACATCCAGCGGGTGACGGACCTGATCAAGACGGTATCGACCGGCCGCACCGTCCTGATGGTGGAGCACAACATGGCGGTCGTCTCCCGCATCGCCGACCGGATCACCGTGCTGCAGCGCGGCTCGGTCCTGGCGGAGGGCGACTACGCCAGCATCGCAGCCAACCCCGACGTCGTCGCCGCCTATATGGGTAGCACCGATGTGGACAGCACCGATGTGGGCAGCACAGTCGCGGACAGCGCGGATGCCGGCGCCGGCGCGAAGGAGGCCCGATGAATACCGGCACCACGCCCCCCGCGCTGCAGCTGAGCGGCCTGCACGCCTGGTACGGCGAGGCGCAGGTGCTGCACGGCATAGACCTCGAGCTCGCCCCCGGCCAGGTGGCCGCGCTGCTGGGCCGCAACGGCGCGGGCCGCACGACCACGCTGCGGGCCATCCTGGGGCTGGTCGGCCGGCGCGGCTCCATCCGGATAGACGGCGTCGAGACCAGCGCTTGCCCGACCCACCGGATCGCCCATCACGGGATTGGCTACTGCCCGGAGGAGCGCGGCATCTTCGCCTCGCTGGACTGCGAGGAGAACCTGCTGCTGCCGCCCGCGGTCGGCGCGGGACGCCGAGGCCGCAAGGGTCGCAACGGCCGCAATGGCGACGCCGGCCGCGGCCGCCACGACGGCAGCGACGGCAGCGGCGGCAGCGGCCCTGCAGGCATGTCCCTGGACGAGATCTACGCCCTGTTCCCCAACCTGCGCGAGCGCCGCGCCAGCCCAGGCACGCGCCTGTCCGGCGGCGAGCAGCAGATGCTGGCGATCGCCCGCGTCCTGCGCACCGGCGCCCACATCCTGCTGCTCGACGAGATCTCCGAGGGCCTGGCGCCGGTCATCGTCCAGGCCCTGGCGCGGCTGATCGACACCCTGAAGCGCAAGGGCTACACCATCCTCATGGTGGAGCAGAACTTCCGCTTCGCCGCGCCCCTGGCGGACCGCTTCTTCGTCATGGAGCAGGGCCGGATCGTCGACCGCTTCGAATCCGGCGCGCTCGCCTCGCGGGCCGAAACGCTGGCCGGCATGCTGGCCGTCTGAGGGATACCCATGACTCTATTCGGACTTCCCATGGCGGCCCTGGCCGGGCAGCTGCTGCTGGGCGTCGTCAACGGCGCCTTCTACGCCACCCTGAGCCTGGGGCTGGCCATCATCTTCGGCCTGCTCAACGTCATCAACTTCGCGCACGGCGCCTTCTTCATGCTCGGCGCCATGGCCGCCTGGATGGGGCAGGCCTACCTGGGCATGGGCTACTGGACCGCCCTGCTCTGCGTGCCGCTGGCGGTGGCCGCGGTCGGCATGCTGGTGGAGCGCCTGCTGCTGCAGCGGCTCTACGGGCTGGACCACCTGTACGGCCTGCTGCTGACGCTGGGCCTGACGCTGGTGATGGAGGGCGTGCTGCGCTCCCTGTACGGCGTGTCGGGGCTGCCGTATTCCCCGCCGGCGTCGCTGGCGCGGGCGGTGGACCTCGGGTTCATGGTCCTGCCGCTGTACCGCGCCTGGGTCATCGCCGCGTCCCTGGCCGCCTGCCTCTTCACCTGGGCCGTCATCGAGAAGACCCGGCTGGGCTCCTACATGCGGGCGGCCACCGAGAACACCCCGCTGGTGCGGGCCTTCGGCGTGAACGTGCCGATGATGATCACGCTCACCTACGGCTTCGGCGTGGGCCTGGCCGGCTTCGCCGGCGTGCTCGCCGCGCCGGTCATGCAGGTGTCCCCGCTGATGGGGCAGCAGATCATCGTCACCGTGTTCGCCGTCGTCGTGATCGGCGGCATGGGCTCCATCCTGGGCGCCATCGTCACCGGCCTGGCGCTCGGCCTGGTCGAGGCCATGGTGAAGGTCTACTACCCCGAGGCCGCCAACACCGCGGTCTTCGCCATCATGGCATTGGTATTGCTGCTGCGCCCCGCCGGCCTGTTCGGCAAGGAGAATTAGTGTGTCCCACCCCCGAAGCGCTTCGCGCACCCACCTCAGGGAGTACTGACATGAGCCTGCGGACAAAGAATATGGCGCTCGTCGTCGCCCTCTGCCTGTTCGCCGCCGCGCCGCATGTGGGCGTCTACCCGATCTTCGCGCTCAAGCTGTTGTGCTTCGCCCTGTTCGCGGCCTCGTTCAACCTGCTGATCGGCTACACCGGGCTGCTGTCGTTCGGCCACGCCGCCTTCTTCGGCGGCGCGGCCTACGCCACCGGCTACGCCATGAAGGCCTGGCAGCTGCCCACCGAGCTGGGCATCGCCTTCGGCGTCGCGGCCGGCACGCTGCTCGGGGCCGTCGTGGGCGCGCTGGCGATCCGGCGCAAGGGCATCTATTTCGCGATGGTGACCCTGGCCCTGGCGCAGATGTTCTACTTCGTGTGCCTGCAGGCGCCCTTCACCGGCGGCGAGGACGGCCTGCAGGGCGTGCCGCGCGGCCGCCTGCTCGGCCTGCTGGACATGCGCCCGGACGTCGCCGCCTACTACGCCGTCGGGGCCATCGTCCTCGCGGCCTTCTGGCTCATCGCCCGCATCGTCGATTCCCCCTTCGGCCGCCTGCTCGTGGCCGTCCGGGAAAACGAGCCGCGCGCCGTCTCGCTCGGCTACGACGTGGACCGGCTCAAGCTCCTGGCCTTCGTCCTGTCCGCCGCCCTGGCGGGGCTGGCAGGCTCCCTGAAGACCGTCGTGCTGGGCTTCGCCACGCTGACCGACGTGGCGTGGATGATGTCGGGGTCGGTGGTGCTGATGACGCTGGTCGGCGGCATGGGCACCCTGGCCGGCCCCTTCGTCGGCGCCTTCGTCGTCGTCCTGCTGGAAAACCGCCTGGGCGAGGCGGGCGACTGGCTGGCCGGCGCCACCGGCGTGCGCGCCTTCGCCGAGATCGGCCAATCGATCACCACGGTGATCGGCCTGGTCTTCATCCTGTGCGTGATGCTGTTCCGGCGCGGCCTGGTCGGCGAGCTTGCCCGCCTGCTGCCCGAGCGGACGAGCCGGACGAGTTTGCCGGGCCCGGCCGGACCCGGCGCGTCCGTGCCGGAACACAGGTAGCGGGCGGAAGCGGCGCCTCGCCCACTACACCGCGCCGGCGTAGCCCTGCTGGCGCCAGGCCTCGAACACCGTCACCGCCACCGCGTTGGACAGGTTCAGGCTGCGCTGGCCGGGCCGCATGGGCAGGCGCAACTGCTGAGCGGGCGCGAACCGCGCCTGCTCGGCCTCGGACAGGCCTGCCGTCTCGCAGCCGAACACGAACACGTCGCCGGGCGCGAACTCCACTTGCGGCAGCAGCCGCTGCGCCCGCGTGCTCAGCGCGAAGCAGCGTCCGGCCGGCGCGCCCGCGGCGGCCAACGCCGCCGTCAGGTCGTCGTGCACCCGGACCGGCTGCCACTCGTGGTAGTCCAGCCCCGCCCGCCGCAGCCGGGCGTCGTCCAGCTCGAAGCCCAGCGGGCGCACCAGGTGCAGCTGCGCGCCGGTGTTGGCGCACAGCCGGATGACGTTGCCGGTGTTGGGCGGGATTTCGGGGCGGACGAGGATGACGTGGAACATGAGCGTCGGCTCAGGCCTTGCCGGCCGGGCCGGAAGCCTGCCGTATCCTGACAGTGCGCCCGGGGAAACGCGCGACGATTTCCAGCTCGCCGCCCATTGCCTCGATGAAGCGGCGCAGCGTGCTGACGTGCATATCGGGACGCTTTTCGATCTTGGCGACGGCCCCCTGACCGATCTGCAACGCGCGGCCGATTTCCTCCTGCGACAGCTGAAGCGCGCGGCGGACTTCAGCCAAGCCCATTTCCTCGTCCAGCCGCAGGGCTTGGGCCTCGGCGGCCGCCCTGGCCCGGGGCGACATGCGGGCGCGCAATTCAGCGAACGAATGCCTGCCGGTCATCGTCCTTCTCCTTTGCCAGTTCGGCCAGATGCACGTCGTACAGCGCATCGGCCATCGGAATCATCCGGTCGTCGAAACGCTTGTCGCCCGTCTTGTCGCCGCCGATCAGCAGGATGGCTGCGCGGCGGGGGTCGAAGACGTAGAAAATCCGCAGCGGCCTGCCGCCGGCCTGCACGCGCAGTTCCCGCATATGGGGGTGGCGCGATCCGGCGATTCCGCTCGAATACGGAAATGGCAGGCCGGGGCCGTATTGTTCCAGCTTGCGCACGTGGGCGGCGACGCTGATCTGCTCGCTTTCGGCAAGCGCTTCCCACCAGGCGCCGAACTCATCGGTGTATTCGATCAGCCATTCTTCAGAAGGCATATTATTCCCTTGAAGGAATTAACACAAGCGCACGGCTACAGATGCGAGCGCATCTCATTCAGTCAGGCCCGCGGGCCGCGCTACTTCCGATGGGTCATGCCCGCCGATCGTGGGCTCGCCCGGCTGAACGGACGGGACGAACTAGACAAGTTCGCCGGGCTGGACGGGAAGTACGGCGTGCGCGCCGCCGCCAGGGCCAGCACGCTGTCGGCGCCGGCGGCCAGGAGGGCGCGGGCGGCGGCGTCCAGGGTGCTGCCGGTGGTCATCACGTCGTCGACCACGGCGATGCAGCCGGATACGGGCACCGGGCAGCGGTACAGCCCCTGCGCGCCGAGCCGGCGGCCGCGCCGGCCCAGGCGGGACTGGCGGCCCGCGGCGCGGGTGCGCGCGAGCCAGCCGCCGGCCACGGGCAGGCCCAGCTCGCGGCCGAGCGCGCGGGCGATTTCCGCGGCCGGGTTGAAGCCGCGCCGGCGCAGCGACGGCGCGGCGGCGGGGATGGGCACCAGGGCGGAGATGGCGGGCAGCGGGGGATCGGCCTCGCGCATGGCGCCGGCCAGCATGCGAGCCAACAGGCCGGCGCGCGCCAGACGCATGCCGCGCTTGAGCTGCAGCACCAGCGCGTCGGCGGGCGGCGCGTAGTCGAAGGCGCAGACTGCGCGGGCGAAAGCGGGCGGATGCGGCAGGCAGTCCGGGCAGGCGGCAGCGGCGCCCGCGACGCTGGGCCCCGCAGCGCGCACGGCGTCGGCCTGCCCAGGCGCATCCGGACCTCCGGCCCGGTCTTGCATGACACCGTCCAGCGGCAGGGCGCAGCGCGGGCAGCGCAAACGCCCCCGCCCCGCCGCCAGGACGTCCTCGCGGCAACCCGGGCACAGGTCGCCGCCGCGCGCGGCCAGGGCGCACAGCGGGCAATCCGAGGGCAGCGCGTCAGCGGCCCGCCGCGCTGCGCGCAATGCCGAGGTCCAGGCCGCCGCGGCCGCCGCCGGAACGCGCCGCCAGCCCATGCTGTCGCCTTGAGCAATAATGCGCATATCGCGGTCCCCCATCCCGTAGCCGTCCAGGGATCCATTACCGCATGCCCATGCGCGCCGCCGCCACCCCGGTGCGATGCAAATGTCACAGCCAATCAGCCCGCCGCCCACCCTGCCCATCGCGCCCGAGCACGTCGCCATGCAATTCGCGCGCCGGGGCGACCTGTCGCAGGCTCAATTCCTGTACGCAGAGATCGCCCGCCGCATGGACGAGCGCCTGCGCATCATCCGCCTGCAGCCCCAGGCCATGCTGGACGCCGGCTGCGGCGTGGGCGACAACCTGGCGCTGCTGCGCGCCCGCTATCCGGAAGCCGAATACACCGGCCTGGACTGCTGTGCGCCGCTGCTGGAGCAGGCGCGCTCGCGCCACGCGCCGGACGGCGTGGGCGCCTGGCTGCGCCGGCTGACCGGCCAGCGCGCGCCGGTCTCCTTCGTGCAGGCGGACCTGGCCGCCACCGGCCTGCCGCCGGAATCGCTGGACCTGGTCTGGTCCAACCTGGCCCTGCACTGGCACCCCGAGCCGCACGCCGCGCTGGCGGAATGGCGCCGCGTCCTGAAGGTGGGGGGGCTGGCGCTGTTCTCCTGCCTGGGGCCGGGCACGCTGCGCGAGCTGCGCCAGGCCCTGGCCGATGCGGGGCTGCGCACGGCCACGCCCGGCTTCGTGGACATGCACGATTTCGGCGACCTGCTGATCGAGAACGGCTACGCCGACCCGGTGATGGACCAGGAGACCCTGACGCTGACCTACCGCACGCCGCAGCGCCTGCTGGAGGACGTGCGCGCCCTGGGCGGCAACCCGGCCGTTGGCCGCCGCGCCGGCCTGGCCGGGCGCGACTGGCTGGCGCGCCTGTGCGCGGCGCTGGAAGCCCGGCGCAACGCCGACGGCGTGATCCCGCTGAGCATCGAAGTCGCCTACGGCCACGCCTGGCGCGCCGCGGCGCGCCGCGGCGCGGCGGGCGAGACGCATATCTCGGTCAGCGCGATCGGGCGGGCGGGCTGATCCCGGCGCGGACCAGCCGCGCCAGCCACGCCGCTGGTGCCCCTCGCCACCCGCCCCTCGTCACCCGCCCCTCGTCACCCGCCACTGACCACCCGCCACTGACCACCCGCCACCGACCGCCCGCCAGCCACCAGCCGTCGGCCACGCCAGTCGGCCCTTCACCCGCCAGCCGCGCCCGCCGGCCCGTACCTCCACCCCCCCCCGTCGAGCAGGGTCGGACGCCATGCGGGACAGCGGCTGTCCTTCCCGGCAACTATCTTGGACGCTTCGCACAGGAATCGCCATGGCCGGCGAAAGGACGAGCATCCATGCACACCCCCGGGTTCGAAAGCATTCAGACCGTCATGGCGCGGGTGGTGGACCGTGTCGACGCGCTCCACCGCCTGACCGCCGATGGGAAGATCGCAGGGGTAGCGACGGGATTGCGCGATCTGGACAGGATGCTGCTGGGATTGCAGCCCGGCAAGCTGGCCATCGTCGCGGGCGGCTTCATGGCGGGGAAAACCGCCTTCATGGTGAACGCCGCGGTTCATGCCACTTGCGCAGCCGGCCTGGCGGTCGGCGTGTTCACGCTGGAATCCGATTCGTTTTCCCTGGCCAGGAGAATCCTGGCCAACGCGGGCGCGATGGACGGCCATCGCCTGCGGACCGGCGACCTGCCCGGCGAATACTGGCCGAAGATGACCGACGCCTTGAAACGGCTGGAAGGGGCAAGGCTGCAAATCGCAGGGCCTGACGGCCTCGATACCGTGAAGGGCCTGTGCGCGCGGGCCGAGGCGCTGGCCGTGCAGTATGCGTCGCTGGATCTGCTGGCCGTGGACAACATCCGGCTGCTGCGCGATGCCGACGCGGCCCGCTGCCTGAAGCGCCTGGCGCAGGCACTGCGCTGCCCCGTCCTGGCCACCACGCCGCTCGGCGGCCCGGCCCGTTCCGGCGGCAAGGGCCGGCCGCTATTGCAAGGCATTCCCGGCGAATTCGCGGACGACGCGGACGTCGTCCTGCTCATCGACCGGGAAGAGCTCCGCTACCCGGGTTCATGCGAGGCCGGAACGGCGACCGTCACCGTCGCCAGGCACCGCAACGGCCCGATGGGAACGGTCCGCCTGGCGTTCGACCGCGCCACCGCGCGCTTCTCGGATTTCGATGACCGGCCGGGCCTTCAGCCGGCCCGGTAGTGCGAATCGGAACGCACCACGCAGGCATCGGCCGGGATGCCGAATTCAGCCGCGACGCTTATGATGAACCGCGCAGCCTGAAGCCTGCGGTCCGCGTAGACGACAAAGCGCCGGTTCCCCGGCACATAGACTACCCGGCCCCTGGGAAAGTCTTCGTACTCGTGCCAGGCGGGCTCGGCCGGCAGCCCCCGCCGGGCAAGCCCGCTCTCGCCCAGCCGGGCCAGGGACTCCCAGAACTCGCAATGCCCCAGTGCGTGCGTCAGGCAATCGCCGTAAGGCTCGGCCTGCGGGATGGGAGTCTTGTCCAGCAGCAGGCGCCAGCCCCCTCGCGCATCGGGAATGCCCCAGAAGATGCCCACGCAAGGCACGGCCCGCACACGGCTCATCGCGGCTTGCCGCTGGCATAGAGCCGGGCGGCCAGTTGCGCGTCTCGCCGCAGCGTCTCCCGCAGGCCCGCCGGAGCGAGCACTTCGACATGGGGTCCGAAGCCGCGCACCCACCAGAGCAGGCGCTCGCTGTCCCATGCCTCGAAGCGCACGGTGATGTGCCTGGCGGTATCCGCGACCACCACCTGGGTATCGTTGACGGGCGTTTCGAGCAGGTGCAGGCCATACGGCCGCTCGAACTTCAGGGTGACCGGGGCCTTGCTGCCCAGGCCCGGATAATCGAAGGCCGCCTCGTCCTCGACGTGCCGCTTCAGCGAAAAGTCGCCCGGGTAGAAAAAGGGCCGCTCCAATTCCGCGGCCTGGATGCGGTCGATGCGGTAATGCCGCAATTCGCCGGTATCGGCCTTGCGGGCAACCAGATAGTGCAGCCGGTTGCGGGACACCCAGCCCAGCGGCTCCACCAGCGTCTGGCGCGCGTCCTGCCTGTCGCGCAGCCGGCCCTTCCCGCCCAGGTAGCGCAGGGATAGCCGCAGGGTCTTGAACAACGCCATCGATACCACTTCCGCCACCTCCGCATCGACCCGTGGCGGGATGCGCGACATGCCCTCGTCCAGGACGGCGACCCGATCTTCCCAACTTCTGTGGGCATCGACCAGCGGCGTACGCTCCAGTCGGTCGCGCGCCGCTTCCATCATGGGCCGCAATTCGGACCGCACCACCCAAGGCAGCTGGTAGGCCCGGGCCGCGACGTCGAGCATCCTCAAGGCAAGCGCCTCGCCCAGCCCCATACGCCTGCGCGCGCCCATTCCGCCCGCACCCGGACGCCGCCACCAGTACAGATGGCGGCCCTGGCGTTCCGAACGGGCCAGGCCGTCGTTCTCGAGCCGCTGCAAGGCGCGCAGCACGGACTTGAGCCAGGCCGTCTCCATGCCGCGCGATTGCAGCCTTTGCCGGACGTGGGCCGTCGCGATGCCTGGCTGGCCGTCGTCGGGCAGCGTGTCCAGCAACAGGGGAGGTGTCAGTTTCATGGCGCGAATGTATCGCCCGTCGAGGACAATAAATGTCCTCCTGCGGACCCATGATTCTAGCGGGGCCCGAGCCGTTTCGGGCCGTGCATTTTCCAGGAGGAAGCATCATGGCAATAGGCAGCGCGGTGGCGCGCGGCAGCGCAGTCCACGTCTATGACGAGAGCGGCATGCAAAGCGCCCTCATCCCCTTGAGCCCCGGGGACAGCCTGCAAGGCTATACCTCGTCGAGCGTCGCCGTAAGGCGCGGCGGCTTCGTGCATGTCTACGACGAAAAGGGAAACCAGACCAGTGTCGTTCCCGCATAGCAGGCATTGCCCGGACGGCTCCGCCCGAGCGGACGCGCCGCCCGTTTCCGAGCCGCTGCCATGACCGGCCCCGCAGGCGCGCAGTCATCCGCCGGCCCGTATCCGCACCTGCTGAAAAGCAGGGATCTGGGCCTGCTGTGGCTGACCCGAATCCTGGTGCACCTGGGCTGCATCGGCCATCTCGCAGACCCGATGCGTGCGCATCTGGCCGGAAGGCTCATGGAAAAGCTGGGCCTGGACGGCACCGTCCTGGCGGACCCCGGCCAGCGCGCGGCGTTCGCCGGACGGATTTGCGCCACGCTGGCCGCCATGGAACGGCGCCGCGGCGCCTATCGGCACAAGCGCCCGCTGTACGGGAATCTGGCCTTGATTGGCCGCCAATTGGGGCTTTCCGCGGTGGAGCGGCGCCTGTTCGCGCTGGCAGCCCTGCTGCGCAGCGACGACTTGCTCTACGAGCTTGCGGGCGCGACCGACAAGCTGATAGATACCCCAAGGGCCCTGTCCAGGGTGACCGGGGATTCCGAGGAAAAGATAGGCCGCGCCACGACCGCCGCATCCCTGCTGCGCCGCGCCGGCCTGGTCGAGGCCGGCAGCGGCGGCTCGCTGCGCGACGTGCTGCGCGTGCAGCGCGGCGGCCTGCGCCGGCTCGCGACCCAGCGCCTGGCCTGCGCGGACGAGCTGTTTCCCGGCTATCTGCGACAAAGCCCCCCGCCCAACCTGCCCGCCGGAGCCTACCGGCACATGGGTCTGCGCTTCGCGCTGGCGCGCCGGCTGCTGCAAGAGGCCGCACACAGCCGCAGGACGGGCGTCAACGTGCTGATCCACGGCCAGCCGGGCACGGGCAAGACACAGCTGGCCAGGGTCATCGCGGCCGCGCTGGCGATCCCACTCTACGAGGTCTCCGCGGTCGACGACGCGGGCGATCCGGCCACGCCGGCGTTTCGCCTGGAACGGGCCGCCGTCTGCCAGGCGCTGCTGGCGGGCCGCAAAGCCCTGCTGGTCTTCGACGAATGCGACACGGTGTTCGACAGCGAGCAGCCATCGTCCGGCACGACCGCCGCCAACAGCGTCAAGGCATGGCTCAACGGCCTGCTGGAATCCAATGCCGTGCCGACGTTCTGGATCGCCAACCGCATCGGCAACATGGACCCCGCTTTCGTGCGGCGGTTCGATCTGGTCCTGCGCCTGGACCCGCCTTCCATGCGGCACCGCCTCGATCTGCTGGAAAGCGCGTGCGGCGGCGGCGTTGCCCCGGAGCGGCTGCGCCGCCTGGCCGGCATCGACGCCGCCACCCCCGCTGTCCTGGCGCGGGCGGCCGGCGTCATGCGCCGGCTCCCCGCCGGCGGCGAGAACGCCGCCGATATCCTGGACTGCCTGCTGGAAGGCACGCTGACGGCCCAGGGGCATCCGCCGCTGCGCGCGCTGTGCCCGGGTCCGCCGGACGGAGACTATGAAATCCGTCTCTGCAACGCCGGCTGCGACCTGGAAGCGCTGGCCGCGGGGCTGGCGCGCACCGGGCAGGGGCGCATCCTGCTGCACGGCCCTCCGGGAACGGGCAAGACCGCGTTCGGTCAATGGCTGTCCGACCGCCTGGACCGCCCGCTGCTGCGCAGGCGCGTCTCCGATATCCAGAGCAAGTTCCTGGGTGAGGCCGAACATCGCCTGGCGGCTGCCTTCGACGCGGCCATGCGCAGCGGCGCCATCCTGCAAATGGACGAGATCGACGGCTTCGTGCAGGACAGGCGCCACGCCCGCCATGCCTGGGAAACCACCCAAGTGAACGAGCTGCTGATGCAGCTGGAATCGTACGCGGGTATTTTCGTAGCCACCACCAACATGCCCGACAGCCTCGACCCCGCCGCGCTGCGGCGCTTCGACTTCAAGATACGGCTGGACTACCTGAGCGCCGGACAGGCGTGGGATATCATGCGGCGCAAACTCTCGGAATGGGGTATCCCCGTATGGGACGAGGCATCGCTGAGGGGCAATCTATCCGCCCTGTCCGCCCTGACGCCCGGGGATTTCTCGACGCTGGCCAGGCGGCACGCCATCGCGCCGTTCCCGAGCGCCTCGGCCGTGTTCGACGCGCTGCGGGAAGAAGCCGCCCTCAAGGGTGCGGGCAAGGCCAAGGCAGGATTCGTATGACCGGACTCACCAGGGCAACCGTCATGAAGCGACAGGAGCAGTCATGAAGCGACAGGAACAGGCAAGGAGCGATGAAGCCGCCATCCCCGAGTGGATGTACCGCTGGCTGGGATACGGCGACATCCGCAGCCCGCTGTGGTTCGTCGGCATCGAGCCGGGCGGCCGGTTGGAAGGCTATTCCCGTGACGAGCCGCCTGCGCGGCACAGCCTGGGAAGCGAATACTTCCACGTGGTCGAAACCCGGCCGGAGGGAGGCGGCACCCGCGTCTGGTCGCGCTGCAAGGACATTGCGGCGAAGGCGGGGTTCGGGAGCGACTACTTCCTGAGCAACATGAGCCCCATCCCCAGCCGGGACGCCGTGCAGGCGAACGGCGCCAGCCCGGACAGGCTGAAGGACTACCACGAGCTTCTCTACCTGGCCTACCGGACATTCGAGCCGCGGGCCGTGGTCTTCCATGGCAAGGGGGAGCGCGGCCGCCGCGGGTTCTATTCCCACGGCCTCAACGCCACGTTCAAGCTGGGAAATTCCCCGCAGCAGATCAAGGTGGACGCGCGAGGACACACCATCCACAAGTTCTCGCCGGAACGCATCCTGCTGTGCGGAAATTTCTCCCGTGGCGTGTCGGCTGGCATGCTGGAGGCCGTGTCCGGCACCCTGCAGGAGTGGCAGCGCCCCTGACGGGCGGTGCAGGCCGGGTCGGCCCGCGCCCGTCCCGCGCAGATCCTAGTGCAACGGCCCCTGCGTAGCCAGCAAGTCCGCCGCCAGCGACTGCACGTCGTGCAGCGGCTCGGACGCCGCGCGCACGCGCCGGCGCGGCTGCTCGCGCACCTGCACGCTGTCGCGCCCGCCGCGGAAGGCCTGCACCATCGCGTCCACCACGCCGGGCAGGTCGCGCATGCGGCTGTACTGGCCGCGCAGCCAGCGCGCGTCGTTGCCCTGGCGGGCGGCCTCGTCGCGCAGCGCCGACAGCAGGTCGGCGGTGCCGAGCTCGTCGGCCACCGGCATCAGCTGGCCGAACAGGCCGCGCAGGTGGTCGGTCAGGCGCATGCGCTGGCCCTCGACCGTGACGTAGTTGCCGTGCAGGCCGAAGCGGCAGGCCTGGAAATGGTTGCTGCGGTAGGCCAGCCAGGCGCCTTCGTGCGGCGCCGGCTGGCGCTGCGTCCACACCGACAGGGCCTGGGCGAAGGCGGCCAGCTGGCAAGCCTTCTCGACCGTCAGCGGGGTGTCGCAGACGCGGATCTCGACCGTGCCGAATTCGGGCTTGGGCCGGATGTCCCAGTACAGGTCCTTGATGCTTTCGGCCAGGCCGAAGGAGCGCAGCTGCGCCAGGTGGGCCTCGAAGCGGTACCAGTCCTGCACGTCGACCGGGATGTGGCCGGCCAGCGGGAAGTTGTTGACGGCGTTCAGGCGGCAGCACGAGAACAGCGTGTCGACGCCTTCGTAGTAGGGCGAGGAGGCCGACAGCGCGATGAAGTGCGGCACGTAGGGCGACAGGCGCCGCGTCAGCGATATGGCCTGGTCGCCCGAGCGCACGCCCAGGTGGATGTGCTGGCCGAACACGGTGAACTGGCGCGCCAGGTAGCCGTACATCTCGGCCAGGTACTGGAAGCGCGGGCTGTCGGAGATGGCGCGCTCCTGCCAGCGCATGAAGGGGTGGGCGCCGCCGCCGGCCACCGCCACGCCCACGGCGTCGGTCGCCTCGCACAGCGCGTCACGCATTTCGCGCATTTCGGCCAGCAGCCCGACCGGGTGCTCGTGGACCGAGGAGTTCAGTTCGATCATCGAGCGGGTGATCTCCGGCTTGACGCGGTCTGCCACGGGGTGATCCGACATCTGCGCCAGCACCTCGTCGGCGGCGGCCGCCAGATCGAACGAGCGGGGGTCGATCAACTGCAGTTCGAGTTCGACGCCCAGCGTGTTCGGCGTCGATGAGACGAACGGGATCTGTTCCATCTCGATCTCCTAACAGAGTGGTGGATGGCCGGGCCGGCAGGCTTTTCTGATTGTGGCGGGCGGCGCCCGGGAGCGTCGCTGCGACCCAGCGGACATGCAGTTTATCTGCGCCTACATGGCAAATTCATTGAAAATCGTGACATTTATGGCAGCTATGGGCGAAGATGGCGAAAACTCCCCGCAAGTGCGCGCAAGCGACCACTTACATGCCAGGATTCATGCGGGTTGGCGGGGAGCGAGCCTGCGCAGGCCGCTGGCGGCGCGGCTGCCGGAAGGGCAAGGGGATTTCCCGATAAGGGAAATCCCTGATTCGACGGCCGAAATGCCCGCGGCCGGCATGACGCCGGCCGCGGAAGAGGAGGGCCGGCCCGCGCGGCCGGCCTGCCTCAGGCGAAAGCTGCCCAGGCCTTGTAGAGCATATAAGCCGCCAGGCAGAACAGCAGCCAGGCGAACACCCGCTTGAGCGACTTGACCGGCAGGCTGTGCGCGGTGCGCGCGCCCAGCGGCGCGGTCAGCACGCTGGCCACCACCAGCACCAGCAGCGCCGGCCAGTAGATGTAGCCGAACATGCCCGGCTCCAGGTTGGGATGCTGCAGGCCCGAGATCACATAGCCCGCCGTGTTGGCCAGGGCGATGGGAAAGCCCAGCGCGGCGGAGGTGGCCACGGCGTTGTGCAGCGGCACGTTGCACCAGGTCATGAAGGGCACCGACACGAAGCCGCCGCCCGCGCCCACCAGGCCGGACAGGAAGCCGATGCCCGCGCCGGCGGCGCTGGTGCCCACGGGACCCGGCATCTGGCGCGAGGGCTTGGGCTTCTTGTCCAGCAGCATCTGCAGGCCGGAATAGCCCACGAACACGGCGAACAGCAGCGCCAGCCAGCCGGTGCGCAGCGCCGCGAAGACCGCCCCGCCCGCCACCAGCCCGCCGATCACGATGCCCGGGGCGAAGGACGCCACCAGGGGCCAGCGCACGGCGCCCTTGCGGTGGTGGGAAATGACGCTGGACAGCGAGGTGAACAGGATGGACGCCATCGAGGTCGCGATGGCCGCGTGCACCACCAGCGAGGGGTCGATGCCCCGCCAGGTGAACAGCAGCGTCAGGAAGGGCACCAGCAGCATGCCGCCGCCTATGCCCAGCAGGCCCGCGGCGAAGCCGGCGGCCGCGCCCAGCACGAGCAGGGCGGCGAGAAAGAGTGGGTCCATGGATATCCCCTATCTATGAATGCTTGTTCGTTATGGAATGCCCTGCGCGGTAGCGCCGCGGCGCGCGAGGAAAGCCGCCCCGCCGCAAAAACGTTCAGTATACTGAATTGCATGCGGGCCACGCCCCGCCTCCCAACCGAATGCCCGCCCGCGGGAAGCCGCCATGAACACACCCGACACCGAAGTCCTGCAGCAGGCCATGCAATGGCTGCGGCAGGGGCACCGCGTTTCGCTCGCCACCGTGATGCAGACCTGGGGATCGGCGCCGCGCCAGCCCGGCGCGCTGCTGGCCCTGCGCGCCGACGGGCGCGTGGTCGGCTCGGTCTCCGGCGGCTGCGTCGAGGACGACCTGATCGAGCGCGCCCGCCAGGGCACGCTGCCGGCCAGGCCGGAACTCGTGCTCTACGGCGTGACCAGCGACGAGGCCGCACGCTTCGGCCTGCCCTGCGGCGGCACGCTGCAGCTGCTGGTCGAGCCGCTGGCCGGCGCCGACTGGCTGCAGCCGGTGCTGGACGAAGTGGCCGCGCACCGCCTGGTGGCGCGCACGGTGGACCTGGCCAGCGGCCGCTCCACGCTGGCGCCGGCCACGCCGGCCGACGCCGCCGGCTGCCGGGACAACGCCTGCCGCACGATCTACGGGCCGCACTGGCGGCTGCTCGTCATCGGCGCCAACCAGACCGCCCGCGTGCTGGCCGAGATCGCCGCCGCGCTGGAGTTCCACGTCATCGTCTGCGACCCGCGCGAGGAATTCTTCGCCGAGTGGCAATTGCCCGGCGTGGAGCTGCGCACCGGCATGCCCGACGACACGGTGCTGGAGATGGGCGTGGACGAGCGCTGCGCCATCGTCGCCGTCACCCACGACCCCAAGCTGGACGACATGGCGCTGCTGGAAGCGCTCAAGTCGCGCGCCTTCTACGTCGGCGCGCTGGGCTCGCGGGCCAACCAGGCCAAGCGGCGCGAGCGGCTGCGCCTGTTCGACCTGGGCGACGCCGAGATCGGCCGCCTGCACGGGCCGGTGGGCCTGCGCATCGGCAGCCGCACGCCGGCCGAGATCGCCGTGGCCATCGCCGCCGAGCTGGTCCAGGTGCGCAACGCCCTGCCTGCCGCGCAGGCCGGCGGCGGCAGCGCAAGCGCCTGTACGGCCCCGGCCTGAACAGGCGCCGCGGCGCATCCCGCCCGCCCAGGCGGCAGGCCGCCCTACTTCCGCCAGAAGCCGGGCGTGAACAGCACCAGCACGGTGAAGAACTCCAGCCGGCCGATCAGCATGGCGAAGGTGCAGACCCAGGTCTGGAAGTCGCTGAGCACCGAGAAATTGCCCAGGGGCCCCAGCGGCCCCAGCCCCGGGCCGGTGTTGTTCAGCGTGGCCAGCACGGCCGTGAAGGCCGTCACCGGCGGCAGGCCCGACAGCAGCATCAGCGCGGTGAGCAGCGCCAGCGACATCCCGTAGACCAGCATGAAGGCCAGCACCGAGGCCAGCACGCGCGGCGGCACGATGCGCCCGGCCACGCGCACCGGCGCCACCGCGTGCGGGTGCAGGATGGTCACCATTTCCTGGCGCGCCTGCTTGACCAGCATGATGGCGCGGATCATCTTGATGCCGCCGCCCGTGGAGCCGGCCGAGGTGGCGAAGGTGGCCAGCAGCAGCATGACCATGGGCGCGAACATCGGCCACTGCACGTAGTCGGTATTGGCGTAGCCCGTGGTGGTGGCCAGCGAGATGGTGTTGAACAGGCCGTAGCGCAGCGCCGCCAGCGGCGTGTCGTAGACCTGCCGGTAGTACAGGAAGCCGGCCACCACCAGGCCAACGCCCAGCACGATGGCCAGGTAGGGCACGGCTTCCGGGCAACGCAGGTAGGCGCGCAGGCTGCGCGAGCGCAGGGCGTTGAAATGGGTGGCGAAGTTGATGCCGGCGATCAGCATGAACACCATGGCCACGATCTCGACCGGCACCGAGTCGAAGTGGACGAAGCCGTCGTCGCGCGTGGAGAACCCGCCCAGCCCCATGGTGGTGGCCATGTGGCACCAGGCCTCGAACCAGTCCAGGCCGGCAACGCGGTAGGCCAGCAGGCAGGCGATCGACAGGCCGAAGTACACCGCGTAGAGCGCCTTGGCCGTGCCGGCGATGCGCGGGGTGAGCTTCTCGTCCTTCATGGGGCCGGGGGTCTCGGCGCGGAACACCTGGTGCCCGCCCACGCCCAGCAGAGGCAGCACGGCCACGGCCAGCACCAGTATGCCCATGCCGCCCACCCAGACCATGGTGGCGCGCCACATGTTGATCGAGGCCGGCAGCGCGTCCAGCCCGGACAGCACCGTGGCGCCGGTGGTGGTCAGGCCGGACATGGTCTCGAAATAGGCGTCGGTCAGGCCCAGCGGCATGCCGGCGCGCTGGAAGTAGATCAGCAGCGGGATGGCCGCCAGCGCCGGCAGCACCAGCCAGACCAGCGACACCAGCAGGAAGCCGTCGCGCGAGCGCAGTTCGGCGCGGCAGCGCCAGGTGCCCAGCCACATCGCCAGGCCGATGCCCAGGGCGAGCAGGAAGCCGTCGATGAAGGCGTCCAGCGCCGCGTCCTGGCCCCAGATCGCCACCGCCAGCGGGAACACCATGGTCGAGGCGAACAGGGCCATGGTGAAGCCCAGCATGTGGAGGACGGCACAGAAGCGTCGCATCTCGCCCCTGGGGCCTAGAAGAACGAGGCGGAAACCTGGAACAGCTTTTCCACCTTGGGCATCTGGGATCGGCGGGGCACGAAGACGATCACGTGGTCGCCCGACTCGATCACCGTGTCGGCCTGCGGCATGATGATCTCGTCCTCGCGCACCAGGGCGCCGATGCTGGCCCCGCGCGGCAGCTTGATGTCGCCCGCGCGGCGGCCGACCACGCGCGAGGTGGCGCGGTCGCCGTGGGCCACGGCCTCGACCGCCTCGGCCACGCCCTGGCGCAGCCGGTGCGCGGCCACCACGTCGCCGCGCCGCACGTGGCGCAGCAGCTCGCTCATGGTGGCCTGCGAGGGCGACACGGCGATGTCGATGTGGCTGCCCTGCATCAACTCGCCGTAGGCCTGGCGGTTGATCAGCGCGATCACCCGGCGCGCGCCCAGCCGCTTGGCCAGCAGCGAGGACATGATGTTGTCCTCGTCGTCGCTGGTCAGGGCCAGCCAGGTGTCCATGTCGTCGATGTTCTCGCGCTCCAGCAGGGCCTCGTCGGTGCCGTTGCCGTGCAGCACCAGCACATCGTCGGGCAGCTGCGTGGCCAGGTATTCGCAGCGGGCGGGGTCGCGCTCGATGATGCGCACGCTGTAGCCTTCCTCGGCCAGGGTGCGGGCCAGGCGCATGCCGATGTTGCCGCCGCCGGCGATCATGACGCGGCGCACGCTTTTCTCGGCCTCGCGCAGCTGGCGGATGGCGCGGCGCGCGTGGCGGGTGTCGACCACCACCAGGACCTCGTCGCCGGGCCGCACCACGGTGCCGGCGGGGGTGGGCAGCACGCGCCCGCCGCGCAGGACTTCCACCACGCGGGCGCTGACGTCGGGCAGGATCTCGCCCAGGTCGTCGATGGCGCGGTTGGCCAGGGGGCTGCCGCCGGCCACGCGCACCGCCACCACGCTGACCCGGCCGTCGGCGAACTCGACCACCTGCAGCGCCTCGGGGAATTCGATCAGGCTGTGCAGGTAGGTGGCCACGCTGCGCTCGGGGCTGATCAGCGCGTCCACGCAGAAGCCGTCCTCGCCCAGCAGCTCGGGCAGCTCCGGGTATTCCGGCGAACGGATGCGGGCGATGCGCCGCGGCAGGTTGAACAGCTGGCGGGCGACCTTGCACACCACCAGGTTGACGGTGTCCAGCGCGGCGCAGGCGATCAGCAGGTCGGCGTCCTCGGCGCCGGCCTGGCGCAGCACGGAGATCTGGCTGCCGTCGCCAGCCACGGTGCGCAGGTCGAAGCGTTCCTGCAGGTAGGCGAGCTTGGCGGGGTTGGAATCGATGACCGTGATGTCGTTGTGCTCGGACACCAGGTTCTCGGCCACGCTGGTGCCCACGCGGCCGGCACCGACGATGAGTATCTTCATGAGCTGCGCTTGCGCGCCGATTCGATGCCCAGCTGCTTGAGCTTGCGGTACAGGTGGGTGCGCTCCAGCCCGGTCTTTTCCGAGACGCGCGTCATGCTGTGGCTTTCGCGGCCCAGGTGATATTCGAAGTAGATGCGCTCGAAGGCGTCGCGCGCCTCGCGCAGGGGCTGGTCCAGGGAAATGCTGCCCAGCAGGCCGGGCGAGGCCGGCGGCTGCGGCGCGGGCTGGCCGTTGGCCGCCGGCGCGGCGGGCTCGTCGGCGTCGCGCCCGGGCGCGGCCTGCGCCAGGGGCGCCGGCGCGGCGGCGGCCGCCGCTGGCGCCGGGACCGCAGCCGCCACCGGCGCCAGCACCGGCGGCGTGATGCGCCCGCGCGCCAGCCCGGCCGAGATGGTCTTGAGCAGGCGCTGCAGGGTGATGGGCTTTTCCAGGAAGTCGACCGCGCCGATGCGGGTGGCCTCGACCGCGGTGTCTATGGTGGCGTGGCCGCTCATCATGATGACGGGCATGTCCAGCAGGGCCTGCGAGGCCCATTCCTTGAGCAGGCTCACGCCGTCGGTGTCGGGCATCCAGATGTCGAGCAGGACCAGGTCGGGCCGTGCGCGCAGGCGCGCCTCGCGGGCCTGGGCCGCGTTCTCGGCCAGCTCGACCGTATGCCCTTCGTCGTAGAGGATCTCGGACAGAAGTTCGCGAATGCCGACTTCGTCGTCGACCACCAGGATTCTGGCCATAAACAATCACCTATAGGGTAGCCGCATTATCGTTGCCCTGCGCGGCAAGGTCCAGTCCATTGGGCGGGGCAAGCCGGGTGAGCAGGATGGACACCCGGGCGCCGCCGTCGCGGCGGTTGGCGATGTCCATGCGCCCGCCGTGCTCGTCGACGATTTTCCTGACGATGGCCAGCCCCAGGCCGGTGCCGTGGGGCTTGGTCGTCACGTAGGGCTCGCAGGCCCGCTGCAGGACCTGCGGCGCGAAGCCCGGGCCGGAATCGGAGACCGTCAGGCGCACCGCGGGCTGCTCGGAGCCGTCGGCCTGGCGCGCCTGGGCCAGCGCGGTCGCCACGCGCACCAGGCCCTGCTCGCCCTGGTCGGCCACCGCATCGCGCGCATTGGCCAGCAGGTTGTGCAGCACCTGCCGAAGCTGGGTGGGATCGCCTTCTATCCTGGGCAGATTGTGATCCAGATCGACCTCCAGCCGCAAGGCCCGCGCGCCGCGCGGCCCGCCCTCGACCGGGTCCCAGCCGTACAGCGCCAGCACGTCGGCGGCCAGCGCGTTGAAGTCCACCGACTGCATGACGGCCGGCGGCGTGCGCGCGTATTCGCGGAAGTCGTCGACCATCTGCTTGAGCGAGGCCACCTGGTTGACGATGGTGTTGGTGGAGCGCTCCAGCATGCGCGCGTCTTCGGGCGACAGGCGCTCGGCCAGCTTCATGGCCAGCCGCTCGGCCGACAGCTGGATGGGGGTGAGCGGGTTCTTGATCTCGTGCGCCAACCGGCGCGCGACCTCGCCCCAGGCCACGGTGCGGTTGGCCGAGATGACTTCGGTGATGTCGTCGAACACCACCAGGTAGCCGTTGCCGCGGCCGTCCACCTTCAGGTGCGTGCCGCGCGCCAGCAGCGTCACCGTGGTGGGCGCGCCGCCGTCGGCCGCCGCGTGGGCCAGGGTGATCTCGAACTGCTGCTGCCAGTGCAGGCGCTCCGAGCCCACGGCGTCGTGGGCGGAGAAGGCCTCGCGCACGACGCGGGCGAATTCCAGCATACCCTCGGCGGTTTCCAGCGGCCGGCCGATCACCGAGCGCAGGTCGGCCTGCAGGATGGCCTGGGCGCCCTGGTTGACGGTGGTCACGCGAAAGCTCTCGTCGAACACCAGCACGCCCGAGGACAGGTTGGCCAGCACGCTTTCCAGGTAGACGTTGGAGCGCTCGAGCTGCGCGCGGTTGCTCTCGACCATGCGGCGCGCCTCGTCGAGCTGGCGCGTCATGGCGTTGAACGACCGGGTCAGGTGGCCCACCTCGTCGTGCTGCGGCGGCTCGGGCAGCGGCCGGAAGTCGCCCACGCTGACCGCCTGGGTGCCCGAGGCCAGCGTCAGCAGCGGGCGCACCAGCCGCTTGGACAGCGACAGCGCCACGGCGATGGAGGCGAACACCGCCAGCAGCAGGGCCAACGTCAGCGTGATGCCGTACAGCTTGCGCAGGCCCAGGCGCGACAGAGCCAGCTCCTGGTAGTCGCGGAAACCTTCCTGCACGCGGTTGGCGTTGCGGGCGATCTGGTCGGGCACGGGCTGGATCAGCTGCAGCCAGCGCGGCTCGGGGCCGGCGCCCAGCAGGCTTTCCAGCCGGCCTGGGGCGGCCAGCGGGATCACCACGCGCACGTGCAGGCCGTCGCCCACCCCGGGCAGCTCGGGCGTGTCGGCCTCGGCGGCGGAATAGCCGCGCGCCACGCGCAGCTGGTCGAGCACCGTGGAAGGCGGCAGCGCCGGCAGCAGCTGGCCGTAGACACTGGTGGAGAACGCCACCATGCGCCCGCCGCCGGTGAACACCATGGCCTCGCTCACGCCGTTGGCCTCGCGCAGCTGGGTCAGCACCAGGGGCACGTCGGCGTCCGAGGTATTGTTCAGCTCCACCGCCATCGAGCGCGCGCGCGCTTCCAGGTCGGCCACCTGGGTGTCCAGCGCCGCGCGGCCGAGGTTCAGGCCGGCTTCCAGGGCGGTGTCCACGCGCACGTTGAACCAGGACTCGATCGAGCGCGACATGAACTGCACCGACAGGGTGTAGATCAGCGCCCCCGGCACCACGCCGATCAGCGCGAAGGCCAGCGCGAAGCGCGCGGTCAGCCGGGCGCCGAACTGGCGCCGGCGCAGCTGCCGGCCCAGCTTGACGGTCAGGCTCAGCACCCAGACGAACATCGCCAGGGCGAAGATGCCGTTGAGCAGCAGCAGCGGGTCGTAATACTGCGCGAAGCGCGAGGCGTTGCCGGTGGACCAGGCCAGCAGCCCCAGCAGCGCCACGCCGGCCAGCGCACCGACGATCAGGACGATGCGCACCAGGCGGTTCATTTGCGATCCCCCTCGGACACCGCGAAGCTGAAATCGGCCCAGGGCGTGGCCAGCGACCAGGAGCTGCTGTTCAGCGCATTGACCTGGAAGGGCCGCGCCAGCTGGGACGTATCCAGGCGCACGCGCAATCGCCCGTCATAGCGGGTGTCGCGGTCGAAGGCCGAGGACGGCGCGACCTTCCAGGAACGAATGCGGCGCACCTGGGACATGGCCTCGTCCAGCGAGGCGACCGGCAGGCTCAGCTCGCCCGTGCCCGCGCGCCACTGGCGCGTCAGCGCGTTGTAGGTGACGCGCCAGGTCAGCTCGGTCTCGACCACCGTGCTGTCGAACCACCACCAGCGCTCGCGCGTGATCGCCAGGTCGGCGGTGAAGTACAGCGGCACGCCGCGCTGCGCGGCCTCGCGCAGCTGGTCGTTCAGGACGATGTCCACGTCGGCGTCGATTTCCAGGCGGCCTTCGCGCACTGCCGGCTCGATGCGCGTGACGCTCGGCTCGTCGGCCCGCGCCTCGCCCGCCGGCCAGGACCCCAGGCAGAGCGCAAGCAGGAGCAGGGCGAATACTCGCACGGGCATCATGGACATTACGAAGGGAAACGCAACAGTATGACGGTATTCTTGGCGATTCAGTGCGGCTTGGCAAACAAGGCATAGAAAAAGCCATCGTGCGCGTATTGCCCCGGCGCGCCGCCGTCGGCCGGCAGCAGCTGGCCGGGCGCGGGCAGGCGCGCCGCCTCGGGATGGCGGCGCAGGAAGGCCTGGGCTTGCCGTTCGCCTTCCTCCGGGAACACCGAGCAGGTCGCATACAGCAGGTGGCCGCCGGCGGCCACCGTGCCCCACAGCGCGTCGACGATGGCGCGCTGGCGCGCCGCGGCCTGCGGCACGTCGGCCGGCCGGCGCAGCCAGCGGATGTCGGGATGGCGGCGCACGATGCCCGAGGCCGTGCAGGGCACGTCGGCCAGCACGGCGTCGAAGGGCCGGCCGTCCCACCAGGAACCCGGGTCGGCCGCGTCGCCGGCGCGCAGCACGGCGTGCGGGCCGTCCAGCCCCAGGCGGGCCAGGTTGCCGCCCACGCGCTCCAGCCGCGCGGCGTCGGCGTCCAGGGCCAGCAGCTCGATGTCGGCGCGCTCCAGCATGTGCGCGGCCTTGCCGCCGGGCGCCGCGCAGGCGTCCAGCACGCGCATGCCGCCGCGCAGCGGCAGCAGCGGCGCGGCCAGCTGCGCGCCGGCGTCCTGCACCGACCACCAGCCCTGCCCGTAGCCGGGCAGCTGCGCCACCGGGCGCGGCTCGGCCAGCACCAGCCCGTCCTCCAGCACCGGCCGGGCGCCGATGCCGGCTTGCGCGAAGGCGTCCTGCACCTGCTCGCGCCGGGCGCGCCGGCGGTTCACGCGCAGGGTCAGCGGCGGGGGGCGGTCGGACACGCGCAGCACGGCCTGCCAGTCGTCGGGGTAGGCGGCGCGCAGGCGCTGGACCCACCAGGGCGGGTGGTTCCAGGTGGCCTGCGCGTCGTCCTGCAGCTGGGCGAGCAGGCGGTCGCGCTCGCGCAGATAGCGGCGCAGCGCGGCGTTGATCAGGCCTTTGTAGGGCTGCAGCTTTTTCTGGCCGGCGGCGGCGCGCACGGCCTGGTCGACGACCGTGTGGGGAGCGTAAAGCGGCACGCCGGGCTGGGCAGGAGCACCCGGACCGTCGAGGCCGGGCCTCCCGGCATCGTCCGCGCCGTTCGGACCGCCGGAACCCCCGTCCGCGGCGCCGGCGCCGCGGGACGCGGCCGCCGCCTCGGGGCCGGCGGCATGGCCGGCCGCCGTATCGAGCAGCGCCAGCGCCGCCAGCAGCAGCGCGTCCGGCAGGGCGCCGGGCGGGCGGCGCGCCAGCAGCAGGTCGCGCAGCGCCATGGCCGTGCCCAGCCTGCGCATGACGTGGAAGGCCACGGCCTGCGCGGCCGGCCGCAGGGCGGGCGTCACGCCGGCCAGCGCATCGGTCAGCGAGCGGCCCGCGCGCACGTCGGCGACGCAGCGCGCGGCGGCCAGCAGCACGTCGGCCAGCGCGGGCCGGAAATGGGAATCTTGCATGGCGCGCATTGTAGGGCGCGGCCGCACGGCGGCCGGTGCAGCCCGACATCGGGCGTTTCATCCTGTCACGCCGCGCCGGGCCGGCTCATCTAAGCTGGCAAGGGCACGACCCCGAAGCACGGCACAAGGAGGAAGAACGATGACGCGCGGCCGCAAGATCCTGGCATGGACCCTGGCGACGCTGGTGCTGATCGTCGCCGCGCTGGCGCTGCTCGCCGCCACCTTCGACTGGAACCGCGCGCGTCCCTACGTGAACGACAAGGTCAGCCAGGCGCTGGGACGGCCCTTCGCCATCCAGGGCGACCTGCGCGTGCGCTGGGCGCGCGAGCCGGGCGAAGGCGGCTGGCGCGGCTGGGTGCCCTGGCCGCACGTGCAGGCCAACGACATCGTGCTGGGCAATCCGCCGTGGGCCGCGACGGAAGGTGCAAACAAGACGGACGCAGCCGGCGAGGCGAACGGGGCGGACAACTTCGCCTCCTTGGAGCGCGTCGACCTCCGGGTGGCCTCCCTGCCCCTGCTCGCGCAGCGTGTCCACATCCCCGACATCCGCCTGACCGGCCCGGCCGCGCACCTGCAACGGCTGGCCGACGGCCGCGCCACCTGGCAGTTCGACCTGCCCGAAAGCGACGGCGAGCCGTCGGCCTGGCAGGTGGACATCGGCACGATAGGCTTCGACCGCGCGACGGTGTCGCTGCAGGACGCCATCTTGAAGGCGGACGTCGAGGCGACCGTCGATCCCCTGGGCCAGCCCATCGCCTTCTCGGAAATCGCCGGCGGGACCGGTGCCGCAGAAAAGGCAGGCGGCAATGCGAAGGCGACGAACGACAGCGCCGGCAAGCCCGCGCCGGACGCCGGTGGCAAGCAGGATACGCAAGGCGCCGGCGATTCAGGCAGCCCCAGCGAAACGGGCTCTCTACCGGCCCAGGACGGCGCGGCGAACCCGCCCGGCGACTACGCCTTCGGCTGGCAGGCCAAGGGCCGCTACCAGGGCCAGGCCGTGCAGGGCGAAGGCAAGGTCGGCGGCCTGCTGGCGCTGCAGGGCGGCGGCCAGCCCTTCCCCCTGCAGGCCGACCTGCGCGCCGGCCCCACCCGCATCGCGCTGGCCGGCACGCTGACCGACCCGCTGAACCTGGCGGCGCTGGACCTCGAGCTGAAGCTGTCCGGCCGCAGCATGGCCGACCTCTACCCGCTGACCGGCATCACCCTGCCCGACACCCCGCCCTATTCCACGGACGGCCGGCTGCGCGCGCGCCTGGGGTCGGACGGCTCGACCTTCGACTACCAGGGCTTCACCGGCCGCGTCGGCGCCAGCGACCTGGCCGGCGACCTGCGCTACGTATCGGGCCCCGGGCGGCCCAGGCTGAGCGGCAAGCTGGTGTCGAAGCAATTGCGCCTGGCCGACCTGGGCCCGCTGATCGGAGTGGAAAACGGCAAGACGGCAACCGGCAAGACGGGCAACGGCGATGCGGCCAACGGCGGCGGCACCACGGCCGCCGGCAACGCGACAGGCCGCCGGGCCGCGAGCGGCAATCGTGCCGACGCACCGCCCCCCGGCAAAGTGCTGCCCGCGCAGGAATTCCGCACCGACCGCTGGGACGCCATGGACGCCGACGTCGCCTTCACCGGCCAGCGCATCGTGCACAGCCAGCGCCTGCCGCTGCGCGACATCTCGGCCCACCTGCTCCTGGAGGCCGGCGTGCTGACGCTGGACCCGCTGCGCTTCGGCGTGGCCGGCGGCAACCTCAACGCCACGCTGCGCCTGGACGGCAGCCGCACCCCCATGAACGGAAGGGTGCGCATGGCCGCACGCGGCTTCAAGCTGAAGGAGCTGTTCCCCGGCTTCGAACCCATGCAGACCAGCCTGGGCGAACTCAACGGCGACGCCGCGCTCGCCGGCACCGGCAACTCCGTCGCGGCCCTGCTGGGCAGCGGCGACGGCGAGGTCAAGCTGCTGGTCAACGACGGCGCCATCAGCCGCGGCCTGACCGAGATCGCCGGCCTGAACGTCGCCAACTACGTCGTCACCAAGCTGTTCGGCGACGACGAAGTGAAGATCCACTGCGCCGCCGCCGACCTGGGCATGCAGAAAGGCGTCATGACCACCCGCCTGGCCATCTTCGACACCGAGAACGCCCTGGTCCAGGTCGACGGCACGGCGGACTTCCGCAAGGAGGCCCTGGACCTGGACATCCGCCCGCACAGCAAGGGCATCCGGCTGATCTCGCTGCGCTCGCCGCTGTACGTGCGCGGCAGCTTCGCCGACCCGCAGGCCGGCGTGCAGGCCGGCCCCCTGGTCGCGCGCGGGGCCGGCATGGTGCTGCTGGGCGCCCTGGTCACGCCCGCCGCCGGCCTGCTGGCCCTGATCGCGCCCAGCACCAAGGAGCAGGAGAACCAGTGCGCCACCCTGCTGCGCCAGATGCAGCAGCCGCCCAAGGCCAGGGGAAGATAGGCCGGCGCCGCAGTAGCGCAGGGGACCCCGGCTCCCACTAAAATAAGCGGTTCCGCCGCTTCCTGAGCGGTTTCGCCGCGTTCCCGCGCGCACCGAGGTATTTTCCCCATGTCCGTTCCCAAAGTCGGCTTCGTCAGCCTGGGCTGTCCCAAGGCCCTGGTAGATTCCGAGCGCATCCTCACCCAGCTGCGCACCGAGGGCTACCAGGTCGTGCCCAGCTACCAGGACGCCGACGTCGTCGTGGTCAACACCTGCGGCTTCATCGACAGCGCCAAGGCCGAATCGCTGGACGCCATCGGCGAGGCCATCGCCGAGAACGGCCGCGTCATCGTCACCGGCTGCATGGGCGTCGAAGAAGACACCATCCGCCAGCTGCATCCCGGCGTGCTGGCCGTCACCGGCCCGCAGCAGTACGAGCAGGTGGTGCGCGCCGTGCACGACGCCGCGCCGCCTTCGCGCGAGCACGATCCCTACGTGGACCTGGTGCCGCCGCAGGGCGTCAAGCTGACGCCGCGCCACTACGCCTACCTGAAGATTTCCGAGGGCTGCAACCACCGCTGCAGCTTCTGCATCATCCCCTCCATGCGCGGCGACCTGGTCAGCCGGCCGGTGGGCGAGGTGCTGGACGAGGCCGAGCGCCTGGCCAGGGCCGGCGTCAAGGAACTGCTGGTCATCTCCCAGGACACCAGCGCCTACGGCGTGGACCTGAAGTTCCGCACCGGCTTCTGGAACGGCCGGCCGGTGCGCACGCGCATGACCGAGCTCTGTACGGCGCTGTCCGAGCTGGGCGTGTGGACGCGCCTGCACTACGTCTACCCCTACCCCCACGTGGACGAGGTCATCCCGCTGATGGCCGAGGGCAAGGTGCTGCCCTACCTGGACATCCCCTTCCAGCACGCCAGCCCGCGCATCCTCAAGGCCATGAAGCGCCCGGCCTACGAGGACCGCACGCTGGCGCGCATCCACCGCTGGCGCGAGCAGTGCCCGGACCTGACGCTGCGCTCGACCTTCATCGTCGGCTTCCCCGGCGAGACGGAAGAGGACTTCCAGCACCTGCTGGACTGGCTGTCCGAGGCCCAGCTCGACCGCGTCGGCTGTTTCCAGTATTCGCCGGTGCAGGGCGCGCCGGCCAACGCGCTGCCGGACCCGGTGCCCGACGAGGTCAAGCAGGAGCGCTGGGACCGCTTCATGGCGCACCAGCAGGAGATCTCGGCCGCCCGCCTGCAGCGCCGCGTCGGCACGGAAATCGACGTGCTGGTCGACGAGGCGGGCGAGGACGGCGTGGTGGGCCGCTCCAGCGCGGACGCGCCGGAGATCGACGGCTGCGTGTACGTGGACGTGGAAGCCGGCGCCGAGGCGGGCGGCGGCGGCCGGGCGCGCGCCCGCCAGGTGCGCCCCGGCGACCTGGTGCGCGTGCGTATCACCGAGGCCGACGAATACGACCTGCACGGCGAGCTCGCCTGAGGAGCCCGCTGCCCGCTGCCGCGCGCAGCGGCCGCGGCCCCGCGCCGGCGGGCGGAAACGACGGCGTCCCGGCCGGCCGATGCGGCAGCCGCAACGCCGCGCCTAGCGCAGCAGGTCCGACAGGTCGTCGGCGTGCTCTTCCTCCACCGCCAGGATTTCCTCCAGCATGCGGCGCGTGGTGTGGTCCTTGTCGCCGATGTAGTCGATCATCTGGCGGTAGCTGTCGATGGCCACGCGCTCGGCGATCAGGTTCTCGCGGATCATTTCCTGCAGCGTGTCGGCCTCGACGTACTCGGAATGGCTGCGCTCGGTCAGCCCGCGCGGCGACATGTCGGGCGCCCCGCCCAGCTGGACGATGCGCTCGGCGATGCGGTCGGCGTGCTCCTGCTCCTGGCCGGCGTGCTCGGCGAACTCGGCCGCGGCCGGCTCGGCGTCCAGGCCGCTGGCCATGAAATAGTGGCGCTTGTAGCGCAGCACACAGACCAGCTCCGTGGCCAGCGCCTCGTTCAGCAGCTTGAGCACGGTGGCGCGGTCGGCGCGGTAGCTGTCGGTGACGGCGCCGGACTCGATGTCGCGCCGCGCCTTGGCGCGGATGGCCTGGACGTCCATGTCGAAAGGCTGGCTGAAATCCTTGACGTGATGATTGGCGGTATCCATGGGGTGCCTCCTTGTCGTGCCTGGGCGCACGCCTGGCGCGAACGCCCTTCGGCCGGACCAGTGTAGGGGCGGGACGGGGCGCGCCCTGTGTCCAAACGCGCCCCCTGTGTCCAAACGTACGCCCCGGGCGGGCGCCGCGCCGGGCGCATCGGCCGCGCATTGCTTATAGTTGATGGCTCCGCGCGGCCGCGCGGCCGGGCCCCGGGCCCGCGAAACTTCCCTTTGCACAACCATGGATTTGCGTAACCTCTGCGTCTACTGCGGCTCGAACCCGGGCCGGCAGGGCATCTACATCGAAGCCGCCCGGGAACTGGGCCGCGCCATGGCCCGCCAGGGCGTGGGCCTGGTCTACGGCGGCGCCAGCGTGGGCATCATGGGCGCCATCGCCGACGCCGTGCTGGAAGCCGGCGGCCGCGCGGTCGGCGTCATCCCCGAATCGCTGGTGCGCAAGGAGCTGGCCCACTCGGGCCTGACCGAGCTGCACGTGACCCAGTCCATGCACGAGCGCAAGCGCATGATGGCCGACCGCGCCGACGCCTTCGTGGCGCTGCCGGGCGGGGCGGGCACGCTGGAAGAGATCTTCGAGGTCTGGACCTGGGCGCAGCTGGGCTACCACGACAAGCCCTGCGGCCTGTACAACGCCGGCGGCTACTACGACCAGCTGGCGCGCTTCCTGGACCATACGGTGGCCGAGCAGTTCGTGCGGCCGCAGCACCGCGAGATGCTGATCGTGGAAGACGAGCCGCAGCGCCTGCTGGATCGCTTCGCGCAGTACGAAGCGCCGTCCGTGATCAAGTGGATAGGCCGGGCGGAAACCTGAAGGGAAGGCCGGCGCCGCAGCGGGCGCGGCGCGAGCGTGCCGCCACGCTGGCTCGCCGGCGCGCAGGGCAAGGCCGGCGGAAGCGGCCGCCCCCTACTTCGCGCCCGGCTGCCAGCCGCGCGCGAAATCCGCGGCGGGCTGGCGCCTGCCGCCGGCCTTCTGCAATTCCAGCAGGCGCAGCACGCCGTGGCCGGTGGCCAGGTCCACGCCCTCGCCCGACACCTTGAGCACGGTGCCCGGCGCGGCGTCGGCCGAGTCCGACACCACCTGCGCGCGCCAGACCTTGACCGGGTCGGCCAGGCCCGGCAGGCGCACGCTGGCCCCGGGCGCGGGGTTGAAGGCGCGCACGCGGCGCGCCAGCAGCTCGGCCGGCTGGGAACAGTCGAGCGCGGCCTCGGCCTTGTCCAGCTTGGCCGCGTAGGTAACGCCCTCCTGCGGCTGGGGCCGCGCGGCCAGGCGGCCGGCCTGCAGGTCTTCCAGCGCCGCGACCAGGGTTTCGCCGCCCAGTTGCGCCAGGCGGTCGTGCAGCTGCGCGGCGTTCTCGTCGGGGCCGATGGACACCGCGCGTTCGAGCAGCATGTCGCCGGTGTCCAGGCCGGCGTCCATCTGCATGATGGTGATGCCGGTCTGCGCGTCGCCCGCCTCGATGGCGCGCTGGATGGGCGCGGCGCCGCGCCAGCGCGGCAGCAGGCTGGCGTGCACGTTCAGGCAGCCGTGGCGCGGCAGGGCCAGCGTCCAGTCCGGCAGGATGAGCCCGTAGGCGGCCACGATCATCGCATCGGGCGCCAGGCGCAGCAGGGCCTCGCGCGCGGCGGCGGCGTCCTCGGGATGGCGGCCGTCCAGGCGCAGGCTGCGCGGCTGGGCGACCTCGATGCCGGCTTCCTGCGCCAGCTGCTTGACCGGGCTGGGCGCGAGCTTCATGCCGCGACCGGCGGGGCGGTCGGGCTGGGTCAGCACCAGCCCCACGTCGTGGCCGGCGTCGATCAGGTGCCGCAGGGCGACGCGGGCGAACTCCGGCGTGCCGGCAAAGGCTAGGCGCATGCGGCAATGCCCCGCGGGGAACGAAGCGGACTTGCGGGACGGGACACTAGGCGCGCACCAGTTCGCGTTCCTGCTTGCGCAGCTTGGTGCGGATGCGCGTCTGCTTCAGCGGCGACAGGTATTCGACGAAGACCTTGCCGTCCAGGTGGTCGAGCTCGTGCTGCACGCACACGGCCAGCAGGCCGTCGGCGTCGAATTCGTAGGGCTGGCCCTGCTCGTTCAGCGCGCGCACGTGGACGCGCGCGGAGCGCTGGACTTCGTCGTAGAAGCCGGGCACAGACAGGCAGCCTTCCTCGTAGGTTTGCAGCTCGTCGCTCTTCCAGGTGATCTCGGGGTTGATCAGCACGAGCAGTTCGTCGTGGTTTTCCGACACGTCGATGACGACCACGCGCTCGTGCACGTCGACCTGGGTGGCGGCCAGCCCGACGCCGGGCGCGTCGTACATGGTCTCGGCCATGTCGCGCACCAGCCGCCGGATGCGGTCGTCCACCTCCGCGACGGGCTTGGCCTTCTTGCGCAGCCGGGCGTCGGGGTAATGGAGGATGGGGAGCAATGCCATGGAACGACCTGTCAATCGGTAGGGGTAGGGAATGCCTAATGATAAATCAATAGTCGATTGATTTCTAATAGATTTCTGCTACATGGGCGATATGCGGCGGCATATTGGCTGCGCACGGCAAGCGCGCGGCGCCAGGCCGGCCCGGAAGGCCGAAGCGCGAGCGGAAAGCCAGGCAAGGCGGGACATTTGCGTCCCATCCGGGGGATGGCGCGCGGCCGGATTCCGGGCAAACTGCCCCGCCATGCCCCCACGACACGAACCCGACGAACTGCGCGCCTGGCTGCGCCTGTCCCTGGAACCCGGCCTGAAGCCGGCGGCCGCGCGCGCCCTGATGGCCGAGCTGGGCCCGCCGGAACGCATCTACGCCCTGGACGCGGCCGAGCTGGGCCGCCGCCTGCCGCCCGCGCTCGCCGCGCGGCTGGCCGCTCCCCCGGACGCCCAGGTCCAGGCGGGCATCGCGGCCGCGCTGGCCTGGCTGGATGCGCCCGGGCCGCACCACGTCGTCACCCTGGCCGATGCCGACTACCCGCCCGGCCTGCTCGCCATCGCCGACCCGCCCGCCCTGCTCTACGTGCGCGGCGATCCCGCCGCCCTGGCCCGGCCGGCGCTGGCCGTGGTCGGCGCGCGCAACGCCACGGCGGGCGGCCTGGCCAACGCGCGCGCCTTCGCCCGCCACCTGGCCGGGGCGGGCTGGTGCGTGGTCAGCGGCCTGGCGCGCGGCATCGACGCCGCCGCCCACGAAGGCGCGCTGGAGGCCGATCCCGGCGGCGGCACGGCGGCGGTGCTGGGCACCGGCATGGACCGCGTCTACCCGCGCGCCCACGCGCCGCTGGCCGAGCGCATCGCCGAACGCGGCGCCCTGGTGTCCGAATTCGCCCCGGGCACGCCGCCCCTGCCGCAGCACTTCCCGCGCCGCAACCGGCTGGTGGCGGGGCTGGCGCGCGGGGTGCTGGTGGTGGAGGCCGCCAGCCGCAGCGGCTCGCTGTCCACCGCCCGGCTGGCCGCCGAAGGCGGGCGCGAGGTCTTCGCCATCCCCGGCTCCATCCATTCGCCGCTGTCGCGCGGCTGCCATGCCCTGATCCGCCAGGGCGCCCGGCTGGTCGAGACCGCGCTCGATATCGAGGAAGAGCTGGGCACGCCCGGCGGGCAGGCGGGCGGACATGCCGGCGCGCTCGCGGGCGCCCAGCCCGGAACCGGCCCTTCGCGCGGCTGGGCCGGCCTGGGCGGCCCGACGGCCCCGGCCGCCGGCGAGGCGGCAAGCTCGCCGGCGCCTGTCCCGGGATCGCCGCCCGCCGGGCGGGTCCCGGCCTCCCCGCCGGCCGCCTTGCTCTGGCGGGCGCTCGCCTACGACCCGGTGCACCAGGACGAGCTGCAGCGCCGCACCGGCCTGGCGGGGCCGGCGCTGCAGGCCGGCCTGCTGGAGCTGGAACTGACCGGCCGCGCCCTGCGCCTGGACGGCGGACGCTACCAGCGGGTGGAAAATGCGGGCGGCTGAGCGGGCGGAAATGCGGACCGGCGCCAGGCGACAAGCTTCAGATGCCAGCTCCGCCAGGCCGCAAGCCCGTGCGTGCGTTCAGGCTTGTCCGGCTTGCGCCGCGAAGCCGTACAGCGCGGCCGGGTTGTCCACCAGCACGCGCCGGCGCTGCGCCTCGTCCGGCAGCCAGCGCGCCAGCAGGTTCAGCAGCACGCCGTCGTCGGGCACCTCGCGCGGGTCGAAGTAGTTGATGTGCGGCCAGTCGCTGCCCCACACCACGCGCCCGGCATTGGCCTGCAGCAGGGCCGAGGCGTAGGGGTCGACGTCCGCATAGGGCGGGCCGGTGCCGGTGTTGCGGTCGGCGCCGGAAAGCTTGGCCCAGGCCTTGCCGTCGGCCAGCAGGCGGCACAGCACGCGGAAGCCGGGGTCGTCCGCGCCGCGCGCCGCCGCCATGCGGCCCATGTGATCGATCACCAGCGGCAGGCCCAGGCGCAGCAGGCGCGGCGCCAGTTCGACCAGGTCGGGCGCGTGGACCCAGACCTGGGCATGCCAGCCGCGCTCGGCCAGGCGCGGCGCCAGCGCCTCGAGCGCCTCGATGCCCGCGCCGCCGCGGTATACCGCCTGGCCGCCCAGCGGGTGGATGTGTATCCGCACCCCGCGGATGCCGGCGGCGTGCCAGCGGTCGAGCTCCGCGTCGGTGGTGCCGGGGCGCGGCACGGCGATGCCGCGCAGCCGCTGCGGGTAGCGCGCGAGCGCCTCCAGCACGGCGCCGTTGGTGCCGCTGGCGCTGGCGGTGACCAGCACGCCGCGCGCGAGCCCGAGGCGGTCGAGGTGGGCGATGAACGCGTCGCCGGGGTACTCGGGCGGCGTGTAGCTGCGATCCTCGGCCAGCGGAAAGCGGTCGAAGGGGCCGAACACGTGGGCGTGGCTGTCGCACGCCCCCGCGGGCAGCGCAAAGGCAAGGGGTGCGAACGTGTCGAGCGCAGGCAGGCAGGCGCGGGGCATGGCAGCGCGCGCCTTCACTCGCTCTTGAGCTTGCCGGCCTCCGACAGCGCCTTGGCGGTGACTTGCTCGCTCTTCAGTATCGCCAGCCATTCGGCCGGCGACGAGGGCCGACCGAGGCTGCCCTGGGCGGCCAGCCGGCTCTTGACGCTCTCGTCGGCCAGCGCCTTGTTCAGCGCGGCGTTGAGCGCGTCGATCACGTCCTGCGGCGTGCCGGCCGGCGCAAGCAGGCCGGTCGTGGTCATGGCCTCGATCTCCAGCCCCATTTCGCGCAGCGTCGGCACGCCGGGCAGGGCCGGGTCGCGGTCGCGCGACATCACGGCCACCGCGCGCAGCGCCCCCGACTGGATGTGCCCGGCGGAACTGGAAAGCTGGTCGACCACCGCATCGATCTGGCCGCCGATCAGGTCCACCAGCGCAGGCCCCGACCCCTTGTAGGGCACGGCGTTGAAGCTCAGCTTGCCGGCCTGCTCCAGCCGCAGCATGGCGATATGGTTGGTCGTCGCCAGCCCGGAATGGCCCAGCGTGACCCGGCCCGGCTTGGACCGGGCGGCCGACAGCAGGGCGTCGGCGTCCGGGAACGGCCCCTGTCCCCTGACCTCCAGCACGTGCGGGGTGGTGGCCGCCACGCCGACCGGGCTGAAGCTCTCGAGCGTGTAGGGCGTCTCGGTCATCAGCGGCAGCACCACCAGCGCGTTGGGCGTGTTCACCAGCAGCGTGTAGCCGTCCGGCTGCGAGCGCGCGACGTAGGACGTGCCGATGGCGCCGCCGGCGCCGGCGCGGTTGTCCACCACCACCGACTGGCCGAGGATCTGCGCCAGCGTGGGCGCCAGCGCGCGGGCGACGATGTCCAGGTTGCCGCCGGGCGAGGACGCCACGACCAGCGTGACCGGCTTGCTGGGGAATGTCTGCGCGAGGGCGGGCAGCGCGCAGGCCATCGCGGCCATTCCCGCGAATGCGGCGCACAGGATGCGTCTGTTCATTGCTCTTGTCTCCGTTGTGTTCTAAGTGGAAGGAAAAGGGGGGCTCAGTTGCGGAAGCTCGGGTCCATGCGGTCGAGCTTGCGAAGCAGCGCCGGCCACTCCATGCGCCCGTAGGGGCGGCGGGTGCCGGGCTGGTAGTTGTTCCAGGTGTCTTCCAGCACGTTCTGCGGCACGGCCCTGAGCGGCGAGTTGCACGACATGGCGCCGATCTGCGCGCGGCAGGACAGCTCCAGCCGGTGCATCCAGTTGAAGGCTTCGCCCACGCTGCGGCCCACCACCAGCGCGCCGTGGTTGCGCAGGATCATGGCCTCGCCCTGGCCGAGGTCGGCGATCAGCGAGGCCTGTTCCTCGGTATTGAGCACCACGCCCTGGTAGTCGTGGTAGCCGACCTTCAGGAAACGCATGGCCGTCTGCGTGAGCGGCAGCAGGCCGCATTCGAGCGAAGACACCGCCATCGACGCCCAGCTGTGCGTGTGGATGATGCAGGCCACGTCGTGCCGGGCGGCATGGATGGCGCTGTGGATCACGTAGCCGGGCTTGTTCACGCCGTAGCCAAGATCGCCGAAATCGGGCGTCGACAGGATGTCGCCCGCCAGGTTCACCTTGAGCAGGCTCGACGCGGTGATCTCCTCGTACATCATCCCGTAGGGGTTGATGAGGAAGGCGCCCGGCTCGCCCGGCACGTTCGAGGAGATGTGGTTGGCCATCATGTCGGACATGCCGTACAGCTCGACCAGCCGGTAGCACGCCGCCAGATCGACGCGCGCCTGCCATTCGGCTTCGCTGCAGCGGTCTTTCATGGAAGGGATCTGGAGTACGCCAGAAGAGGTCATCGTCGGTTTTCCTTGCAATCTGAATGGATGCCCGGGGGTATCGGTGTCGGCCTGTCCCACTCAGGGGCCTGCGGCGCTGCCTGCTCGAAGTGCGCAATGATCGGTTTTGCCTTTACCGGTGTAAAGTGCAAAAATCCGATGAATTATTGTGTTTTACGCACAAATTACCCGAGGCCGGGCTAGGACCGGTACACCCACGGCCGCGCCTGCTGCTGGCGCGCCTGGAAAGCGTCGATCTCGCCCCTGCGCTGCAGGGTCAGGGCGATCGCGTCCAGCCCCTCCAGCAGGCTGCGGCGCTCGACCGGGTCGATGTCGAAGCCGTGCACCTCGCCCCAGGGCGTGGCCAACTGCCGCGCCCGCAGGTCCACGCGCAGCATGCGGCCGGCCGGCTCGCCCTCGGCCGCCTCGGCCAGGCGCGCCAGCAGCCCGTCCACCGTGCCGGCGTCCAGCGCCAGCGGCAGCAGGCCGTTCTGGATGCAGTTGCCGCGGAAGATCGGCCCGAACGACGAGGCGACCACGCAGCGTATGCCCAGGCCGGCGATGGCCCAGACGGCCATCTCGCGCGAGCTGCCGCAGCCGAAGTTATCGCGCGCGACCAGGATGCCCGCCGAGCGGAAGGCCGGCCGGTTCAGGACGAAGTCGGGCGATTCGCTGCCGTCCGGGCGGTAGCGCTCGACCTCGAAGGCCCAGCGGCCCATTTCCTCGCGCGGGACGCGGGCGCAGCGCTCCACGCGGATGATGCGGTCGGTGTCCACGTCGGATTGCGGATAGGGCGCCGCCACGGCGTGCAGGGTGTCGAAGCGCTGCATGGAGCTAGATCTTGCCAAGGCCGGGCAACGCTCCCGGGGCGGGCGATGGCCCGAGGGCGGGCGGCAGCCCGGTCCCGGAGGCCGCCGCGAAGGCCCGCGGATCGACGATCTCTCCCGCGACCGCCGCCGCCGCGGCGCTGGCCGGGCTGCACAGGTGCGTGCGCGAGCCCGGCCCCTGGCGGCCGACGAAGTTGCGGTTGGACGTGGACATGGCGCGCTCGCCGGGCGCGAGCAGTTCGCCGTTGGCGCCCACGCACAGCGAGCAGCCGGACTCGCGCCACTGCGCGCCGGCGGCCAGGAAGACCTCGTGCAGGCCCTCGGCCTCGGCCTCGCGCTTGACGCGCTGCGAGCCCGGCACGACCCAGGCCTGCACGTGCGCGGCCACGCGCCGGCCGCGCAGCACGCCGGCGGCGGCGCGCAGGTCGGACAGCCGCGCGTTGGCGCAGGAGCCGATGAACACCCGGTCGATGCGCGTGCCGGCCAGCGGCCGGCCACCGCGCAGGCCCATGTAGTCCAGCCCGCGGCGCCAGAAGTCGCGCGTGGCCGCGTCGGGCGCGTCGCCGGGATCGGGCACCGCGTCGCCCACGCCGACCACCTGGTCCGGGCTGATGCCCCAGGTCACCTGCGGCGCCAGCCCGCTCGCGTCGAAGTCGACGCGCCGGTCGAATCCGGCGCCCGGGTCGCTGGCCAGCGTGCGCCAGTGGGCCGCCGCCTCGTCCCACAACGCGCCGCGCGGCGCGTAGGGACGGCCACGCAGCCAGTCGATGGCGACGTCGTCGGGCGCGATCATGCCCACCTTGGCGCCCAGCTCGATGGACAGGTTGCACAGCGTCAGGCGCGCCTCCATGCCGAGCGCGCGCACCGCCGGGCCGGCGTACTCGACGGCGTAGCCGCTGCCGCCGCCCGCGCCCAGGCGGCCGATCAGCGCCAGGACCAGGTCCTTGGCGCCCACGCCGCCGGGCAGCACGCCGCCGAAATGCACCAGCATGGTCCGGGGCCGGGCCTGCGCCAGGGTCTGGGTAGCCAGCACGTGGCGGATCTCGGTCGCGCCGATGCCGAAGGCCAGCGCGCCCAGCGCGCCGTGCGTGCAGGTGTGGCTGTCGCCGCACACCACCGTCAGGCCGGGCAGGGTCAGGCCCAGCTCCGGGCCGATCACGTGCACGATGCCCTGGCCGTCCTCGCCCACGTCGAACATGCGCACGCCCTGGGCGCGCGACTGCTCGCGCAGCGAGGCGATCAGATCGTCGGCCCACTGGGCCATGCCGCCGCGCCGGCCGGGCCGGGTCTCGACCACGTGGTCGGGCACCGCGTAGGTCAGCTCGGGGTTGCGCACGGCCAGGCCGCGGCGCACCAGGTCGGCCAGCGCGTCGCCGCCGCCCAGGTCGTGCTGCAGATGGCGGTCGATGTGCAGCAGGTCCACGCCCGGGCCCAGGCTGGCCACCACGTGCTCGTCCCAGACGCGGTCGAACAGCGTGCGCGCGCTCATCGGCCCGCCTGCCCCGCGCCGGGACGGCGGGCCGCCCGAGGCCCGGCGCATCCGTACGGAGCCGGTCCGGCCATCGCCTGCGCTGCCCCCATTACTGGGCGCTGGCGCCGCTGCGGCGCACGGCCTCGCCCCACTTCTTCTCGTCCTCGGCCAGCATCTGCGTGAAGGCCTGGCCGTCGCGGGCGACCACGTCCACGCCCACTTCCTTGAACTTGGCGGCCAGGTCGGCGTCGTGCAGCGCCTGGACGAGCGCATCGTTCAACCTGCCCACGACCTGCGCGTCCATGCCGGCCGGGCCCAGGACGGCGAACCAGTTGTCGGATTCGGCGCCCTCGATGCCCGCCTCGCGCAGGGTGGGCACGTCGGGAATCGTGTCGGAGCGCTTGAACGACGGCACGGCCAGGGCCTTGACGCGGCCGGACTTCAGGAAGGGCAGCGCGGTGTTGACGCTGACCGAGCCCATCTGCACCTCGCCCGTGACCAGGGCCTGGATGGCCGGCGCGCCGCCCTTGTAGGGCACGTGCACCATCTTCATGTCGCCCGCGGCGTGCAGGAACAGGTCCTGGGCCAGGTGCGAGCCGTTGCCCACGCCGGCCGAGCCGTAGTTGTACTGGCCCGGGTGCTCGCGCACCAGCTTGACGAATTCCTGCGGCGTATCGGCCGGCACCGAGGGATGCAGCAGCAGCACGGCGGGGAACTGCGCCACCCAGGTCACCGGCGTGAAGCTCTTGAAGACGTCGTACTGCAGCGACTTGCCGTACAGCTCGGGCGCGATGGAATGGGTGCCGGTGTCGGCCAGCACCAGCGTGTAGCCGTCGGGCGCCGAGCGGGCCACCGAGGCCGTGCCTATGGTGCCGCCGGCGCCGGGCTTGTTCTCGACCACGACCGTCTGGCCGATCTTCTCGCCCAGCTTCTGCGCGACCAGGCGGCCGACGTAGTCGGCGTTGCCGCCCGGGGCCTGCGGGACCACCAGGGTAATGGGCCGGCTGGGGTAGTCGGCGGCCAGCGCCGCGCCGGGCAGGGATGCGGCCAGTGCCAGGGCCATGGCGAGGCCGGCCGCCGGCAGGCCGCGCCGCAGCGGCGTCGATGAAGTCGTCATTTTGCTGTCTCCTTTCAGGGAATCGGGGCTTGTATCCGGGATATGAAGCTGCAAGCCGGCCCGGCCGCCACGCTTTCCGGGCAGCGGATACTACTGCCTATTTTCGAATATTACAACATATCATTATGTTGATATAACAACTGATGGCGTGGTTCGCTCCCCGGCGAATGCCGATGCGCCACAGGGGAGTTTCGGCCCCCCTACCCCGCCACGTCGTGCACCACGTGCCCGGCGGCCATGGTGTCCACGTCCGCGGGCAGGTCCATCAGGATGCGGCTGCGCTGCGGCGTCACGTGCAGCGTCAGGTGCAGCACCGGATGGCGGTCGCGGTCGTACAGCAGGCGGGTCAGGCGCAGCAGCGGCACGCCGGCGTCCACGCGCAGCAGGCCCGCATCGTTGGGGTCGGCGCTGACCGCGGTGATCTCCTGGATCAGGCTGCCGAACTTCAGGCCGGCGCCCAGCAGCACCTCGTACATCGGATGCTGGCGCAGGTTCCGGGCGGTGACGTGCCCGCGCAGGCTTTCCGGCACCCAGGCCTCGGAGATCATCACCGGCGTCCTGCCCCGGTAGCGCAGGCGCATGATGCGCACGGCCGGCTCGCCCTGCGCCAGCTGCAATTGCAGCGCGATCTGGCCGGGCGGCACCGCGGCTTCCACGCTCAGCACCTTGACGCGGGTGGCGTCGGCCTGCAGGCGCAGGGATTCGACCAGGCTCAGCGTGGCCGCGCGCCTGGCCACGCGCGCCGCGCGGCTGACGAAGGTGCCGCGCCCCTGGCGCTTTTCCACCAGGCCTTCGCGCTCCAGGTCGGCCAGCGCGCGGCGCACGGTGATGCGCGACACGCCGAACAGCGCGCACAGCTGCTCCTCGGTGGGGATGGGGCTGCCGGGCTCGTGCAGGCCGCGCGTGATCTGCTCGCGCAGCAGCAGGAACAGCTGCCGGTGCAGGGAAGTGCCGGAGGCGCGCTGCAGCGTGCCGGCGGCGGGCCGGGGCGCGGATGTCTTGTCCTGGGTGGGCGGATGGGCAGGCACGGGGTTCCGGGTCGGGGCTCGTTGTTCTGGAAGTATGATGAGTTTAGCGGGGAAGCCGGGCAGCAGCGGTGGCGCTGGCGCCCGGACCGCCCGCCAGGAGACCGCCATGCCCCTGCCCGCCCGAGTCAAGATCGTCGAGGTCGCGCCGCGCGACGGCCTGCAGAACGAGAAGCAGCCCGTGCCCACCGACGTCAAGGTCGAGCTGGTCGACCGCCTGAGCGCGGCCGGCTTCGCCAACGTCGAGGCCACCTCCTTCGTCTCGCCCAAGTGGGTGCCGCAGATGGCCGACGCGGCCGAAGTCATGGCGCGCATCCGCCGCCGCCCCGGCACCATCTATTCGGTGCTCACGCCCAACCTCAAGGGCTTCGAGGCCGCCCGCGCGGCCGGCGCCGACGAGGTGGTCATCTTCGGCGCGGCCAGCGAAGCCTTTTCGCAGAAGAACCTGAACTGCGGCATCGCCGAAGCCATCGCCCGCTTCGAGCCGGTGGCCGAGGCCGCGCACGCGGCCGGCATCCGCCTGCGCGGCAGCATCAGCTGCGCGCTGGGCTGCCCCTACCAGGGCGAGGTGCCCGCGGCCGCCGTGGTCGACGTGGCGCGCCGCTACCTGGCCATGGGCTGCGACGAGATCGACGTGGCCGACACCATAGGCGTGGCCACGCCGCGCCGCGTGCGCGAGGTCATGGACGCGGTGGCGCAGGTGGTCGACCCGGCGCGCATTTCCGGCCATTTCCACGACACCTACGGGCAGGCGCTGGCCAACATCCTGGCGGCGATGGAGGCGGGCATCGCCATCTTCCACAGCTCGGCGGCCGGGCTGGGCGGCTGTCCCTACGCGCGCGGCGCCACCGGCAACGTCGCCACCGAGGACGTGCTCTACATGCTGCGCGGCCTGGACGTGGAAACCGGCGTGGACTTCGACGCGGTGGTGGACACCGGCCAGTGGATCTCCGGCCACCTGGGCCGGGCCTCGTCCAGCCGCGCGGGCAACGCGACGGCGGCCAGGCGGGCGGTGTAGAGACCCCCCCCCGAGGCGCTGCACACCCCTCGGAAAGGTTACGACGGCGCACCGGCAAAGCCGGCTCCGCAGCGTCCCCGATCAGGCGGCGCTGCAAAGGTACACTTCCGGCTCGGGAAAGCGCCCGCCGCGCGGCCCGCGCCAGCGCGCCACGGAACAGCCGGGCCGGCCCCGACCCGCATCGAGGAGCAATCATGACACTGCATCGCTACGCCGCCGCCCTGCTGCTGGGCCTGGCGGCAACCGGCCCGGCCCTGGCCGCCGACGGCCCCATCGACATCGACGACGCCTGGGTGCGCGCCACGGTGCCGGGCCAGCCCAACGGCGCCGGCTACATGGAAATCGAGAACGAAGGCAAGCAGAACGATCGCCTGCTGGAAGTACGATCGGACGCGGCCGAGCGCGTGGAGATCCACACGGTGGACAGCACCGGCGGCGTGGCGCGCATGCGCCAGGTGGACGGCGTGGACGTGAGCGCGGGCGGCGAGGTCAAGTTCGCGCCCGGCGGCTTCCACGTGATGTTCCTGAAGCTGAAGGCGCCCTTCAAGGAAGGCGATCGCGTGTCGGCCACCCTGCGCTTCGAGCACGCCGGCGAGGTGCCGGTGCAGTTCGAGGTCAAGCCGGCGGCCTACGGCGGCGGCAAGGGCGGCGGCCATGGCGGCCACGACATGGGCGGCATGGACCACGGCGCGCACGGCGCCGGCATGAAGCACTAGCCGGCGGCGGCCGCAGCGCGGCCGGCCGGCACGTCGCCGGACCCGTGCGCCGGCCCGCGGGCCTGATTCGTCCGGCAGCCTCGCTGCCGGGCGGTCCGTCACCCCGCCCCGTAATCGCGCGCGCCGAACAGCGCGCTGCCTATGCGCACCTCGGTGGAGCCTTCCTCCACCGCGATCTCGAAATCCCCGCTCATCCCCATGGACAGCCGCGGCAGCGCCAGCCCGGCATCCCGGGCGGCGCGCTCGCGCAGCTCGCGCAGGCGGCGGAAGCAGGCGCGCACCCGGTCCGGGTCCTCGCTGTTCTCGGCCAGGGTCATCAAGCCCTGGACGCGCAGCGACCCGAAGGCGCGCAGCTGCGCCAGGAAACCCGGCAGGTCCTCGGGCGCGAGCCCGTGCTTCTCGGCCTCGGGCGAGGTCTTGACCTGCACCAGCACGTCGATCGCCCGGCCTTCCTGCTGCAGGCGGCGCTCCAGCGCCTCGGCCAGCTCCAGCCGGTCCAGCGACTGCACTTCGTCGACCAGCCGGGCGGCGTCCTTGGCCTTGTTGGTCTGCAGGTGGCCGATCATCACCCAGCTGATGCCGCAATCGGCCAGCGCCGGGGCCTTGTCGCGGATTTCCTGGGTCTTGTTCTCGCCGAAGCGGCGCAGGCCCAGGACCGCCGCCTGCCGCACCGCGTCCGCGCCGAAGGTCTTGCTCACCGGCAGCAGCGCTACCCCGGCCGGGTCGCGCCCGGCGCGCGCGCAAGCGGCGGCGATGCGTTCCCGGATGCGGGCCAGGCGGCCCGCCATGGCGGGGTCGGATACTGCGGCGTCGGACATGGGCCTACCTCGGGTGCGCCGGCCCGTGCGGGCGCCGGATGTCCTGCCCCGCCGCTACTTGCCGCCGGCGATGTCGATGAAAGAGCCCGTAGTGTAGGCGGCTTCGTCCGACAGCAGCCACAGCACCGCGCCGGCCACCTCGTCCACCGTGCCGCCGCGGCCCAGCGGGATGCCGGGCGCCAGCCGGGCGATGCGCCCGGGCTCGCCGCCGTCGGCGTGCATGGTGGTGTCGATCGCGCCGGGGCGCACGGCGTTCACGCGTATGCCTTCGCCGCCCACCTCGCGCGACAGGCCGACGGTGAAGGTGTCGACCGCGCCCTTGGAGGCGGCGTAGTCCACGTATTCGCCCGGCGAGCCCCAGCGCGCCGCCGCCGAGGACACGTTGACGATGGCCCCGCCGCGCCCGCCCAGCCGGGTGGACATGCGACGCACGGCCTCGCGCGCGCACAGCATGGTGCCGACGGTGTTGGCGTCCAGGATGCGGCGCATGCGCGCGGCGTCCATGTCCACCAGGCGCATCTGCTTTTCCAGCATGCCGGCATTGTTGACCAGGGCGTCGATCCGGCCCCAGGCCGCGTCGATCTCGCCGAACAGGCGCATCACGTCGGGCTCGCTGGCCACGTCGGCGGCCGCCGCCATCGCCTGGCCGCCGGCCTCGCGGATGCGGCGCACGACCGCCTGGGCGCTGCCGGCATCGCGCCGGTAGTTCACGCAGACGGCATAGCCGCGCCGGGCCGCCAGCTCGGCCACGGCCGCGCCGATGCCGCGCCCGCCGCCGGTCACCAGCAGCGTGCGCACGCCCTCGGGAAGCGGGCCGCCCTGGCCGCGCGAAGTGGTCTCGTCCATGCCTCTGTCTCCTTGCCGGTCCGGGCCGGCGCAATGATCGGATGCCTGTCTGATCGGATCCCTGTGGGATGCGAGCCGGCCTGGCGCCGCCGGCCAGCGCGGGCCGGGCCCATGCGCCATAAGGGTAGCGCCTGGCCGGGCCGCGCGCACGGCCGCGGCCGCGGCCGCGCCGCCGGCCCATGCCGGCGGGATAATGCAGGCCTTGCCGGACACCCGCCCCGGCAGGACCGACACGCCCCGACGAAAATGGAATACCTGCGCCGCCGCATCGAATCCGCCGTCCTGGACATCTCCATGTCCGCCGGCAACCCCGTGCGCATCGACTTCGAGCGCCCCGCCGGCGACCCGGGCCTGTTCGGCCCCGACTCGGCCTGCTGGGACGTGCACAGCGACTTCACCGCCATGTTCGCCGGCGGCATCCGCGCCCTGCTGCTGCAGGCCCTGCATCCGCTGGCGCTGGCCGGCGTCTGGGACTATTCCGGCTTTCGCGGCGACATGCTGGGGCGGCTGCGCCGCACCGCCCAGTTCATCGCCGGCACCACCTTCGCCGGCCGCGCCGACGCGCAGGCGCTGATCGAGCGCGTGCGCCGCATCCACGACGGCGTGCGCGGCACGGCGCCGGACGGCCGGCCCTACGCGGCCGGCGACCCGGACCTGCTCGCGTGGGTGCACGCGGCCGAGGTGGACAGTTTCCTGCAGGCCTACCTGCGCTACCGCAACCCCGCCTATCCCGCCGAGCGCCAGGACCGCTACCTGCGCGAATACGCCCGCGTGGCCCAGGCGCTGGGCGCGCGCGGCGTGCCCGCCAGCCGCGCCGAGCTGGCCGATTACATGCAGGCCATGCGCCCCGCCCTGCTGTGCGACGAGCGCACGCGGGAAGTGCTGCGCCTGCTGCGCCACGCGCCCGCCCCCGGGCCGGCCGCGCGCGCCTGGGCGCGCCTGATGACGCGCGCCGGCGTGGAGCTGCTGCCCGACTGGGCGCTGGACATGCTGGGCCGCCGCCCCCTGCGCCCGGCCGCCCGCGCCGCGCTGGACGCCGCGGTGCGGACGGCCGCGCGGCCGCTGCGCTGGGCCGTGCGCAACGGCTCGGTGCACCGCGCGCGGCGGCGGGTGGCGCAACGGCCGGGAAGCTGAGCCGCGATCACTGGGCAAGCGCAGGCCGCAACCGCTGCCCGCCGCATGAACCGCGCGGCGAAGAGCGGCGGCGCGACCGGCCTTCAGTCCACATGCACCAACGGCTCGCCCTCGACCATCTCGCCGATCACCGCCGCCTGCCCGAAGCCCTGGCCGCGGAACACCTCCAGCACCTGCCCCGCATCCTGCGGCGCGCAGGACACCAGCAGGCCGCCGGAAGTCTGCGGATCGGTCAACAGCGCGCGCGCCGTCTCGTCCACGCCCGCCCCCAGCCGCACGCCGTGCCCGTAGGACGCCCAGTTGCGGCCCGACGCGCCGGTGACCACGCCCTGCGCGGCGAAGGCCTGCGCGTGCTCCAGCCAGGGCAGCGCCGGCAGGCGCAGGCGCGCGGCCAGCCCCGAGCCGCGCGCCATCTCCAGCGCGTGGCCCAGCAAGCCGAAGCCGGTCACGTCGGTCATGGCGTGCACGCCGGGCAGCGCCGCCAGCGCCGCGCCCGGCCGGTTGAGCTGGGTGGTCGCCGCGATCATGGCGCGGTAGCCGGCCTCGTCCAGCAGGTTCTTCTTGAGCGCGGCCGACAGCACGCCCACGCCCAGCGGCTTGCCCAGCACCAGCACGTCGCCGGCGCGCGCGTCGGCATTGCGCCGGATGCGGCCGGGGTGCGCCAGGCCCATGGCGGCCAGGCCGTAGATAGGCTCGACCGAATCGATGGAATGGCCGCCGGCCAGCGGGATGCCGGCCTCGGCGCAAACCGACTCGCCGCCGCGCAGGATCTCGGCGATGGTTTCGTGCGGCAGCACGTTGATGGGCATGCCGACGATGGCCAGCGCCATGATGGGCGAACCGCCCATGGCGTAGACGTCCGATAGCGCATTGGTCGCGGCGATGCGGCCGAAGTCGTAGGGGTCGTCGACGATGGGCATGAAGAAATCGGTGGTGGCGATCAGCGCCTGCTCGTCGTTCAGGCGGTAGACGGCCGCGTCGTCGGCCGTCTCGCTGCCGACCAGCAGGTCGGCGAAGGGCTGCGCGGGCGCATGGCGCGCCAGCAGGGCCGACAGCACGCCGGGCGCGATCTTGCAGCCGCAGCCGCCGCCGTGCGACAGCGAGGTCAGGCGCGGCGCATCGGCGCGCCCGGCGTCCTTGGAAAGGGTGTCCATCCTGGGTCTCCGTCCGGCAAGGGAATTCCCGGCTAGTGTGCCGTCCCCCGGATACCTCCGCACGAAACGTCTCCGGGGGACGGCGCACTAGCATAGCTCCGGCGCGGGATTTGGGTCTATGATGGCCCGGCTGTCCGGCGCGCCGCGCCCGCGATCGCGCCGCCTTCCCCCGTGTTTCCCCCAAACCGCGTGGAGGTTTCCATGGATCGCCGCAATTTTCTCCGCCTGTCCGCCACCGCCGGCGCCCTGTACGGCGCGGGCCTGGCCGGCCTGCCGCGCGGCGCGCAGGCCGCGCCCGTCACGTCCGGCTGGCGCGGCTTCGAGCTGACCACCGAAATCCAGGTGCTGGACCCGGGCGCGAGCACCCGCATCTGGGTGCCCCTGCCCTACGCGCAGGACACCGCCTACCAGCGCGCCGTCCGGACCGGCTGGAAAGTGGGCGGCGGCGGCAGCGCCGAACTCGTCCAGCCGCCCGGCAGCGGCGTGCAGATGCTGGCCGTGCAATGGCCCGACGCGCAGGCGCCGCGCACGCTGACGCTGAGCAACCGCTTCGAGACCCGCAACCGGCGCGTCGACCTGACGCAGCCGCCCCCGGCCGGCGCGCAGGCCGAAAGCCCCGAGACGCTGCGGCACTACCTGGCGCCCACCTCGCTGCTGCCCACCGACGGCATCGTCAGGCAGACGTCCGAGCACATCACGCGCGGCCACCGCGGCGACCTGGCGCGCGCCCGCGCCATCTACGACTGGGTGGTGGAAAACACCTGCCGGGTCGCCACCACGCGCGGCTGCGGCATCGGCGACGTGCGCTACATGCTCACCGCCAACGACCTGAACGGCAAGTGCGCCGACATCAATTCGCTGTTCGTCGCGCTGGCGCGCGCGGCCGGCATCCCGGCGCGCGACGCCTACGGCCTGCGCGTGGCCGACTCCGAGCTGGGCTACAAAAGCCTGGGCAAGTCGGGCGACGTCACGCGCGCCCAGCACTGCCGCGCCGAGTTCTACGCCGCCGGCTACGGCTGGGTGCCGGTGGACCCGGCCGACGTGCGCAAGGTCATGCTGGAGGAAAGCCCCGGCGACCTGCCCATCGACCACCCCAAGGTGCGCGCCGCGCGGGTGATGCTGTTCGGCGCCTGGGAGATGAACTGGGTGGCCTACAACCACGGCCACGACGTGGCCCTGCCCGGCACGCGGCACGGCCCCGTGCCCTTCCTGATGTACCCCAACGGCGAAACCGCCGACGGCCGGCTCGACAGCCTGGATCCGGACACCTTCCGCTACCGGATCACGGCGCGCCCCCTGACCGCGTGAACGACGCGCGCCGCCGACTGCTGCAGGCCGGCCTGGCCCTGGCCGCCGCCCCGGCCCGGGGCGCGATGACCAGCGAGGCCGCGCTCAAGGCCGCCACCGGGCCCGGCTGGGCGGCCTGGCCGGGCGCCACGCCGCCGCTCGCCCTGCCCGGGCTGGACGGGCGCCGGCACGCGCTGGCCGATTACCGCGGCTACGTCGTCATCGTCAATTTCTGGGCCAGCTGGTGCGAGCCCTGCCGCGACGAAATCCCGGCCATGTCGGCGCTGGCGCGCCGCCACCGCGAGCAGGGGCTGCGCCTGCTGGCCGTGAACAACGGTGAGGCGCGCGCCAAGGTGGACGCCTTCCTGGCGCGCTGGCCGGTGTCCGGCACGGTGCTGCACGACCGCAACGGCCAGGCGCTGCGCGACTGGAGCGTGGCGGCCATGCCGGCCAACTACCTGGTGGACCGGCAGGGCCGGCTGCGCCGGTGGCACCTGGGCGCGCTGGACTGGAATGCGTCCGACATCGCCGAGGCAGCGCTGGCGCTGCTGCGCAGCTAGCGGCCGCGCGATGCCGGGCCGCAGCAGCACCCCTTGCGCACGACCGGGCGCCATCCCCGCCCTGCCGGCCGCCCCGCCCGCGAAGCCGCCGCGCCGCCTGCCCGCCCTGCTCTGCGGCCTGGCCGCCGCCGGCGCCTGCGACGAAACGCGCGCCGGCCAGGCGCCGGCCATGCTGGAGCCGGTGACCGTCACCGGCTCGCGCACCGAGGGCGAAAGCCTGCGCCGGCCCTACTCGGTGGACAGCGTGGACGCCCTGCGCATCCGCAGCGGCCAGCCGGGCATCGACGCCTCGGAAGCGCTGGCGCGCGTGCCCGGGCTGGTGGTGCAGAACCGCCACAACTACGCCCAGGACCTGCAGATATCCTCGCGCGGCTTCGGCGCGCGCACGCCCTTCGGCGTGCGCGGGGTCAAGCTGATCGCCGACGGCATCCCCGCCAGCGCGCCCGACGGCCAGGGCCAGGCCGCCACCTTCAACCTGGACACGGCCGAGCGCTTCGAAGTGCTGCGCGGGCCCATGGCCACCCTGTACGGCAGCAACGCCGGCGGCGTGATCCAGATGTTCTCGCGCGACGGCGAGGGCCGGCCGCAGGCCGAGGCCGCCACGCTCGCGGGCAGCCACGGCACCCGCAAGCACCGGCTGGGCTCGTCGGGCAGCGTGGCCGGGGTGGGCTATGTGCTGGACGCCTCGCGCATGCACACCGGCGGCTACCGCCGCCACAGCGCCGCGACGCGCTACCAGACCTTCGCCAAGGCCACGCGCGAAAGCGCCGGCGCCCGCCTGGCGCTGGTGTTCAACGGCCTGGAGCAGCGCGACACCCAGGACCCGCAGGGCCTGGACTGGCAGGCCTACCGGCGCGACCCGCGCGCGGCCAGCCCGGCGGCGCTGCAATACGACACGCGCAAGAGCATCCGCCACAGCCAGCTCGGCGCCAGCTACGAGCGCCGCTTCGGCGCGGCCACGCTGCAGGCCACGCTCTACGCCGGCCGGCGCCGGGTGGTGCAGTACCAGTCCATCCCCAAGGCCGCCCAGCAGGCGCCCACCAGCGCCGGCGGGGTGATCGACTTCGACCGCGGCTTCCACGGCGCCGGCCTGCGCTGGATGCAGCCGCTGGCGGCCGGCCCGGGCGAGCTGACGCTGGTCGCCGGCCTGGACTACGACCGCAGCCGCGAGGACCGCAAGGGCTACGAGAACTTCGTGGGCGACGTCCTGGGCGTGAGGGGCGCGCTGCGCCGCGACGAGATCGACACCGCCACCAGCCTGGACCCCTACGTGCAGGCCGAATGGGTCGCCGGGCCCTGGACGCTGCAGGCGGGCCTGCGCTACGGCACGGTGGAAATCGAGGTGGACGACCGCTACGGCGCCAACGGCGACGACAGCGGCCGCCGCCGCTACGCCATGGCCGCGCCGGCCGTGGGCGCGGCCTATGCGCTGTCGCCCGGCCTGAGCGTCTACGCCAGCGCCGGCAAGGGTTTCGAGACCCCCACCCAGGGCGAGCTGGCCTACGCCCCCGGCGGCGGCGGCCTGAACGCGGACCTGCGGCCCGCGCGCAGCCGGCAGTACGAGATCGGCGTCAAGGCCAGGCTGGCCGGCCATACCCGGATCGACGCCGCCGCCTTCCGCATCGAGACGCGCGACGAGATCGTGGTGGCCGCGGCCCAGGGCGGGCGCACCAGCTATCGCAACGCCGCCGGCACGCTGCGCCGGGGCGTCGAGCTGGGCGTGGAGTCCCGGCTGGCCGAACGCTGGCGCGCCGCGCTCGCCTACACCTGGCTGGACGCTTCCTACGACCGCGCCTTCTCCGACGGCGGCGAGCGCATCGCCGCCGGCAACCGCCTGCCCGGCGTGCCCGGGCACAGCCTGTGGGCCGAGCTGGCCTGGGAACCGGCGGCCGGCGTCGATACCGCGCTGGAGGCGGTCTACCGCGACCGGGTCCACGTCGACGACGCCAACCGGGCCCGGCCGGCGCCCGCCACCCTGACGCTGAACTGGCGCGCCCAGCTGGAGCAGCGGACCGGCCCGTGGACCTTCCGGCAGATGCTGCGCGTGGACAATCTGCTGGACCGGGACTACGTGGGGTCGGTCATCGTCGGCGACGGCAACGGCAGGTACTACGAGCCGGCGCCCGGCATCGCCTGGTACGCCGGGGTGGACGTCTCGTACCGATTCTGAGCGGGCCGGGCCCGGGACGGCTCCGGCTTCAGCCCGGCTGCGCCGCCCGGCCGGCGTCCAGCTTGAGCTTGATCGCCTGGTGGCGGCGCTCCATTTCCTGGCGCAGCTCGCGGCGCAGCAGGGCCGCCTCGAAGCGCTGGCGCTCCTCGTCGCTGCGCGGCTGCAGGGGCGGCACGACCACCGGCCGGCCCTCTTCGTCGACCGCCACCATGGTGAAGTAGCAGCTGTTGGTGTGGCGCACCAGCCGGCGCGGGATGTCCTCGGTGACCACCTTGATGCCGATCTCCATGGAGGTGCGGCCGGTGTAGTTGACCGAGGCCAGGAAGGTGACCAGCTCGCCCACGTGGATGGGCTGGCGGAACACCACCTGGTCCACCGACAGCGTCACCACGTAGTGGCCGGCGTAGCGGCTGGCACAGGCGTAGGCCACCTGGTCCAGGTACTTGAGTATCGTTCCGCCGTGCACGTTGCCCGAGAAGTTCGCCATGTCGGGCGTCATCAGGATGGTCATCGACAGTTGATGGCTGAAAGCGTCGTCCATGGCGGCGGGGCGGGTCGGTGAAAACCCGTAATGTAAAGGCTGGCAGGCCCACCGTCGATGCACCGCAGCACGGCCGCGGCCGTGCCAAAAGGCGCCGGCCGGGCCTATACTGCCCGGGTAGCCGCGGCATCGGCACGAGCATTCTCCCCGAAAGGGCGGCCGGCGGCACCTTTCATCCACCCGGAAGGAGTCCTTCATGGTCAACATGAACAGGCGCCAGTTCTTCAAGGTGACGGGCACGGCGCTGGCCGGCTCGAGCCTGGCCCTGCTGGGCGCTGCCCCCGGCCCGGCCATGGCCGAGGTCAGGCAGTACAAGCTCGCCCGCATGACCGAAACCCGCAACACCTGTCCCTACTGTTCGGTCGCCTGTGGCGTCCTCATGTACGGGCTGGGCGACGGCGCCAAGAACGCCGAGGCCAGCATCGTCCACATCGAGGGCGACCCGGACCACCCCGTCAACCGCGGCACGCTCTGTCCCAAGGGCGCGTCCCTGGTGGATTTCATCCACAGCCCCAGCCGCCTCAAGTACCCGGAATACCGCGCCGCCGGGTCGGACAAGTGGCAGCGCATTTCCTGGGACGAGGCCCTGGACCGCATCTCGCGGCTCATGAAGCAGGACCGCGACGCCAACTTCGTGCAGGCCACCAGCGACGGCAAGACGGTCAACCGCTGGGTCACCACCGGCATGCTGGCGGCATCGGCCAGCAGCAACGAAGTCGGCTACATCACGCACAAGGTGGTGCGCAGCCTGGGGATGCTCGCGTTCGACAACCAAGCCCGTGTCTGACATGGCCCGACGGTGGCAGGTCTTGCCCCGACGTTCGGCCGTGGAGCGATGACGAACCATTGGGTCGACATCAAGAACGCGGATGTAGTGTTGATCATGGGCGGCAATGCCGCCGAAGCGCACCCCTGCGGCTTCAAGTGGGTGACCGAGGCCAAGGCGCACAACCAGGCCAAGCTGATCGTGGTGGACCCGCGCTTCACGCGCTCGGCGTCCGTGGCCGACTTCTACGCGCCGATACGCACCGGCACCGACATCATCTTCCTGGGCGGGGTGATCCGCTACCTGCTTGAAAAGGACGCCATCCAGCACGAGTACGTGCGCAACTACACGGACATGTCCTTCATCGTCCGCGAGGACTTCGCCTTCGAGGACGGCCTGTACTCCGGCTACGACGCCGAGAAGCGCAGCTACGACAAGGCGAGCTGGGACTACGAGCGCGGCGAGGACGGCTACGTGCGCACCGACCCGACGCTGCAGCACCCGCGCACCGTCTACCAGTTGCTCAAGCGCCACTACTCCCGCTACACCGACGAGATGATCGAGCGCGCCTGCGGCACGCCGCGCGACAAGTTCCTGAAGGTGTGCGAGATGCTGGCCTCGACCGCCGGCACCGACCGCGCCGCCACCATCCTGTACGCGCTGGGCTGGACGCAGCACTCCATCGGCTCGCAGATCATCCGCACCGGGGCCATGGTGCAGCTGCTGCTGGGCAACATCGGCGTGGCCGGCGGCGGCATGAACGCGCTGCGCGGGCACTCCAACATCCAGGGGCTGACCGACCTGGGGCTCATGTCCAACCTGCTGCCCGGCTACCTGACCCTGCCCAGCGAGGCCGAGCAGGACTACGCCAGGTACATCGACGTACGCGCGCAGAAGCCCCTGCGGCCCAACCAGATGAGCTACTGGCAGAACTACGGCAAGTTCCACGTCAGCCTCATGAAGGCCTGGTGGGGCAAGGCCGCCACGGCCGAGAACAACTGGGCCTACGACTACCTGCCCAAGCTCGACAAGCTCTACGACATGCTGCAGGTCTACGAGCTCATGGACCAGGGCAAGATGACCGGCTACATCTGCCAGGGCTTCAACCCCCTGGCGGCCGCGCCCGACAAGGCCAAGCTGCTCAAGGGCTTCTCGTCGCTGAAGTTCCTGGTCATCATGGACCCGCTGGTCACCGAGACCTCCGAGTTCTGGCGCAACTTCGGCGAATACAACGACGTCGACCCGGCCCAGATCCAGACCGAAGTGTTCCGCCTGCCGACCACCTGTTTCGCCGAGGAGGAAGGCGCGCTGGTCAATTCCGGGCGCTGGCTGCAATGGCACTGGAAGGGCACCGAGCCGCCGGGCGAGGCGCGCAGCGACATCGAGATCATGGCGCAGCTGCACTGGCGCCTGCGCGAGCTCTACCGGAAGGAAGGCGGCGCCTACCCGGACCCCATCGTCAACCTGGACTGGCCCTACTCCAACCCGGAGAACCCCACGGCCGCCGAGCTGGCCAAGGAATACTCCGGGCGCGCCGTGGCCGACCTGGCCGACCCCAAGGACCCGTCCAAGGTGACGCGCCGCGCCGGCGAGCAGCTGGCCGGCTTCGCCGAGCTGCGCGACGACGGCAGCACGGCCAGCGGCTGCTGGATCTACTGCGGTTCGTGGGGCCCCGCCGGCAACCTGATGGCGCGGCGCGACAACGCCGACCCGACCGGCGTGGGCCAGACGCTGAACTGGGCCTGGGCCTGGCCGGCCAACCGGCGGGTACTGTACAACCGCGCCTCCTGCGACCTGCAGGGCAGGCCCTTCAACCCGCGCCGCAGCCTGATCTCCTGGAACGGCAAGGCCTGGGGCGGCGCCGACATCCCGGACTTCAAGGCCGACGAGGCCCCGGACGCCGGCATGGGCCCCTTCATCATGAACCCGGAGGGCGTGGCGCGCTTCTTCGCCCGCGCCGGCATGGCCGAGGGCCCCTTCCCCGAGCACTACGAGCCCTTCGAGACGCCGCTGGGCTACAACCCGCTCTACCCCAAGGCCCAGGCCGCCACCAGCAACCCGGCCGCGCGCGTGTTCAAGAACGACCTGGCCGCCATGGGCAAGGTGGACAAGTTTCCCTACGTGGCCACCACCTACCGGCTGACCGAGCACTTCCACTACTGGACCAAGCACGTGCTGCTCAACGCCATCGTGCAGCCGCAGCAGTTCGTGGAGATCGGCGAGGGGCTCGCGCAGCAGCTGGGCATCGCCAACGGCGCCATGGTCAAGGTCTCGTCCAACCGCGGCTACATCAAGGCGGTGGCCGTGGTGACCAAGCGCATCCGCACGCTGACCGTGGAGGGCAAGCCGCTGCACCAGGTGGGCATCCCCATCCACTGGGGCTTCGTGGGCGTGGCCAAGCCCGGCTTCCTGGCCAACACGCTGACGCCCTTCGTGGGCGACGGCAACAGCCAGACGCCGGAGTTCAAGTCCTTCCTGGTCAACGTGGAAAAGGCATAGGAGCACAGCAATGTCCATGCAATCCCTAGACATCAAGCGCCGCTCCGCCACCACCACGCCGCCGCCGGGCGTGCGCGAGCCGGTGGTGGCCGGCGGCGTGGCCAAGCTCATCGACGTCTCCAAGTGCATAGGCTGCAAGGCCTGCCAGACCGCCTGCATGGAATGGAACGACCTGCGCGACGAGGTCGGCCATGCCGTGGGCGTCTACGACAACCCGGCCGACCTGACCGAGAACTCCTGGACGGTGATGCGCTTCTCCGAGCTGGAGAACGAGCAGGGCGACCTGGAATGGCTGATCCGCAAGGACGGCTGCATGCACTGCGAGGACCCGGGCTGCCTGAAGGCCTGTCCCTCGCCCGGCGCCATCGTCCAGTACACCAACGGCATCGTCGATTTCCACGAGGAGAACTGCATAGGCTGCGGCTACTGCATCACCGGCTGCCCCTTCAACGTCCCGCGCATCTCCAAGAAGGACCACAAGGCCTACAAGTGCACCCTGTGCTCGGACCGCGTGGCGGTGGGCCAGGAACCGGCCTGCGTCAAGACCTGTCCGACCGGCGCCATCGTCTTCGGCACCAAGGAGGACATGACCCAGCACGCGGCCGAGCGCATCGACGACCTGAAGTCGCGCGGCTACGAGAACGCCGGGCTGTACGACCCGCAGGGCGTGGGCGGCACCCACGTCATGTACGTGCTGCACCACGCCGACCGGCCCGGGCTGTACCACGGCCTGCCGCAGGACCCGCAGATCAGCCCCATGGTGGCCTTCTGGAAGGGGCTGGCCAAGCCGCTGGGCGTGGCGGCCATGGCGCTCACCGCCCTGGCCGGTTTCTTCCACTACGTGCGCGTCGGCCCCAACGAGGTGGACGAGGAGGACGAGCGCAAGGCCGAAGAGGAGATGCGCCATGACTGAGACCGAAGCCGCCGGCGCCCGCCGCCGCGGGCTGATCCTGCGCTACACGGCGGGCGAGCGCACCAATCACTGGATCATCGCCATCACCTTCGTGCTGCTGGCGCTCTCGGGGCTGGCGCTGTTCCACCCGGCCTTCTTCTGGCTGGCCTCGCTGTTCGGCGGCGGGCCGTGGACGCGCATCCTGCACCCCTTCGTGGGCGTGGCGATGTTCCTGTGCTTCGCCGTCTTCGCCGCGCGCATGTGGCGCCACAACCTGATGACGCGCGACGACGCGCGCTGGCTGCGCCAGGCCGGCGACGTGATCCACAACCGCGAGGACCGCCTGCCCGAGGTCGGCAAGTACAACGGCGGGCAGAAGCTGCTGTTCTACGTGCTGGTGGTCTGCCTGCTGGGCCTGCTGGCCAGCGGCATCATCATGTGGCGGGAGTATTTCTCCTTCTACTTCCCGATCTGGGCGGTGCGCGCCGCCTCGCTCTGGCATGCCGTGTTTGCCTTCGTGCTGATTTGCGCGATCATTGTGCACATCTACGCGGCGATCTGGGTCAAGGGGTCGGTGCGGGCCATGGTGCGCGGCACGGTCACTCCCGGCTGGGCCTGGAAGCACCATCGCGCCTGGTTCCGCCAAGTACGCAAGGAGCCGGCAGGGGAATAGGCCCACCCCCTACGCGCTTCGCGCGCCCCCTCGAGGGGGCGACACCGGCGGACCGGCAAAGCCGGCTCCGCGGTGTCCGCGATGAGGCCCGGGTTCTTCCGAAACACCTGGCTGGTTCCCGCACCAGCGGCACATGCAGGGGCGGGCGGCCGGGTCTCGGCCTGGGAACATTTGTTTTTTCCTGGAGACGTCCTTGCAGCGCATCCTGTCCCGCGGCGAGATCGAATCGCTGGACCATACCGCCATCCCGCGCCTGCGGCCGCCCGAGCGCGCCTCGCTGTTCGCCGAGCGCGCGCGGCGCCTGCGCCAGCTGGCCGAAGGCCATCCGCTGGCCGGCTACCTGCGGCTGATGGCCACGCTGGCCGACGCCCAGCAGGCCGCGGTGGCCGGCTGCCGGGCGCCGGGGCCCGACGAATCGCGCGTCTCGCTCGCCCAGGCCCACGGCATGCCGCCGCTGCAGGCCGTGGGCTGGCCGCGCGACCCGCTCTGGCGCGACGTGCTGCGCGGCCTGCTGCAGGCGGTCGAGGCCGCCGGCGGCGCGACGCCCGAGGCCGTGCAGGCCTGCCGCGCGCTGCGCGCCCGCCTGGACGAGCGCCCGGACGAGGTCGAGGCCATGGCCGACGCGCTGCTGGCCGAACGCGGCGAGGGCGTGGACGGCGGCGCGGCGCCCTTCGCCATGGCGGCCCTGCAGGTCTACTGGACCGACCTGGCCGCCCGCTTCGACGAAAAACAGCTGCCCGTGGCCGCGCCCTTCGGCGTCTGCCCGCTGTGCGGCAGCCTGCCGGTGGCCAGCATGGTGCGGGTGGGCGGCCAGTTCGACGGCTACCGCTACCTGTGCTGCGGCCTGTGCGCGGCGCAGTGGCACATGGTGCGGGTCAAGTGCTCGCACTGCGAGGACACCGAAACCGTCGCCTATCACAGCATCGAGGGCCGCTCGGAAGCCATCAAGGCCGAATCCTGCGATCATTGCCATACCTACCGCAAGATCTTCTACCAGGAGAAGGACCTGTACGTCGAACCCGTCGCCGACGACCTCGCCAGCCTGGCGCTGGACGTGCTGATGGGCGAGGCCGGCTACGCCCGCGCCAGCGGCAATCCGCTGCTATGGTATGGGGACGACGCCTAGCGGCGCGCCTGGCAGACCTGCTTCGCAAGACCGGATGGAACCCCGCACCAACCCGCCTGCCGGAATCGCCGATGGCCAAGCCGGCCCCGCCGACATCCCCGCCCTGGACCGGCTGCTGGCCGCGCCGGCGCTGCAGGCCCTGCTGGACGCCTACGGCCGTACCCAGGTGGTAGCGGCCCTGCGCGGCCACCTGGACGCCCTGCGCGGACAGGCGCTGGCCGGCAGGCTGCCCGCCGCCGACATCGCGCCCGAGGCCGTTTCCGCGGCGCTGGCCGCCGCCCTGGCGCGCGCCGCCCGGCCGCGCCTGCAGGCGGTCTACAACCTGACCGGCACGGTGCTGCATACCAACCTGGGCCGCTCGCCCCTGCCCGACGAGGCGGTCGCCGCGGTGGTGCGCGCCATGACCGTGCCGGCCAACCTGGAATTCGACCTGGCCAGCGGCGCGCGCGGCGACCGCGACGACCTGGTCGAGGACCTGCTGCGCGAGCTGACCGGCGCCGAGGCCGCCACCGTGGTCAACAACAACGCCGCGGCCGTGCTGCTCATGCTCAACTCGCTGGCCGACCGGCGCGAGGCCGTGGTCTCGCGCGGCGAGCTGGTCGAGATCGGCGGCGCCTTCCGCATCCCCGACATCATGAAGCGCGCGGGCGCGCGCCTGGTCGAGGTCGGCACCACCAACCGCACCCACGCCGCCGACTACGAAACCGCCATCGGCCCGCGCACGGCCATGCTGATGAAGGTCCACTGCAGCAACTACGCCGTCACCGGCTTCACCAAGAGCGTGGCCGAGCGCGAAGTGGCCGCCATCGCCCACGCGCACGGCCTGCCCATGACGGTGGACCTGGGCAGCGGCACGCTGCTGGACCTGGCCCAGTGGGGCCTGCCGCGCGAGGTCACCGTGCGCGAGACCGTGCAGGCCGGCGCCGACCTGGTCACCTTCAGCGGCGACAAGCTGCTGGGCGGCCCGCAGGCCGGGCTGCTGGTCGGCCGCGCCGACCTGGTCAAGCGCATCAAGAAGAACCCGCTCAAGCGCGCGCTGCGCGTGGGCAAGCTGACCCTGGCCGCGCTGGAAGCCGTGCTGGCCCTGTACCGGGCGCCCGAGTTTCTGCCCCGGCGCCTGACCGCGCTGCGCCTGCTGACCCGGCCGCAGCGCCAGATCCAGCCCATGGCCGAGCGGCTGGCGCCTGTCGTGCAGCGCGCCGTGGGGCCATCCTACGGCGTCGAGCCCGTGCCCATGTTCAGCCAGATCGGCAGCGGCGCGCTGCCGGTGGACCACCTGCCCAGCTACGGGCTGGCGATCCGCTACGTCGCGGGCAAGCGCCCGGGCCGCCACCTGCTGCGGCTGGAAACCCTGCTGCGCGGCCTGCCGCGGCCGGTGATCGGCCGGCTGGCCGACGACGCGCTGTGGCTGGACCTGCGCTGCCTGGAGGAAGGCGAGGAAGCGGACTTCGCCGCGCAGCTGGCGCAGCCTTCGGGATGAGCCGGCGTCCGCCCACCGCCTCGCCAGCGCGCCCGGTGCCGCCCCGGAGGCCGGCATGATCGTCGGCACCGCGGGCCACATCGACCACGGCAAGACGACGCTGGTGCGCGCGCTGACCGGCGTGGACACCGACCGGCTGAAGGAAGAGAAGGCGCGCGGCATCTCCATCGAGCTGGGCTACGCCTACACGCCGCTGCCCAACGGCGACGTGCTGGGCTTCATCGACGTGCCCGGCCACGAGAAGCTGGTGCACACCATGGCCGCGGGCGCCAGCGGCATCGACTTCGGCCTGCTGGTGGTGGCCGCCGACGACGGCGTCATGCCGCAGACGCGCGAGCACCTGGCCATCCTGTCCCTGCTGGGCGTGGCGCGCGGCGCGGTGGCGCTGACCAAGGCCGACCGCTGCGACGAGGCGCGCCGGCAGGCCGTCGAGCGCGACATCGCGCAACTGGTGGCCGGCACCTTCCTGCAAGGCGCGCCGGTCTTCGCCACGGCCGCCGCCGTGCCGGGCGACGCCGGCTGCGCCGCGCTCAAGGCCCATCTGGACCGGGCCGCGCAGCAGGCGGCGTCCGCAGACCGCCCGGCGGCGGGCCCCGATGGCCTGTTCCGCCTGGCCGTGGACCGCGTCTTCACCCTGCAGGGCCACGGCACCGTGGTCACCGGCAACGTGCACGCCGGCCGCGTGCGGGTCGGCGACGACCTGCGCCTGATGCCGGCCGGCACGCCGGTGCGGGTGCGCAGCATCCACGCCCAGAACCGGCCCAGCCCCGAGGGCGTGGCGGGCCAGCGCTGCGCGCTGAACCTGGCCGGCATCGACAGGAGCGCCATCTCCCGCGGCGACTGGATCGCCGACGCGCGCTGCTTCCAGCCCACGACCCGGATCGACGCGGACCTGCGCCGGCTGGCCTCGGCCGAGGCGCCGCTGGCGGCCTGGACGCCGCTGCACGTCCACATCGGCGCGGCCCACCAGGTCGCACGCGCCGTGCCGCTGGCCCCGGAAACGCTGGCCCCCGGCGCCAGCGGCCGCGTGCAGCTGGTGTTCGACGCGCCGCTGTGCGCCATGCCGGGCGACCGCTTCATCGTCCGCAACGCCCAGGCCAGCCGCACGGTGGGCGGCGGCACGGTGCTGGACCCGGCCGCGCCGGACCGCAAGCGCCGCTCGCCCGCGCGCCTGGCCTGGCTGGACGCGGTGGAGGCCTTCCTGTCCGGCCAGGGGCTGGAGCCGGTGCTCGCCCGGGCGCCCTTCGGCCTGGACGAGGCGGCGCTGCAGCGCCTGGCCGGCCGGCCCGCGCAGGCGCTGCAGGCGCCCGATGGGGCCGTCTGGCTGGACGCGCGGCGCGGCGGCGCGGCGCGCACCCTCATCCTGGCCGCCCAGCGCGACGCGCTGGGCGAGCGCATCGGCGCGGTGCTGGACGCCTTCCACCAACAGTCGCCCGACGAGCCGGGCCTGGACGCGGCGCGCCTGCGCCGCATGGCGCTGCCGCTGGCGCCCGAGCCGCTCTGGCAGGCGCTGCTGGACGAGTTGCTGGCGCAGGGCCATGCCGCCCGCAACGGCCCCTGGCTGCACCGGCCCGGCCACGCCGCGACGCTGGGCGAGGCCGAAGCGGCGCTGGCCGCGCGCCTGCTGACCCTGATCCACGCCGGCGCCTGCGACCCGCCCTGGGTGCGCGACCTGGCGCGCCTATGCGAAGCGCCTGAAGAACAGGTGCGGCAACTGCTGCGCAAGCTGCTGCGCCGCGGCGAAGTGGCCCAGGTGGTGCGCGACCTGTTCTACCACCGCGATCACGTGGCCGCGCTGGCGGCGCTGGTGGCCCGCCTGTGCCGGGAGCGCGGCGCGGCGCAGGCCGCGGACTTCCGCGACGCCGCCGGCCTGGGCCGCAAGCGCGCCGTGCAAGTGCTGGAGTTCTTCGACCGCGTCGGCTACACGCGCCGCGTGCGCGACGCGCACCTGCTGCGCAGCGACAGCACGCTGTTCCGTCCACCTTCCGCTCCCGCCGGGCTATCATGAAGCGCTCGCCGGGGAAGGCATCCGTGCCCGGCGGCACGGCCGGGCTTCAAACCCGGTTGGGGGCGCCAGACGTTCCCAGGTAGGTTCGACTCCTGCTGCCTTCCGCCCCAACCACCCTGCCCGTACAGACGCAGCACTGCCCCCGCGCGTCGGCGCCGGCCCGGAACGACTTCCGCATCCCCTGCCTCAGCCCATGTCGGCCTGGTTGACCAGCTCCCGGCCCTGCAGGTAGCGCTCCAGATTGTCCAGGAAGATGCCGGCGATGCGCGGGTGCCGCCCGCGCGTGTCGCCGGCGCTGTGCGGCGAGATCAGCACGTTGGGCATGTCCCACAGGGGCGACTCCGGCGGCAGCGGCTCGGCCGCGAAGACGTCCAGGTAGGCGCCTTCTATCGTCCCTTGCGCCAGGGCCTGCACCAGGTCCTCCTCCACCGCCACCGCGCCGCGCGCGATGTTGATGAAGTTGGCCCAGGGCCGGCAGCGCTCGAAGACGGCGGCATTGAACAGGCCGGCGGTTTCCGGCGACAGCGGGCAGGCGGCGACGATCCAGTCCGCCTCGGCCGCGGCTTCGGGCAGGTCGGCGAGCGTGCCCACGTGGTCGAAGCCCGGCAGCGGCCCCGGCGCGCTGCGGCGCAGGCCGTGGGTGACCAGCCCCAGGCCCTGGCACATGCGCGCCAGCTCCAGGCCGATGCGGCCGGTGCCGACGATCAGCACGCGCTGCCCGCGCAGCTCGCGCGGCTCGTCCGGGCCGCTGCGCAGGCTGATCCATTCGTGCTTGCGCTTGGCCTGCATCCACAGCGGCAGGCGGCGCGACAGCGCCAGGATGCCGGTCAGCGCGGTCAGCGCGACCGTCTCGGAGGCCGCGCCCGCCGCGGTCGTGATCCGCACGCCGCGCCCGGCCCAGCGGATGAACTGCGGCCGGTCCACGCCGGCCGAGGGCACCTGCAGCCAGCGCAGGCCGGCGGCCCGCTCCAGCAGATCGCAGAAGCCCGCCATGTCCGGCGCCAGCCGCGTCTTGGTGGAATCGCCCAGCACGTCGCTGGACAGGAAGGCCGCCTCGATCCCGCCCGCCTCGGCGTCGGACCAGGACCTGGCCGGGTCGAAGACGGCGACCCGGCGGCCGGCCGGCGCGGCGGCCAGGACCGCATCCAGGCGCTCGCCGCACAGGCGCCGGACGGTTTCGGAAACGAGTATCAGGGACATGGTGAACGCTGCCGCGCAGCGGCGGCCGCCGGCCTGCCCGGCCGGCGCGCCCGCCGCCTTGCCTATTCCTTGTAGGAGGGGTCCTTCTTGTCCAGCATGCGCAGCATGGCCGGCCACTCCAGAATGCCGTAGGGCTTCTGGGTGCCCGGGGCGTCCGCGCTGGGCTGCAGGCGCAGCTGCTCGTTGGTGCGCGCGACGACGCCCGGGTCCGGCGTTTCCAGCGGCGTGTTGCAGGACATGGCCAGGATCTGCGCCCGGCAGGAGCGCTCCAGGCGGTAGATGTTGTTGAAGGCCTGCTGCACCGTCGCCCCCACCGCCAGCAGGCCGTGGTTGCGCAAGATCATCACTTCGCAGTCGCCCAGGTCGGCCACCAGCCGCTCGCGCTCGTCCTCGTCCACCGCCACGCCCTCGTAGTCGTGGTAGGCGACCTTGCCGAAGCGCATCGCCGTCTGCGTGATCGGCAGCAGGCCGCACTTCAGCGCCGACACCGCCATGCCGTTGGGCGTGTGGGTGTGGACGATGCAGCGCACGTCGTGCCGGGCGGCGTGGATGGCGCTGTGGATCACGTAGCCGGCCTTGTTGATCGAGTAGTCGCTCCACGGGTTGTAGAGGACCTTGCCGTCAATGTCGACCTTCAGCAGCGAGGACGCCGTGATCTCGGAATACATCAGCCCGAAGGGGTTGATCAGGAAGGCCTCCGGCTCGCCGGGGACCTGCAGCGATATGTGGTTGTAGATCATGTCGCACATATCGTAGTGGTCCACCAGCCGGTAGCAGGCGGCAAGGTTCACGCGCGCCTCCCACTCCTCCTGCGAGAAGCGGGCCTGCGCCGCCTTGCCCTGTGCAAGCGTGCTCATGAGAGTCTCCTTGTCTGTCGCGGGGCCGCGTCCGGCCCCATTGCCCTTGCGGGGACGCCGGGCGCACCGCCCGGCCGCCTCATTGCTGCTCGGCGCCGGAGATCTTCACGATCTCGGCCCATTTCTTCACCTCGTCGGCCAACAGCTGCCGGAGCTGCTCGGGATTGTCGGTGGCCGGATTGGCGCCCTGCTGCTGCATGCCGCGCCGGACCTCCGGGCGGGCCAGCACCTTCTGCATCGCCTGGCTCAGGCGGGCGATGCGATCGGGCGGCGTGCCGTGCGGCACCAGTATGCCGTTCCACAGCGTAATCTCGAAGCCCGGCAGCATCTCGCCCACGGCCGGCGCGTCGGGCAGCGCGAAGGAGCGCTCCCTGGTGGTGACCGCCAGCGCCTTGAGCTTGCCGGCCTGGATGAAGGAGATGACCTCCGACAGCGGCGCGAACACCGCGTCCAGCCGCCCGCCCATCAGGTCCGTGACCGCCGGCGCCCCGCCCTTGTACGGAATGTGCGTCATCTCGGCGCCGAGCCGGTTGGCGAACAGCGCGCCGGCCAGGTGCTGGCCGGTGCCGTTGCCGGCCGAGCCGTAGGTCATGGGCGGATTGGCCTTGCGCACCTGCTCCATGAACTGCGCCAGCGTGTCGGCCTTGGAGCCGGGGCGCACCACCAGCGCGTTGGGGATGAGCGCCACCCGCGCGACCGGGTCGAAGTCCTTAACCAGGTCGTAGGGCAGCGACTTGTACAGGCTGACGTTGGCCACCAGCCCGCTGGGCGCGAGCAGCATGGTGTAGCCGTCGGCCTGGGCGCGCGCGGCATAGGCCGCGCCGATATTGCCCGCGGCGCCGGCGCGGTTCTCCACCACGACCTGCTGGCCGAGCTCTTCGGACAGATACTGGGCCACCAGCCTGCCGGTGGCGTCGGTGCTGCCGCCGGGGGTGTAGGGCACCACCATGGTCAGCGGCCGGTCCGGGTAGGCTTCGGCCGCGGCGATGCCGGGGCCCGACAGCGCGAGCGCGGCGAGCAGCGAACAGATAAGGGTCTTGCCTGGGTGCATGGTGTCTCCTGACCGTGTCGTTCTGGCATGGGCAGGGCCCGGCCCGCCGGCATGCGCGCCGGAGAGCCGGTGTCCCTCCCGGTTCAGCTTGTTGTTCTATTAGACAGAACAATCGTTCTGATTAAAAGAATAGGTGAATTCGGGCGGGCTGTCAATGCGGCCGCCCGGGGCGGCTACGGGTAAGCCCTATGGGCTGGCCTGCCGGGAATCCCGATAGAATTCCCAATATGGACTACTAATTCCAATATAGGAATAACAGCCGATGCGCGCGCCAAGACTCGCGCGCTCGGCGGTCCAGGGAAGCGATAACAATCAAAAGCCGGGTAGGAGACACATCATGAACACAGGCCGATCGCTGCTGTTGGCTGCCCTTCTGTTCGCGGGTTTCGCCATGCCCGCGCACGCGCAATGGAAACCCGACCGGCCGGTCCGGATCGTCGTGCCCTATCCGCCGGGCGGCGCGTCGGACGTCGCGGCCCGGTCGATGAGCGAGCGCGTCGGCGAGGAACTGGGCCAGCCGGTGGTCGTGGAGAACCGACCCGGCGCGGGCGGCATCGTCGGCACGGACCTGGTGTTCCGCGCCGAACCGGACGGCTACACGCTGCTGCTGGGCGCGTCCGACGCGCTGTCCATCGCGCCGCACCTGCAGCCCCAGCTGACGCGCTACAAGCCCGAGGCATTCGTCCCCGTCGCGCCCGTCAACCAGGTCACGACCGTGCTGGTGACGCGCAGCGGCCTGGGCGCGAAGACCACGGACGAGCTGCTGGCGCTGGCCAAGGGCAAGCAGCTTTCGTACTCCTCGTGGGGCAACGGCAGCCTGGGGCACGTAAGCGCCGAAGCCTTCCGCGCGGCCGCGCAGCTGGACCTGCTCAACGTGCCCTACCAGGGCGCCGCGCCGGCCGCCCAGGCCGTCATCGCCGGGCAGGTGGACCTGATGTTCATGCCCGGCCCGCTGTGGCTGTCCTTCCGCGACCGGGTGGTCTCGCTGGGCGTCGCCTCCGGCACGCCCTTCCAGGGCCTGCCCAGCCTGACCAGCCAGGGCGTGCCCACCGAGGTGGTGATCTGGCAAGGCATACTCGCCCCGCCCGGCACTCCCAGGGACGTCGTCGACCGCCTGCACCAGGCGTTCACGAAAGTGCTCGGCGAGCCCGCCATGCAAGAGCGCTTCGTCACGATGGGCAGCATTGCGCTGACGCTCAGCCAGCCGGACTTCGCAGCCATGGTGCAGGCCGACATCCGGCACTGGAAGAAGAACCTGGCCGACCTGGACATCAAGCCCCAGTAGAGGCGGCCTCGCCCAGGCGAGCGATCATCTTCCATTCCCGGACGGAGAAGCCCCCATGCAGGCAAGCCACCCCGAACCCTTGCGCCTCTGGCACCAGTCGATGACGGAGCTCGACGGCCTGGCCGGCTACCTGGCCTTCCTGAACAGGCATTCGGCGCGCGTGCTCGGCGGCGAGGCCGCCGTGCACGTCCACGGCCTGCGCGCCGGCACCTACCACGGCCGCACGCCCACCTCGGCGCTGGGCAACGCCTTCGTCTACCACCGGGCGGTCGACCAGATCCTCGACAACGCCATCCATGCGGAGCGCGACGGCTTCGACGCCTTCGTCATCGGCTCGTTCAGCGAGCCCCTGCTGCGCGAGATCCGCTCCGCCGTGGACATCCCCGTCGCGGGCATCCTGGAATCGTCGATGCTGGTGTCCTGCTCGCTGGGCACGAGCATCGCGCCCATCGCCAACGCCCCGGAGATATCCGCCATCGTGCAGTGGGCGGTCAAGAAGCACGGCCTGGAATCGCGCGTGCTGCCGTGCGCGTCGCTGGACCCGCCGATGCACGAGGCCGAACTGCTGGAGGCCTCGAAGCAGGACCCGCAGGCCATACTGCAGGCCTTCGCGAAAGCCGCGCGGCATGCCGTGACGAAGCAGGGCGCGGACGTGATCGTCCCGGCCGAAGGCGTGCTCGCGACCCTGCTGATCGAACACGGGCTGGCGCAGGTCCACGGCGCGCCGGTGGTCGACGTGCTCGCCGTCGCCTGGCGCTCGGCCGTCATGATGGCGCGCCTGCGCAGCGGGTGTGGCCTGGGGGTGAGCCGGGCCGGGGCCTATGCGCGCAGCGACCCGGAGCTGGTGGCGCTCATGGCGCGGTAGGCCATCGCGCGGCCGCGGGCCCCTACTCCACCGTCACGCTCTTGGCCAGGTTGCGCGGCTTGTCCACGTCCGTGCCGCGCGCGCAGGCCGTGTGGTAGGCCAGCAGCTGCAGCGGCACCGTGTGCAGGATGGGCGACAGCAGCCCGTAGTGCTCCGGCATGCGGATCACGTGCACGCCTTCGGCGCTGTTGATGCGCGTGTCCGCGTCGGCGAACACGTACAGCTCGCCGCCGCGGGCGCGCACTTCCTGCATGTTGGACTTGAGCTTTTCCAGCAGCGCGTCGTTGGGCGCGATGGTCACCACCGGCATCTGGTCGGTCACCAGCGCCAGCGGGCCGTGCTTGAGCTCGCCGGCCGGGTAGGCCTCGGCGTGGATGTAGCTGATTTCCTTGAGCTTGAGCGCGCCTTCCAGGGCGATGGGGTAATGCATGCCGCGGCCCAGGAACAGCGCGTTCTCCTTGGTGGCGAAGCGGTCGGCCCAGGCCATGATCTGCGGCTCCAGCGCCAGCACCGAGCCGATGGCCGCGGGCAGGTGGCGCAGCGCCTTGATGTGCGCGGCCTCGGCCGCGTCGTCGAGCCGGCCGCGGGTCTGCGCCAGCGTCAGCGCCAGCAGGAAGAGCGCCGTCAGCTGGGTGGTGAAGGCCTTGGTCGAGGCCACGCCTATCTCCACCCCGGCGCGCGTGATGTAGGACAGCCTGCACTCGCGCACCATGGCGCTGGTGGCCACGTTGCAGACGGTCAGCGTGTGCTCCATGCCCTGCCCGCGCGCGTGCTTGAGCGCGGCCAGGGTGTCGGCCGTCTCGCCCGACTGGGAGATCGTCACCACCAGCGTGCGCGGGTCGGGCACGCTGTCGCGGTAGCGGTATTCGCTGGCGATCTCCACCGCCACCGGGATGCGCGCCAGCGACTCGATCCAGTACTTGGCGGTCAGGCCCGCGTAATAGCTGGTGCCGCAGGCCAGCACCAGCACCGACTGCACGTCCTGGAACACGCGGTGCGCGCCGTCGCCGAACAGTTCCGGGCTGACGCCTTCCACGTCCTGCAGGGTGTCGCCGACCGCGCGCGGCTGCTCGAAGATTTCCTTCTGCATGAAATGCCGGTACGGCCCCAGCTCGGCCGCGCCGCTGTGCACCTGCACGGTGTGCACCTGGCGCTCGGCCGGCTTGCCGGCGGCGTCGACGATCCACACGCGGCTCAGCTGCAGGTCGACCACGTCGCCGTCTTCCAGGTAGATGATCTGGTCGGTGGTGCCGGCCAGGGCCAGCGCGTCCGAGGCCAGGAAGTTCTCGCCCTGGCCCACGCCCACCACCAGCGGCGAGCCCTGGCGCGCGCCCACCACGCGGTGCGGCTCGTCGCCGCAGAAGACGGCGATGGCGTAGGCGCCGTGCAGGCGGCGCACGGCCTGCTGCACGGCCTCGAACAGGTCGCCCTGGTACAAGTGGTTGACCAGGTGGGCGATCACCTCGGTGTCGGTCTGGCTTTCGAACACGTAGCCGGCGGCCTGCAGCTCGTCGCGCAGCTCGTCGTGGTTCTCGATGATGCCGTTGTGGACCAGCGCGATGCGCGGCTTGTCCTTGCCCAGCGCGGAGAAGTGCGGGTGGGCGTTGTGCGTGGCCGGCGCGCCGTGCGTGGCCCAGCGGGTGTGGGCGATGCCGGTGAAGCCGGCCAGGCGGTCGGCCTGCACCTGTTCGGCCAGTTCGGCCACGCGCTGGGTGCTGCGCGTGCGCCGCAGCTGCCCGTCCGCGTAGACGGCCACGCCGCAGGAATCGTAGCCGCGGTACTCCAGGCGCTTGAGGCCTTCTACCAGGATGGGGGTGATGTCGCGCTGGGCGACGGCGCCGACGATGCCGCACATGATCGAGCTCCGGGCAATGGGAAAGCCCGCATTGTGCATGGGCGGAAAAGAAATTAGGCTTCTTTGTTCCGAATATTATGAAATAATATTTCTTTACAGAAATGAGTAGAAATATAATTTCATATCATCAGATATCAGGGAATTTATGGAACAAAATCCCTTACCCGTCGCCCTGGACGACCTGGACCGCCGCATCCTGGACCAGGTCCAGCGCGACAGCTCGCTCACCAACCAGGAGCTGGCCGCCCGCGTGCACGCCTCGCCGCCCACCTGCCTGCGGCGCATGCGCCGGCTGGTGGATTCCGGCGTGATCGCCCGGCAGGTGGCCATCGTCGCGCCCGAGCGGCTGGGCAACACGTTGACCGCCATCGTCGAGATCACGCTGGACGTGCAGGCGGCCGAGCAGATGGACGCCTTCGAGCAGGCCATGGCCGAAGAGGACGCGGTGCTGCAGTGCTACCGCGTCTCGCCCGGCCCGGATTTCGTGCTGCTCGCCCAGGTGCCCGACATGCCCGCCTACCACGCCCTGGTCCACCGCGCCTTCACCGCCCAGGCCAACGTGCGCAACGTGCGGACGTTCTTTTCGGTCAAGCGCAGCAAGTTCGAGACGCGGATAGCGGTGTCCGGCCCGGCGACGCCAGCGTGACAAAATGAGCCATGCGTACATCCACGACAAGACGGACCAGGGATGCATCGACATACTGCCGGTTTGCTTCTATATTGCCGTCGTCGAGGGTTCCATGCCTGTTGCCGCCATGCCGCTGTTCGATACCTTGAAGTACGCTGAAGAACTGCTTGCCGCCGGCGTGCCGGAACAGCAGGCCAAGGCGCATGCCCGCGCCGCGGCGCGGGCGCACGAAAGCAGCCTGGACAGGCTCGCCACCAAGGGCGATCTGCTCATGATGAAGGATGACCTGGCCTTGGTGAAGAATGACGTGGTTTCGGTAAGGAACGAATTGGCCCTGACGGAAAGCCGCCTGACCGGCCGAATCGACAAGCTCGACGCCACGCTGCATGACCACATGACCCACACGCGCTGGATGTTCGGCGTCGTGATCGCCGGCATCGCCGCGATTCTGCTGCGCACCTACTTTCCTGCCTGAGTTTTCCAGCGCGGCCGGCCGCGCCCTTCACGCGGCGGCCAGCACTTCGACTGCGCTCAAGCGTTTGCCGATGGCCCTCTCGGCCATCTTCGGGCCGTAGTCGGCCCGCAAGGCCGCCCTATTTCCCCCGCTGCAGCGCCATCAGCTTGGCATAGCGAAAGAAGCTCCCTGCCGCGCCGGCGCAGGCCACGATGAGGCCCTGGCGGCCGTCCAGGAAGCCGCGGCGCAGCAGGTAGATGCGCACGAAGGTCCACAGGCCGTGGCCGAAGGCCGACAGCGGGGTGGCGCGCTTGCCGCGCGCGTGCATCATCCGCGCCGCGTCGGTCGAGTAGCGGTTCATCTTGGCCAGCAGGGCCTCGATGTTCTCGTAGGGGTAGTGCAGCAGGTGGTGGCGCAGCACGCCGGGCTCGCCTTCGGGGATGACTTTCTCGTGCACGGCCGCGTCGGTGAAGCGGGCCTTGCCGCGCCGCCACAGCCGCAGCACGTGGTCGGGCCACCAGCCGCTGTGGCGCATGGGCCGGCCCTGGAATTCCGACAGGCGGGCGATGCGGTAGGCATCGTGCGCGGGGGCCTGGATCGTGGCGCGGATCTCCTCGGCCAGTCCGGCCGGCACGCGCTCGTCGGCGTCCAGCGACAGCACCCAGTCGCCGGTGGCCAGGTCCAGGGCGCGGTTCTTCTGCGGGCCGAAGCCGGGCCAGCCGTCGCTGGCGTGCACGCGCGCGCCACGCGCGCGGGCGATGTCGCAGGTGGCGTCGGTGCTGCCCGAGTCGAGCACGACGATCTCGTCGGCGAAGGCGACCGAATCCAGGCAGTCGCCGATGCGGCGCGCTTCGTCGCGGGTGATGACGATGACCGACAGGCGCGGCCGCCGGGCCGCTTCCGCTTCAGTTTCCATGCCGCCCCTCCAGCACGTCCTGGTACAGGGCCAGGTAGCGCCGGCCCATTTCGCGCACGCCGTGCTCGCGCTCGACGTAGTCGCGCGCCCGGGCGACGACGTCGCGCCGCAGATCCCGGTCGTCGAGCAGGCGCGCGATGCCCGCGGCCACTGCCTCGTGGTCGCCGGTGCGGCACAGGATGCCGCGGCCGTCGGCCAGGCTTTCGCGCTGGCCGCCGGCGTCGGTGGACACCACCGGCACGCCGCACAGGAAGGCGTCGAGCACCGCCGTGCTCAGCCCTTCGCGCAGCGAGGTAAGCACGAACACGTCGGCCATGGGATAGAGCTCCTCGGGATGATCCTGGAAACCGGCGTAGCGATAGCAGTCGCGCACGCCCAGCTCCTCGACCAGCGCCTCCACGGCCGGGCGCAGCGGCCCGTCCGCGCCCAGGTGCACCAGCACGAAGTCGCGGCGCGTGCGCGCCAGCGCGGCGACGGCGCGCACCAGGGTTTCCGGGTCTTTCTCGCGGGTCAGCGAGGCGGCGGTGAAGACCAGCCGGCGCCCGGCCAGGTCGTGGCGGCGGGCGAAGTCTTCCATGCGCTCGCGCGCGGGCGGCCCGGCGGGCTCGACGGCGCTGTGCACCACCACGGCCGGCACGCCCAGCCGGCGCGGCTCGGCGGCCGCGCTTTCGCTGACGGCGGCGACCGCGTCGGCGCAGCGCCACTTGAAGGCGGTGGCGGCCTGGCGGCGCACCACCGGCATGGCCGTGCGCCGCGACACCACGAGCGGGCGGCGGTACAGCCACTTGGCGGCCACGGCCCAGGTCAGCATGTTGGCGGTCTGGGCGTGGACGATGTCGTAGCCGCGGCCGTGGCGGGCCAGGAAGAGGCCGGCCTGCATGGGCCGTTCGCGCTCGTGCACCACGTGGCCCTGCTCGCGCGCGCGCTCGGCCAGCGGGTAGCCGCGGCGCGCCAGCAGCTCCACCTGGTGGCCGGCCTCGCGGAAAGCCCGCATGCAAAGCAGCGTCTGGCGCTCGCCGCCGCGCCAGTCCCGCTCGAAGTTCAGTTGCAGGATTCTCATGCCGGGTCGCGCCGGATGCGCACCCAGTTCAGCGCCAGCGCCGCCAGCGCGCAGGCCATGCTGAACCACAGCGCCAGCAGCGGCCCGTGCGCGGCCGACAGGCTGAAGGCGGTGGCCACCAGCGCGGTGCCGAAGCTCTGGCCGAACACCCGCGTGGTCGCCTGCATGCCGCCGGCCGCGCCCGCGCGGCTGCGCGGCGCCGAGCCCAGCATGGCGCGGTTGTTGGGCGTCTGGAAGAAACCGAAGCCTATCCCGGCCACCACCATGCCGACGATGATGGCCGCATTGCCCGCATCCAGCGGCAGCGCCACCATCCACGCCAGCCCGGCCGACATGGCGGCCGCCCCCACCGCGCACAGCGCGGCGGCGGAGTAGTGGTCGGACAGGCGCGCCGCGATGGGCGCCATCAGCGCCGCGCCGATCGGCCAGGCGCCCATGAGCAGGCCCACGGACAGGTGGTCGCGCCCGAGCACCTGCTGGAAGTAGAAGGGCAGCGAGACGAAGGCCGACATCTGCGCCGCGAAGGACCAGGCCGAGGCGCCGACGGCATAGGCCACCGGACGGACGCGCAGCAGGTCCACCGGCACCAGCGGCGCGGGCTGGGCGAGCGCGCGCCGCACCAGCACCCAGCCGGCCAGCGCCGCCCCGGCGATCAGGCCCAGCGCGCGCAGCGGCTCGGCGGCCAGGTGGTCGATGCCGACGATGAACAGGCCCAGCGCCACCATGGACAGCAGCGCGCTCGCCCAGTCGAAGCGCACGCGCACGCGCGGCACGTCGGGCAGGAAGCGCGCGCCGAACAGGGCCAGCAGCCCCACCGGCAGGTTGACCGCGAAGATCCACGGCCAGGACGCGGTCGCCAGGATGGCCGAGCCTATGGTCGGCCCGAGCACCGACACCACGCCCACCGTCATGGCGTTCAGGCTGATGCCGCGCCCGAGCAGGCGCAGCGGGTAGATGTTGCGCACCAGCCCGCCGAACAGGCTCATCAGCGCAGCCGCCCCCAGCCCCTGGACCATGCGCGAGACCGTCAGCATGGGCAGCGACTGCGCCAGCGCGCAGGTCAGCGAGGCCAGCGTGAAAAGCGCCAGGCCGCCCGAGAACATGCGCTTGAAGCCCACGCGCTCGGCCAGGGCCGACAGCGGCAGCAGCATGACCACCACGGTGAGGTTGTAGGCGTTGACGATCCACACCGTGGCGGCGGGGCTGGCGCCCAGGTCGCTGCCTATGGTGGGCAGCGCGACGTTGGCGATGGTGGAGTCCAGCACCGCCAGCGTCATGGCCACCAGCATGGTGCCGGCGGCCCAGTGCCGGCGCGGCGTGGGCAGGCCGTCCGGCTGGCTCTTGCCGCCGGCCGGCGCCGCGCCGCGCTCTTGCTCGCCGCTCAAGACTTCTTGGCTGGGCGGCGCCAGCTCTCCACGGTGGCCTGCCGCGCGCGCGACAGGGTCAGGCGTTCGGCCGGCGCGTCGCTGGTCAGCGTGGTGCCGGCGCCCAGGGTGGCGCCGCGGCCCACGCGCACGGGCGCGACCAGCTGGGTGTCCGAGCCGATGAAGGCGTCGTCCTCGATCACGGTGCGGTGCTTGTTGACGCCGTCGTAGTTGCAGGTGATGGTGCCCGCGCCGATGTTCACGCGCGCGCCCACGTCGGCGTCGCCCACGTAGGCCAGGTGGTTGGCCTTGCTGTCCTCGCCCAGGCGGGAATTCTTGATCTCGACGAAGTTGCCGATGTGGCTGCGCGCGCCCAGCTGCGCGCCCGGGCGCAGCCGCGCGTAGGGGCCGATGCGGGCCTGCTCGCCGGCCTGCGCCTGGTCCAGGTGGCTGTAGGCCTCGACCCGCGCGCCCGCGCCCAGCGACACGTCGCGCAGCACGCAGTGCGGGCCGACGTGCACGCCGTCGGCCAGCTCCACGCGGCCTTCGAACACGCAGCCCACGTCGATGTAGACGTCGCGCCCGCAGGCCAGCGTGCCGCGCAGGTCGAAGCGGGCCGGGTCGGCCAGGGTCACGCCGGCCTCCAGCAGGCGGCGCGCCTGCTCGCGCTGCCAGACGCGCTCCAGTTCGGCCTGCTGGACGCGGCTGTTCACGCCCAGGGTCTCCCAGGACGCATCCGGGTTCGCGGCGCCGACCGCCACGCCGTCCGCGACGGCCAGGCCGACGGCATCGGTCAGGTAGTACTCCTGCTGGGCGTTGTCGTTGCCGATGCGCGCCAGCCACTGCTTCAGGCGCGCGGTGGGCGCGGCCAGGATGCCGGTGTTGACTTCATTGATGGCCAGTTGCTCGGGCGCGGCGTCCTTGTGCTCGACGATGGCGCGGATGCGGCCTTCGCCGTCGCGCACGATGCGGCCGTAGCCGGTGGGGTCGTCCAGGTGCTCGGTCAGCACGGCCATGCCGTCGCCGGCCGCCGCCAGCAGGCGGCGCAGGGTGTCGGGCTGGACCAGGGGCACGTCGCCGTACAGCACCAGGGTGACGCTATCGGCCGCGTCGTCGAGCAGCAGCGGCGCGGCCTGCATGACTGCGTGGCCGGTGCCGTGCTGCGGCTGCTGCAGGGCGAAGCGCACGTCGGCCTGGCCGGCGCAGGCGGCCTGCACGCGCTCGGCGCCGTGGCCGACCACCACGACGATGCGCGCCGGGTCGAGCTGCCGGGCGGTGTCCAGCACGTGTTGCAGCATGGGCTTGCCGGCCAGGGTGTGCAGCACCTTGGGCAGGTCCGAGCGCATGCGCTTGCCCATGCCGGCGGCGAGAATGACGATGTTCAGCATGAATATCCAGAAGCGAAGGGCCGGCCCGCGGGCCGGCCGGAACGAAAAACGGTCAGGAGGATGCGGGTCCCGCGGACGAGGGAGCCTTGGCGGGCCGCCGAGCCCTGGCGGGCTTGGCGGAAGCTGCGGACGGCGAGGAAGCCGCGGCGGCCGGGGATGGCGCCGGCTTGGCGCGCTTGCGCGGCGCCGCGCGCCCGCCTGCGGCCGCGCCGGCCTTGGCCGCGCCCTTGCCGGACGCCGGTGCAGCGGCGCGCGAAGCCCCGGGGCCCGCCCCGGGTCCGCCCGGCGCCGCCCCCGTCATGGAAGCCGCGGTGGCGCTGGCGATCTGGTCGAACTGCTGCTGCAGCAGGTTCCACCAGGCCTGGGAGGCCGACTGCGCGGCCGCCCCCATGCCGGACATGCCGGCATGCCCGGCCGGCGATGCGCCCGCCGGCGCCTGCGCGCCCGGGCCGGAGGATTCGGCCGCCTCGCCCGCGGGCCCGCCCGGCCCCTGCGGCGCCGGATCGACCAGGGGCGGCGACTGCATGGGATCGTCGGCCTCGCCGTCGCCGGCCGGCGCGGCGGCCGGCCTCAGGCCCAGGGCCACTTCCAGCGGCGAGGCGTCGCCCGCATGCGGCGCGAGCTCGGCCACCGTGCCCACGAAGGAGCGCAGCGTGGCGATGGTGGCGCGCTGCACTTCCAGGCCCTGGATGGTGCTCGACAGCATGGACAGGTTCATCTTGAGCCAGTTTTCCACCGTGTGCAGCTCGGCGATGCGCCGCTCCAGGTCTTCCAGGTTGAGCGGCGGCGCCATGGGCAGCTGCGACAGGCCGCCGCCGCCGGCCATCCCGGCCCAGGCCTGGCGCATCATCTCCAGGCTGGCCATCAGGGGGTTGCCGGCCAGGTCCGGCCCCTGCCCCAGCCCGGGCAGGACGAAGGGATTGCTTTGCTTGGCGGTCACGGGTCCTCCTTCTGGACGGCTGCGGCGCAACGCGGGCGCGCGGGCGGCGTCATCGCGGCAGCACCCTTCCGTTGTCCACGCGCACGTGATCGCCCGAGGCCAGCATGAAGGGCGCTTCGCTGTAGAACTTGCGCGCGCTGCCGTCTTCCATGCGCACGGTCATCTCGTAGCGCGTCACGGTTCGTTGCCCCCGGATATTACGCTCGATTTCATGGCCCGCCAAAGCGCCGCCCACGGCGCCCAGCACGGTCAGGGCGGTCTTGCCGCTGCCGCCGCCGAACTGGTTGCCCACCACGCCGCCGACGACGCCGCCGGCCACGGTGCCCAGGATGGCGTTGCCGCGGTCGTCGACCGGAACCCGCACTTCGCGGATGGTTTCGACGGTGCCGCATTCGGCGCAGACGGCGCGCGCGGGAGCCTGGCCCGGCGCGGGCTGGGGCGCGGCGGCGGGCGGCACGGCGGCGACGGGCGCAGGCGCGGCGGGCGAGGGCTGCGCGGCGGACAACGTTGGCGCTTCAGCGGGCGGCTCGCCTCCGGCAGGCAGCCCCTCAGCCTCGGCCGACAGCGCCTCCTGCGGCGGGCCGCCGCGCGCCGAGGGCGAAGGCAGCAGGCCGGTCAGCGCCGCCACCCCCACGGCGCACAGCGCGATCACGGCCACCGCCGCCGCGGCCAGCAGCGGATGCAGCCTGGCATTGGGGCGAAGGAGCAGGGCTTCTTGCTTTTTCATCACTTGGGTTCTCCATGGCATGCCATGTCCCTTGCGATGCCGTCGGCCGGCACGCTGCCGGCGCGGCGTGCGCCGGATGGCCGGCGCACGCTCCGGCCCGCGGGCCGCGCATCGCAAAGGACGTGCACCGGCGGTATAGCATCGGCGCGCGGTTTCGGCCTGTTGCCATGGTGACGCTTTGCAAGCGCAAGGCATCGGTGCGCGCACGGGGCGGCGCTGCGGCACAGGCCCGGCCGGCAGCGCATCCCTTGACCTGCGGCAGGCCGCGCGCCGCCCGGGTCCTGTGAGCCGCACGGCATTCTGGGAAAATACCGGCATGGACACCATCACCTTGCCCGAGCTGGAACAGGCCATCAACTACTGGCGCTCCCGCTCGCCCTCCGTGGGCGAAGACCAGAAGCTGTGCCGCGAGGCCGCCGCGCTCGCCACGCCCTACGCCTACCTGATCATGACGCATCGCCGGGAGCTGGACCTGGCCGACCTGGACGACCCCGCCCGCCAGGCCATCGCCGCCTGGCGCGAAGCGCGCGGGTGACAACCCCGCCCGCAACGCCCTCTTACAGCAGTTGCTCGATGTCGTGCGCCAGCGCCTCGGCGCCGGCGTTGTTGCTGGCCAGCACGCGCGCCTCGCCCTTGCCGTCGAGCAGGTAGAAGGCGGCCGTGTGGTCCATGGTGTAGTCGCCGCCGTCGCGCTGCACCTTGGCGTAGTAGACCTTGAAGGACGCGGCCGCCTGCTTGATCTGCTCGGGCGTGCCGGTCAGGCCGACGAAGCGCGGGTCGAAGGCGGTCACGTACTGGCGCAGGACTTCGGGCGTGTCGCGCTCGGGGTCGACGGTCACCATCAGCACCTGGACGCGGCCGGCGTCCTCGCCCAGCGTCTTCATGACCTGGGCCAACTCGGCCAGCGAGGTCGGGCAGACGTCCGGGCATTGGGCGAAGCCGAAGAACACCACCACCACCTTGCCGGCGTAGTCGGCCAGCGTGCGCGGCGCGCCGTTGTGGTCGACCAGCGACAGGCCGCGCCCGAGCTGGGTGCCGGTGATGTCGCTGCCGCGGAACTCGGGCGGCTGCTGGCCGCAGGCGGCCAGCGCCAGCGCCGCGGCCAGGCCGGCCGCGCCGCGCAGGACGCGCCGGCGCGCAAGGTGGGGGAAAGGCATGGAAGGCTCCGTCACGCCGCCAGCGCCAGGCCCAGCCAGTGGTCAACCAGCAGGGCGGCGAACAGCAGCGCCAGGTACAGGATGGAGAAGCGGAAGGTGCGCCGCGCCAGCTCGTCGCTGTAATCGCGGTACAGGCGCCAGGCGTAGAGCACGAACAGGCCGCCCAGCGCCAGCGCGGCCAGCAGGTAGAGCAGGCCGCTCATGCGCATCGCATAGGGCAGCAGCGTGGTGGCCAGCAGCGCCACGCTGTAGAGCAGGATGTGCAGGCGGGTGAAGCGCTGGCCGTGGGTCACGGGCAGCATGGGCAGGCCGGCGTTGGCGTAGTCGTGGTTGCGGTACAGGGCCAGCGCCCAGAAGTGCGGCGGCGTCCAGATGAAGATGATGAGCACCAGCACCCAGGCCTCGGCCGGCACGGCATTGGCCACGGCCGCCCAGCCCAGCGCCGGCGGCATGGCGCCCGACAGCCCGCCGATGACGATGTTCTGCGGCGTGCGCGGCTTGAGAATGACGGTATAGATGATGGCGTAGCCCACGAACGTGGCGAAGGTCAGCCACATGGTCAGGGGGTTGACCAGGTGATACAGCACCAGCATGCCCGCCCCGCCCAGCAGGCCGGACAGCGAAATGACCTGGGCGGCGGAAATGGTGCCGCGCGCGGTGGCGCGGCGCGCCGTGCGCAGCATGCGCGCGTCGATTTCCTGTTCGATGAGGCAATTGATGGCGAACGCGGCGGCCGCCAGCAGCCAGATGCCCAGCGTGCCGAACACCACCCGGCCCGGGTCGGGCAGGCCCGGCACGGCCAGGAACATGCCGATGATGGCGCAGAAAACGGCTAGCTGCGTGACGCGCGGCTTGGTCAGCACGAGGTACTGGCGCAGTAGTCCGGTTTGGGGGGCGGCAAGGCTGGTCATAAGGCTATTTTAAACGCGCTGGCGATCAGGTGGCCGACGCCGGCGCGCGCCCGGCGGTGGACAGGCGCACCAGCATGACGACGCAGGCGAGCGTCAGGCCGGCCGCGCCGCCGTTATGCAGCACGGCGATCAGCAGCGGCCACTGGAAGAAAATGGTGGTCAGGCCGGTGAACAACTGCGCGGCCAGCAGCGCCAGCGCCAGGGTAGCCGGCCCGCGCAGTCCGGGCTCGGCGCGCAGGCGCGAGGCCAGCGCGCCCAGGTAGGCCAGCACGATGAAAGCGAAATTGCGATGCACCCAGTGGATGGCCGTCAGGGCGTTCTGCGAGATCATTTCGCCGGAAGGCAGCTCGCCCAGCCCGCGGATCACGGAAAAACCGCCGTGGAAATCCATGTCGGGCAGCCATTGCCCGTGGCAGGTGGGGAAATCCAGGCAGGCCAGCGCGGCATAGTTGGTACTGACCCAACCGCCCAGCGTAATCTGCACCAGCAGCAGCGCCATGCCCACCACCAGCCACGGCCGCCAGCGCACCGCATGGGCTGGCAGCGCCAGGTGGGGGCGCTCGCGCGCCGACAACCAGGTCATCAGCGCCAGCACCGACAGGCCGAACACCAGGTGCGCGGTGACGACGGCGGGCATCAGCCGGTGCGTGACCGTCCAGGCGCCGAACGCGCCCTGCACGCACACGGCCACCAGCGCGGTGATCGCCAGCGCGGGCGAGCGGCCCAATTCGCGGCGGTAGCGCCAGGCCATGAACACGATGGCGATGATCAGCATGCCCAGCAAGGCGCCCACATAGCGGTGGATCATTTCGATCCAGGCCTTCGACAGGGTCACCGGCCCGAAGGGCATGGCCTGCGAGGCCTGGTGGATGTCGGTCATGGCGCCCAGCGGCGTCACATTGCCATAGCAGCCCGGCCAGTCGGGGCAGCCCAGCCCGGAATCGGTCAGGCGCACGAAGGCGCCGAACATGATGAGGTCGAGCGTCAAAAACCAGGTGAAGAAGACCAGCTTGCGGTAGCGTTGCTTGATGCGTTCCATGATGAATGCGCGCTTAGCCGATGCGCGAGTTGTAGACCAGCTTGCTGATGTCTTTGCGCACCTTGACGCCATCGGCGTTGGCGGGGAACTGCAGCATCAGGTTGCCCAGCGGGTCGATGACCCAGATGGGATCGAGCAGCCCGGGCTGGCCGGCCACGGTATCGCGCGCCAGCAGGAAGCGCGCCAGTTGCTCGGGCCGCGCGCGCACCATGACCGTGCCCTGGTAGGCCTCGAGCACCTTGGCGGGGACCTCGGCGTCGTCCGTAATGAACCACACGCGCGCCAGGCGATCGACATTCTTGCCCTGGCTGGCGTGCGAATTGCGCGTGATGAACAGCTTG